>Ga0182024_10000351_pt1 | contig 117977 bp, 92 predicted proteins | sample P32metaG_FD_120480 | JGI IMG/M metagenome (GOLD analysis project Ga0182024, IMG submission 120480) | Permafrost microbial communities from Stordalen Mire, Sweden - P3-2 metaG (Illumina Assembly) | ecosystem: Environmental > Terrestrial > Soil > Wetlands > Permafrost | place: Sweden: Stordalen... | reverse complement strand
TAATCACAACCTATAATCATCATGTTCGGCTCCTTTCTCCCGAGCGCTCTTGGTTGGTTTGGTAGCCACCAAAGTCTACTCGGCTACAGGAGCCGACATTGTCATGGAATCAATTACACTCATCGACCTGTCAAAACGCGCTGTGATCCGAATCCAACCGCTAACCGTTAACCCCCAACCACCGCCTCGCGAAAATATTTCTGTATCGCTTCCGCCTGCGGCTTAGTCACCACCGAAGTCAGCGCTGCCACATCCGCCTGCTTCACCGCCTGCAAACTCCCAAAATGTGCCAGCAGCCGCCGAGTAGTCGATTCCCCCACTCCCGGAATTTCCCTCAACTCCGTAGCCCGGTCCCGTATCTGCCGCCGCTTGCGATGAAACGTAACGGCAAAGCGATGCGCCTCATTGCGAATCATCTGCACCAAATGCAGCACCGGAGAATGATGATCCAGCACCACCGGATCATCCTCCTGCCCATAAACATAAATAATCTCTTCGCGCTTAGCGATTGCCGCCAGCGGCTGATTAATAATCTCCAGCCCCTCCAGCGCCTGCGCCGCCGCATGAAGTTGCCCAAGCCCTCCATCAATCAGCACCAGGCTAGGCATCGCCGACTTGCCGTCGATCTTCTTCTCTTCGCACACCCGCTTATACCGCCGCGTCACCACCTCGCGCATCGACGCGAAATCATCCACTCCCTCCACCGTCTTAATAATAAATTTCCGGTAGTCCGACTTCTTCATCTTCCCGTCTTCCCACACCACCATCGAAGCCACTGTCTCCGCTCCCTGTATGTGCGAAATATCGAAACACTCGATTCTCTTCGGCAACTCCGGCAGCCCCATCGCATCCTGCAACGCCTCCTGAATCGCCCGAGCATTCGGCTTCATCACCCGGAACCGCTGATCATAAGATTGCTTAGCATTAGTCCCCGCCAAATCAATCAACTCCCGCTTATCCCCCCGCAGCGGCACAGTAATATGCACCCGTCTGGCCTGTGCCAGTGTGGAGCGGGCGCCCCCGCCCGCAAGCTGTTCGCCAAGAACTTCTTCCAACTCCTCCCGATCCTCAAAATCCACCGGCACATAAATATTGCGCGGCACATAAGGCTGCCCCAAATAAAGTTGTTTAACCAAAGCCGAAAAAAATTTCCCAGGATGAAATTCTCGCGCAGCCGCCAGCCCTTGCCCTACGCCCAGATCAGTTTCCCCATACTCCCCAAACTCCGGCAAATCCTCCCAAAAAAATTCCCGCCGATCCAGCACCTTCCCGCCCCGCATGTGAAACAAATTCACCGCCAGCATCTGATTCTCATAATGAAAGCCAAACACATCCGCATCATCCCCCTCCACCGACGCAATCCGCTGCTTCTCCTGCAACTGCTCCACCGTAGAAATCAAATCGCGATAGCGCGCCGCCCGCTCAAACTCCTCCGCCTCCGCCGCCTCCGCCATCCGATCGCGCAGAGACTTCACCAGATCGGTCTGCCGCCCTTCGAGAAAAAGTTTCACATCCCTAACCGCCTCCGCATAAATCTCCGGAGTAGTCAGATTCCGAACGCACGGCCCCAGGCACCGCTTGATATAAAACTGCAAACAAGGCCGCGGATGCTCCCGATTCAAATCCACCTTGCACGAAGGCACCAGAAAATGCCGATGAATCAAATCCACAATCCGATAAGCCAAATTAGCAGGGAAGTACGGCCCAAAATAAACGCTCCCATCCTTCCACAGCCGCCGCGTCACATATACCCTCGGATACCGCTCCCCCAGCGTCAGCTTCACATAAGGATAGGTCTTGTCATCGCGCAGCAGAATATTAAAGCGCGGCTTCTTCTGCTTGATCAGGTGATTCTCAAGCGCCAGCGCCTCCTTATTATTAGCGACGACAATATAGTCGACGTCCACGGCTTCCCGCACCAGCGTCCCCGTCTTCGCGTCCTCCCACCGCCCCTCATGAAAATACGAAGACACCCGCGACCGCAGGTTCTTCGCCTTGCCGACATAAATAACCTCACCCTCGGCGTTCTTGTACAAATACACGCCCGCCGTAGTAGGCAGCGACCGAATTTTCTCAGGAAGATCCATCTTTATATTTATTCAGATTCACAACGGAACAGCTCCGCTCAGCCCATCTAAAACGGGATCTCCCATGTTAGATGGCGGTTGACCCATCGCGATTCCTGCCTCCAAGTTCCAACCACTTATGTAGCGCCGGCATCCTGCCGGCTGTCCCGAGAGCCTGCCCTGAGCCTGCCGAAGGGGCGTCCCCGCCCTCGGCGCGGTGGGCATGATGCTTGCGCCAAGCAGAGAATTAGGACACGACTCAATCCCCTGTGACCCTTGTCACCTCCCAACAAGCCCTACATCACACCGCGAGCTTCCACTCACTAGCTAGAATAATCCCACTAATTGCGAGAGAATATAGTTTCGGTTTGCCGGGGACTGGCCCAGTTCGACCCGGTTTTGAAAGGGCACGGCTTTACGGCTTGCGGAAAAATGCGACTTTGTCCTTGCTTTTTGGGTGGCGCAGCGGTTCACCGCTGCGATAAAAGGGCTTCTTCTCAGCACGGCTTTAGCCGCTGAGGGAATGCATCTTTCAAACTGACCCATTACCGTTTGGCTCGCGCCGGGTTGTCATCGCGTTCGTCATAACCTGCGAGCGTTGTTACGCTCTGCATACTATTGTTGCGGTCTGCGCTTTACTACTGGAGATATCTATGTCCACCACCATCCTCGATGTTCATACTCCCACCCACGAGCAACGTCATCCCAAACTCGAGCTCTGGGTCGAAGAAATGGCGCAGATGTGCAAGCCCGACCGCGTCTACTGGTGCGACGGCTCCGACGAAGAAATTGCCGCCATGCAGCGCTACCTCGTCCTCAGCGGCATCGCCATCCCGCTCGATCCCCAGAAGCGCCCCAACAGCATGCTCGTCCGCTCCGATCCCGCCGACGTGGCTCGCGTAGAAGACCAGACCTACATTTGCTCGCGTAATAAAGAAGACGCCGGTCCCACCAACAACTGGGAAGATCCCGACAAGATGAAGCAGAAGCTCCGCGGCTTCTTCGACGGCTCCATGAAGGGCCGCACCATGTACGTCATTCCCTACAGCCTCGGCCCCATCGGTTCGCCCATCTCGAAAATCGGCGTCGAAATCACTGACTCCACCTACGTTGTCGTCAGCATGCACATCATGACCCGCGTCGGCGCCCGCGTCTTCGATACGCTAGGCGAAGACGGCGAATTCGTTCGCGGACTGCACTCCGTAGGCGACCCCCTCGGCCCCACTCAAGCCGATTCCACCTGGCGCTGCAACTCCGAAAATAAATACATCTGCCATTTTCCCGAGACCCGCGAGATCTGGTCCTACGGTTCCGGCTACGGAGGCAACGCCCTTCTAGCCAAGAAATGCCATGCCCTCCGCATCGCCTCCGTTCAGGCCCGCGATGAAGGCTGGCTAGCCGAGCACATGCTGATCCTCAAGCTGACCAGCCCCACCGGCGAATCGAAGTACATGACCGGCGCCTTTCCGTCGGCCTGCGGCAAGACCAATCTCTCCATGCTGATTCCGACCCTCCCCGGCTGGAAGGTCGAAACCATCGGCGACGATATCGCCTGGATGAAATTCGGCGCCGACGGCCGCCTCTACGCCATCAATCCCGAGTACGGCTTCTTCGGCGTAGCCCCCGGCACCAGCATGAAGTCGAACGCCAACGCCATGCTCAGCATCACCAAGAACGCCATCTTCACCAACTGCGCCATGACTCTCGATGGCGACGTCTGGTGGGAAGGCATGACCGAAGAAAAGCCGCCCTATCTGGTCGACTGGCTCCGCCGCCGCTGGACGCCCGAAACGCCCCGCAAGGCGGCCCATCCAAACGCCCGCTTTACCGCTCACGCCAGCCAGTGCCCTTGCATCGCTCCCGAGTGGGAAGATCCCAAAGGCGTCCCCATCGATGCCATCCTCTTCGGCGGACGCCGCGCCGGCGTCGTTCCCCTGGTCACCGAGGCCTTCAACTGGCAGCACGGCACTTTCTTAGGCGCAACTGTCAGCAGCGAAACCACCGCCGCCATCACCGGCCAAGAAGGACGCCTGCGCCGCGATCCCATGGCCATGCTTCCATTCTGCGGCTACCACATGGGCGACTACTTCGCGCATTGGCTCAAAATAGAATCGAAGACCAGTCCCTCAAAACTTCCCAAGATTTTCTACGTAAACTGGTTTCGCCAGGATCAAAACGGAAAATTCCTCTGGCCCGGCTACGGAGAAAACAGCCGCGTCCTCAAATGGATCTTCGAACGCTGCGACGGCAAAGTCCACGCCAAAGAAACGCCAATCGGACGAGTCCCGGAAGTAGCCGATCTAGACACGAAGGGCCTGAACATCAAGCCCGCCCAAGTAGAAGAACTTCTAAGCGTAGACATCGATGGCTGGCGAGCCGAAGTCCCCCTCATCAAAGAACACTTCGCCCGCTTCGGCACCCATCTACCCGAGGGATTGAACCAGGAAGTAAAAGCACTAGAAGAGCGCCTGCAAAAAGCCAAGCGCTAACAATATAAACGTAGCGCCGGCATCTTGCCGGCTGTCGCGAGAGCCTGCCCCGAGCTAGCCGAAGGGGCGTCCCGCCCTCGCAGGTTTTACCGCAACTCTTCGGCTGTCGCAGTGCTTCACCAGTGCAGCGAGAAAATTTCCCGTTGTCATCCTGAGCGAAGCGAAGGACCCATGCATTCGCACTCGCCGCGAAGTCGAAGGACTCCTACTCACTCCACAATCTGAGGGACCGCGTCTCCAACTCGCAACCCCTACGCCACCCCGCGCGCCTTAATCGGCGTCGTCGCCACACCTGCACCCGTAGACCCCGTCTCCTCCGACCTTCTCACCACCTTGGCCGCCAGCGGCTTCAGCCACAGCAACGCCATAAACGCCGCCACCAGATCGCAAATAATCATCGCCCAGAAGACTTTCGACCACGATCCCGTCTTAGCAAACAACCAAGCCGCCCCCGGACCGGCAAAGCCCGCCGCCACTCCCTTGGCCGTATACACGATCCCATAATTCGTGGTCGCCCACTTATTCCCATACAAGTCGCCCGTAATCGATGGGAACAACGAGAAAATATTTCCCCAGGCAAAGAAGCACAGTCCCGACAGTGCCACAAACCACACCGGACGATGGATCAATTGCAGCAGCAGCCATACCGCGATCGCCTCCAGAATGAACGCAATAAAGATCGCGTTCTCCCGCCCGATGTTGTCCGATACCCATCCCCAGAACGGCCGCGTCAGCCCATTCAGCAGCCGATCCACCGTGATCGCCAGCACCAGCGCCGTCATGCCAAACGCCACCACCACCTTATCCACATGATATGACGACGCCATCGGATTCAGTTGCGCCGTCACCACCAGTCCGCCAAATGCCAGCATCGTCATCATCACGTAGATGACATAGAACGACGGCTGCCTCAGCATCTCGAGCGGCGTCATGTCCCGAGCCGAAGTGTTGATCTTGGCCCGAATCTTCACCTCTTTTTCCTTCCAGTTCGGCGGCGTCCACCCAATCGGCGGCCTCGCCAAAAACAGCGAAGCAGCCAGCACCACCACTCCCTGAATAATCCCCCACACGATAAACGTATGCTGATATCCAGAAACCTTCAGCATGTCCGCAATCGGCGCAATCGTAGTCGCCGTGCCGATCCCGAATGCTCCCGCCGTCAGCCCCACGCACAGCCCGCGATAATCCGGAAACCACTTCAACGCGTTTCCAATCGCGCCGCCATACACAATCCCTGCGCCTATGCCACCTACTCCATACCAGAAGTAGAGCCCGTGAATCGTCTCCGCATACCCCGACCCGATCCACCCCAGCCCCACCAGAATCGAGCCCATGCCCAGCATGAATCGCGGCCCGATCTTATCCACCAGGTATCCTTCAAAAGGCACCAGCCACGTCTCCAGCGCCACGAACAAAGTAAACGTCCACTGCACCGCCACCAGGCTCACATGCAGATGCGCCTGTATCGGCTTGGTGAAAAGCGTCCACGCATACTGCAGGTTCGCAATCGCCATCATGGCAACGATGCCGGCACATAACTGGATCCAACGATTGGGAATTCGAGAAGGGTGAATCAGGGAAGCCGGAGAGACCGGAGTCGTTGCAGCCACGGGGAAACCTCCAAATCGCGCGTTAGACGTTAACGGTGCAAAAGCAGAACTTCTTGGTTCCACATCGGCAAAAAAAAACTTGATGCTGCAGCCTCGGTGCCAGCTCACCTAAAAGTCCGTGAGTTCGCGAATCACTTGGCGCTTAACCATGCCTAATCTATACTGGTCTAGTTAGCGAACCAGTTGCGGGACGGAAAATATCACGTCCGCGAAACCCTGTCAAGAAATCAGTTGCGCCTCAATTCGGCCCTCATCGTTCGGGATGACATTATTCATCTGTCATGATTAAGACATGATTAAGACTCGTCATTATTCGGCCGTCATTATCAAGACTTGTCATCCTGAGCGAAGCGAAGGACCTGCTTCTTGGCTTCAACGAGGATAGCGGACTCACCCGAGATACCCATGGATCCCTCTCAGCCAGCCCAAATCGCGACCTACCTAACCCACCTCGACGCCCTTATCCGCCGCGGCCTCATCCTTCGCGACCGCCTGCTCTCCGAGCAGCCAAACGCCACCAACGGCTCTGCCATGGCCGAAACCCGCGCCTGGCAGGAAGACTGCGGCGTCATCATCAATCAACTCTCCGGAGGCAGCAAGGCCCACTGGCTGGCCCGCGCCTTCAGTGGAGCCTTCCTCATGCGCTCCCCCGCCGGCCAAGCCGTAGAAGCCGCCCCCCCCGCCGACATCGTTCAGCGCCTCCTCGACGTCCTCAAGCAAGCCGTCTCCACGCTCTCGGCGATGGATGGCGGCCCAGCGTCAAGCGCTATGAAGACTTCTCATCCTGAGCGGACCGGGGCCCCCAGCGCGCCCGCTTTTGGCGCGTTGGGGTGGGGGAGCGAAGGACCTGCTGCCTCGTCCGACCCGCCCCCACCCCACCGTTTCGATTTCGTCCACAATCCCGACCTCCGCCCCGTCCTCGAGCAAGCCTACATCGATAGCCGCATCGCCTTCGACCAAGCCGCCTACGACGACGCTCTTCGCACCACCTCCGGAATCCTCGAAGCCATAGTCACCGACGCCCTAGAATTTAAAGGCTTACCCGCCTTAGCCGCCGCCGGCATTCCATCCGGCGAAGCGGCCGGAGGAAAAATTTCCGACTGGTCCTTTAACACACGCCTGGCCGTAGCCGAGCAAGCCGGATTAATCCGAGGAGGCGCCGCCCGTCTCCCCGCCCTAGCCCGCACCTACCGCGATCAAGAAGCCGCCACCACTCCCAAAGCAACCGAGCGCGAAGCCAAACTAGCCAGCCAAGTCCTCCACGTAATCATGCGCGATCTAGACCCCGGCCGCTAAAACGCTGGAGCTATGCAACAGGAAAAGCAGGAAGAGTTCGTTGTCATCCTGAGCGAAGCGAAGAGCCTGCCCTGAGCTTGCCGAAGGGACCTATGTATTTTGTTTGCACTACCAACGCGCTTCAAGTGAGTAACAATGGCATCGGTCGCGAAGCCGACACCAGCTCTTGCCTCTCCCGCTTTTCCTTGTCAACCCCAAGAGTTCGTTGTCATCCTGAGCGAAGCGAAGGACCTATGTATTTTGTTGCACTACCAACGCGCTTCAAGTGAGTAACAATGGCGTCGGGCGCGAAGCCGACACCAGCTCTTGCCTCTCCCGCTTTTCCTTGTCAAGCCCCATTTCGCCCCTTTTTCCCGCTAACCAACTGATCCATCTACGAAAATAAATCCAAAAATCCTGTCGGTACACCCCCACCCAAATTGGTATAATAAGAATAGAAGCAGAAAAAGGGTGCGGATCAACCTCCGCGCCCTTTTTCTATTTCCCAAGCTTTTCCGGTCACCTGTCACCTAAGACCTGTCACCTGATCCAAGGAGCCCTAAAATGTCAATCGCCCCCATCACCATCCGCCATTGCCAGCACATCAAAGTCAACGGCATCCAATGCGGATCGCCCGCCCTGCGCGGCAAACGATGCTGTTTCTTTCACGAACATTGCGCCGTCCTCGGCAACAACATCCAGCCCGAGCTAATCTTCATCTCCTCTCTCGAGGACGCCAACTCCATCCAACTCGGAATCGCCGAGGTCATTCGCCTGCTCGTCACGGAGCACGTCGACACTACCACCTCCACGCTCCTGCTTCGCGCCCTCCGCCTCGCCGCCGCCAACGTCAAGTTCACCTCCTTCGAACCTAAGTCCGCCCAGGTCGTCGTCGATCCCGAGGCCATCGAAGATCGATTCGCCGCCGGCCGCGCCACCTTCGACCCCGACTACGAAACCGCAGAAACCCCCGCCGCAACCAACGCCGAAAAGGCCGCCGAAAAGAAAGACAAAACCAACCACCGGAAAAGGGCCGCCAACAACCAGGCCGCCGAAACCCACCCGCCGAACAAAGCCGAACCGATAAAGAACGGCGCTCCCAAATACCTAAGAGAACTAATCTGCCGCTTCCACGAAAACAACGAGCAAATGCGCCTCTTCAAGAAGGCAACCCCATTGGAAAGCGCACAACTCTCGGAAAGCGTAAAGCTAGTAGAAAGCGCAAAAGTCCCGGCAATCACAAAACTCCCCGAGAGCAACCAAGAAGCTCCACCGCTCAACTCAAATTTTCATGATTCAAACTTTCACGATTCAAATTTCCAAGACGCTGCGCCTCGCGACCTGGAAATGCCAGATCCATCAACCTTCCCAAACTCAGAGATTGCCGGAGGAGCCCAAGAAAGCTGCCACTAACTCCTTACTCCGCAATATTTTCCATATAAGTCATTTAAACCGAAAGATTTGGCAGGAATTTTTGCCTAACACCGTGATTCCATTAGACCGGAGGGAAATTTTTTAACGAGGATGCCGCAACGGTTCATCCGTAGACGCTAAGAAGGGCATTAATATTAATATAGTTGGCAAAATGGGGGTAAGTGTAACCCGGTTGGCGTCTCAGCGGCTTGAGAAAATGCTGCAATATTTTGCATGGTAACTAAAGTGCGGGGACTGCATCAAATAACCTGTAACCGCCGGAAAGTACTGGACGCACGCACAGCAATTAGGACATAATCCGGGCGTGACTTCGGTAAGCTTCCAGCGCGGGGAAAGGCACAATAGACTTGGCAACATGGAGATTAGATAAATTGGCTACCTATGCCATCGCCAATCCGGCATCCGTCGTGCGCGACGTTTTTGTTGACGTCGCAGAGGTAGAACAAGTGTTTCTATCGAATGATGGGGATCGCGGCATTGCCGCCCTAATCGTTATTGGCGAAAAAAACTACGATGTTCTGCAACACATTTTTGATCTTGAAAGCAACATTATCAAGGCGCTTCCTGGAACTCCGATCAATTTCGATGTGGTGATTAGGGATGGGCGTCCCTTGGGCGAAATAGTGAATCCTCGCGGAAGACTGCTGTTTCAGAGATAGTGTCTTGCCTCTCAAGCCTGAGCACATTTCCAAAGCTGAACGAAACGAAAAGTTCGCCGAAACGGTGGGCAAAACAGCCTATCTTGATTGGGCGGTAACTATATATTTCTATGCTGCGCTCCATTACGTGGACGCCATTCTAGCGGTCTCCGGTATTCATTCGGATAGCCATACCCAGAGAGGTGACGCGATAGGAACGAACGCTACACTATCTATCGTCCGTCCTGAATATAGGGTTCTGGAAACCCTGAGCCGAAACGCCAGATACCGTTCGATGGCAATTGACAATGCTGACCTACAGAAAGCGCAACAGAATTTCGCTACGCTAAAAGCCCACCTACGGGGACGAATGGGTCTTTCCGCATAAAATAACACCAGAAATTCAAAACAGCCCACTACCCTACTTTTCGAAAGGGCGCGGCTTCAGCCGCGCCGTAAATCCACGGCGGCTTTAGCCGCCGAGGGAGCGCACCCTCAATCCTCCAGCCCCTCCCGAAACACCGGCTGCGTAGGATCCAGACTCCCGTCCATCACCGCCGCGAGAAGCTCGCGATAAGCATCCTCTGCCTCCGCCAGCACCGCATACCCGCGCTCCCGCTGCAGCCCGCCCGTCGGCGAGTAGACCAAAGTAAAATACCGCCCTGACGAATACTGCAGCTCCTGCAACTTGTTCGGCATGTCAGGATCGCCCTCCTGACCAAGCACATCCATCAGCGCCACCGTCCACTGCCGTCCGCTCGGGTCGCTAACCACCTCGCGCTCCAGATACTGCCACTCGTCCATGCTCCACAAAGGCATATTAGAGGAATTCGTAGCGCCGCCGTCCCCGGCGGCTGTCCGGGCGGGCGTCCTCGCCCGCCCGCGAAAAGCCGACGCGATAGCCAGCAATATGCCGCCGCTACTCGCATGTTACGCCGCTGAAACTCCCAGCAGATCATCCAGCGCCCGCGCCACCTGCGCCCCGGTAAACGGCTTAGGCACCAGCAACACTCTCCGAGCCTTGCGCGACCGCAGACTAGCGTCCGCCGCCTCCGGAGTATCACTGATAATCACCACCGGAAGCTCACCATGATTCGGATGATTCCGCACCGCGTCAAACAGCGCCTCGCTCATGTCATACGAGGTGCAATCAAGCACCACCGCATCCGCGCGCTGCTCAACCACCAGCTCGTTAACAGTAGGAGTGTACCCCTCGGCCCTGACCTCATACCCGCGGTCGCGCAATGCAAACGTCAGCAACTCTGCAATCTCCGGCGTATCGTCAATAAGCAAAACGCGGCGCAATGTCAACGCTACTTCTTCGCCGGACCAGATCCCGGCAGCCGCGCCTTCTTCGCCGCGCAAGGCTCTATGTCCATCACCCAGATGCGCCCGCCCGCCGTGTAATAGGCGCGATGGTCGTTTTCGATCATCGCCCCCCACGCCTCCAGCGTCCGCATCGCGAAGGTGTAGCCCTCGAAGTTATTGCGCGCATGATCGAGCACTTCGTTGGTGTGCCAGTTGTCGGTAAGAATCGCGTCCCCGCCATGCACCCGCAGCACCGTGTAGAAGCGGTCAAACGCCGCCTCCGGCCGCACGTCGCGCGACGAGCCGCGCTTCTTGCCTTCGCTGACAATGTAGCTCTCCTGCGCATCAGGAGCCGCAGCCGCGGTTGAAGAACCAGATGGAACTGGAGGATTTCCTTGTGTGCTCATACCGTCTCCGCCACAGTCGCAGCCTCTTCAGCCGCCGCCATGTTGACCAGGTTCTTAGCATCCGCCGCCTCGAGCAAAGCCTCCGGCAGCTGCACGCCCATCATCCGCCACTGCTCATTAGCAAACTTCTGCAAGTTAGCAATGTGCTCCGCGTGCAGATGCCCGAAGCGTCCCTGCAACTTCAAATACTCCGACACCGGCCGCATGCTAGCCGGACGGAAGCTGTAGTCATAAGCGCGCTGCTCCGGATTCCACTCCCACATCGGATACAGCCCGCTTTCAACCACCAGCCGCCCCAGATCAATCGACCGCGGCGTCTCATACACAAAGCCCTTCTGGCAAGGCGTATACACCATCAGATAAGCCGCGCCTTTATGGTTGAGGCCCTTGCGCACCTTGTTCATCAAGTCGATCGGATAGCCCACGCTAGCCGTGGCCACATAGCAATGCGGATGCCCCGCCGCCATCATCCGCGCCAGGTCCTTCGGATAAAGTTTCTTCCCCTCCGGAACCAGCGGCCCAGGAGGCGAGAACGTAGTCATCCCGCCATAAGGCGTCCGCGACGAAGCCTGTATGCCAGTATTGGCATACTGCTCGTTGTCATAACAAATGATCAGGCAATCGTGATTGCGATAGAGCGCCCCCGAAATCGACGCGAGGCCAATATCCGAAGCCGAGCCGTCGCCCGCCTCGCAAATAATATTCGGAAACTGCCCCTTCCACTTGCCCTTGCGGATCATCGCCTCATACGCCGCCGCGACGCCCGCCGTAAAGCTGCCCGCGCTGCCAATCTGCGTATGCGCCCAGGGCACATTGTAGGGCGTGCACAGATACGAACTGTTCGCCACATACATGCACCCGGTCGGCCCGACCAGAATCGTGTTATCGCCCGCCGCCTTGCTAGTCATCCGGTACTGAATCGAAGGTCCGCACCCCGCACAAGTGCGATGCCCCGGCACAAACGGTTCGGACGAAGGCAATTCAGGGTTATAAAAACGCGCACCCTGATTCGGATTGCCCAGTATCGGCAGCACCTGCCGCTGCACTTCTATGGTTGCCATATGATCTCCTTGTAACGCCAGCCCTGTAGCGCCGGCGTCCCGCCGGCATTAATCCGAGAAACTACTTACTAACTCCTAAAATCTTAACTTACTCCTCGAACCCGACTGTAGCGCCGGCGTCCTCGCCGGCATTAGTCCACGAAACTCTTTACTAACTCCTTAAAACCCGAACCTTACTCCTCAAACCCCACCCAGTGCGTCCGCTTCTCAATCTTCCCGCTCTTCTGCACTGCCTGCATCTTCTCCGTCATCCAATAAAATTCCTTCAACACGATCGCCTCGCCGCCCATCCCCGCCATGAACGACAGCACCAGAGGCCGCTTATCCGCTTCATACAGCGCCGCGCAGACCTCGGCATAGAGCACGCCGCCACTGCTCACGCTCCCCAGCCCCATGTTGGTCTCAATCACGCCCACCACCTTGAACTTGCTCAGCGACTCCCGAACGCGCTCCGTAGGATAAGGACGAATCGTCCGCAGCCGCACCAGCCCAACCTTCAGCCCCTTGTCGCGCATATGCTGAATCGCAAACTTTGCCGTCACCGCATGAGCGCCCTGCAGGAAGAATACAACCTCCGCATCCTCCGTCATGAACTCTTCAATCCACGGATCGTAGTGCCGCCCGAAGATCTTCCCAAACTCCTCATGCACTTCCTCAATCACCGCCATCGATCCTTCCATCGCCCGCGCCCGCTCCAACTGCAGCGGAGGCCCCTGCTCCGGCATGATCTGCGGCCCGTGCGACACCGGATGCCGCGGATCCAGCGGATAAGGATGCTTATAAGGCGGCAGGAATTCCTTCACCTGGCCAGAGTCCGGCAACTCAACATCGCCCGTGATATGCGAGACGAAGAACCCATCCTGGCAGACCATCTGCGGCAGAAGCACCCGCGGATCTTCCCCAATGCGATAGGCGATCAGGTGATTGTCGAACGCCTCCTGCGCATCGCACGACCAGCCCATGATCCATCCCATGTCTCGAGTCGAGAGTGCGTCGGTATGCTCCGACCCGAAATCGCCCGGCGGATCCAGCGTCCGATCGGCAATCATCATCTGCACCGGCATGCGGCTGCCCGAGATCGGCGAATACAGCTCGTAAGCAAACTGCACGCCCACACCCGAACTCCCCGTAAACACCCGCGCTCCGCTCGACGAAGCCCCATGCGAGATGCTCAACTGCGAGTGCTCGCTGTCGGCCACAATGTATTCCGCATCAAGCTCGCCATTCGCTACCATCTGCGCCAGCGCCATCATCGTCGCCGTATAAGGACGAATCGGATACGCCGCAATCACATCGACGTCCGCATACTTAGCCGCCTGCGCCGCCGCCACACACCCATTGATCCGCACCATCTTCTTCTTAAGAGCCGTTGCCGTAGCCATATTTCACTCCAATGTTAGAACAATCTCAACAGGTGTTAGAACAATCCCAACAGATGTTAGTACAATTTCACCAAGCTTTTGGGTGGCGCAGCGCTTCAGCGCTGCGGTAACCCCCGCCAAAGATCACCCGGGCTTTAGCCCCTGAGGGCTGCCCGAGCATTCAACTCGCAATAGCCGCTAAATATTCTTCGCCGGACGGCTGGCCAGATTCCGCAACTCCTCCGCCTGTCGTCCATGCAGTCCCGGAGAAATCGCAAACGCCGTATCCATCCTCACCACGCCCGTATCAAAGTCAAGCTCAGGCACGCCTTCGAGGCATCCCGTCGGGCACTCTTCAATACACACGCGGCACCCTTTGCAATAGTCGACCAGAATCTTATACATCCCGTTCGACCTCTCCGGCCGCGCAATACAAGGCTCCGGACAAACCAGATAGCAGTTGTCGCAAGCGTTGCAAGTGCCGCAACTGAAACACCGCCCCGCCTCCTCGACCGCCTGCTCTTCCGTAAATGCCTGAATCACTTCCTGCTGCGTCTTGCGCCGGCTAGTCGGCGGCAGCATCTCCTGCTGCACGCGTGGGAAGTGCGGGAAGTACGTCATGTTCATGCGATTCAAATCGAAGATGACGTCGATCGGAATCGTCCTCGGCTCCAGCGATTCGCCGCGGATGACTTTGTCCAGATTGAAAGCCACACGCTTCCCATCGCCCACCGCGTTCACCACCATCAACGGCTGACCCGAACCAAGTTGCACAATGTCGCCCGCCGCAAAGAAGTTGGTGTTACCGAGACGCCCGAAGCGGTCGATCTTAATCGTGCCCCGTTCGTTCTTGAATTCCTGCGGCAGCCAAGCCAGCGAAGCATGTTGTCCGACCGCGATGATCACATGGTCGACAGGGAAGCGCTCGGCCGCCGCTTCGCGATCCACGTTAATCGGCGAAGCATTGATCGCGCCCGAAAAACGCGCCGGATGCAACTGCAAAGCCTCGACGCTCCCGTTGCCGAGCACCGCCGTTACAGCGCGCCCGTGCATCAACTCCACGCCCTCTTCCACCATGTCGTGCAGATCTTCGGGCGACGCCGGCATTTCTTGAGTGTTGCCCTCGACCGTGATCATGGTCACTTCAACCGCGCCCTGCCGCAGCGCCTCGCGAGCGCAATCGATGGCCGTATTTCCGCCGCCAATCACCGCAACCCGAGCGCCCAGCTTGACTTTCGACGTGCCCATCCCAATGTCGCGCAGGAAGGGAAGTCCGTAATGCACACCCTTCTTATCCTCGCCCTCGGCGCGGACGCTATTCGGTTCAGTAAGTCCGACCGCCAGCACAACCGCGTCGTAATCCTTTTTCAAATCGTCCCAGCTGACGTCCTTGCCGACCTCGACGCCGGTCTTCACCGTGATGCCAAGCTCCACCAGACGCTCGATCTCGCGATCCAACACATCCTGCGGCAGGACCCAATCCGGAATGCCGCCGCGATTCAACCCGCCAGCCTTGGGCGATTTCTCAAGGATAGTCACCGCGTAGCCAAGGCGCGCCAGTTGATAAGCCGCGCTGTGCCCCGCCGGACCCGATCCGACGACGGCGACCTTCTTGCCGTTGGGCTTGCCGGCCTTCACCACATCTTTCTTAAGCGCCTGTCCAAGATCGCCCAAAAAGCGCTCGACCGCGCGAATTGAAATGGCCTCATCGTACTTGCCACGATTGCAAGCCGTCTCGCATGGGTGATAACACACCCGCCCAGTAACCGAGGGAAACGGCATATCTTCCTTAATGAGCGCATAGGCATCCAGATACTTGCCGCGCTTCACTAAGTCGAGATAGCCCTGTATCTTTTCGTTGGTTCCGCAAGCGTTGTTACAAGGTGGTAACTTGTCGCGATAAACCGGTCTAATCGACCGCCAGTTACCGGTAGGGAATAAGTCCTGCCCTTTCTCCTGCGTAGGCGCAGGAGTAATACCGGCAAATGGAACCTTCAACCAATCGGGAATATGAGTATCTTTAGTCGACATGTGATCCTTCCTATTAATTCCTATTTAGTCATTCGGATGGTCGTGAACGACGAACGACCAACGACGAACGACCGAACTACGCAGCTACCGGGCTAAGCTTCATAATATGTAACTCTTTGAGCGCCATTTCAAAGGCGTGCTTGTTGGCAATCATCGGTTCAATCGTCTCCATCTTGACGATACCCGTAGTCTTGATCACGGCCGCAATCAGCGGAGCGGCAATATCTGGCGCGATTAATTTATTGCGTTCCGCTGCTCCCTCGGTCGAAAGCCGGTCGAGCCCAAGCTCGCCCAAGCGGTAGTAAAGCCACTTGTGGTCGGCCAGTTTCGCCGCATCCACACAAACGAGTTGCGACAATCGCTCCGGTCCCGGCACAAACCGAATCATGTAATCCGGCGTGTAATGGGTATTGATCACCAGCGTTCCACCAGGAGGCATCCCGCGCATATAATCCCAACCCTTAACCATCGTTCCCTCAACCAGCACGACGATGTTAGGGTGTTCGTTCTCATAAGTGAGCTCGTTCTCAAGGATGCTATCGCTCATCCGGCAATACTTGCGCGTCGGGCAGTTAGTGCGATCGGGATTGTCGACATAGTTCTCCATCGCCTGCGCGTACTTACCCTCAAGGCGGGCCGAAGCGGAGACAGAGTTAACAATGTCGCGTCCCTCTTTGTCCATAATGATGCCGCGCGTCCAAACCGTAAGTTCCGTATAACTCATAATCAAACCTCGCTGATACTTAGTCGCTGTTACTTAGTAAGTGACGACTTAGTCCGACGCGTCAGGATACGTGTCCCCTGCGCCATTACTTAGTACATTAGCTTTCTTCCATTTGCGGATAACTGCCACCTGCTTAGGACTGCCACGATCAGATTCGAGCACCGCCAGAAAATCGCTGCGCAACACAGCAAAGGGCGCAACCCGAGTGCCCTCCTCAAACTCCGCGATCGCAAAGAGCGTAGCCTTCTTGCACAGGCTCTCAATATCCGCGCCCGTAAGCCCATCCATGCGTCCCGCAAACTCATTGAAATCCACATCAGGTGCAACCGGTACGCGCCGGCAACAAAGCTGCAGAATGGCCGTTCGCTCCGCGAGGTCAGGCTTAGCGAAGCGCAAAATATAGTCAAAGCGCCCACTCCGCAAAAGCGCCGGATCAATCCGCTCCGGCCGATTCGTCGCTGCCAGCAGAATCACACCTTTGACATCGCGCAAGTTATCAATTTCGCGCAAAAGCTGGCTGAGAATCCGCTGATAGACGTCAGTCCCAAACTGATCCGCCCCAAACTTAGGTGCGATCGCGTCAATAGTGTCAAAGAAAAGAATGCACGGCGCCGCCCGTCTAGCCTTCTTAAACACCTCGCGCAGCGCCCGCTCCGACTCGCCCAGCCACTTCGAATACAGTTGCGGCCCATCAATCGCAATCAGCGGAATCTGTTTCTCGCCCGACAGCGCCCGCGCCATCGCCGTCTTGCCCGTGCCCGACGTCCCGGTCAGCAGAATTCCACGCGGCGGCGCCAGCCCAACCTGCTCATAGATTTCATCGCGGACATGCGAATGCTCGAACACCGCATCCAGCAGCCGTTTTACCTCATGCAACCCACCGAGCGAGGCGAACGTCGACGAACTCTTCTCAATAAAGAATTCGCGAGTCGCGCTCGGCTCGACCTCTTTTAGCCCAGCAAGAAAGTCATCGCGCGTAACCTGCAAGCGCTCCAGTTCAGCCGAGTCCGTGCCCCCAACCTCAACCGGAACAGAAGATAGAAATCGGCGCAAAGCAATCATTCCAACTTCCTGCCCCAACGCCTCCAGGTCGGCGCCGACGAAGCCGTGCGAATGCTCGGCAATCTCTTTCAAGTCAACGTCGGTCGCAAGCGGCATGGCACGGGTGTGAATTCTCAGAATCTGCAGCCGCGCCTGCGTATTCGGAACGCCAATCTCAATCTCGCGATCGAAGCGCCCCGGCCGCCGCAGCGCCGGATCGAGCACCTCAGGAATATTAGTCGCACCGATCACGATCACCTGCCCGCGCGCCACAAAGCCATCCATCAAGCTGAGCAGTTGCGCGACCACGCGCTTCTCCACTTCACCGGCCACTTCAGTCCGCTTCGGCGCGACCGCATCAATCTCATCGATAAACAGAATCGCCGGCGCATGACGCGCTGCCTCCTCGAAGACCTCGCGCAGTTTGGCTTCACTCTCACCATAAAACTTGCGCATGATCTCCGGCCCGTTGAGGTGAATGAAATGCACGCGGCTTTCGGCGGCAACAGCGCGCGCCAGCAGCGTCTTTCCCGTACCCGGCGGCCCATACAACAGCACACCTTTCGGCGCGAGAACCCCCAGCCGTTCAAAGATGTGCGAATACTTTAAAGGCAGTTCGACAATTTCGCGCACCCGCGCCACTTCCCGCTCGAGCCCGCCAATGTCTTCATAGGAGACCGACGGAGCGCGAGCCGCCGTCTGCTCCCCTTCGACCACGCGAATGTCTGTGCGCTTCCCAATCACCACCGGTCCCGAAGGGATCGTGCGCACGACATGAAAGTTCACCGCCTTGGCAAACGTCGGCACGCGGACCACGCAACCGGTAATCACCGGCACGTCCACCAAATCTTCAAGCATGCGATCGGGAGCAATCGTCGCGGGCGCGGCGCCAATCCACAAGGGCACAAGCCGCACAGCCACAGCCTGCTCGCATTCGACGGGAGTGACCGTGACCTGCTCCTGCAACCCCGCGCCGCAATTGCTGCGGCACGTTCCATCGATCTGGATCATCCCTTCATGACCGTCGTCGGAAACCTCCGCACGCGCAACGCCGATAGTGTTGCCGGTAATCTTCAGCACAGAGCCCGCGCGCGCATTCATGCGCTGCAAGTCGACGGGCGCCAGTCGCGCAATCGCATGCCCCACGTCTTCGACGCGCGCCTCCGCGACGCGAAGCGTCAGGGCTTCCGTAAGCGACTGTGGACCGTTCTCGGTCATGGAGTGACGGACCAATTCCTTCTCAGAACTTATCAAGTACGATCTCTTCCACGTCTTCAATGTGACGCCGCATCGCTGCCTTTGCGGCCTCGCCATCATGGCGCTTGATGGCGTTCAAAACCTTCCAGTGCCCGTTGATCGATTTTTGCTGTCGCCCCGTCACCTGCAACGACCGTTCGCGCGTGTCGCGCAGCATATCCATAAGAATGTCGAGCACCTTGAGCACAACGCTATTGCCTGATGCGAGCGCAACCGCATAGTGAAATTCTGCGTCCTCGGCAATCGCCGTATCTCCGCTCGCAAGCTTCGCTTCCTGCCGGTGCAGGATCTCTTCCATCTCCGCAATCTCGTCGGCGCCGGCGTGTGTCGCGGCGCGCGCAGCTAAAGGCGGCTCAAGCATCTTCCGAAAATCCAGCAGCTCGCTGACCATCTCTTTACGCTGCTTCAGCGCGCTCGCAAAAGGATTGACCAGGGTCTCGGCCGACAGTTCCCGAACAATCGTCCCCGCGCCCTGCCGCGGTTCCACCAAGCCAATTAGCTCTAGTCCGCGAATCGCGTCGCGTATCGAACTGCGGCTTACTTGGAGCATCTCCGCCAGCTCGCGCTCGGAAGGCAGCTTGTCACCAGGCTTCAGTTTCTTTAGGATCAGTCGCTCGATCTGCTTGGCAACTTCTTCGTAGACTTTATTTCTTCGGATCGCCTCGAAGTCGGATTTGATCGGAGACGCCATAGGCAAGTGGTCTGATAAGTGGACCAGCGACCAACGGAGTATACTCCCGTTCTCGGTTGCCCTGTCAAGCCCCCGATCGATATATTTTAGTGGCGAAATGCAAGACGAAGGGAAGGCCCCAAGTGTGGAACCTTGCTCACATTGGTTGGCGCGATGCTGCGCATTGGGATAGCAGTTTCGTGCAGTTGTAGACGGTCCGTGTACAGGTCATCGGAAGTCCCACCCGTTCGCCGAGTTCGACGACCGCGCCCACCAGCGCTTCGAGTTCCATCGGTCGGCCTGCTTCGAGATCCTGCAACATGGAAGTCTTATGCTCGCCCACTTTTTCCGCGCCCGCCATGCGCTGGTCGATGGAAACGGGCAATTCCATGCCGAGCTTGTGAGAGACCGCCTCGACCTCCTCCATAATGCTGCGGATCACCGAAGCCACGCCGGGGTCGCGCACCATCTGCACCAGCGTTGCGCGAGTCAGCGCGCTGACCGGATTCAAAGACGCGTTGCCCAGCACCTTGACCCAAATCTCGTGGCGTAAGCGCGTAGTCACAGGACAGCGCAATCCCGAAGCGATGAGCGCTTCCGCAATCCGCCGGCAGCGATCGGAGCGTGAGCCATCGGGTTCGCCAAGAGAAATGCGATTGCCCTCGATGTGCTGAATCACGCCGGGTGACGGAATCTCAGTCGAAAAGTAAACGATCGATCCGATCACCTGCTTGGCTGGAATCGCCGCCGAGATGACGCCGCCAGGATCGACGCGCTCCAGGCGCAACCCCTCCCATTCCCCGCCGAATCCCTGGAAATACCACCACGGAATCCCATTCTGCGTGCTGACGACAGTGGTATCGGGGCCGATCACCGGCTTCAATTGTGGCGTCAGTTGCGGCAGGCCGTGCGCCTTCACACCAAGGAACACGACGTCCATTGGTCCGATTTCTTCGAGAGAACCGGCAATAGCGGGATGGGCTACGAAATCACCCTCCGGACTCTTCACCTGCACGCCATGCCCTTGCATGGCGCGAAGATGCGGACCCCGCGCGAAGAGTGTGACATCGAATCCGGCATTCGCCATGCGCGCGCCGATGTAGGCTCCAATCGCCCCAGCGCCCGCGATCAGGAATTTCATCGTCCGTTTTCCACGATCACATTATGCACGATGCTTATGCGCGCTGGTCATCGGTGAGCGCAGAGGCCACGACGCGGCGCCGAATCTTTCCCGTTGCGGTGGTCGGAATGCTATTCACAAAATAAATCTTGGTAGGGCATTTGTAATCCGCCAGATACTCGCGCGAGTGCTTGATGAGTTGCGCTTCGGTGATACTCCCCGGTTCGTGCAACACCACGGCGGCAGCTACTTCTTCCCCGAGCACGGGATGCAGGCAGCCGAATGTAACCACCGCGGCTACGGCGGGATGTTTCAACAGGACTTCATCAACCTCATGCGGCGCAATGTTCTCGCCTCCGCGGATGATGATGTCTTTGATGCGCCCAGTCAGATGCAGATAGCAGTCTTCGTCGAGAAAGCCCTCGTCACCAGTGCGGAACCACCCATTCGCAAAAGCTCGCGCGTTGGCCTCAGGATTATTTTCATATCCGCGAAACACATTGGCGCCCTGAATGGCGACTTCGCCGCGTTGATTGGTGCCGAGGTGATTCCCGTCCTTGTCCATGATGCTGATGCGGAGCCCGGTACCGACGCCCACAGAACCCGCTTTGCGATGCCGCGGCGGAAGAGGATTCGAAGTCATCTGGTGGGCAGCCTCGGTCATGCCGTAGGCCTCGACAAAAGGCACGCCAAAAAGATCCTCAATTTTTTGAATGAGCTCAGACGAAAGCGGCGCGCTGCAAGAGCGGATGAAGCGCAATGTGGCCGCCTCCGCAGGTTTGTGATGAGCCCGCGCCAGCAGAAGCTGATGCATGGTGGGCACGCCGGAATACCACGTCACGCGATGTTCTCGCACCGTCCGCCAAAAAGAGAGAGCGTTGAACTTGGTAGGAACAACGACGGTTCCGCCGGAAAGCAAAGTTGCCATGGTCGACCCGATCAAACCATGGATGTGAAAGAGCGGCATGATGCACAGCGAAACATCTTCTTCCGAGAGCGCGTAAGTATTGGCGATATTCGCCGACGATACCGCGAGATTGAAATGCCGCAGCGGAACCCGCTTCGGCCGTCCTGTGCTCCCGCTAGTGTGGAGGACAAGAGCAATATCGTCCGCGGCTGGCACGGGGGCGGTAGCTCCGGTCGGCGCATCGACGAGATGAACATCGCCCTGATCGGTCATCCCAACCGACATCACCGGGATCTTGCGATCGGCGGCGGCGCTGCGTGCGAACTCCGCGCCCACGGGCGGACAAAGCATGATGCGAGCGTTCGTGTCTCCAAGAAAGAAAAGAAACTCCTCGTAGGGATAAGCGGGGTTCAAAGGCGCGGCAGTTCCCGCGATCGAGGCAGCGAGAAAACTAACAATGGCCGGCAAGCCGTTGGGCAACGCGATCGCAACGGCATCGCCGCGCCGAACGCCGGCAGAGGCCAGCGCGTCAGCCATGGTCAAGACTTGTCGGCGCAGAGAATCATAGGTGACGCTGATGCCCAGCTCGGGCACGACAATCGCCGTATGGCTGTTCGCGAACTGCAAAACGTCAAGTAGCGTGACCACCGACTTCAAAGTCATTGCTTGTCGCCTTCAACAATCGAGGTCTTCGCCAACCTACTGCCCGTAGCCTTCGGCCTTCAGCGCCTTCCCAAACTCACTCAGGAAAAATCGCACGTTATCTTCTGTGGCCAGCGGTCCCATGACGCCAATGCGAAAGACTTTGCCCGCGAGAGGGCCGAATCCGCCGGCGATTTCGATGCCGGGCCCGTCCAACAGGCGCTTCCTAACTTTCGCCTCGTCGATGCCCTTGGGAACGCAGACAGTATTCAGCGTAGTGATGCGATGCTCTTCCGGCACATGCATACTCAAGCCCATCGCTTCGATGCCTTTCACAAAAAGCTGGTGGCAACGGCGATGCCGCTCCCATCGCTTCTCAATGCCTTCATCGGCAACCACCAGAAGCGCCTCGCGTAGCGCATAAAACATCGAGATCGGCGCGGTGTGATGATAGCGGTGCGATACGGTCGCGTAATCGTGAATCAGTTTGAGGTCGAGATACCAGCTGCGTGACGGAGTGGTTCGGCCGCGCAGCCACTCCATCGCCCGCGGCGACATGGCCATGGGCGACAATCCCGGCGGACAACTCAGCCCTTTTTGCGTGCAACTGTAAGCAATGTCCATGCCTGTTCGGTCGAACTCTACCGGCACGCCGCCCAGCGAAGTAACGCAATCGGCGATCACGAGCGCGCCCGCTTCGTGAGCCGCGGCGCAAATAGCGTTGCCTGGTTGCAACGCTCCGGTCGAGGTCTCAGCGTGCACATAACCTACGACCTTGGGCTTCTCGCGCCGGATAAACTCGCGCGCTTCATCATCGGTATAAGTTTCACCCCAGGCCTTTTCAAAGCGCACGACCTCGGCGCCGTTCCGCTTCGCCATTTCGGTGAGCCGGTCCGAAAAATATCCGTTGGCAAATATCGCGATCTTCGTTCCCGGCTCGACGAAATTGACCACGGCGGCTTCCATGCCTGCGCTGCCCGTCCCGGAAATCACCAGCGTCGCGCCGGCCTCGGTTCCGTAGGCAGTCTTGAGCAACTGCTGGCAGTCCATCATCACCTGTATGAAGTAGGGATCGAGATGGCCGACAATTGGTTTCGACAGCGCTTCATAGACCCGCGGATGAACCATGGTCGGTCCCGGGCCGAAAAGATAGCGGTGAGGCGGTTGCAGGGCTGGAAAATTTATGGCGGAATCGACCTGTTCTAATGCACTCATATGACCGGTGGACCTCATTTCATCTCAAACTCAAACTAAACACTTGATATTACGGTATGGAGAAGACAATCTCCAGCGCTGGCCAGCCGTTAGCGGCGAGCAGTTTGATAGTTGTCACCCGCCGTGCGGCGATAGTCAACTTAATTCTATTGCTGACTTCTATCAGTTCCTCTTATGGTTGACTTTGCCACGGTGGGTTGAGCTGGTGGACATTATTGAGCTAGTAGACCTTGAAGAAGAAATACGCTGTCATGGCGATGCCCACGCCGATCACCATGCTCCGCACCCGCTTCGGGTCAGCCCGCTGCGCGTAATGTGCGCCAAACCAGCCCCCGGCGAGCGAACCGGCGACCATCACCAGACACTGCGGCCACAACACCGCGCGCGCCACGATAAATGTAATCACCGCGGCGGCGTTGATGGCGACGGCGAGCAGCGTCCGGATCGCGCCCATGGCGTGAATGTCCCGCATTCCCATCAGCGCCAACATCGCCAGAGCCATGAATCCGATGCCGGCGCCGAAGTATCCGCCGTAAATCGCAACCAGTAACTCGGTGATCGAACCAAGGACGATTGCCTTCACCGAAATATCTCGGAGATCATCGACGACCGCAGTTTTCCCGACGAGGCCGCGAAGTGAATTGCCAAAAGCAAAGAGCAGAGTTCCTGCCAGCAGCAGCCACGGAACCAGGCGCATAAAAGTATGCTGCGGAGTCTTCAGCAGGAGCAGCGCTCCGGCCCATCCGCCGAGAACGCTGGTCACCATCAACGGCGCCAAAACTCGCAGCGGAGCGTTCAGCCGCTTCAGGTAAGCCATGGCGCTGGCGACCAACCCTGGCCAGAGCGCGACCGTATTGGTGGCATTCGCTTCCACCGGCGGGATGCCCGTGAACAACAATGCGGGGAAGGAGATGAAACTGCCGCCGCCCGCCAGCGCGTTCAGTGCGCCGGCGATCCCTGCCGCTGCGAGCAAACCGATGGCCTGAGCGAAGTGTAATCCCATAGGTGCCTGGAAAACTACGTCCACCGAGACGACTCGCTGAACATAGCGTCGCACAGTGCGTCGCCGATTTTAGCAGGATCAGCTAGCGAAACCCGCGCCCGGTTTTGCTTGCAACTTCAGGCAGTGCACGAAAATTTTTCATTGCCTGATTTTCGTCAACTTTTTTCTTGGATGCATCTCTTTATGCACTCCCTTGAAGCCGCTAATTCTGCTAGCGTTTTTCCCGACCCGGCTTTGCTCGCAGTGACGACTGTCCGCGCTCGATTGGCGGACGATCTGAAAAACTTTTCCTTGACATTCATTCTTTCGATATGATAAACCGCCTTCTCGTAACTGGTCCGCTCTTCAGACCGGATTGCTCTCATACGCAACTCTATTTAGAAGTCTTTCGGTTCGTGGCCCGAACGAACAAGGCGGCGTCGACAGGATTCGTGTGTCTGCCTTGAGCACAGGCCGTTGTGCACTTTATTCCGGGAGAGGAAACACATGCGCTCGCTAACAACATTTTTCGTGCTTCTGGTAGTATCCATGGCGCCCGGTTCGTTTGCCCAAGCTCAAGGCGCGGATCCCGCGAGCAAAACTGACGGCGCCGCTCCCGTGGCCGCCACGAAGGAAGAAGTCAATCAGTTGCGCAGTGAGGTCGCCGCGCAGCGCAAAACCATCGAGGAGTTGAAAGCGCTGGTTGAGAAGCTGGCCGAAGGAAAGATGCAAGCGGCTGCGTCTCGGACAAGCGATAGCCGCTCAGCCGATATCGAGCCTGTAGCCCTCCCCGTTGCGACGCGCCCTATGGACGCCTCAAGCGACTTCGGTGCTCGGCTGTTGCCCGCAGTTCTTATCCAGCCCACGCCGATGCCCGAGGCGATGATAGATCAAGCTGCCTCCGCGCAGAAAAAAGAGCCTCCGCTGACTGCTGGATGGAACGGCGAACACTTTTTCATTCGCAGTCCCGACGGCCAATTCAGTATCAGTCCCTATGGCTACGTGGACGCCGACTATCGCGCTTACAAAGGCGATGGCGCGCCCGCCGACACGTTCCTGTTGCGGCGCGCCCGCTTCGGTTTTCAGGGCAACTACGGATCGCACTTTGATTTCGCGTTGCTGACCGACGCGGCTGCGACCTCAGGTTCGGTCGTGCGCGATGTCTACCTCAACGTAAGAATACGGCCGGAGTTCCAGTTTCAGGCAGGCCAATTTAAAGTTCCCTTCGCACAAGAAACCGGTCTCGGCGCCACCAACCTGGACTTTGTAGAACGTGGCTTTCAATCGATGTTGTACCCGTCCGCCGCTTCCGCCTATCGCAGCCCAGGTGTCGCCATACACGGCGATATTGATGGCGGCGTGGTGCAGTACTGGGCAGGGGCATTCAACGGCAAGGGGTATGCGATCGCCAATACCACCAACCAACCGGAATTCATCGGGCGACTGCGCTTTTATCCGTTCCGCAAGTCTCAGAGCGCTTGGTTCAAACAGTTCGCGATCGGCGGATCGGTGGACTTTGCGCGATCGCGCGGCCTGTCTGGAGATCTAAGCTTCGCGGGCACACTGGCTGACGGCGCTTACACGTTCTTCCCGCAATTCGCCATCAACGGAGACATTCAGCGCTACAACGGCGAGTTCACTTACATCAAAGACCGCTTCGCTCTGCGCGGCGAATACGATCAGCTCGATATGGATCGTACGAACGTCGGCTCCGAGCAGGTAGGAAATCTTGGCTTCCTGAGTCTGCCCACCATCCGAGCCAAGGCGTGGGACCTCAGCACAACTTACTTGCTGACCGGCGAAAAGCGGCCGGAAAATGGCACGCCTCGCGTCAAGCGTCCAACCTTCGGCCCCGAAACCCCGGGTGGCGCAGGGCGTGGATTGGGAGCCTGGGAAGTTGCTTTCCGATTCTCCGGTATCCAGGCGAACGAACCGGGTACAAGTCTGCTGAACTATTACACGCCGGGTTATGTTCCCACGTTTGATTACCACACCTTCGAATACACCATGGGACTCAACTGGTATCCGAACTATTGGGTGAAGTACATGGTGAACGTCGCCGTCGATCAGTTGAAGGAGCCGAGCACGATTGGCGCGGTGCCGCAGAACTACTATGTGGTCCTGCAGCGCCTTCAGTTCAGGTTCTAGTAGTGGCCCGCAGTTCGTTGCGGGCCAATGGTGAAACAAGTTTGGCATCGGCAGGGTCGGCGGCAAACCGGTCCTGAAGAGAAATTGCGGGAGGGGATTCGATGAGACCGAGGATTCTGCTTACTATTGCTGTGATCGCACTGTTTGTGATTCTGAGCGGCTGCGGAACTACTCCGAACTGTCCCACGTGCGGCACCACCAAGAATGGCGCCTATGCCGTCATCGACATCGTGACGGTGCCGGAACACAACCCTACCGGCGAGCCAGGCGGTCCATTCAACTCGTTCGACATTAGCACGATTGCCCCGAACCCTGCTGCCACCGGCCACTATCTGGACTATATTTCCGATCGGATTGGCTTGGCCGTGGTGGTGATTGACACCGGCCAGGACATTGCTGTAAATGCCCTACAAGGATCCAATGCTGTGACGGATGCTGGAAATGGCGCGAGTCCCTGCAACTCCAGCATTCCGCCCATTGCCACCGTGTTCGGGAATTTCACCAGATTCGGCTGCAGGAATCCCCCCTTTCACCTCGATTCCGGCTTCGGTGCCAACGGTAATTTTGGCGGATTTCCCGGCGCGCAGTGCTGCGCTTCGCGCGCCAACGGCGTCAATCCGATGTCCGGACCTGACGGCAATGCCACCACGGCGGACGGCAAATTTCTCTTTGTCGGAAATGGCAGCTCCAGTTTCGTGGCTTTTGACCTGACCACGATGGACTTAACCACGAATCCCCCCACCCAACCCGTTGTCATCGCCGACGTACCCACTGGAGTTTCGGCTGACTACGACGGTCCGCTGGGCATCGCTCCCTGCGTTGCTTCGTGGAATGGTGAAGCTGGTTCTAGCGCCGATTGCGGAGATGATCGCGGCGACGAAATGGCAGAAGGCTCCGTCATGGGCGCCGACGGGGCAACCCATCAGGTTCTGGCGATCATCGACGGCGACCCCGGACTTCCCTTCGTCACGTTTTTCGATTTGACGCACGTTATCGCGAAGAACCCAGCGGACAGCCTCCAGTTACAGCATTGCTTGCCCATTGACTCGGCGTATCCTTATGGTCCTTATCCGGCAGGATTCACCCTCGCTGGCTACAACGCCGGTGACTATCCTTTCCAGGGGACGTCGCAGACGGTAGTGGCGCCAGCGCCGGGAGCTTCTTTCAATCCGCCTAGCTGCGTCATTGGACAGATCTATTACGACGGCGCGGGAGGTACGGCCTCTGGCGGATTTGGACTTAATGCTCCCAAACCTGTTCCGGTAGATAACGTTAACAATACATTTCCCTGTCCGGATCCGTCCAATCCGCAGACCTTCGGCGGCGTCTCAGGATCGGCGGCCGCTTCGCTCGTCCCCGGAATTGGTATAACTCCCTTTTCGGGCACGTTGTACACAATCCCCTGTCATCACGGCCCCATTCTCAACTATGCGAACGGCGAATTTACAACCGCGAACCAAACCACCCCCTGCGGCACCTGCGCCGGCGCTATAGCGCCAGCCGGATTGGGAGGAATGGCGTGGAATCCTGCCACTGGCCATCTGCTGTTGGCGAATGAAAATGCCATCGCCATCACGAATATCGGAACGGTCGACGAAATCGATCCACAGGTTGCGAACAACACCTGCGGAGGGCCCTGTGGGCCAGTGGTCGTCAACAGTTTTATCATGCCCAACTGCATGCCCACCGGAGTCACCCAGGGTCCGGGAAATTACTTTCTCGTCGGTTGTGCGGACCATGACGGCGAGGCGTTCCCGCCCAACGAATACATAATCAATGACGCGCCGGGTAACACCATCGTCTGCAACACAACCGCGGAGACCAGCACGAACTGCATACCCATCTACAACGTGGGCGGAGTGGACGAAACCTGGTATAACCCGACCGACAACAAGTATTATCTCGCGGCGCGCGACATGCCCACCGGCGCGGTCATGGGCGTCATTGATGCCGGAAGCAACCAGTGGCTGGTGAACATGACGACCGGTTCCAATGCACACAGCATCGCAGTCGATCCGAACACAAACCATGTCTTTGTGCCCTTGCAGGCTGGCACGATCTGCACCACCCAGAGTGCCAACGGTTGCGTTGGCGTCGCCACAGAACAATGAGCACGTTAATGCGGTAATATATTGATTAAAGATGCGAAACCAAAGGCCTTCACATGGTGCATGGGGAAGTGACTTATGAATAGCTCTACGCGTCATCTGTCTACGTATGCGCTCGTGCTGTTGATCCCTTTGTTGGCCAGCGCTGGCGAGCAACCCACGCCCAAACCCACCGACCTGCCTGCCACTGTGATCGGCCACCTGGCTTTACCGCAGGCAACCGGAAGTCAGATGCTGCTGCAGAAGGAAGGCGGCAAACATTACTTGTACGTGCAGCAGGCGGGGAAGCAAGGATTCATGGTTGTCGACGTCACCAGCCCAGAAAGACCAAGCCTCTTAAAGCGGACGGCGGAATCGAATCAATCGACGGCGGGCAACCTCGAGATGGTCAGCCCAGATATAGCCATCGCCGAGGCTCCGGAAAAGACGTCATCCACCCTAACCAGTAGCAGCCACTCCACAGAGATTGTGCGCGTTCTCGACCTGAGCGATCCTCGCAATCCGAGGACGCTGGAGACGTTCAACAAAGTCACCAGCCTCCTCCCCGACGGCGCACACGGCTTGATCTACTTAACCAACAACGAAGGCCTTTGGGTTCTCCGCTACAACCGTGTCTCGGCGCTGGAGCCAGCCAAGAAAAAGCAGCCGTGCGATTCCGAATCTGAAATCATGGCAATGCCGCCGGACTGCGAATAAGCCTGGATCTAAGGCTCTAAGATCCTCCCCGTCGCCTATTGGGAGGGCCCCTCTGTGCAATCCTTATCAAGCGTCTTGATCGAGGTGATGGTTAGCGTCACCGCAGAGGGCGAACCCATTCGCGCCATGGAGTCGGAGCTGGTGCTCATCGACGGCGACTTTGTCCCAGTCACCTCGACTCGCTTCCCTAGATAGTGGCGAAGTTTTATTTTGTTGGTGGCCTGCAGTTCATACGTTTCCGCCGGTTTCTGCTTCATCAATACATAGTCGCCGCTCGATCGGCTGACGCACCCCCGTACCGTTACCTGGCCTTTCGAATCTCTCGGGCTGTCCTGGTTCACCGGGCTGCTATCTTGCGCCAGAAGAAAGCTGCTGGAAAGCAACAAAGCGAAAATCAATTTCGACATAAGTGTGCCTCCTCTTCGTCTAAGTCTAATGCTCACAGCATTGAGATGCGACATAATGACAACGGTTGCAATGAATTCCGCGACTCTCGATTCTATTTGACGTGCGTCTCCTGATAATGCAACTCCTTCCATTGGCCAGCCCGCTGCACCCAGACTTCGCTGATCAATACGCGCGAATAACGCACTTGCGCCGTTGGCGGAAACTGCAAAGTGCTCTCATAGATGGCGAGAACGGCATCCGGCCCCAGAGGAATGAGTTTGTATCCCCACAGCGTGTAGTTGAAGGTATTTTGCTCTGCCAGATCATTGACCGATTGAATCTTATTCCGCTCGCCCCGGCCATCGACTTCCACCCCTTGATAGTCGTCATCCAGCAATTCGGCATAAGTTTTCTTGTCTTTATTCTTAAGCGCCTCCCACTCCGCTCTTATCTTCGCGTCGAACATATCCTTCAGCTTCGGGTCAACGGAGGCGCCGCTCGACAGGGGACTGCTGGCAATCTTAGATGGAGCCGCAGACGGCGGTGCAGGCGGTTGAGCCAGGAGCGGCAGAACCAGCAAAAGACAAGTCAGCCCCACAATCCAAGCGAAGATGAAACAACCTCGCATAATTCCTCCCAGGCAAAGTGAAGCGAGATTTTATCAGGCGAGCGCCCGGTTCACGTTCTGAGCGGCGCTGCTGCAGCTAGTGAAAACTCCGTATTTTCTCTCTCAGAGCGCCTAGCAATTGCGGCGGCAGGGAGGCATAGCCCTCCTGGACTGCAAACGGCTCACCATCGGTATAGATCCAACCCAGAAGATCGCGAACCGCGGCCGCATGGGAAGAATCGTTCGACGTGGTTCGCAGATAGATCCAGGAGAAACTTGTAATGGGATAGGAATCAGCTCCGCTGGTGTTTATCAATGAAGCGGCGAAGTCCTTCCAGCCTGGCGTTTCAGCGGCACGACAGGCCGAGGTGACGCTTTCGGCGGAAGCTTTAACGTAGTTGCCGGCGCGATTGAGCACCGCGGCTTGGGCAATATTATTCTTCACCGCGTACTGATATTCCACATAGCCGATGGAGCCGGGGTTGCTTTTCACCTTGTCGACCATATCGGAACTGCGTTCCGCCGACGTGCCCACCGGCCACTTGGGTGAAGGTGAGACTCCAATCTGCGCCCGGAACCTGGAGCTCGATTTCGAAAGAAAGTCAGTGAAGACATAGTTCGAACCCTTGCCTGCCGGGCGGTTGACCACTTGGATCGCAACATTGGGCAAAGTAATTTCTGGATTAAGCTTCGCGATTTGCGGAGCATTCCACGTCTTCACATCGCCGAGGAAGATCTCGGCCAGAACTTCCCCCGAAAGCCGTAGTTCCTGATGGACTTCGGGAAGACAATAAATAGGAACGATCGCGATGATCACGACCGGCAGTTCAATCAAACTGCCCTCTTTTCGCTCTGCATTCGTAAGTTGAGCTTCGCCTGCCGCAAAATCGCTGGCACCATGTGCAATCTGCTTAATCCCTTCACTGGTGCCCATGGTGAGGTACCGCATCTGAATACTGGAATTGCGCTTGTTGTATTCCTGGGCCCATCGGTTGTAAAGGGGCGTCGGCACACTCGAACCCGCCCCGACCAGCACCGTTACATTTTGGGCATGCGCGGGAGGTTCGGTAAGCGCGAGAGTAACAAGAAATAACAGCCAGATATTCGAAAGCACGCCGCGACTACGATGTCGCTGCACAATGCTCGACGCCGAGAACAGTGCCGTCAGCATGACCGGGGCTCCTCTAATTGCGACAAGAGGCGATTTTCCGCATCCTTGCAAACGCTGCAATTGAGCAATGACGATACGTTATCACCGCTCCCAGTCAAATAAAACGCTAGCCTGACCCCTTCTGTTGTCATATCAGGAACAGCCATTTATTCCGCGCAGGAACCCAGTTCTCTACGTCGATGCCCGATCAAAGTCCGACGTTAAGCCACCGATGTTAAGATTCTGCTGTGACGGAACCACCCGTCGCGGCAGATGGCCTCAGGCGCGCGCTCCGCGGTACGCGCACAGATATCGCGATGGCCAATCCAGATCGTGTCGCACTACTTTATGTTGCAGAATGAAATCGAAACTCTAGCGCGCGAATTGCTGTCGGCATATGAGACCGGCGAGATGGTCGCGGTTCCACCATCCCAGCGTGCCGGGTTCGATCTGAATGCAGCTTATGCCGTGGAAGCAACACTCAAGCAGTGGCGCGAAGCCATTGGCGCGAAAGCCGTGGGCCGCAAGGTCGGTTATGCCAATAAGGCCATGTGGCGCGCGCTCAAACTTGAAACTCTGGTTTGGGCGCACATGTACGATGACACGGTGCGTTACAGCGATGGCAACTCCACCACGCTGTCTCTCGCACATCCCCGTTCGTTGAAAGTTGAGCCCGAGATTGTCTTCGGTTTGAAACAGCCGATTGTCGCCGAGACTGCGGATGCCGCCGCCGCGCTCGCCTCCACCGATTGGCTGGCCATCGGATTCGAGATCATCGATTGTCCTTTTCCCGAATGGAAATTTCAGCCCAGCGATTTTGTCGCGTCCTTCGGACTGCATGCCGCTCTCGTTGTCGGCGAACGTGTGCCGGTGCAGCCCAACGCCATCGCCGCTCTGGTCGATGAGTTGCCCCGGTTCAAAGTGCGCGTAGCCAAGAATGGAGAGTTTGTCGAAGAAGGGTCAGGCAAAAATTGTTTGCGTAGCCCAGCCCTGTGCTTGGCGGAGCTCAGCACAGCCATCGTACGTCGATTTCCGGATGAGCCTCTGCGCGCCGGAGAAATCATCAGCAGCGGTACGCTTACCGCCGGACACGCCGCCGGCAGAGGCGATCGCTGGACAGTAGAGGTCGACGGCCTTTCGTTGTCGTTGCCGCCGCTGACTTTGCAGCTCACCTGATCTGGAACGAGATGGTCAGGAGCAACATCGGGCTCCGAACCCGGCCCAGAACAAAGATTTAGCCCAGATTCCCCGCCAGCAATTGCTGCATTACGCTGACAATCGCCTCGCACATATGCAGGAATTCTTCCGGCGTTAGGCCCATCTCTCTTATGCGCTGCGACGGCTCCATCGTCACCTCTTCGAAACCGACCAGCTTATGATGCGGCGCGACTGCCGCCTTGCATATTTCCAAGAATTGGTCAGGCGTTATCCCAAGTTCTTCTGCTCGGAACGCTGCATTTAAAATTGCGGTGAAGAAATATGCATGATCTTCATCATGCGCGTGTTGCTCGGAGGCTGCCTTCGTGACTTGCTCGCGAACCGCGGATTCAGTAGCCATATGCTCCCTCCATAATGCGATTGTAGCTTCGCAGTCCAGAGTGTCGCGGTGACAATTGTCACCAACATGCGTGCGGGTTGCCGTGCCTCCTTCCAGATCCGTCCCTGATTGGTTTAATCAGCGGCGCGCATTCAGTTTGTCGAGCGCGCGCTTCAACTCCTCAAGCTTCTGGCCCGCTTCGCCCAACTTGCCCTCGGCTGTCAAGCGCTGATAGTCAGCAAGATCCCTCGCAGCTTCCGAGATCAGAGAATTGAGATCAAACGCCGGTTGAGCCGATGACTGCGCAGCTGACGCACCACCTCGCGGCGGCTCCGACGAGGCCGCCGCAACGCTGGTCGCCGGTGCGCTCATCGACGACGCAGCGCCACCAAACAGCGCCGCCATCGCGGACTCGAACGTGGGCCCGTAAGCCAGCCGATCCTGCAGCGCCAACACGACGAGACGCAATTCTGGCATCGGACTCCGCTCCGCCTGCAAATAAATCGGCTCCGCATACAACAGCGCGCGCCCCGTAGGAATCACCAGCAGCGCCCCGCGCCGCACATGCGACCCTTGCTGATTCCACAACGTCAATTGTCCCGAAAGCTGCGCGTTCTGATCGATGCGCGCCTCAATCTGCAACGGCCCGTCGACGAGTTTCGTCTTCGGAAAGTTATAAACGACCGATTTGCCATATTCCGCGCCATCACTGCGTCCCGCAATCCAACCGATCAGATTGTTCCGGTTCGCCGGCGTAAACGGCAGAATCTCCACGAACTCCACGCCCGTTTCGTCGGGCAGTTTCATCAGCACAAAATTCGGCTGCATTGCTTGTGTAGTCTGCGCTCCGCCTTCGCCCATGCCGACTTCGGTCGCCACCGTCCAAAGATCTTCGCGGTTATAAAACGCCTCGGTATCCGTCATGTGATAGAGGCCATAAACTTCCGCCTGCAACTTGAGCATTAACTCCGGATACCGCACATGTTTGCGCAACCCGGCCGGCATCGTGGAAGCGTCTTTGAACAAACTCGGAAATATGCGGCGATAGGCAGCAATGATGGGATCGTCGGTATCGAACACGTAAAAAGTTGTGGTCCCATCGTAGGCGTCGATCACTACCTTGACGCTGTTCCGCATGTAGTTAATAAGATCGTTGCCCAGGCGATAGTGGCTCGAGTAAGGATAGCTATCCGACACCGTGTACGCATCCATGATCCACGAAAGCCGTCCATCGTCGTCAAGCACTATATAAGGATCCGGATCGTAAGTGAGAAATGGCGCCAGCGTGGCGACGCGATCGCGGATGTTGCGCCGCATCAGCAACCGGCTGTCTTTGTTAACGTCGTCGCTAAAGGGCAACTTCGCGAGATCGTCGCGGTCAAGCGCAATCACAATGCGGCGCAGGAAACCGCCGAGGACGATGCCACCGTTGCCTTCATACGACGTGAGATTGTTGCTCTGGCCTTGCGGATAGTTGAACTCCTGCTGCCGAGTCTTCACATACACGTCAGTATCAGTCAGTTCTCCAAAATAAATTTCCGGACGGGTTACGTTGAGGCCCCGCACTGTGCTCTGCACCGGCATGTTACTGAGCATCAGCGTAGGCAACCCCTCGGAAGTAAATCCATTAACCGGATTCATGGTGATGCCGTATCCATGCGTGTAAATCAGCTTTTCGTTGATCCAGTTGCGGCTGCTCTCGGGGAGTTTTTCGACATTCAATTCGCGTGCCGCCAGCATGACCTCGCGTGTTGTGCCGTCGATGTTGTATCGATCGATATCAATGTCGGGAAAGTCGTAATAGGTGCGGATTTCCTGAATCTGACGCAATGTGTCTTGCAATGCATGCCAGTCCCACAGTCGTATATTTTGCAGTGTCGCCTGATTGTTTTGCGGCTCAGCCGCTTCGACCGTCGTCTCCGCGGGAAACTCGCGCTGCGAAATTCGGTTGAAACCGTAGGCCTGGCGCGTCAATTCGATGTTATGTGCAATGTAGGGCTGCTCCCGCACCAGCTCGTTAGGCTTGACGATAAAACTGCTGACGTACCACGTAATTCCTTGCAGAGCGACGTAACAAATCGCCGCCGGAAGAACAGCCGCAATCAGCCCGCGCCCCCGTGGAGTTCGCACCGCGTTGATGATCGCAATCACCGCGCCCACAACTAACGCGATGCAGACAACGAGCAGTCCGGTGAGGGTGACATGCGCGTCCGTATAAGTCACCCCGCCAAAGACCGTATGATCCTCAAGCAATAGCTCGAATCGGCTGATATAAACGCGCAATGCGATGATCAGCAGCAGGAACGCAAAGGTAATAGAAAGTCCGCGCCAAGGCAGGATAACGGAACGGCTGAGACGGCCGGAAAGCGCGCGGCTTCCGCCTGTAATAAGTATGAAAAAAGCAGCAAGCGCGCAAGCGATGACAGCTAAGGTAAGCAGCCAACCCGAGATGAGCTGCCACGCAGGCAGTGTAAAAAGAAAAAAGTTTAGCGGTCGGCCAAAAATCGGATCGACGACCCCGCCAGCAATCGGAGATGCGTTCCAGTAGAGTGCAAGCGTCGCCCAGTCCGACATAATACTGGCGCCGGTTGCCGCGGCAATGACGAGCGAAATGCCAAGGGCGATGATGCGCAGAACGGGCTCAACCGGCAGCTTCAATGGCTGGCCACCGATGAAAATCGTGTGACCGCTCGGCAAGTCGGGAAGATGCGCCCTCTTCAGCGCGAGAAACGTCCCATACAAAATGACGAAAGTGGCCACCGTAAAAGCCGCGAAGATTCCCCACTGCAGGCTCAGCGTTTTCCAAAAGACTTCCCCGTAGCCGAGCGACCCGAACCAGAGCACATCGATGTAATACGACAGCGCGGTGCGACCGCTGAAGAGAATGACGGCAAGGAGAACAAGAATAATAATGAAACGACGGCGGCGCCGCGGCGGTGGCGGCATTGGCCAGTCAATCGACTCGGGTGGCATTTCTCTGCTCCATTTTTATACTTTCTTGGTCATCCGCATAATACTCTTTTTGCTTGCGCAATCTACCGCATGTTCGTGGTTACGCGACTCAAAACCAATTCTTATAGGAAAATAAATCATGAACTCCGTGCGCATCGATAAGTGGTTGTGGGCGGCCAGGTTTTTCAAGACGCGCTCCTTGGCGGCACGAGCCTGCGAACTCGGCAGGATCCAATCCAACGGTCAACCCGCCAAAGCCGCGCGCGACGTGCGGATTGGCGACATGCTTCGCGTCACCAACGATGGCGGCGAATTTCAAATTGAAGTTATCCTGCTCAGCGAGGTGCGGGGCCCGGCGTCGGTCGCGCAAACAATGTACCGCGAGACCGAAGAGAGTCGCGAATTGCGAATGAAAGCGGCGGCCGAGCGCAAGGCGATGAAGCAATTCGAAGAATTGCCCGCGGGCAGACCTTCCAAACGCGATCGCCGAAGAATTATTCAGTTTCGTGGGAGAGTCTAAGTGACGGCACAGGGCTGCGTTCTGCGTATATCATTTATACTCATCGGCCATGCACTCGGACACGAAATCAGCCAAGAAAATAATGACCAAATCTCTTAAACATTATGCGGCGCAGCCAAGCGCGCTGGCAGTTCTACTCCTCTGCGTTGTGCCAATCTGGGGCGAGAATGCAGCCCAAGAGACTTCGGCATCTCGCGCCGCCGCCGTGCTCGCCTCCTTGCCGCACGCGAAACGAATCGACCGGGTTGCCATCTCTCGCGACGGCACTCAGGTTGCCTACATCGTCGATAAAGAGCTCACCGTAATCTCCGCGACCGGCGGCTCCGTTCGCGAAATTGCGGTGGATGGTAATCTTCCGTTGCGACAAGTCACATGGTCCGCCGACAGCAAGCAGATCGCCTTCCTCGCCGACCTGCCCGGCGACGCTCCGGCGGTTCAAATTTGGACGGCACCGACGGATGGCAGTTCTCCGGTAAAACATGCGGAACTGAAGGGATACGTTCAGAGCCCGCGCTTCTCTCCCGATGGATCGAAACTCGCATTCCTCTATATTGCCGATATGCCACGGGTCGCTGGTCCGCTGCAGCCGATGACGCCTCTAGCGGGAGTCGTCGACGAGAAGATTTACGAACAGCGCATTGCTCTTCTCGATCTCGTCAATGATCATCTGACTCAAGTCACACCCGCCGACGTGTATGTCTACGAATACGACTGGACTCCCGACGGACAGGGCTGGGCAGCAACCGCAGCGCACGGGGTTGGCGACGCGAACTGGTGGCTCGCTCACCTCTATACGGTGAATGCGCAGAGCGGCGCGATGCGTGAGATTTATAAACCGAAGCTGCAAATTGCCGATCCGGAGGTCTCTCCCGAGGGGAAAAACATTGCGTTTATCGAAGGCATAATGAGCGATGAGGGTTCGACGGGCGGCGACATTTACATAGTTCCCATCGCGGGCGGCGCGGCGCGAAATCTCACCCCCAACATCAAAGCTTCTCCCAATTCGCTCACCTGGGCGGCATCCGATCGCATCACTTTCTCCGAGAACATCGATGGCAATTCTGGCTTCGGCAGCGTCACCGTACAGAGCGGCGCTATTCAGCAGATCTGGTCGGGTGAGGAGTCGTCTTCGCCGGAAAGTCGTGATTGGGTTTCGCGAACCTCTAACGGCAATCAATTAATTACCGCCATCGTGCGGCAATCGCCGAGCGCTCCTCCGGAGGTCTGGGCGGGCCCGATCGGCGATTGGAAGCAACTCACGGACATAAATGCCTCCGCGAAACCGACCTGGGGAAAAATGCGAAATATCCACTGGACAAACGGCACCGCCCAGGTTCAAGGCTGGTTGCTGATGCCGAAAGATTTTTCATCCAACAAAACCTATCCGCTGGTAGTCAGTGTCCACGGCGGGCCATCGGCGGCATGCACCTCGCACTGGGATGAGCGCAGCATGGGACCTGCCTCCGCCATGGGATATTTCGTTCTTTGTCCTAATCCACGCGGTAGCTACGGGCAAGGAGAGGCGTTCACGCAAGGCAACGTAAGAGATTTCGGCGCCGGCGATTTTCGCGACATCATGGCGGGAGTCGATGCGGTTTCGAAGTGGTATCCGATCGACAGCAAACGCATCGGCATTTTCGGACACAGCTACGGCGGCTACATGACCATGTGGGCCGAGACTCAGACGCAGCGCTTCGCCGCGGCGGTTGCGGGCGCCGGTCTCTCCGATTGGCTGAGCTACTACGGACTCAACGATATCGACGAATGGATGATTCCATTCTTCGGCGCATCGGTGTACGACGATCCAGCGGTGTACGCCAAGAGCGATCCCATGCACTTTGTCACCGCTGTGAAAACGCCAACGCTGATTCTGGTCGGCGATCGCGACGGCGAAGTGCCGATGGAACAATCCGTCGAATGGTGGCACGCGCTCCGGACACTCAACGTGCCGACCAGGCTCGTGGTCTATCCCAATGAGGGTCACGCGTTCGTGAAGCCCGCCGACGCCCGCGACTACACTTTGCGAACCTTGGAGTGGTTCGAGGAGTGGTTCGCAAAAGCGTCGGCGCACTAAGCGCCGTTGCGCAACATGCGCAACCCGCTGATGACGAGTGCTCGCTGCGTCGCCGTGATTACTTCATCGTCAATGTGATCCCCTGCCGGAACAGCACGCGACTGGAACCGTCGCTATTAAACCGCACGTAGTACAGATAAGAGTGATCGCCGACAATAGAAAAATTCAAATCCGGCGCTGCCGGATCGATCAAAGAAAAGTAAGCGTACGACCAACTCCCCGGCGGCTCCTGAGCGAGGAACTGATCAAGCGTGGCTACCAGCCTCGGCTTGGTCCAGTTAACCAGATCGGTCGAAGTAGAGAGATAGAAGCCCTTCGCTCCATATTCATTTGTCCAGGGATTCCATAGAACCGCGATCACAACACCCGACGACTCAAAAAGATTAATTCCGGTCACAACGTCCATGTACGGAACCGGTGTATAAACATGCTCGAGCGGACGCTCAACCGGCCCCGGGTAAGGATCGACAAAGGAAACCGAAAAATCCGTGCCGCTCCATCCGCGCCATGAAGATGGATCGAAAACGTTTTGCGTTCGCATCGGCCCACCGCCGCTCGGCGTGATGCAACGATGCGTTCCGGTCTGTCCCGAGCAGCCCGCAGGCCACTGCCACGATGTCACCATCGCGTAATACCATCCGCCCAGCTCAACAATGTTGCTGTCGACGCTATAGCCTGACGGGCCTTTATCCTTCACATATTTGTAGGGAACTCCGGCGAGGAAGTTGTTGGGCGCGTTGAACGATTTGAAGTGGTAGCCGCCATCCTCGGATTCGTGATAGGTATCGGAGTCATACTCGCACCCGTTATATCCGTTCTTGAATGTGCAATCGCCCTGATGCGCCCAGCCGTGATATTCCATGTGCGTTAGGCCCGCGATCTTCTTGCCGTCAAAGGTGTAGAAGTCGTCGATCCAGCTTTGGTCGTTAAAGTCCGCTGGATTAGGATCGCCCGCCGAATAGTGACCGACCTCGCAACTGTGCTGCACGCTTTCCAGAGTCGGGCCGAGATTCTGGAAGAGCTCGGAACTCGCCGCCACCAGGTGTACCGTCCCCGTCGAATCGCGGAACGCGCGGGCCATTGCGTCGGGAATGTCATTCGAGTTGCAGGATTGCTGCGGCGATTCGAAGACTGCGGTGCGCGAATGATCGAGTACGCCTTTGACCGTGGGTATCTGCGACAGGTTCGGGCGACTTTGTCCGGAGGACATTGTTGCCAGTGCAACACCAAACAGAACAAGAAATATTTGTCTCATCATTGGTGTCCCTCCGCTCGCCTTCCTCAGTTAACCCAGGATTCGGCGGATCCACTCGGACCCCGAGATATTTATCTCTTATGATAGCAAGCCGCTAGCGCGCCGCCGCCGGAGTCGCACCATATTTCTGCGTCGCGTACCCAACGATCAGTCCCACGATGCTTCCAGGAAGGATGATCGCGATGTAGTGGTCGTGCTGCATATACGCGACCAGGAATGCCAGAACGAAGCCCACGGCCAGCCCAAACATGATTCCCAGGGGCACCGAATTTACCTTGCGCGCAAAGATACCGGCTGCGACTCCCGCAATCAGACCTTTGACGGTCGAGCCCACGATGATTCCCGCCAGTTGTGCGCGCGCTTCCGGGTAGAACCATGCCGTGGAACCATCAAACGCACCGAGCAATGCCCCAATCAGCAAACCGAGCAAAATCTTGTTCATCACGTCCTCCGTTCTCTGTACTGGAGTTCTTTACAACGGAATCTGCAATTCCTTTAAGCCTCAATGCTTAATCAAGAGGATCAACAGCACTCGCATGAGCAAGTACGTCGCTATCAACCAGATAAAGAACCTGTACCGTCGATAGAAACGCGCCAACTTGTCGAAAATGCTTTCGCGATGTGCGGAAACCGCCAAGCCGTCGAGATATCGCGAAACGTCCTCCGCCAGATCTGGCACCGCAGCGTATCGACGCTCGCGTTCCGGTGCACAGGCCTTCGCACAAATTGCTTCGAGCGAGCGGTCGAGCTTAGGGAGCGGATGTGCGGGTAGTTGGTTAGTCAGTAAATACCGCAGAAGTGCTCCGAGAGAGAAGATATCGCTGCGCGCATCCAATAACTCGGTTTCCCCGCGAGCCTGTTCCGGAGACATGTATCCCGGCGTGCCCATCACCCTTCCATCCCCGGTTCCAGATGTATTTCCAATTCCACCATTGGCAGGTAGCCGCGGGATGTTGCCACAGGGATCGTTGGGCTCAGCGTGAGTGACATCCGCCAGAATCTTCGCAAGCCCCCAGTCCATAACCAGGACCTCGCCGAACGAGCCAACCATCACGTTTGCCGGTTTGAGATCGCGGTGCAGCACTCCGCGCGCATGCGCAAAAGCAACCGCATCACAGATGCGCAGAAAGATACGCAGGCGATCCGGAGCGGAAGCCAGAGACTCGATGTAGTGATCGAGCCGCTGGCCTTCGACAAATTTCATGGTGTAAAAAACGCGACCATCGGGCAGCGTGCCCACATCGTGCACGGGAACTATTCCCGGATGTTCCAGTCGGGCCAACACCCGCGCCTCGCGCGTCAGGCGATTTGCCAGCTCGCCTTCGGACCCGGGCATTTCAAGCACTTTGAGCGCCACGCGGCGCTGCAAGAGTTCGTCTTCCGCCGCGTAAACCACGCCCATCCCGCCACGCGCCACCTGACCGATAAGGCGATAACGCGTGCCGCCAACGTCCGGAAGATCCGCGCCACTGCGCAGGCGCGTAAGCGCCTTGTCAGAAAGGTGCCTCATCCGATGCTTTGGGGATGCTCTCCCCTGACAATTTTCAAATTTTCCGATTTCTCACAATAGCTACAGATATAGATCTAGACCGATCCTTACCCTGCGTTCCGGCCGAAAGCCGTCCTGGCTTCACGTTGGAATTCGTCATCGTCGCCGCAGATTTCCCGCAAGCGCTCGAGCGCAAGCCTACGAAATTCGCGCCGCGTCCAGGCTAGTCCATTGGTTACCTCGCTCACTGCAATTCCGTATTGCTGCGCGAGCTGTGCGTAAGAGATCTCGTTGTCGCCATCGAGATTGTATCTCTCGAAGAGCTGAAAGTCTCGATCTCGCGCTCGCTCGCTGCAAAGCGTTCGCAAATCTTCGATTGCCAGCGCGAAGAGACTGCGTAACCATTCCGTCTCAAAGAATTCTTCGAGCGATTCCGGGGAGGCGATTGCCGCCGCGTCAATCGTCCCGCCGGAAATTTCTTCTTCGGCCCCCGCAAAATCGAGCGCCAGATGCTGCACCTCGCCTCCACGCTTCTGGCGGCGAGCAGCCTTGTCCTCATTCATCACGAAGCTATCCACGCATAACCGAAGATAAGTCCGCAGGCGGCTCTTGCTGCCATCGAAGCGATTCAGCAATTCCCGCTCCAACATCTCGATGAAAAATCCCTGCGTGAGATCTTGCGCGTCGGGAGCGGAGCGATTCCAGCGCAGACGAACATACTTATAAACCGGCTTCCAGTACGTCTCGCAAAGTGTATCCAGAGATCGCTTGCGATCCGCATCATCCTCGCTACGAACCGCTGCGATCACCGACCAGCGCGTGGCAGGGAAGCGCCCATCGCCGCTCTTAAATTCATCGTGATCCATAGTCGTGATCGACAGTCGCTCTCAACAGGGAGCGACCTCACCACACGCGGCAGGCGTTCTCGGAGACCATCGGCTGTCCAGCTTTGCAGCCGAACGCCTGCTCGAAAGCGGCTGAATTCTGCACCGCGCCATTCACACGCCACTGTCCCGGAGAATGCGGATCGGTCAGCGCTCGCTTACGCGCCTCCTGATCGGTCACGTTCTGGCACCAGATCTGCCCATACGCCAGAAAGAACCGCTGCTGCGGGGTGTAGCCGTCAATCGGCTTCACTGGCGTGTTGCCGATAATATTCATCAGCGCCATGTAGGCGAGCTTCAGTCCGCCGTTGTCGGCGGTATTCTCGCCGAGAGTCAATCTGCCATTGAGCTTGACCTCGCCCTTGTCATCCTTCACCGTGATAAAGCTGGAATATTCTTTGGCGGTGCAGTCGACGCGCTGCTCGAATTCCTTGCCGTCTTCGGCCGTCCACCAATCGCGGAAGTTGCCCTCGGCATCGTACTTGCGTCCCTGGTCGTCGAATCCATGTGTCAGTTCGTGCCCGATCACCACGCCGACGCCACCAAAGTTCACCGCATCGTCCATCAGCTTGCCGTAAAACGGAGGTTGCAAAATCCCAGCAGGGAAGTTGATATCGTTCATCGGAGGCCGATAGTAAGCATTGACCGTCGGCGGAGTCATCCCCCAATCCTTGCGGTCGGTCGGCTGCCCGATCTTGTTGTATTGCCGATGCACCTCGAACGCTTCGGCCCGCACTGCGTTGCCGGCATAATCGCCGGGCTTGATCACCACGCTGCTGTAATCGCGCCACGTATCGGGATAACCAATATTGTTGACGATGGCGTTGAGTTTCTCATAAGCCTTCTGCTTGGTTGTATCTGACATCCAAGTCAGCTGGCCGATATCCTGACGCATCGCGCTCTCGATGGCCTGCACCATCTTCAGCGTTCGTTCTTTGCCCTCGGCGCCAAACGTGCGGTCGACATAGAGCTTGCCCAGCGCCATGCCCAGGTGCGTGTCAGCAGACTTCACGCAGCGCTTCCAGCGCGGCTCCATCTCCTTCTGCCCCGACATGTATTTTCCGTTGAACAGAAAATCTTCTTCGACAAACGCCTTGGTCAGCAGCGGAGCGTAATCATTGATAGTTTTCCAGCGCAGATATACCTTCCAGTCGTCGAGCGGCACAGTGCTGATCTGCTCATCGACCTGCTTGAAGAAATCGGGATTGCCGACATTAAGCGAAATGAATTTCGGCGAGCTATTATCGGCAAAGTAAACCGTAAGATCGAGGTTCGGCGCCGAAGCCACGATTTCCGCGACCGTCATTTTATGATCGCGAGTTTTTGGATCGCGCCGAGCTGTGCGATCCATCGACGCCTGCGCCAGTCCCGTCTCGACGGTCAATACCGTCTTGGCTTCGGCCGCCGCCACTTCTGGCTTGTCTCCGGCCAGTACAAACATCTTCTGCACGTGCTCCACATACTTCTGCCGCGTCTCCACCGACTTCGCGTCATCCTTTATGTAGTAGTCGCGATCGGGCAGCGTGATTCCGCCCTGATCAAGGGTTGCGACGGTTGCCATCGAATCGTGCATGTCGGGCTGCGGATAGAACGCAAACAGCGCAGGTATCGAGTCGCGGTGCATGGCCGCCACTGCGCGAATCAAATCCTCCTTCGTCTTGATGCGGTTAAGCCGATCTAGTTCCGGCAAGAGCGGTTCCGTTCTCTTTTTCTCGATCGTGCTCTCATCCATGCACGAGCCGTAGTATGCGCCAACCATACTCTCGGTCGCCGAGTGCTTTCCCGGAAGCTGCGCCTCGGTCAAGATGTCTCGCAAAATATAAAGATTATGATCGGCCAGTTCGTCGAAACGCCCCCATCGCGATTTGTCGGCAGGGATCGGATTGTTCTTCATCCACGCGCCGCAAGCGTACTGATAGAAGTCCACACAAGGGTCGATGGTTTTATCAATAGCATTCAGGTCAAATACAGGGATTTCGCGCAGCGCATTGGAAGAGCCCGCGCCTGTGGGAGTTGAACTTTGGGCGGACGCCAGGCCCGACAAAAGCACGGCGATCGACAAGGATGAAAAGAGAAGGAGAAGGCGAGTTCTCATGCGTTCCTCAAGGCTGTGATTGTGGATTTACCAATTGCAGCTAGCGCGCATCGCGGCCAGAAAAAACAGAACGCCAAGGATGCGAGACGGCTAGCCTGCAAACAGACACACTACTACAAACGGCGCAGATAGGGGAAACTCGCGATGCTACGCTCGCGAAGAGTCAAAAATGGGGCAGTCGCATCGAATCTTAAGGGAATAAACAGGATCTATACCCCCAATTTCCAGAACTAATTAAAGATGACCATGGAGGCGACAAGCTAATGACCGAAACACTGGATGTCGCGCACTCTACTAAAATTAACGAGCACGCCCTTGATCAGATATTCCGCCAGGCCCGTACCCATAATGCATGGCTGCCCAAGCGCGTTCCCATCGAAGCCCTGCGTGAAGCATATGACCTCGCGCGCTTCGGCCCCACCAGCGCCAATTCCAGTCCCGCTCGTTTCGTCTTTCTCGAAACCGAAGCGGCCAAGGCGCGGCTCCTGCCCGCGCTAGCTCCGCTCAACGTGGAAAAAACAAAAGCAGCGCCAGTCACGGCGATTGTCGCCTGGGACGTTGAATTCTACGAGAAACTTCCACAGTTGTTTCCGCACGCCGACATGCGCTCCTATTTCGTGGGCAACAAACAATTTGCCGACGAGTCGGCCTTCCGCAACGGTTCGCTCCAGGGTGGCTACTTCATCCTCGCCGCTCGCGCCGTCGGTCTGGATTGTGGTCCGATGTCGGGTTTCGACGCAGCCAAGGTAAACGCGGAATTTTTTCCCGACGGCAAATGGAAGGCGAATTTTCTCTGCAATCTGGGCTATGGAGAGAAGAGCAAGCTCTTCCCGCGCAGTCCGCGCCTCTCCTTTGAGGAGGCCTGCCGCGTGCTTTGAGCGGTGATGCGGAGTTTACAAATTCCCACGTCCTCAGTAAGCCGTATCCGCGCAGCACGATCCAGTGCTGCGCTCTTCTTAATCCTCTTCCTTAGTCGACGCTACCTACAACGCTGTATGGACGCACCTCTGCCGCCAAGCTACAAGTGATGGGGGGAGAGCTATTCGACGCAGACCGCGCCCCAAGCCGTGGTCGGCCAATCACGGTCCACGGAGAATCGAACGTCAACCGCTTTCCACCTGCCCGCTTCGTCCGCCGGAGGTGTGATGTGAAGCAAAAGACGACCATACTGGCGACGACAGGTCTCCTGCTGATTTTGGCTGGCTGTATGTTTGCTCAGGGCGTTCAGTCCGAGCCCGCCCCGGCTCTACCATCCAGCGTGCTTGGACCGGACTTGATCGCGTGGTCTCAAATGCAAACGCCGCGCCCCGTGCCGCAGCCGCTACCTCCCGACCAGAATCCGCCAGCGCCACAACAGCCGACAACCGAGACCCTTGCCGGAACGATTATGAAGGTCGACGCGAGTTATGTTTTGAAATTGGCGAGCGGCCTAACTTACCGTCTCGACTATCAAAATGAAGATCAAAATGACGATCAAAACAATGCGAGGCGATACGAAGGAAAGCAGATTCAACTTTTAGGTAGCGTGGATGCGAACCGTAACAGCATTCACATTCTTGGCATTCAGCTGATTTCCTAAGCGTCGCTGAAGCGAGCCTCCTCATTTTCCGTCGACGATAATGTAACGTTTGTCAGAGGCGCGTTCACCTACAGTATTTACCCGATTGGAACTTCCGACTCACCGCAATAGCCTTAATTTGGTTACCCGAGAATCTTATGTCGACAACCGTGTATCCCTCCCCCACTCGTGTCGCCGCTTGGCATAAGCTCTATCAGGCCGCCCTGTTCGAAACTGATGAACGCAAAATGCCCGTGCGAATTGCCGAGGCCGAGCAAGCAATCGTTCAGCGGACCAAGGAGCTTTTCGATTCGACCGCCGACAGTATCGAGGAAGACGAGGCTTTAGAAGACGCCTTATACGGCCTGCAGGCGCTACAGAACTCATTGGCGCTAGACAAACGGGCTGCGTGACTTTTGCTGGAGTCGTGGGTCTCTAGCATAACCGTGGCGGGGCACCCCAAGCCCGCGAGCCACGCTCCTTGAGGGGGCTTAGAAACCGCGCCGGACTTGCATTCGAGTGGATCTGTCCGGCGCGGTGGATTCGGCGGCGGCAAACTCTGGTTTGCCCAGCCTTGGATTTATGCGATCTTCTTTCGCTTCTGCTCGTCCTGCACTGGCGGATCCCCATGAACTTGCTCGTTCTGCGGGCGTTCGCCGCCCTGTTCATTCCCAGAGTGCTGGTTATTTTGATGTTCTTGCAGTTCGCGATCAGAACTAAATGATTGGGTGCAGATCTGGCATTTCTTACTGCCTGTGGAGTCGGAGTTCGGGTTCATCTTTGTCTCCTTTGTTCAAATTGCTTTTGTTTAAGTTGCTTTGTTGCAAAGTCGGTTACCTCTCAGGCTACAGAGTCGCGATCGCGAACCAGGCCGATGAGGAGCGCGAGGGCCGCCAACAAGAGCACAATGTGGACCGATCCGCCGAACGAAATCGTGCCCACGATTCCCAGTATCCAGCAAATCAAAAATAAGACGGCAAGAGCCCAGAGCATGAGTCCCTCTTATATCTTCGACTCTAGACAGATCGCATGGCAGCGGTAATCCAGTGAAATCCCCAGACCTGCGCCGGTCTTACCTTACCAGTAAGGCAGTCAGTAAACCTGAACGATGCTGTTGCGCACGGCATACAGGGTCAAGTCGGCGACCGAATGCAGGTTGAGTTTTCGCATGAGGTTGGTGCGATGAGTCTCCGCCGTTTTGACACTGAGGTGAAGGGTCGCCGCAACTTCCTTCGTGGTCTTTCCTTCCGCCAAAAGCTGAATCACCTCGCGCTCTCTCGGCGTCAGGATGTGCCGGCCCTGTGGTTCGCTGCGCTGGTTCGGATGAAGGTAGCCTTCCAGCACCATCTGCGTCACCCGAGTGGTGAAAAATGTCCGATGGTTTTGCAGAGCTTCGACAGCAGAGACCAGTTCTCGCCCTGAGTCAGATTTTAGCAGAAATCCGCGCGCCCCAACCGCCAGTACCTCGCGAACGACCTGCTCGGAATCGTGCATGGTCAGAATCAGAATGTTGATCTGAGGATTGGCGGCGAGAATCTGCCGCGCCGCGTCAAGACCGTTCAGACCGGGCATACCAATATCCAGCAGCACCACATCCGGCTTTAACTGGCCGGAGAAGTCAACGGCCTCCCGTCCATCTTTCGCTTCGCCACAAATCTCCCACCCCGGATGATCTTCGAGCAAGCAACGGATGCCCTTGCGCGCCACGTCGTGATCGTCGGCGATCAGAATTCGGAGCGCGCTCACTAAACCCTCCCGCAAGAAACACCCGTCCGGTACTGCGCCCATATTCCGGGTGTTGGCCTTGTGCTGTTCTTTAGACGACACTCTGAAGAGGATTAAAACTTCTGATCCTCCCGAATACAGCTTTTATTTGGCAAAACTACAGGGTTTTTGGTATGCTGAAGCCACTTTCCAACCAAACTTTTCTGGATGCGTTTCGGCTCCGTTCCCTGGCCTGAACGGTGCGCGCATTCGATGTCTGGTTGAAACCGCACCCAGTCCGCCACTTCTGAGCAAGGCCCAGGTGTTCCCGCTATGCGCGCGCACGCATAGCGCAGTTCTTGGAACCGCGGGGCAATTCACCCAATGGAGATAAAGCTGTATGCAGAAGTGCGTCCTATCGACCCTATCCTTCCTCGTAGCCCTAACCTCCGCCGCATTCGCAGGTGTGGCTGTTAACTCCCCCACCGGCGGCGCCACGGTGCAATCGCCCGTGCATTACGTAGCATCGGCCACCTCCAGCTGCGCGGATGGCGTAGCATCCATGGGCATCTACACCGCCCCCAACGTCTTGGCCTATACATCGAACGGCGCCAGCCTCAATACCAGTGTCAACCTCAGTCCCGGCACCTACAACACGGTTGTCGAAGAGTGGGACTATTGCGGCGGAGCGGCTACCGTTCCAGTCACGATGACGGTCTCCAATCAGTCGCAGGTGCAGGTTTCCGCGCCGGCCAATAACAGCCAGGTCGGATCTCCCGTGAACTTCGTGGCTACGTCGTCATCATCTTGCCCACAGGGCGTTGCTGCCATGGGAATTTACACCGCCCCTAACCAGCTCGCCTACAAAGTCAACGGCGCCAGGCTCAACACCAACCTCAGCCTCACCGCCGGAACTTACAATACCGTCGTCGAAGAGTGGGACTACTGCGACGGTGCGGCAACCACGCCGATTACCGTCACGGTCAGCAATTCATCCCAGGTGCAGGTAACCTCGCCGGCAAATAACAGCACGGTCAACTCGCCCGTCCCATTCACCGCAACCTCGACCTCATCGTGCCCGAAAGGCGTCGCGGCCATGGGTATCTATAGCGGCCCCAACCAACTCGCCTACCAGGTCAACGGGTCGAAGTTGAATACCACTTTGTCCCTCAGCCCCGGGACCTATCATGCGACGGTCGAGGAGTGGGACTACTGCGGAGGCGCCGCAACCACTCCCGTCACCTTCACGGTGAGTTCCGGCGGTAATGTCATCTCGAACATCCAAGGCGGCGCCGGGTGGACGGGCTACATCGAACTTCTGCCGGACTATGGCATTTGCTCAACCTGCAGTCCAAGCGGTCCGCAAACCACCTGGTGGACCAAGCAAGGCGTGAGTTCGCCCTCGATGAGCGGCGACGCCATGGAGTTCGACATCGGCGGTTCCACGGATTATTCGGATGTCCTGTGGAACGTTCACTTGCTGGGTGATGGCTCGCCCATCCTCGACCAGAGCCATCAGATCGTGGCCAACACCCACAACTTCATCTATGACGTCTGGTTTTATGGCACCAGCCTGAACGAATCGGAGGCGCTGGAGTTCGACGTTAACCAGTTCGTCGATGGCCTGTCTTTCATATGGGGCCATCAATGCACCGTGCTGGGCGGACACGATTGGGAGATCTGGAATAATCAGGCCAATGCGTGGGTGTCGACGGGTATTTCCTGCTACCCGAACAATAATGCCTGGAATCACCTGACGCTTCAGGTGCAGCGCACCTCTGACAATCAATTGCTCTACCAGACAATTACTTTCAACGGACAGCAATACAACTTGAACGCGACCTACGCTCCGACATCATCGTCATGGTACGGGGTCACGATCAATTACCAGATGGACGGAAATTACGAGCAACAGAACTACGCCGTATATCTGGACAACCTCAACTTCACCTACTGGTGAGATCGCAGTTCCGTAAATCGCAGTTCCATAAATTAAAGACAAGGGGCGCGTCGCTGGATAGGATGCGCCCCTTATTTTCTTTCCCGATTGTCTGTCATCAGGTGTTTCCAGTAGGCCGCAACTTTTCACCGTATTGCTCTGGCGCTGCTTCAGGTGCCTTCCTTCGCGTCGAAAACTGCATCCAAGGTTCGTCGGAGGATTTTCCATGCATGCAGTTGGTCTTGCGCGCCTGAAGTCGGCGGTGTCGATTCTCTTCGTGATGGCTTTGACAGCGACGTTGGCGATCGCGCAGGCGAGTCCGTCACAACCGGCATCGCCAGCGACTAACAGTACTGCGCAGCCATCTCAGTCGCCTCCATCCCAGCCATCTGCTGCCGGCCAATCGACCCAGTCAACCGCGACTGAGGAGCCAACAGCCGAAGACCCGAATACGGTAGGCCCGCCCGCTAATGATGAAGGCGGTATGTTCGTTTTTAAGCAGCAGGTGAATGAGGTTGTGCTTCAGGCCACTGTCGTAGATGACAGCCGGCGGCTGGTCTCGAATCTAGGCAAGAACGATTTCGCCGTCTATGAAGGCGGATCGCAGCAACCCATCACCTCATTTCACAGAGAAGACGTTCCCGTAGCCGTGGGGATTGTTATTGATAATTCGGGCTCCATGCGCGATAAACGTGAAAAGGTAAATCAAGCGGTCTTAAATCTGATTCGCAATATCAACCCCAAAGATCAGATCTTTGTGGTGAACTTCAGCCGCAATCCCTATCTCGATCAGGACTTCACTTCTGACATCAACTTACTCGACCGCGCCCTGAAGCAAGTATCCACGCAGGGCAGCACCGCTCTCTACGATGCGATCGTTGCGTCTGCGACCCATCTCAACAACAATACAAAATTCGACAAAAAAGTTCTCCTCGTCGTCACCGATGGCCAGGACAACATGAGCCAGGAGACGCTGCAGGAAGCTACGCGCCGTTTACAGCAGAATAATGGTCCCACCGTTTACGCGATTGGCCTGATGGGAGGCGGACCCCAAGCTCCCGGCCGGCAAGCCCTGCAGAGCCTAGCCGATGCTACAGGAGGCGCTGCATTCTTCCCCGATACGCTCGACCAAGTCGACACAATCTCACGCGATATAGCGCACGATATTCGCAATCAATACGCGATTGCCTACAAGCCGCGCAATCCCGATGCGAAAAATTCCTACCAGTCCGTTCGCGTCGAGGCGCGCTCTCCGGGATACGGCCGGCTGACGGTTCGCACCAGAACCGGTACCTACGGGGAACCATCCCCGACTCAAACCGCGAATTAGAAGCCATCTCATGAATCGGCTTTGAAAGGGCACGGCTTCAGCCGTGCCGCCCAGAGTCATCAAGACGAGGGCTTTAGCCCCTGAGGCGCGGCTTACTCCTGCGGTCCATTTATGAGACAGCTTCTAGCTTCCGCAAAAAAATGTCGCCTTGAGCGAAGCGAACAATCCTAAGCATGGCAACTAGCTATGCATAAGATCTTCGCTGCGCTCAGGGCGACAGCGCGCTACCGTCCCGACTTGCGGGACCTCACACTTAAGCTACTGTAGTCTGCGGACCGCCGTTAGGGATTTCATTCTTCATCCCCATCGGCATCTCGATCTGAATGATGTTGTTCTTGATGGCGTAGACCACCAGGTCGCGTATGGAGTGCAAACTCAGCTTGCGCATGATGTTGCTGCGATGCGTCTCCACAGTCTTCGTGCTCAGGTTCAGCAACGACGCGACTTCCTTAGAACTCTTTCCCTCCGCCAGCAACTGAGTGATCTCGCGCTCGCGAGCCGTCAAAACGGGCAGGTTAGGCGGTTCAGTTCTCGAAATTGGATGCCCTTTCTCGAGAAAACCGGCGAGCACTAGATCGTTCACGCGCGGCGTGAAGAACATGCGCTTGCTTTGAAGCGCCTCGACCGCAGAAACCAGATCGCGCGCCGCGTCCGACTTCAACACGAATCCCCGCGCGCCCGCATCGAGAGCTTCGCGGATGACCTGATCGGAATCCGTGATCGTGAGCACAATGATTTTAAAGTTAGGGTCATGTTGCAGCATCTGCCGCGTGGTCGACAGGCCATTCAGGTTCGGCATGCCAATGTCGAGGATGATGACATCGGGCTTCAATCGTTTGGCGAGTTCGAGCGCTTCCCGGCCGTCGGACGCTTCTCCGCAGATTTCCCATCCTTCATGTTTCTGCAGTAGCGAAGATAAACCACGCCGTACGATCTCATGATCGTCGGCCAACAAAATGCGCAATTTCATGACAGCCCCTTTTAGGGTTAGACAGTGACTGCTGTCTTACCCTCATGACGCAGTTAGAGTGTCGCGACGAGCTAGCGCTACAAATACTTTGTGTTGACTTACTGCTTCTACCGCTTCCAACAAATCACGCGCGGCATTGGATTTCACCACGTAACCTCTGGCGCCTGCATCCAGCGCCTCCCGCAGCATCTGCGGAGAATCATGTTGCGTGACAAATAAAACCTCAACGGCAGGAGTCGACTGCCGCAGCCGGCGGCAAGCTTCCAATCCATGCATCTTGGGCATGGTTACATCAAGCACCACCACGTCCGGCTGCAGACTGTCGGCCTTATTCAAAGCCTCGAATCCATCGGAAGCTTCCCCCACGACTTCCCAGCCCGATTGACCCTCCAGCAAGGTTCTTAGCCCTTGCCGCACCACCGGATGATCATCGACTACAAGAATCCGAATCGTCATGATCCAATTCCCTTTCGCATCTCAGGGAACTGAGAGCAGAGGCCAGCACTTCGGTTCTCGTTCGCTTCCTTTAGCCGCATCTGATTGTCAGGAGGTCGATTCTTCCCGGTACCTTAGGGAATTGCCCCAAAACTAACATGCGTCCACCGGGACTCGAATACAGGGAATCCTGTATTTCGATGGCGTAAACCCTAGATGCTACGTGATTTGATGCTACTTGATTTGACGCTACGTGATTGTTAGGCGATACCGGCTTGGATTGCGGGAAAATAGGTTTTCCGGTGGAGCAGGGCTTCTACACCTTCCATAATTGAGCTCACGTCCGTTTTCGCGCAGGCTCCCCGTATGCCCACATCGCGCGCGGCCTCAGAAAGCTGTTTGGAGAAATGAAAGGTGATCATCAAAATCGGGATTTTCGGGAAAAGCTGACAGATTTGCTTCGCTACCTCCAGCCCGTTTAACTCCGGCATCTGAAAGTCGAGCAAAATCACATCTGGCAGCGTTCTTTGTACCTTGGGCAGCACCTCACCTCCGGTCCGGGCCTCATCGCATACGCGCCAAGTACCGTGCTGTTCCAGCACTTCCCGAAGATAGTGCCGCACCATCGGATTGTCGTCTGCCACCAGAATCCTAACCACGAGACAAACTCCCTCATCTCAAATGAGCCGGCAGACGTAATCGTACCGAAGAAGCCTTAACCTGCACTCCAATGGCGGCCGCGCATACAAGCTCGCGGATGTTTGCATCGCCCCAGCTACGAGCGAGAGTAAGCCGAGCCGCAAGCAATGACAATCCTGTGAAGTATGTAAGGGTAATGTCCTAAAGGGTTGAGCTGACAATATTTTAGCGACGATCGGAAAAGCGGCGCCACGCCGCTACCAGATTCCCTTGTCGCTGCCAGTGAGGTTTTGTTCCAGTGCAGCCGCTGTGGCGAGACCAGGCAGAAGGCTCAAGCGCAGCGTGTTGCGAATCTCGCCCTTGCGGATAAGACTCTTCCACTCCGCCGCATACAGTCGTGCCGCGTGCGGGATGATAGGTATGCGCAGCCAGTTTCGCCGATAGTAAACCAGATCGCCGCCGAAGCGCGCCTCTGACGTGACCCACGCCGGTAAGTCGATTCCCTCGCCACGATATTGCTTCACGTAGTCTGACACCACCACGAGATACGTCGCCAACCCTTCCCACAGGCCCGCCGACTGTGCCAGCGAACGCAGATAGATGTAGTCGACCGTTCCACTCTCCATCAATTGCGCATTGTCCACGATATCGCAGAGCCGTATATAGAAATGCCTGTACATGCGCTGCAGCGTGCTGACGATCATGCGGTCTTCCGGCGCCGACGTTCGAATTTGATACCCGTCCAGTTCGATCGTCCGTGCGCGCGAAACCAGCGATTCGGTGATGGTCGTCTGCTCACCGGTCTGCCCCAGCCGGCCAACGTGGATCTCGACCAACTCCGGCAACCCCGGAACAATAAAGTTCCATTTGTTCGCCAGCCGGTCTCCCCAACTGCGCTCCGCCATTTCGGCTCCGAGCTCGCGGCGCATAACCACAGCCACCTCAGCGGTGGGCGTGCCCGGGCTGCAATCAACGTAAAGATCGATGTCGCTGCCAAAGTCTGGCCAGTGATCTAAAGATTTGATGACAACAACTTTTCCGCATTGCTGCAAAGCGCGAATGATCGGATCGAGGAAAGAGATCGCGTGCCGGATCCGTGCACCCTCTTTGTCGATGGCATTCGCCGCGAATTCCGCTCCCTCGGCATTGCCACTGTCGACCATCAACTGCTGAAGAATTGGGAACGACCGCATGGTGACATGGTGCGAGTTCGCCAGCTCAGTGAGTTCCGCCAGGTCCTGACTCTCCAACCCCGCCGCCGCACGCGCAGTCCTATCAGTTCTACCCAGGAGCAATTCCGATAGAAGGCGAAAACATTTTGGCGGATTGACGTTCTCGTTCATTGCAGGTCGCTCCTCGATCACATCGCACTAATAGTTTATTTAGCTTTATTCTGCGGACGGTATTCGATGTTCCATCGCGCGCTTTGGGTTGTTGCAAAAAGCTTCGGCCATCAGTTCTGCGGCTGGTTTGCGCCGCAGCCTGCCGTCTGGCGCTCAATCGCCGTCCCCTCTTCGTAGTCGTTCCAGGTTTCGATCATAAGAAACGGCAGCGGATTAGAATCGTCGAAGTAGCGGCGATAAAGGCTCATGGTTTCATCTAGCGTTTTTCCGCAATGGCTCTGCATGTGGCGATTGAGCCCCCATTTCGCCTTGGAGTCATCAAACCCCGGCCATGCCGCTCCGATCGTGATCTTGTCAGGACGCTTGCTCATCGCCTTATAGAAATTGTCGAGATATTCTTCGCCCCAATTACTCCCATCGGCGGTCCATCCCGCGCGCCCCGGCTGCACCCATGCGAAGGACCCGGCAAAATCGGCGCTGTACTGTGGCGGAGGGTCATCCTTATAAAAGATCAAAGGCGCCGCGTCCCACCCACTGCAATGTTCGCGGACGCGATTCCAGTCCACGTGACCGCGCTTCGGGAAAATGAAGATCATCGGTCGTCCGTTATATGTGAGATAGGTGTCGCGAAACCTCGCCTCTGGCCCAATGTATGCCTTATAGGCCTCGTCGAAAGCGTTCATGGCCTCATCGGTCGCTTGCGCGTCCTCATCTTCAGGTTCGTTGTAAAGCAGCGCGACTTGAAAGTGGTTTTCGCTAGCCACCTCTTGCAGCACGCCAAAATTATGATCGGAGTAAGGCCGGCTCTCGCCGTACCAGTCGACCACGAAAGCCGAAATCCCCTGTTTACGCGCCTGTTGAATTTGTCCTTTAAGAACCCCGGGATCCTGGCTCGAATAACCAACGTCTATATGTGTGTGATCGCCAAACCAGGGCATATAGACGGCGAGCACCTTCGGAGCCTGCCCAGGGGCCATCGCATTTTGCCGCAGCGACGAGCGAACGCTCGGAGCCGTACATCCGCTGGCGATCACAAACCACGCTATGGCGAATACGATCAATACCTTTGGCACTCGAAGGTTCCCTCTTCTCAACTTGTCCTTTGTAAGTCAGATGCCGCGAGGAAAGCGGCGGTTGGTAGGGCGATCCTGTAGGCAGAGCTAGTAAATCAATCTCGAGTGGCAGCCGCGCGACCGAATCAAAACTGAGGGACCGCTTGCAATTGTCGAACTACCCAATGATCGGCAGCCGGGGTCATCAACACGACATAGTGCATCACGACATGCTCATCGTGAATCAGTTTCCCGCCGTCCAAAATTTGCAGTTGATAATCCGCCGCATCGTGCAATTCGATGACGTCGCCCTCGGGCGCGTAATAAACAGCCTCGACTTTGTGATTCTGATTCAGATAGCGCGTGCTGAGGCCAGAACGTCGCTGACTGGAGACGTTATTCATCAACGTATCTCTCGCCGTAGAAACGAATGGGCCGGACAAAGCATCAGCCGCGTTGAATTCCAGAGCGTGTGCCAGGCTTATCCAGGCGATGCGGTAATCGCGTAGAATCCCACGCTCCAAGAGGGGTTCGACGGCGCGTGGACCGGCGTGGCTTACACTCATGTCGACATTTACCGCGGCATTGGATCGTGGCGCGCAGAAAAGGAAAACCGATGCGGCCAGCAATGCCGTCATCCGCGAAATGATGCGCGAAATGGCGCGCGGAGTGATCTGCGGAGTAATGCCCGAAGACGCGCGCGAACGAATCGATGACCTGATCGAAGGCACTCGTCGACGGCGAGCATAACTTACCGTCATAGCAACCGTAGTCACACTAATCGTAGTGATCGCAATCAGAGTCAGGCCAATCATCGCCATCGCAATCGTATTCATCGCGGTCAGGAACGACGTCGGAATCATCGTGATATGAAATGTCGCCAGCGCAAATCATTGCCCTCCTCCGATGTGCAGTTCGTTGCCCATGGCCACTCCCGACGCAACCGAAACCACCACGGGGCCCGAAGCTGCAATCTCGGCGCGTGCGATGCCGTGCTTAATAGGCGCATCCACAGTGCTTTTTCCGCTGGCATCAGTCGCGGTAAACGAAACAATGGTTCCATCAGGCACAGGATTCCCCGCGCAGTCGTGAACCGGCTCCGTCTGCACCACTAGTCCATCCTTCGTGCGCTGGCCAGCGATGCGAAGGTTGCAAGGCTCCGATGCAACCTCCTGCACGTTGCGTCGCGCAGAGAGCTCGCCGATACTCGCCACAACTTGCAGCGGTCCGGCAGACTTGCCGGATGTAGTCCGAAACCACGCGACGCCATCATGTGCTGCAACATCCCGCGAGAGCAGGGAAGTCTTGCCCGCGGTCAACTGGAAGTTGATCGTGCCGGGATCGAGATTCAGATTGCCAAATTGATCAAAGGCAAGCGCAACGCCGCTGACCGCATCACTCGCCGCCACCGGCACGCGCGAAGGGTGCACCAGAAAAGCGAGGCTAGCCGGTTTCGCCGGAGCCACAAAGAACGATGCGCTGTGGCAACTGTCAGAACAAAGAATGGCGAAATATTGTCCCGCATCGCGCAAATCCTGACCGCGAAGTGAAATCTCGTTTCCCAGCGCAACATCACTCTTATTCGAAACTCCCGGACCAACCAGATAGAACGTTGCCTTGCCACTCCCCGTCGTCGAGATCGACACGGCCTCGCCAGCCGTCACCGCGGACGGGGCGCGTAGATCCTGCGCGGCCGAGATGCTAGCGCTCAATGTGCTTAGAGCAACACTCAGGCAAAAATAGAAAGCCAACCGTATTCGGTTTTGGGTGGCGCAGCGGTTCACCGCTGCGCTACCGGACTCCCTACCGACTGCGGCTTTAGCCGCTGCGGCGAAACCACGACCGGGATGGTTTTCGCGCCGCATTCTACGATTTTCCCAGGCTGTATTGATTAACCACAACATGAAAGCTCTGCACCTTTCCTGCCAGCGAGCGCGGAATGTCAACCGAAAAAGGCTCCGACGTTTCAGGCAGTAAAGCCCGATCCACGTAGCCATCCGAGACCCAGATCACTTTGCCGTTGTTGTCATAGAAGCTCGCAATCACATGCGGAATGTTGACCGTCTGGCCGCTCTGATTCAGCAATTCTCCGCGCAGAACGCTTCTGCCCTGAACATCCGCGTCAATCTTCTGATTCATCACTCCAATCACCGGGTCGGCCGACGCCGGGACCAGCGACGCCTTGATGTCCATACGAACATTCTTAACCTTGCTCAAGTCGATGCCCGGAAAGTCTATGCGGTAGGGTGTGATTTGCTTCGGCAAGAGCACGTGATCAATCTTGTCGAAACTGTTCTCATCGTCAATGGGATTGCCCCCTCCATCAACCAGTGTGGCACCCACGTTGACGAAGGCCGGCACGGTGTCTTCATTCACAACCTCACCCATCACCGCCGAGCCTTCCGCGGAGTTGACCGCATTCATCGAAACAATACGCACGTGCGGCGGATCGATGTTGCGCGCACCCCATTCGTCCTTGCCGTCTCCGCTCACTAGATCCCACCGCAAGTAAGTGACCGGCACGACCTGGGCCGGAACATTCGCAACTTGTTGTTTCGGCCAAACCACTTTCCACAGTCCGCCTTCACGAATCAAACGAAAGTCACGAACATCCTCGATCGGTCCCACCGGAGTAGTCCAGCGCAACCGGGCGCGAATCTGCGCGTCATCATTGGTCGCATGCACCGGACGCAACTCCGAACCCTCAAGATTCGAAAAGGTCCGCAAGCTGCCATTCGAGCCCTGCCACTCTTCGCGGAAAGTTTCCTCATCGACGCCGCTGGTCTTTGACAACGCCCCATACGCCGCGTCCCAGCGCCGCTTCTGCACGTCGTTCAGAAGGTTGGTGACCGCCTGCTCCGGCGTGTCGGCCTTCGGAGTTAGCCCCGGTAGCGCAGACCCATTCGCAAAGCCAATCGTCCCCGACTTGGTCTGCCCCGCGCCCAGCAATCCCACAGCCACCAGCACAACGGTAGCGACGACGATGATAGTCAAAATCGTTTTCATGTCCCTCTCTCGCAGAGCACTCTTACCTCAGGCAGCTTATCTCAGGCAACATAAGGCTGCCGGACGTGAACCGGTACTCCGACGGGCGCGACGACGCGGCGTCTTTCAGGCAGCCATAACTCCAGGAAAATTGCCAGAAAGCTGACGCCCATGGGCAGCGTGCCCCACAGCACACCCTCCCACGGCGCCGGCATCGCGTCCGATGAAATCGTATGAGCGGGCGGCACATCGTCTTTCGACCAGGCAGTAATTTCTCCATTGTCGAAAGTCTCAATCTTTCGCCAGCCCGCAAACGTCAGCAGCGGTTCATAGTACGAATCGTGAACGAAAACAAATTTGAGGCCATATCTGCTGGCGTGCTCAAGCATCGCGCGCAGCGAAGCCATTCCGGCCGAGCCATAAAACTTGGCGTTGGTGAGCTGAGCCGAGCCATAATTGGTCATCTCCGGCAAAAGGCGCGCCGAGTTATAGTCGCCGTCGACGCTGGTCGCATTCGTATAAGTCGAAACCTGCGCCAGTTCGCTTCCCAACCCAAGCGTGATGTAGCGATAAGAATCGTGCCCGTCGCGATTCAAGAATGCGATCACAGGGTTGACATCGACGATTGCGGTGGGCCGATAGGGGTTGGCGTTCAACCACCACAGTGCGGCGCCTACGGTTGCAACCGCGGCCAATGCCATCGCTGCCGCAGCCTTACTGGCGAAGCGATCCAACAGACTCACCGCCACAGCGCCTAAAAGCGGCATAGCCAGCAGCGTTGCCCAGAAAGTAAAGCGCTCGAAGGTCAAAATCTCGAAGGCCCGTCCGAGCAACCATCGTGGCAATGGAGTGGTGCCGCCTAATCCAAAAATAAATGCGAGCCAGAAGCCAAACAGCAGCGGCCGCAAACGCCGCGCCCTCGCGCCCCGCACCAGAATGAACGGAATCCCGAGAAGCAACGCTCCGTAAGGAATCACGAAGTAGTTGATCGCCGTAGTCGAATTGAGCAGGAAATTCGACCGGCTGTCATGCGGAATCGGCATCTGCCGAACCGGATGACGAAGAATGCTGAGCCAATAAGGCGCGAGGACTAATCCGATCCCCAATCCCACGATCAACGCAAACGCGCCTGTTCGTAATAGCACGCCACGGACCGCACCCGGCACTCGTTCTCCTTCGTCTCTAACGCGAACATCCGGATCGTGCGCATCAGCCTCGACGACAGGCTCGCGCGCATCCAGAATCGCGACCCACAGCACCGGCAGCGCGAAAAATAGCACACCGAAAATCAAGGTAACGTGATGGGCAGCCGCAGCCGTCCAGCTCACGGCGACCCCTTTCAGAAATGAGCGTCCCGACGCCGTCGTTATCCATTCGTAGAGATAGGGCAGCGCATTTAAATAGAGAGCCGTCGATGTAACGGTCGCCAATTGCCCGGCCTGGTATACCAGGAAAGCCAACGCGCCAAGAAAAACGCTGGCGAGCGCCGCATAGCTGGCCGCGCGCTCGTTCACCCAGATTTTGGCAAAACGGAATACGCCCACCGGCAGCAGCATCACCGCGATCAACTGCACCAGCATGTAGCCCATCTTCAAACCAACGACATTCGAAAGCAAAGCAATCCATTGATGCGTCAGCGGCGGATAAGTCGTTTGCGAAAAGCCGGCAAACCACTTTACGTTCCACGGATCGAACCAGTGACTCGCGTAGTGCGAGGCGAAGAAAATATGGAAATTTGTGTCGAATGAACCGGCGGGGAGCTGCATGAACAAAAGAGGCCCGTGGACCGCCAGCGCTACCAACACGATGGCGAATAGCGGAATCGGACGAGAGTAACTTTCGGCAGTGCTCACGATAGTGGCTCCATTTTTCGTAGACAGGGTTTGGATTCGCAATGGTCGCCCAAGGTTTACTTCCAAATTTGATCAGTCCGACCGCGGACTAGCAGTAAACCCTGGGCGAGAAGAGGGCTGCGCACGGAAGGCAAGCTGAACGCGAATAATGAGGCAGTTTCTTGGAAAGCAAACCTAGCTCCGAGAGTCGCATCTGAAAAGCACCGCAGAAAATCAACAATGGGATGCGGGAGGTAAGCCCAAGATTTTATTGCATGGTGAAACCGTGAAAAGCCGCTTCGTCAGCCGCTCGATCATCTTTGTTCTTGTGAGCTCATGTTTGAGCTACTCCCCGGGCTACGCTCTGGGTCAGACTTACGATGTCAATCAGAGCGGCAACGCTGCGCCCTCGGGCCAACAGCAGAATTCTTCAACCAACGACGCCGCTAACGGTGCGACGGCCACCACTAATGACGCGCAACAAAACGGCTCGGGCCTGGGCTGGGGATCGAGCATCGACGTCGCTCGTCGAGCGCGGGCCGCGCAGGAAGCTTTACAGAGAAACGATTACGCCGCGGCAGTTACCTTCGCCGAACAGGCCGCTAAATCAGCGCCGCAAAATGCCGAGCTCTGGTTTTTGCTCGGATATGCCGACCGCCTCGCCGAGCACTATCAGCCGTCAGTCGACGCCTACAATCGCGGACTTCAGCTGCAGCCCGGTTCCGTCCGAGGCCTGGCCGGCCTGGCTCAGACCTATGCCAAGATGGGCCGCGACGCTGAGGCAGAAAATCTGCTGCGGCGCGTAGTCGATGCGAATCCGAAAGATGCGAACAGCCTGCAACTGGCGGGCGAGCTTCTACTCAGTTCAGACGCGCAACACGCTCTTGACCTGTTGCTACGGGCCGACGCGATTCAGCCCACTCCGCACACCGAAATTTTGATTGCGCATGCTTATCAGCAACAGGGAAAAACCGACGACTCGTCCCGCTATCTCACCCGCGCCCGGAATCGCGCTCCGAGAGATCCGGAAGTGTTGCGTGCGGTCGCCAGTCAATATCGCGACCAGGGTCAATATGATCAAGCGATCGCCAGTCTGCAGGCAATCCCTAACAAAAACTCAGACGTCCAAGCGGAACTGGCCTACACCTATCAGCTCGCCGGGAAACCGCAAGAGGCCGCCGACCTCTATGTTCGTCTCGCCAAGTCTGCCAAAGGAAATCTCGCTCTCGATCTCAGCGCCGCACAGGCCTTGGTGAATCTCGGCCAAGCGGATGCAGCGCGCGGTTTTCTTGAAGATGCCCGCCGAGTTGATCCCAATAATTATCGCCTCCATGCAATTCTCGGCGCGATTGCTGAATCGGAAGATCGCAACGCCGGCGCCAGCACGGAATACAATCTCGCGCTCAGCAATCTGCCCAAGCATGTTCCGGAAGGCCCGCTCTACCCGATCGAGCTTCGTCTCAACTTATATGAGACTGACGTTCGTCTGGAGGACGCCGCCGCAACCCAGCAACTCGATTCCGCCGCCGCCGAGATCAACCAAATCCAGGTGCCCGACGCCGCGCGACCCGAAATGCTGCGCCTGCGAGCCGCCATCGAAGCCGCCTCGGGCAACCTTGATGCCGCAAATAAAGATCTGAAAGAAGCGCTGGCACTCGAGCCATCGAATCTCAATTCGCTTCTCAACTACGGCAGTCTGCAATGGAAGCTGGGCCAGAAAGACGCGGCTCGCGACACGTTCGCGAAAGTCCTCGAAGCCGATCCCAACAACCGCACCGCGCTCTCTGCTCTCGGCTATCTAGCGCGCGATCAGGGAGACGCGAAACTCGCCGAATCCTATTTCACGCGCGCGGCCAAGGCACATCCGAAAGACTTCTCGCCTTATCTCGCCCTCGGCGATTTATATACCGCCGAAAAGAATCTCCCTGCTGCGGAAACGGCATATGAAGCCGCTTACCAACGCGCCCAGACGAACGCCTTGATCATATCGGGAGGCGCCAACGCCGCCCTTGAAGCGCACAATTTCGATTTAGCAAAGCAGTGGCTGGACCGCGCCGACGCCAGGATGAATGAGCGACCGCAAGTCGAACGCGAGCGCGAGCGCTATCTCACCCTGAAGGGCGACTATGCGGAATCGGCGAAGCTCGGCTATGCGGTTCTTGAGAAGCTGCCGAACGATCGCGAAGGCGCAACCTATCTCGCCTACGATCTTTACTATCTCGGCCACTATGAAGAAGCGCTCGCATTAGCCAACAAATATGATTCGGTTCTCGCCAATGACAAAGATCTGCCTCTGATCAAAGGCTATGTGCACGCGCACAACGGCCAGTCGCGCGACGCGCTTGATGATTTCACCCGCGCCCTCGAAATCGATCCCAACATGGCGCCCGGCTTTGAAGCTCGCGGATACGTGCTGAATGACCTGCGAGAGCCTGCCAAAGCGGCGGCCGACTTCCGCACCGCACTCCGATTGCAGCCGAACTACGGCGAAGCGCATCTTGGTTTAGCCTACGCCGATCTTCAATTGCATCGCCCTCAACCTGCGCTGATCCAGTTGGAAACCGCTCAGAAGCTGCTGGGAAAGTCGCATGCATATCATCTGGCGCGAGCCGAAGCCTATCGGCAGGAGCAGAATTTTTCGCGCGCCGAACCTGAATACCGTGCCGCGCTAGACGAAGAGCCAAACGATCTGCCGACGCGCCTCGCCTATGCGGATACTCTCTTTCGCCTCCGCCGCTATCCGCAATCTCTCGCAGAAATTGATCTCGCTGCGAAGCTCTCGCCGAACGATCCGGCGGTTTACGCTTTGCGGGCGCAGGTGCATGCCAAACTTGGCAATCGCGAGGCCGCGCATCAAGACATTCAACTCGCCGAGCAATATGGCAACAACAAACTTGAGATTCTAATGGCGACCGGCGATGCATTGTTGAGCTTGGGCGAACAAGACGCAGCCATGCAGCGGTTCTCGCGTGCCTTGGATGATCCGAGCGGAGACCGCATTGGTGTGCGCCTCGCAGTCGCTCAGGTCTTTCTCCGGCAAGGTAATTTCGATGAGGCACGTCACCAGATTGCTCTCGGTTTCGCCGAGGCGCGCGCTGGTTCATCTTCGGTTACCGCCGATGACATCCTGGCCGCCGCCAACATTTTTCTGGCCATGCATGATTTCGATTTAGCCGAAACCTACTTTGACAAAGCTCGTCTCGTGGGAGCCAATCCGCTAAATATTTCCATCGGTTTGACCAATACTTATCTCGCCGAGGGCAAGACGAGCAAAGCGCAGGAGGAATTAGCGAGCCTCGGTCCAGCCGATGATTTCCGCGATGACTACGATTACATGATGGCGTCGGCGAACCTGGCTCGCCAGCGCCAGGACACAGTGCATGCCCTCTACGCGTTCGCCGAGGCAAGCACCGTCGCCGGCGAGGAAAACAACAACAACGAAACCGCCCAGCTGGCGCAATATCAATTGGCCGACGAAGAGGGTCGGCAAATTAACCGCGTGGTGAGTTTCCTGCCCGACGCATCGTTCGCCCCGGTTCTTGAGGACATCAACGTTTACACCCTGGATGCAAGGATATTGAGGGTAACCGATCCGTCATCGCTGCCGCCTCCACGCCATTCGTTCCAAAGCATGGCCGAGTCTCACTATCGCATTCATGTCGGAGACCTGCCGCCAATCTCCGGGTTTGTCGGCGAGAGCGTCACCGACGGCACGCTCCTATTTCCGAGCGTGAACGTAATCCAGACGCGCCACACCTTCGACACATTCTTCAACGGCGGAATCGCCCCTGTGCTTCATTTCGGATCGAACTCCATCACCTTCAACGGCGGAATTCAATTCACCGTCCGCCGCGACACGGTTTCTCCCGTGTACATGAGCCAGAATCTGTTTAAACAATTTCTCTACATGTCCACCAGTTCGTTTTTTAATTGGTTGTCGGTCACGGGCAGCGCGGTTCGTGAGGCAGGCCCGTTCATCGATCAGGATCTCCACTCGCGCGACGCTTCCGCCAACATCGAATTCACCGTCGGCCGCCCGTGGGGTAGCACTTCTCTCATCGCTGGATACTCCGCGCGCGATCTGCTTTTCCGGCCGATGGTCACCGAGTATTTCAACACCTCCACCTATGCCGGGCTTCAACATAAATTCGGCAACCGGATCACCGCCGCAATTTTGGCGGAAGACCTGCGCTCCTGGGAGGTGAACGGCACGCGCTACGTTATCGCGCAGGCGCTGTTGCCTGGCGGCCGATTCGACTTCCGCGTGAATCCGCGTTGGACCGTGCAGAGTTCTTTCGTGCTTTCAAGAGGGCTTGGATATCACGAATATGACAACGCACAAAGCGAGTTTCTAGTCTCCTATGTGCGCCCCGTTCACGGAAGTCTCAAAGACGGCACGGCTGACGTCCCAGTGTCTTATCCGATCCGGCTATCGCTCGGCGTCCAACAACAAACCTTCTACGATTTCGCGGGATCGTCGCGAACCACACTTCTTCCCGTTGTGCGCTTCACCTTGTTTTAGGAGCATACCCAGGGCCGCCCAGACGTAATGATGATCGAAACGAATCTCCAAACGAATAGCACGAAAGACGCGAATGAAGCGGCCGTCGCTTCGGGAACAGTGAGCCCGGTCGTCGCGAGCGCCGCCGCGGCGAGCGCCGCCGTGGCGACCAGGAAGCTGCGCTCAAAACTCTTAGGCGGAACGCTTACGCTCCTCGCCGGATCCGGTTTTGTCGGCATAACCAATCTGATCTACAACGTGGCGACCGCACGCCTGCTTGGTCCCTCTGGATTCGCACACGCCACCGCCGTCTACACCATGCTCATGCTGATGTCGGCGGTCACGCTCTCATTCCAGACGGTGTGCGCGAAGTATATTGCGCGCTATACAACCACAGAGGACCGCGTCGCCGTTTTCGTCAGCCTGCACCAGCGGGCATGGGCTGCGGGCATCAGTATGGGCCTGATCATTTTCCTCTTCGGCCAAGCCCTTACCAACTATCTGAATTTGCCCGATCTCGTTCTGGTGAGGCTACTCGCGCTGGGCACAGCTTTCTACATTCCGCTCGGCGTGCGCCGCGGATACATCCAGGGAATCCACGCCTTCAAACCTCTGGCATTTAACTTCATGCTGGAGGGACTTGTTCGTCTGGGCGGGATCGTCCTGCTGACCAGCCTCGGGTTGGGCGTGAAAGGCGCTGTGCTGGCCAGTGTGTTGGCCATTGTCGTTTCTTATTTCTTCGCATATCCAACTCCCAGCGTCGCCCGGCTCAATCTCCGCCGCATCCCGGGCTCCTTCCGCGAAGGCCTGCAGGCGATCGTTTTCTTTTCCAGCCAGACCGTCATCAATAACTTCGACATCATCCTCGTAAAACACTTCTTCCCTCCGAATGAAGCCGGCCTATACGCCGCCGTCGCGCTGGTGGGCCGCCTCGTAAATATGTGCGCATGGTCGGTTGTCAATACGATGTTCCCTGTCTCCGCCGCCGCCGACCCCGGCGAACAAGAGGACAGGTCAGTATTGTTCCTCTCCTTCGGCATGGTCTTTGTGATCCTGACCGTCCTCATCTGCGGCCTGTGGATGGTGCCAAATTTTCTCTGGAAAACCCTTTTCGGAGCTCATTTTGCCATGGCCAACTACGGCTCCCTCGCCTCACTCCTCATTCTCTATGCCATCACCACCGGCGTGTACTCGCTCAGTTCAGTGATCATCACCTACGAAATGTCGCGCAAGATTGCGAACACGAGTTGGCTGCAGTTAGCCTTCAGCGCCATGCTGACGCTTGGCGTCTACGCCTTCCATAACTCCCTGCGCGAAGTCATCCTGTTACAACTGGCGCTCATGGTGGTATTGCTGCTAACGCTGCTCGTCCCGCTCCTGCTGCATCAGGCGACTGCGGTGGTTTTAAACACCTATGGCAGTCTCCGCATACTTCGCCCCATAAGCGAAGAGGAAGTTATCGCCGATTTTCTCAAGAGCGAGTTCCATCATTCCGAATTTGACGGATATCGCAGCGAGTTTGACGAAGTCGTTAGCCGCCCCGATATCGCCGATCCGAAAGAGAATGCCGTGCGGCGAGCGCTTCTCTTCCTGCGCCGAGGCGCCATGTGGCGAGAGTTGCCGCTCGACACCAAATGGTTCGAGGTCGAGCTCACCACCGAGGACCTTGCGCGCATCCGCTTCTTCCCGCGCGCGCAATGGCGGCGCGTTGCTCAAGGCAGCTTTTATCTGACCGATGTGGTCGAGCGCATACGAAAGAGATTAGAAGGCGAAGCCGACGACGAGTTTCTTCAAAAGCTTCGTCGCGTCAGCAACGGCGTTCAGGAAAGCAGTGTCAATCCCACCGTTCTGCTCATTGGCGTCGGCGACAAAGGCCCGTTGACGATTCTCGACGGCAATCACCGCGTGGCCGCGGCCATGTTGTCGCAACCGCCTGTGTTGCTCCATCGCTTCCAATTCGTGTGTGGCTTATCGCCCGACATGACCAACTGCTGCTGGTATTACACCAGCGTCAATACGCTGCTGCGCTACTTCAAGAATCTCGTGCGTTATTTTTCGTACGATCCGGAGTCGGATATCGGGCGCTTTCTCGAGATGGAAAGCGATTCGTAAGCGATCAGCAATAACGATTGCAAGCCCTCGAACGATTGTGTTCAATCGCTAATGCTTAAATATCTCGATGCGACGTGACGATCAGCGATTCTGTTGCGGCTCCGGCGGATTTTCAACCGGCTGCAACGGCTTAGCCGGCGGATTACTCGGCTCCTGCACTACCGAATTATCCCGGCGGAGCAGCAAGATCGGTTCTCCCTCGCGACGTCGCGCCGCTCGCTCTTCGCCCACCTTAGTCTCAACTTTGGCGTCGCTGTCTTCTGCAACCTCAAACAGCTTGCGACCCTCGGCCGCGCGTCGCGTCGCCAGGACAACCTTCTCATTCGCTCCAGCGGCCTTTTGTGCGCTGTTGTAGAAAAACTCCGCCGTCTCCCGGTCGCCCTCCAACTCGGAAACATAACCAATGTTGTTCAGCGCGAATGCGTTGCTCGGGTCGATCGCATACGCTTTCCGGAAATCTTCATTCGCCGTCGCCGGGTCGTTGCGATTGACCGCCGACACGCCGCGCAGATTCAATTCCGCCACCCGCGCCTCCGGAGTATTATGCGTTTCCATATGGCGGTTCAGCGCCTGGGCATTCTGCGCCGCCATGTCGCTGGCCGCTTTTCCCCGCCACGAGCGCGCCATGGTAACCACCGCCGCATCATGCGAATGACGATCGGCAGCGGCGCCATAATATTGCATCGCTTCCATCGATTCGCCCTCCATCTCCTTGGCGACTCCCAGATTATTCAGCGTGAATACGTTATTCGGATCTTTCTTCAGCGTCTGCTGCAACAACATGTCCGCTTCGGGAGCACGCCCCTGCGAAAGCAATCGCACCGCTTCAACATTGTCGTGATTAATTTGCAGCGGCAGCTCCGGAACCGCGAGCGCTTCGTTGATCGGCCGCCCTTTCACTTCTTTCGCCGTAGACTGATCGATAATCGCGTCGGTAGCTTGCTTCGCCGCCAGAACATAAAAATTCTGAGCCCGTTCTACCTGTCCCTGCAGCTCCGAGGTGTAGCCGAGATTGTTGAGTGTGAACGGATCGTTCGGATCGAGCAGATAAGCCTTATAGAAAAGTGATTCGGCCTTCTTGTAATTGTGTTTCTTGATCGCCTCAACTCCCTCGCGATTCAAACGTTGCACCGGCGTAAGGTGGCTGCGCTTGGGCAGATTGAGTTTGAAATCTCCCGCATGCGCGCTCGGAGCGACGCCCGTAGTCACAGCCGTCATCAAAGCGATCGTCATCCATTGCAAGCGCATCTTTCGCCATCGAGTCCAAGACATGAAGCCATTCCCCAGCACTTAGATTTTCACGATATTTTCGGCCCATATTCGATGCCGGGGCAGGGAATTTGTTTGTCATCCATTCGCTCTTTTTCGCTGGAATTCTGGCTACCCTGTCGTCGACAATTGGCATCCAACAGCAGTCTCAAACTTCAGATTGCGATTAATGGGGAGCAACTGTGCGCAACATTTTGCTGCTGTGTATTCTGAGTGGCCTGACGCTAACCGGCATCGCCAATGGACAAGCTGCTCCGATGCAGCCCGGTCAGCCGCCATCATCGGCCCAAGCTCCGCCGGCAACAGTTCCGCCCTTGGCAGCACTGTCGCCCTCCACTTCGACCTCCTCCGCGCCTGCGCCCGCCAAGGACGATAAGAGAGAAGAAGCATCACCCTCGGACACTGCCTCCGACGCTGCTTCGGACAACGCGGCCGCGGACAACGCGATCGACCCCGCCAGCCTTCTGCCCGATCTGCCTCCGCTATCGAAATCAAAAGTGACTCTGGTCGGCGGCACCATCGAAAAGCTTGATCGCGTGCGAGATCAACTCACCGTGCGGCCCTTTGGTGGCGGAGGTCGCATGAAGATCCTTTTCGATGCGCGTACGCGCGTTTACCGCGATGGCCAGGTGACTTCGCCGACTGACTTGAAAAAAGGCGATCGCGTTTATGTCGACACCATTTTGAATGGCACCAACATCTTCGCCCGCAACATTCGCTTCAACACCAATGTGCCACAAGGCGAGAGTCAGGGATCGGTCATCTCCTACAATGCTGATCGAGGCGAGTTGCTGGTGCGCGATGCCCTCTCGCCGCAGCCAATGGGCGTGCGGTTGAATTCCTCCACTCGCATCTTGCAAGGGGAGCGGGTAATGTCCGCGAGCCAACTGGAAGCTGGAACTCTGGTCGCGGTGAAATTCGATTCTGAGAATAACGGCCGCGATGTGGCCCGCGAAATCTCCGTGCTCGCTCTCCCCGGAGCTACCTTTACCTTTGCCGGTGAACTCGTGGCCGTCAATCTGCGTTCCGGCCTCCTGGTGCTAAACTCCGTCACCGATCATAAGACCTACGAAATTAATTTCGATCCGTCGAAGTTCGCCGTCGACAACAACTGGCAGCAGGGAACAGACGTCAGCGTGCAGACCCGCTTCGATGGCACTCGCTATACCGCTCAAAACGTAACTATCATTTCGCCATCGAAACCGTAGGAGCTTCAAAGTAAATTTGAGTGAGCGGTGAGGTTACAAGAGCTAGGAAGGGTCTTAGCCGCTGACCCAACCCGCTAATGCACTAACGATTGCCCGTCGTTATTGCATGTCAACTGCTGATCAACGACCTCGAATCTTGTGAGTCACGAGTTATACCTTAGTTCCCCGTACCGAAGTAACCTTTCTCCACCACTAATCCTCTGCTAAGCTGGCCTCGTTTTTCAAACCTTCCGGCCAATTCATAGGAAATCTACAGGCGGGCGTCGCCTCCCTACTGCCTTGGCCAAAGTGTGATTTGAGTTAGCAAATCGAACCTCGGCTCGCTCCCGCTTTTGAGGGCCCGACGTGTGAAAAAGATGTGTAAACAATTTGCTATTGCGGCCATACTCACGGCTTTGCCAGCGGTGTGTTCGGCAGGGACCTACGTCGTGCCGACCACGACGCTCGCGGCGCAAACTTCCAATAACACGAGCGCCGCGAATACCTTTGTTAGCCAATCGAATGGCAATTTAGGGGCGGGAAATATCAGTAAAGACGATATTCATACTCTGCTCTATCCCGAAGCAACAACCAAGATTTACGCCCACCTGATGCTCTGGTTTGGCCAGAACAACCACATGAACGTCGGCTATAGCTCAACCGATCCCGCGCAAGTCAAGCGCCAGGTTACGGACATGATCAGTCGAGGCATCACTGGCGTGATCATCGATTGGTACGGCCCCGGTAACTCCATCGACCAGGCCGCGCAACTCGTCATGGCCGAAGCCGAAAATCATCCCGGGTTTACGTTTGCGATTATGGTCGACCAAGGCGCCATCGAATGGGACTCCTGCCAGGGATGCACTCCGCAACAGGCCCTGATCGCGCAATTGCAATACGTCGAACAAACTTATTTTCCTTCGCCCGCTTATATGATGATCGAAGGAAAGCCTATGGTCACTAACTTTAATATCGATTTTTCTTACTCGATCGATTGGAATGCCGCCGCCGCTGCACTGAGCACGCAGCCAGCATTTCTATTCCAGAATAACAACGGATTTACCCACACACTAAGCGATGGCAGTTACTCGTGGGTAATGCCCACCACTACCGACTACGGCATGAGTTATCTCACCAGCTTCTACGACACTGGGATGACATTCCCGAGCGAGCAAACTGTTGGTGCCACTTACAAAGGATTCAACGATACGCTGGCGTCCTGGGGCTCGGACCGGATCATGTCACAGCAATGCGGCCAGACCTGGCTGCAGACATTTTCTGAAATCAACGGCCTCTACAATGCCGCGAAGCCATTGCACGACGTCCAACTTGTCACCTGGAACGACTATGAAGAAGGTACCGAGATCGAGTCAGGCATCAGTAATTGCTTTACCGTCGCCGCGTCGGCTTCCTCTGGCACTCTGCAATGGACGATTACTGGAAGCGAGAGCACCATCGATTCTTACCGTGTCTATATCAGTACCGACGGCCAGGATCTCATGCAGCTGGCAGAGCTCGCCCCCGGCCTTCATTCGCTTAACTTGTGCAGTTATCCAATCCCCGCCGGAACCTACCAGTTATTCGTACAGTCGATAGGCAAACCAACTATGGCTAACTACATGACCGGGCCGATCAGTTACTCCCCGGCATGTAATGGAGGCGGCACCAATCCCGTAACCTTCAATGCGTCCCCCGCTGCGCTGACGCTTGCCTCCGGCCAATCGGCCACGCTCATCGTAACCGCGACGCCGCAATCGGGAGCGTTCAACAATGCCATAACGCTCTCCTGCGCCGGCCTTCCTAGTTCGTTAAGCTGCTCCTTCTCGCCCGTCACCATTACTCCCGGAGCGAGCAGCGCGACCTCCACTCTTATCATCACTGCCGCCCCCGTTGTGGGGATGCAGTTCCCGCGCAGCCAAAATCCCCTCTTCGCGACCCTTCTGCTCCCCTTCGGAATAGCCGGTTTTGTGTCCATCGCCAGTTTCAACCGCGGCTTGCGCCGCCGACGCTTGCTGGGTCGCCTGGCCCTGCTGTGCGCCATCGGAATCAGTATGGCCGCCGTTTCCTGCGGCGGAGTAGGTTCCGCGACTCACACCGCCCCCGCTCCGAGCACCTACTCCATTACCGTTGCCGGAAGTTCTACTCCCGTACAACTCTCCACGACCGTTACCGTTACCATCCAATAAAGGCTTTCCCTCGCGGCCATTCACCGGAGTGCGCGGCATCGCCGAACGATAAAACCAGCTCAGCGAGTCGCGCGTGATTGCGCGTAACAGCAACGATTTCGAAGGCATCCAGTTGGGTAACCTGCGCAACCTCGCCGCATATTTCAGTGCCTGGGTGCGTTGTTGCAGCTCGAAGTGGCGAAGATATTTCTGCACAATGTTTGGCATGGTCATGCGCAACGCAGCCGAAAAATTCTGATTCGCCATAGCCTGCTGCTGCGCCGGATCTTCGAGAAAGTGGATCAGACACTCTGCAAGATCTGCTGCATTTCCCGGCTTGTAAAATCCCATCGCCAGCTCTTCTCCCTCCGCCATCTGCCGAAAGTCTGCCAGGTCGGCGCACACTATAGGCACACCGTAAGCGCAGGCCAGATGCGCGACTCCGCTGCACCCAGCCGAAGAAGAATAGGGCATCGCGGCCACCGATGAACTCTGGAAAAGATTGGGCAGATCGTCCTCGTGAACATAGCCGGTAAATTCAATTCTGGTATTCCACTTCCACTGTTCTTTGAGAGATTCGACATAACCACGAGCATGTGGATGATTCCCGCCGGCGATCACCAGCTTCGCATTCGGAACCTTCTTGGCAATGATCTCGAAGGCGTCGATCATCAGTTCCAGTCGTTTGTAAGTCCCCCACTTGCCGAAAGCAAGAATTTGATGTTCGGGATTTCCGCGCCGCGAAAAGTCAGGTGACTCCGGCCGCCGCGCCAGAATGCCATGGGATCGCACATGCACATTGTCGCTGCCATATTTTTCCGCCAGGATCTTGCGATATCCCGGCATAAGCACCGATACGGAATTCGACAGCAGCAGAATTCTCGTGGCCAAAGCACCCGCCCAACGGTAGGTTCGCGGAAAGCGCACGCCAGCATCTTGCAAATCGACAGTATCCATGAGGTGATGCAGCGTGACGTGCGTGTAGCAGCCATTCAGCCGCGCCAGCAGCGGTGTCATCAGGCCAGAGAAAGCAACTACTGGGTTGTGGCCGAACGTGCTGAACAGCAGATTGAACCACACGACGTCGGGTTTCAGTTCGCGGATGGCCTTGATGATGCTGCCCACGCTCCCGGGATCATTAAACGACCAGCAGCGTTGCACGGAGAACTCCGGCAGTTCCGGTTGCCCGCTGTCAATTTTATCGGCGAGGATGGTAAGGCTTAAAAACGGATTGCGCTGCAACTCCTGCGCAATATGAAGTCCATATTCACTGAGTCCTCCGTGGCTCGGCGGAAAACTGGTCACCAGACAAATCTTCATTCTTCTCCCCCCCTCACCATCGGTCTAACTTCGATGAGGTAGCGCCTAAAGATGTTGCTGTTATGCGCTCGCAACTTTAATTCGAAATTCGACAACTCGAAATTTATTAATTAGATGCAGGGAAGGAACGAGCGAAGATCGAACATCAAACTGAAAAACATTACGATCGAAGCACTGACACCGTAGAAAGGCCCGGTTGCGCCGGCGGCCATTGTTTTGCCAGGGCCTCCGCCACTTTGGCCTTCGTCGCCTCCACTGAGAGCGGATCGATCAGGGTCATATGGCCACTCAATCGGCTCAAGGCAAGGTAAGACTCACGGTTCCGCAAAAGAAATTCGAGGGGGTATTCGGGTTTCCGTTCGCGCGCCAGAACCGGATCGGCGTCGATCAGGAAGGCCGCATCTGGCTTCGGAATCAGCTTCAACACCACACGCGCAAATGCCCGCGGCAGCCAGCGATGCAGCGCAACGTTCGCCAATTCGTCATAGATATAGCGATCGAAAATTACCACATCCACGTCGTCTGTCTGGATTCGACGCACCGTGAAGTTGAGATTCACCGCGTCAGCCAAGTAAAGAAAGAATCTCGCCGCCATCACCGGCCACGAGGATACATTCTTATCGCGCCGGTTCAAAGGTTTTGCCGGACTGCCGATCCCCCTGTCGCCTTTGAAAGCTTTGTAACTCACAGCTTCTCGGAATTTCGGAAGAACCACCACATCGTCCCAGAAAGTCAACAGTTTGACGCGCAGGCCAGCCTGTTCGAGCTGGCTTCTTAAGGAGTTAATCTGGGTGCTCTTGCCCGCTCCGTCGATTCCCGAGAAAGAAATGATCTTTACAGTTTGATCTGACATGGTCGAGAAAATTCCCCACGAGATACTCATCGGGATTAGTGCGCTCCTGGCGGCTTGCTCGATGTGCCTTCGCTCAACGCCACCACGGTTCCAATGGCTACGCCCGCGCCAATAATCGCTCCCGTTCTTATCAGAATCGTGCGAAGCCGGCGTTGTTTGGCTGGCGCAATGGCCACGCCCGCCGGTTGCGATGCAGCGACTCCACTCACATACGGAGCCTCGGCCGCGGCCGTACCCACTGGCCTTTGTGGAGTAGCCGGAGAATCGGGCGTCTGAGATTGGGCTAAGATTTGCGTTCCCGACGATTGTTTGATCGTAGAGGATTGCCCGACCGTCGTGCTCGGGCTATCGGGCAGCCCACTCGCTCCAGATACCGGTTGCTGGGTGGAATCGGACCGCGCGCTGGATTGTTCTTGATTACTCTCCGCCGTTTGCTGTCCCAGAGCGGGTAATACATCACTGAATGACGACCAAAGCAGTAATCCGCTCCAAACGACATGTGCCAGTATCTTGTGCCGCAGCGTCATTTTTATCTCCCGCGTTCGCGTCTCTTGCGCCCCATCGATTCATCGATTCGACAGATCGCGATTAGCTAGCGGCCTTGAGATCCGCCAGAGCTCCGTATACGCCAGGTAGTGGCTCGGTTTGCGGAATTGCGGGCATAGTGAAAGCGTGGAAACTTTGCACCGCTTCGTCAGTCGTCTCAAAGGTTTCGAACAAGCGGTCGACTCGCATCAGTTCCAGAATCGTTGCCGCGGCGGGCGAAATCGCAGCCAGCTTCAGATCTCCATCGCGCTTCATCGCTTCTTGCACACAGCGCAACAGCATCTCCACTCCGGCGCTGTCCATGTATTGGACCAGGGAGCAATCGAGAACCACGCGGGGACGGTCGGATTCGAGGATTGGATCCAGTTCGCTGGAACAGGTTTGCACGTCCCGGTGGTTCAATCTTTCCGGTAGCTGCATTATGATCACGGGCCCACTCTTATGCATTTTCGTTACTCCTTATATAAAATTGGCACCCAGCATCGCGTCGCTTGAGCTGTGTGCTTTTGTGACATCATCAACTTTTCTACTCCCCTGTTACGGCTTCAACCGGCCGTTTCAGGCGCAACCCATCATGGCAAGATTTCCCTTCGCCTCTTTCTTGACCGCCATGTTCGCCCGAATCAAGCTCGGGTCGGCGATCTCCAGCGAGACGTTGTGCGCCAGATTCAAAAGCTGGTTGCCTTGTACCACGGCATGACACATATCGAGCCAAATCCCGACATAGGTATTCGTAAGAATCGAACTGTCCTCGATCACAGTTCCGTAATCGACGAATGAAAAACTCTCAATATTGCTGAAACGTGTTATTAAAGTATCTTCTCTGATGACCGATCCGCACCCTAGATACGCCGGAGCTACGATGCGAGCGCGCCGGTCGATCTGCGCTCCCTCATCGACCCAAACTCCTGGCCTGATCTCCTGTCCCACTGGAATCACTTCGCAGCGTCTGCGAAACGCATCCGCAACCAGGCGCCGCAGATCTCGAGGATGTGCTAGACGGTTGACATATTCCTTCACAAAATAAGTCACCGGCCAACCGCCATCTTTGCCCGTCCGTGGCGTAGTTTCAGGATCCGTAAACATTGCTTGTGCCGCTTCACCGCATCCGGAGATCCACAAATCGAGGAATCCTTCGTTATCGGAGGCGCGTGTTACCGTTTGCCGCGTCTGCCGATGAAACTGAAAAAGATCGACGAGATCAGCTTCTAGATACGCATTCGCCTTGCAGACGAAGGCATAATCGATGCCGCTCTCCGAAAATTCCCGCAAAGTTCGACCCACTCCGGACCAAACCTCGTCCGCCACTCGAATCTCGACATTGCTGAATGCAGTCCGAAATGTCGGCAACAGATCGAGCGCGCCCGTCTGCACCTGTATGGAAATCGCTTGCACATCCGCTTTCACGAAACGCTCAATAGTGCGTTCCACCACCGATCGTCCGAGAATTTCCACACAAGTTAAAGGGCCGCTGGCAAGAAAGTCTGCTCGCTCGACAGGCGAGGCCTCGGGGCTGCCCACGTTCTCAAAGGCCTTCCCGCTTTCTGGCTCGACTACTAGAATGGCCCCTAACGCTACAGACATTGGTCCTCTCAAAGCGGGTCTTCGTCCCAACTCCGTGCGCTATTCGCTGGCTGCGCTATACGACGTGCCACACAAGCCAGATAGATGGCTTAGGCTGTCGGTCTGCGAAATAAATGCCTCCTCCGAGGTCTGCACGGCTTGACGGCGCCGAATAGCTTTTTTCTTCGGGAACAACAGGTCGCGCATTTTCAGCTTCGCCTTGTGAAGCTGCGATTTTGAGTTCCCGATGGAGCAGTCCAGCAGTTGCGCGATCTCGTGATGTTGATAGCCTTCGACCTCGTGCAGCGCGAAGACCGTCCGGCAGCCTTCCGGAAGCTCCTGGATCGCGCGACGCAGAGCGATGCGATCAATCGCGCCCGACAGTGCCGGGTCATTCTTTCCGTAATCGCGCCGCACGTTCGATTCCGGTGACACTGGCTGGTCGAGAGAAACCGCCGGCGGCGATTTCCGGCGGCGAAGCTTCATCAGCACGGTATTCACCGCAACCCGATACAGCCAGGTCGAGAACGCCGAGTCGCCTCGGAAACTGCCGATGGCGCGAAAAACCTGCAGGAATGCTTCCTGCGTCAGGTCCTCCGCCTCGGCCACATCTTTGGTCATCAGCAGGCATACCGAATAGACGCGCTTCTGATGCATCTGGAATAGTGTCGCAAAGGCTTGCTCGTCGCCGGCTTGCGCGCGTTGAACAAGGGTGCGCTGGGAATCGTCCCAGGTAGCCTGTTTCTTGGCAGGAACATCGGGAACCACGTTAGGAACCACGTTCGTTGCTGTCGCGGAAATTACGCAAGTTGCCACGGTAGTCTCTCCTTCGCCGCTTTTTGCTCTGTAGATTTCGGGAGCATTCAGCTTTCAAAAAGAGCTTAGAGAAAGCAGCGCGTTCGTCGTATCGGGTTGGCTCTGTAATTGAATGCAAGCCGCGCTGTACGGCTATCACTTTTTCGGATGAGAACGAACTATTTTCAGGAGGAGAACCGCGCAACTTTTTCCAGATCGTGACGAAAACCGTGCAACTTTTTCCTGCGACGCGGATGCAGGGAGAAATTAAAACTCCGAAGTGGCCTGCGGAGTACAGTAAATCGTGCAGGTCATCCCAGAACTGGCTGTAGGAGCCGAGTCCGGAATGCTTACGATCAATACAGCTTGAATCCCACCTCTATACTGATCTGCACATTCACCGGTTTGCCATCCTTCATCGCCGGAGCGAAGCGCCATTGCTTGACGGCTTCAACCGCCTTGGCTTCCAGTCCATGCCCTAGTCCGTGAATCACGCGAATATCCCGCGGATGCCCCTCAGTATCGACGATCAGCCAAAGAATGCACGTGCCTTGTGTCTTAGCATCGCGCGCTTCTTCTGTATACTCCGCCTCCGGCGTAGAAACCGGCTTAGGCGCTGAGATACCGCCGCCGACCTTATACACTCCTCCGCCAATGCCGCCGCCGGTGCCCTGGCCAACGCCTGGCCCGTGACCCACTCCCACTCCGCTGCCGCTGCCCGATCCAATGCCGCCACCCGAGCCGATTCCATTCGATGGTGGGGCGGACGGAAGCACACTCTTAGGATCACCCAGAGTCGGCATGTGATTTTCCGCGACCTGTATTTGTGGAGGCGCGACCACCGTTGGCTCGACCGCCAGTTTCGGTTTTTCATTGTGCACGACGATCGACGGTGGCGTAATCTGCGTCATTGCCATCTTCGGCAATTTTCCTTTGGGTGCCTCTAGCCGCGCATGCTCGCCGCCTCCGCCGCCTCCGCCAACCTCTTTCTTCGCGGGCGCCAAGGTATACGTGTCCGGCGAGGGCGCAATCAGTGTTACCGTTTCGTGCGGCTGAATCTTCTCCGCAATTTGTGAATGGAACGTGGCGCCCAGCAAAATTAAGCCAATCAGCGCTGCGTGCACCACGGCCGAAACCGCAAGGCCATTCGACCGATAATTGTTGTAGTGGCCCCAGATAGCATCCGGCCCGGAATTAGACTCTATAGCTATAGCTAACGGAGCGCGATCTCTCCGTCCACCTGCAACGCGGGGACCGCCGAGTTTGGCTGCTGGCGGCGCGAACGCCGCTCCATCGGCATAACTAACACTTTCCTGATTCGACATTGGCGCTCCTTCTAGGTCCCAGCTATCTGCGAAACTTTTGCGTAATTTCCCGCACTTCGTTCTTGCCGCCTGCTTCAGTTCAACTCTTGAGGACACGCTTAAGATGCGCCATATGGTTGAGCGGTTTACGCAGCGCTAATCTCTTCGATGGAAGGTATGTTCTTCCTGACACCTGTCACCTAAGACCTGCACCTGCTCTTGAGGAAGGGGCAGGTGCCGAATCCTCCCGCGGACCCGGCACCTGCTTATGGAGGGCGTCGTTTCGAGGAACTCAGAATAGCGGCGTACCGCTATTGCCTCAATACCGTCCGCACTGTATTTGCGAAGTACCTGCCTCTGGAAAAACCGGGAAAAACCTCTGACACTTTTCCACTAGCTGGAATTTGCGGCGAATCATTTAAGGAATTTTGCTTAGAAGAGACTCTCCCGAAGCCCGTTGCGGATCAGCCTTGGGCGTTGAGGACTGCCACTTCGCGCCCCGCCGACTTGCTAAACGGAACCACGAGTTCAACCAATGTGCCGGGATTCGAATTGATCAGCCGCAGTTCGCCGCCGAATTCTTTGGCTCGCTGTTTCATCCCGCCGATTCCAATACCAACGCTGTCGGGCTGCAATTGCGCAACTCTCTCCTCGATTCCCTTGCCGTCATCACGCACCGAAATAACGGTTGCATCCTCTCTTTGCGTCAGCCCAATCCACACATTGTGCGCCTCGGCATGGCGGAAGACGTTGGTGAGCGCCTCTTGAACAATACGGAAGATCGCAGTTTCGACATCGGATGCCAGTCGTGGAAAATCGCTTGGCTGAACATCGAAATAAGTTTCGATCCCGCTGCGTTCTGTCAGACCCTCTAGGTACCAATGCAGCGCCGAGATCAAACCCACTTCGTCGAGCAACGGTGGATGCAGAAGGTGAGACAGGCTGCGCACCTGCTGAATCGCGCGATCGATAATGTCGCTGGCTTCGAGGGATGCTTGCTTGTCCGCCCCTGCCGTCTTCCGCTGAGCCGTCTTGTCCAGCACCATCTTGGCTACAGCCAGTTCCTGTCCCAATCCGTCGTGCAGATCGCGTGCGATGCGCCGTCGCTCTTCGTCCTGCATGGTCATCAATCGCACGGAAAGACGGCGCAGAGCGGCCGTTCGATCATCCACCATCTTTTCCAGTTCAGCCGCATTGTCGCGAATCGACTGCTCCAACAGCTTGCTGTCGTGTATGTCGGAACAAGTTCCATACCACTTGATAACGTTTCCTTCGTCATCGCGGATCGGTACAGCCCTCGAACGGAACCAGCGATATTCTCCATCCTTCCCGCGCATGCGATATTCCGCTTCGTAGTTGGTCTTGGAGTGATTGGAATCCATCCATCCTTGCAGGCTCCGTTCGCGATCGTCGGGGTGCACGTAATCCCACCAACCAAGCCCCATCGCCTTTTCCGGGTCGGCCCCGGTAAACTCATAGAATCGATCGCTGATGTAATCCCTGGCGCCGTCCTGTTGTTTACTGAAAATAATGTCGGGCGCAGTGCGCACAATCGCATTCAGTTCCTGGTGTTTGTTTGCCAGCTCACGATTGAGCACCAGCAAGGCCAGGGCTTTGCTCTCTAGCTCTTCCGTCCGCTCAGTAACTCGCCGTTCCAGCTCTTGGTTCAGTGTTTCCAGTTGGCGAGTCTTGCGATGCAATTCGGCGAAGATACTGACTTTCGCCCGCAGCAGCTCCGGAATCACCGGAACGGAAATATAATCTACCGCTCCATGTTTGTATCCTTTGAGTCGGTCGATGTCAGTAAGATGGACCGCGGAGATAAAAATGATCGCGGTTTTCTGGAAGCGCGGATGCTGGCGAATCATCGTTGCTAATTCGAAGCCGTCCAACTCCGGCATACTCACATCCATCAGCACGACGGCGACATCGTTCTTCAGAAGAAGTTCGAGAGCCACCTTGCCGGATGTCGCTTGAATCAGATTCTCGTTGAGCTCCCCCAGCATGACCTCATAGCTCAATAGCTTGGCGGGCTGATCGTCCACCATGAGGATATTGATCTTTTCCTTCGTGGTCATCTGTTCTCCCGGCAACTATTCTAACTTCGACATAACGTACCGCCCTCGCCGCATACCGCGGCACTCTACCACGAAAGAGTTACCGGTGCAGCCACATCCGAAGCGCCGAAAGCAGTTGCTCCGTATTGACCGGCTTCGCCAGATATTCCGACGCCCCCGCCTCCAAACACTTCTCGCGATCGCCCTTCATCGCTTTCGCGGTCAACGCAATGATCGGTAACCGTCGCAGTGCTGACTTTCGCCGGATCACCTGCATCGTTTCGTAACCGTCCATCTCCGGCATCATGATATCCATCAACACAATCGCCACATCCGGCGTGGATTCAAGTGTGGCAATCGCCTCGCGGCCCGTGCCCGCGGTGAGCACCGTCATCCCTCGACGTTCCAGCACACTGCTCAGCGCGAAGATGTTGCGTACATCATCATCCACCACCAGCACCTTTCTTCCCGCCAGCGCGTCATCCGTGCTATGCAGCCGGTCGAGCATCTTCTGCTTTTCGATCGGCAGGTCAGCCACCACGCGATGCAGGAACAGTGCCGTCTCGTCGAGCAGCCTTTCCGGCGACTCGACACCTTTCACCACCACGCTGCGCGCCAGGCTATGCAGCCGCGCATCTTCGTCTGGCGACAGTTCCTTCCCGGTAAAGACCACCACCGGCAAGTCGCTCAGCGCCGGAGTGTCGCGGAACTTCTCCAGCACGTCGAAGCCCGACATATCCGGCAACCGCAGATCAAGCACCACGCAGTCAAACGTCTCCTCGTGAACGGCGGCGAGCGCCTCCGCTCCCGTTGAAACCACCGTGATATCGATGTCTTCATATCCCAGCAGCTCTCGAATCGTAAACTGCTCTGCCGCATTGTCCTCCACCACCAGCAAACGCTTCCGCCGCGGAGTCGTATACTGTTTAATCCGCGTCAGCGCCGCTTCGATCCCTTCCTGTGTCGTGGGTTTGGTGACAAAGGCAAAGGCGCCTCGCGCTAGTCCGTGATGCCGGTCTTCATCCAGAGTCAGCATCTGCACCGGAATGTGCCGCGTCGCTGGATCCTGCTTCAAGTGGTTGAGCACCGTCCACCCCAGCATGTCAGGCAGGAACACATCCAACGACACGGCCGTCGGCTGGTACTCGCGCGCTAACTCCAGCGCGTCCGCGCCGCGTGTTGCCACCAGCACCTTAAATCCCCGGTCGCGAGAAAGGTCGCACAACACGCGAGCATAGTGAACATCGTCCTCAACAATCAGCAGGACCGCATCGCCCGGCTGAAGGTTCTTTCGATCATCGGCGATGCTCTCGACGATTGGCCGTTCCGGCACTCGAACGATTGAGGGTGGAAGTGTAGAAACGGACGATCCTTCCGTCCCCGACCGGCTCGCCGAGGCTCCGACATAAGTTTGCGGCAGGTAAAGAGTAAACGTGCTACCTACGCCCGGCGCGCTCCGCAGTTGGATTTCTCCGCCGAGCAAGCTGGCCAATTCGCGGCTGATAGCCAGTCCTAGGCCGGTGCCGCCGAACTTGCGGCTGGTGCCGGCATCCGCTTGCTGGAACGCTTCGAAGATGATTCGCTGCTTTTCCAGCGGAATGCCTATGCCCGTATCCGCAACCGCGAAAGCCACGACCGTTGCGGCATTTCCGAGAATCGGGTGATCCTCGCTCCACCCATCCTTGGCCACCGATACCGACAGCTTGACTCCGCCTTGTTCCGTGAACTTGAATGCGTTCGACAGCAGGTTTTTCAACACCTGCTGCAGGCGCTTCGAGTCCGTGACCACACTCGGAGAAAGGTTCGGATCGGTCTGCACCTCGAAATTGAGGCGCCGGTTTTCCGCCTCGTGACGGAACGGGCGTTCCACCATGTCAAGCAGATTGGAAACGAAGACTTCTTCCGCTTCCACCGAAACCGTTCCCGACTCGATCTTCGACAGATCGAGAATGTCCGTGATCAGGTTCAGCAAGTCCGTGCCCGCGCCGTGAATGGTGCGCGAGAACTCAACCTGTTTCGGCGTCAGATTGCCGTCCGGATTGTCGCTGAGTTGCTGGCCCAGCACCAGAATGCTGTTCAGCGGTGTGCGCAACTCGTGCGACATGTTGGCCAGGAATTCCGACTTGTACTTCGAAGTCAGCGCAAGTTCCTTGGCCTTCTCTTCCAAGGCGCGGCGAGCTTGCTCGATTTCCTGGTTCTTGCGTTCCACTTCGACGTTCTGTTCGGCGAGCTGCTGCGCCTTTTGCGCCAACTGCTCGTTGGTCTGCTGCAACTCCTTCTGTTGCATTTGAAGTTCGGTAGCCAGCTGTTGCGACTGTTTCAACAGTCCTTCCGTTTGCATCGTGGCTTCAATACTGTTGAGCACGATGCCGATGCTGGCCGTCAGCTGTTCGAGAAACGCCAGATGCGAGGTTGTGAAGTTACTAAGTGAGGCTAACTCGATAACTGCCTTGACACGATCCTCGAACAGCACCGGCAGCACGATAACATTCTGCGGAACCGCTTCGAACAACCCCGATCGAATTGCAATCGTATTCGGCGGCAATTCCGAAATCAGCATTCGCCGTTTCTCCGCCGCGCATTGTCCCACCAGCCCTTCGCCAAGTTTCAATCGCCGCAGATGTCCATCCTCGCCGTCTCCCGCAAACGCCGAGAGCAGCACCATCTCCGCCGATTCTTCCGAGCCCATCTGGTAGATCACGCCCTGTTGCGCGTTGACTAGAGGAGACAATTCCGACAGCAGCATTCGTCCGACCGTAGTCAGATCGCGTTGCCCCTGCAACATGCCTGTGAACCGCGCCAGGTTCGTCTTCAGCCAATCCTGTTCCGTGTTGCGGTCCGTCGTCAGGCGGAGGTTGTCGATCATCGTATTGATGTTGTCTTTCAGTTCCGCCACTTCGCCGCTCGCTTCCACTTGAATCGACCGAGTTAGATCGCCCTTAGTAACTGCAGTCGCGACCTCAGCGATCGCGCGCACCTGGTTAGTCAAGTTATCGGCCAACAGGTTGACGTTGCCCGTGAGATCCTTCCACGTACCAGCCGCGCCCGGCACGTTAGCCTGACCGCCGAGCCGCCCTTCCACGCCGACTTCGCGAGCCACCGTCGTTACCTGATCAGCGAACGTAGCCAGCGTATCGGTCATGTTGTTAATGGTTTCCGCGAGAGCGGCAACTTCGCCCTTCGCATTCACCGTCAGCTTCTGAGTAAGTTCACCATTAGCGACGGCAGTTACAACCTTCACAATGCCGCGCACCTGTTCGGTAAGGTTGGCCGCCATCACGTTCACGTTGTCGGTAAGATCCTTCCACGTTCCGGCCACACCGGGCACCTGCGCCTGCCCGCCCAGTTTACCTTCCGTGCCGACTTCGCGAGCCACGCGCGTTACTTCGGCCGCGAACGCATTGAGCTGGTCCACCATCGTATTGATGGTGTTCTTCAATTCGAGAATTTCGCCCTTCACGTCGACCGTGATCTTGCGCGACAAATCTCCGCGAGCCACGGCCGTAGTTACCTCGGCAATATTTCGCACCTGGCCAGTAAGGTTACCCGCCATGGCGTTTACCGAATCCGTAAGATCCTTCCACGTTCCGGCCACGCCGGAGACGTTGGCCTGCCCGCCGAGTCGCCCTTCGCTACCCACTTCGCGAGCCACGCGCGTAACTTCGGCGGCGAACGATCGCAACTGCTCGACCATCGTATTCAGCGTTTCCTTGAGCTGCAAGATTTCGCCGCGCACGTCGACCGTGATTTTCTTGGAGAGATCGCCGTTGGCAATAGCTGTAGCCACTTCGGCGATGTTACGCACCTGACCAGTAAGGTTGCTGGCCATGAAGTTCACGTTGTCGGTAAGATCTTTCCAAGTACCGGCGACGCCAGGCACCTGCGCCTGTCCGCCGAGCTTTCCGTCGGTTCCGACTTCGCGGGCCACACGAGTAACTTCGCCGGCGAACGCGTTCAGCTGATCCACCATCGTATTAATGGTGTTCTTCAGTTCGAGAATTTCGCCCTTCACGTCGACCGTGATTTTGCGCGACAGATCACCGCGGGCCACAGCCGTAGTTACTTCAGCGATATTACGCACCTGGCCAGTAAGGTTACCGGCCATCGAGTTGACGGAGTCTGTGAGATCCTTCCAAGTTCCCGCGACTCCAGGCACGTTCGCCTGTCCGCCGAGTCGCCCTTCGCTACCCACTTCGCGAGCCACGCGGGTCACTTCGCCGGCGAAGGCATTTAACTGATCGACCATCGTGTTAATGGTCTCTTTCAGCAACAAGATTTCGCCGCTGACGTTCACCGTGATTTTCTTCGAAAGATCGCCGCTGGCAATAGCCGTCGAAACTTCAGCGATGTTACGCACCTGCCCCGTCAGGTTGCTGGCCATCGAGTTCACGGAGTCCGTGAGATCCTTCCACGTTCCGCCGACGCCCGGAACCTGCGCCTGACCGCCGAGTTTGCCGTCCGTACCCACTTCGCGAGCCACGCGCGTAACTTCCGATGCGAACGATCGCAATTGATCCACCATCGTATTAATGGTGTCTTTCAGTTCGAGAATTTCGCCCTTCACGTCGACTGTGATCTTGCGCGACAAATCGCCGCGGGCCACAGCGGTTGCGACTTCGGCAATGTTACGCACCTGGCCAGTAAGGTTACTGGCCATGAAGTTAACGTTGTCCGTGAGATCCTTCCACGTACCGGCGACGCCCGGTACCTGCGCCTGTCCGCCCAACTTACCTTCCGTACCGACTTCGCGCGCCACACGAGTAACTTCGCCGGCAAACGCGTTCAGTTGGTCCACCATCGTATTAATGGTGTTTTTAAGCTCGAGAATTTCGCCCTTCACGTCGACCGTGATCTTGCGTGACAAGTCTCCACGAGCCACAGCCGTGGTCACTTCGGCGATGTTGCGCACCTGGCCAGTAAGGTTGCCAGCCATCGAGTTCACCGAGTCCGTAAGATCCTTCCAAGTGCCGGCCACACCCGGCACGTTAGCCTGTCCGCCAAGTCGGCCTTCGCTGCCCACCTCGCGAGCCACGCGCGTAACTTCGCCAGCGAAACGGTTGAGCTGATCGACCATCGTGTTTAGCGTTTCTTTCAGCTGCAAAATCTCGCCGCGCACGTCGACCGTGATCTTGCGTGAAAGATCGCCGTTAGCAATCGCCGTAGCCACCTCAGCGATATTTCGCACCTGGCCAGTAAGGTTGCTGGCCATGAAGTTGACGTTGTCTGTGAGATCCTTCCACGTTCCGCCGACGCCCGGCACCTGCGCCTGCCCACCGAGTTTTCCTTCGGTTCCCACTTCGCGGGCCACGCGCGTCACTTCTCCAGCGAACGCATTGAGCTGGTCGACCATCGTGTTAATGGTGTCTTTGAGTTCGAGAATTTCTCCCTTCACGTCGACCGTAATCTTTCGCGACAAATCGCCGCGAGCCACAGCCGTTGTCACTTCGGCAATGTTACGAACCTGCGCCGTCAAGTTGCCGGCCATCGCATTAACCGAGTCCGTAAGATCCTTCCACGTTCCGGCGACGCCGACGACAACCGCCTGCCCGCCAAGCTTGCCGTCCGTACCCACTTCGCGAGCCACGCGCGTTACTTCTGACGCGAACGATCGCAACTGATCCACCATCGTATTGATGGCTTCTTTTAGCTGAAGAATTTCGCCGCGCACATCGACCGTAATCTTGCGCGACAAGTCGCCGCTGGCCACAGCCGTCGCCACCTCGGCGATATTACGCACCTGGCCAGTAAGGTTGCTGGCCATCGAATTGACCGAATCCGTAAGATCCTTCCAAGTGCCGGCCACACCGGGCACCAACGCCTGGCCGCCGAGTTTGCCGTCCGTGCCGACTTCGCGGGCCACGCGCGTGACTTCCGCCGTGAACACTCCCAACTGCTGAATCATCGTGTTAACGATATTCGCCGACCGCAAAAATTCGCCTTCCAGAGGACGCCCATCGACGTCGAGTCGCACCGTCTGCGTCAGATTGCCCTGCGCGACCGCAGCGATGGCGCGCGTAACTTCAGCGGTAGGACGAAGCAAATCTTCGACCAGCGTATTAACCGAGACTTCCATCTCGCCCCACGCGCCCCTCGACTGATGAAAGCGCGTGCGTTCGCGCGTCCTTCCTTCTTTACCCACCACCTGCCCAACGCGCTTCAGCTCCAGCGCGATGTGCTGGTTCGCCGCAACAATTTCATTGAAGGTATCGGCAATCTTCCCCGGCAGTCCCGTCCACGATCCCGGCAGCCGCACTGAGAACTCTCCATCTCGCATCGTCTGCAGGCTGGCCAGAATCGCCGTCAGTTCCGACGAAACTCCCTCCGCCGATTGCAGAGTCAATTCTGTGCTCTGTGGGCGGTGGTCACCATTCCCATGATGTACATTCGCCTGGCTATCAGCGACCGCCGTCTCGCCGTTCCGCGGGCTGGCCTCCGAGTCGTTATTCGCGACCGCAGTTGAAGAATTCCGATTACCTCTTTTCATGCATCCCCCATTTACCTTGCATGTTCCTTATCAACGGAAAAAAAGAAGGAGAAACCTCAGTCATTATGGAGTCTCGGTCCAACATTTCTTGCCGCACACCGAAAACAAAATACCAGCGGCCGAATTGCGGCCTGAATTAAATTGCCACCAACCTGTAAGCGACTGTAGATGAAACTACTGGAATCCACGGACTACCTTAACTAGGTAACACAATGCTCGCGAACTTGACTCTAGGGTGTTTACTGTATCGGACGATGCGGGCGTGTTTCCCGCCCTGCCACGGAACTATTGCAAAAGTTTTCTTGGCGCTTAGCCCCGTCCTACAGGATCCACCCTAGTGTCAACGCCTGCAGCAACGCTGTAATTTATGTTGAGCTAGGCTCAGCGAGGGTCCTTTTTGGCACGGGCCGTACCGGGCCGCGCGGTTCCGAGACTTGCTCATGGCCTTAAATAATCCAGCCGCCTACGGGTTTTATTCCCAGGACGTCGCCCTGCGCGAAGTCATAGGCGCCTTGAACCAAGCCGGCTTTGGAAATGAAGACATCTGCGTCATGCTCTCCCCCACTCATCCCATTTCCACCGTCGTGCGCGATGCTCGCATCCTCGATCCGGAGCGAAAGACGACCCTGAGCGCCAGTATGATTGGCTGGCTCTCCAAGTTCGGAGCCGTCTTGATTCCCACCGTAGGCTTCTTTGCCCGCTCCCAGCCCTTCTTTCACGCCATGATGGCAGGCATGGATTCGCCCGCGTTGTGCGCCAGTTCAAGAACACTTATGGCCCTGGGCTTCCCCCAGTTCGAAGCCGAGCGCTTCGAAGACCAGCTCCATCGCCGCGGCGCCCTCATCTACATATCCTGCGCCGAAGCCGCAAAGACGAATTGGGCTATCCAGTTGTTGCGACACACCGGCGCCAAAGAAGCTGCAGCGCTGGATGATAATGATAAAGACAGAGACAGAGAACTAATGTCCGAAGCCGCTGCCTAAGCCTCTTCCGGGATCCCCAGTAGCCTTCTCCTTGCGTCGCTGCCTCTGTGTGCTCCGCGTCCTCTGCGGCGATGGTTTTTGCTAGACCCGCGACAAACACCCGGTCCACACGAAAACAGAAGGAACGACCCGCACCAATTCCAAATGTTATCTTTATCACGGTGACGAGCCGCCCCCTACACCCTGCATGGAAGTTCTGAAACGACTCTTTGAGCACCATTTCCGCACGCCGGTCGAGCGAGTGCAGCCGCTACAAGGCCAGCTCGGCGGTTCGGGTCGCAAAATCGTCCGCCTCTCCGCCGAAAAACTCAGCGCCATTGGCATTCTCTACGATGTCCGCGAAGAAAATATCGCTTTCCTCGAATTCTCCCGCCACTTCCGCCGCCACGGCCTGCCCGTGCCCGAAATTTATGGCGAAGATTTGACCCTGGGCGCCTATCTGGAAGAAGATCTCGGCGACACAACTCTGTTTGAATTCCTTTCCGACCATCGTCTGGGTGCGACCATCGCCCCCGAGGCCGTCGCCGCCTATCGCCAGGTAGTGGCCCTATTGCCGCGCTTTCAAGTCGAAGCCGGCCGCGATCTGAATTACAAAGTGTGCTATCCGCGCGCCAGCTTCGATCGCCAATCCATAGCGTGGGATCAAAACTACTTCAAGTATTACTTCCTGCGCCTGGCCGGCATCCCTTTCAACGAGCAGGCCCTCGAAGACGATTTCAGCCGCCTCACGAAATTCCTCCTCAGCGCCAGCCGCGACTTCTTTCTCTATCGCGATTTCCAATCCCGCAACATCATGTTGCGTGGCGACCTTCCATTTTTCCTCGATTATCAAGGAGGCCGCAAAGGCGCTCTCCAATACGATATTGCCTCTCTTCTATATGACGCGAAGGCCGACCTGCCGCCCGATCTGCGCCAGCAACTGCTCGATCATTATCTCGACAGCCTCGCCGGTTTCCTCGATCTCGATCGCGCCGCCTTCATGCACTTCTATTACGCCTACGTCTACGTGCGCATCATGCAAGCCCTCGGTGCCTACGGTTTTCGTGGCTTCTACGAACGCAAAGAGCACTTCCTGCAAAGCGTGCCCTACGCCCTGAAAAATCTGCGCTGGCTGTTGCACAATGTCGAATTGCCGGTGGCACTACCCGCGCTGATGGAAGCTTTCAAGAGCATGGTGGCGTCGGAAAAGTTGCAGGGTCTCACCTCCGATCATGGAAAAACCGACAAATTAACCGTCCGCGTTTTCAGTTTTTCCTTTCACCGTGGCCTGCCCCAAGACGACTCCGGCAACGGTGGCGGCTTCGTTTTCGATGGCCGCAGCCTCCCCAATCCTGGCCGCGAAGACCGTTTCAAATCCCTCACCGGCAAAGATGCGCCGGTCATCGACTATCTCAACCAGCAGGAAAGCGTCCATAAGTTCCTCGCCAATGCTACGTCGCTAGTCGATGCCAGCGTCAGCGCCTATCAACATCGCGGCTTCAAGCAGCTCATGGTCTCGTTCGGATGCACCGGAGGCCAGCATCGCTCCGTTTATTTAGCCGAGCAGTTGGCGAAGCATTTACGCGAGAAGAATGAAGTAGAAGTAGTCGTGCGTCATCGCGAGCAGGAGCAGCTGAATTCATGAAGGTGCAAATCAAATGAAAGCGATGATCCTAGCCGCCGGCCTGGGCACGCGCCTGCGTCCTCTTACCGACGATCGTCCCAAAGCTCTGGTCGAGATCAACGGCCGAACGCTACTCGAAATCACGCTCTCGCGCCTGCGCACCGTAGGAGTCACCGACGCGATCATCAACGTCCATCACTTCGCCGACATGCTAGTCGGCTACATGGAGAAGAACAACAACTTCGGCATGCGCATCGAAGTCTCGCGCGAGGATGTGTTACTCGACACCGGAGGCGGACTGAAAAAAGCCGCCGATTTTTTTCTCGCAGATGCCCGCATCCCCGATGACCCCTTCATCGTGCACAACGTCGACGTGCTCAGCACGATCGACTTGGCGCGCATGGTGGAATTTCACAATGAAACTCAGGCTCTGGCAACGCTTGCAGTGCAAGACCGCAAAACCTCCCGCCATTTGTTGTTCGACAACCAACTCCAGCTTTGCGGTCGCCAATCCGGCAACAATCAGCCTGAACTAGTCCGAAGCGGCCAGCCAGTGCAGCCGCTGGCCTTCGCCGGAATCCACATCATCTCGCCGCGTCTCATCACCATGATGATCGAGGACGGCCCCTTCTCCATCATCACCACCTATTTGCGCCTCGCCGCCCAGGGAGAAAAAATCCTCGCCTTCCGCGCCGACGAATACTACTGGCGCGATCTCGGCAAGCCCGAGAACATCGCGCAAGCTGCCGAGGATCTAAAGCAAAATGTAATCGCACTCGGCAACAAAGCTTTGCTTAAATCACTCGCGCGTCTCGTTTTCCTTCGTGCTCCTCCGTGCCCTCTGTGGTAATGCTCTTTGTCTGACGCCGCGACTCTCTCGCATTCCGCGTAATCCCCCCGCCCAACTGATACCCTGAATCAAGAAACCAATCTTCTTCGGAGACCGTAATCATTGCCGCCCACATCGCCGCCCATCGCCAACGCCCAGGAAATCTCAAAAGCCTTCGGCGCCAATCCACTCTTCCAAAACGTTTCTTTCACCATCTCTGATGGCGATCGCATTGGCCTGATCGGCCCCAACGGCTCCGGCAAATCCACGCTGCTAAGAATTCTCGCGGGTGACGTCGCTCCCGACAGCGGCGAAGTATCGCTCCGCAAACGTACCCGCCTAGCCTGTGTCGAGCAAGACTCGCGCTTCGATCCCGAAGCCACCGTGCGCTCGGTCATAGAAAGCGCACTAGATCGTGCTGGCGTTTCCGGCACCGAGCGCGGCGCCCGCTTCGCCGAAACCCTCGGCCGCGCCGGTTTCGAAAATGTAGAAACCCGAGCCGCCGAGCTGTCCGGAGGCTGGCAAAAGCGCCTCGCCATCGTCGAAGCCCTCGTGCAGCATCCCGACATTCTTCTTCTCGACGAGCCCACCAATCATCTCGATCTCCCCGGAATCACCTGGCTGGAAGATCTACTGGAGCAGGCCGCCTTCGCCAGCGTGATCGTCAGCCACGATCGCTATTTTCTAGAGAATGTCACCACCGCCATGGTCGAACTCAATCGCATCTATCCCGAAGGCTCGCTCCGCGTCCAGGGCAACTACAGCACCTTCCTCGAGAAAAAAGAAGAATTCCTTCACGCCCAATCCAAGCGTCACGAAGCTCTCGAGAATCTGGTTCACGGAGAAATCGAGTGGCTTCGCCGCGGCGCGAAAGCCCGCACCCGCAAATCCAAAGCCCGCATCAGCAAGGCCGGCGATCTTATGGGCGAGCTGGCCGATCTCAACGCAAGAACCCGCACCGCCACCGCGCAAATCGATTTCTCCGCCACCGACCGCAAGACAAAACGCCTCATCGAACTGCAAGACGTCGCGTGCGAGATGGGCGCCAAAACGCTTTTCGAAAATCTCAACTTCATCCTGACCGCCGGAATGCGTGTGGGCTTGGTAGGCCCGAATGGCAGCGGCAAAACCACGCTGCTCCGTTTATTACAGGGAGATCTCTCTCCGACGGAAGGCGAGATTCGCCGCGCCGACTGGCTGCGCATCGTCTACTTCGACCAAACCCGCACCCTCGATCCCGACGTAACTCTTCGCCGCGCCCTGGCCCCAGACGGCGATTCTGTCATCTATCGCGACCGCGTAATTCACGTCGCCGGATGGGCGGCAAGATTCCTCTTCACCGGCGAGCAACTAAGTCAGCCCGTCGGCCGCCTCTCCGGAGGCGAACGCGCCCGCGTCCTGATCGCGCAGCTAATGCTTCAGCCCGCCGACATCCTCCTGCTCGACGAACCGACCAACGACCTCGACATTCCAACTCTCGAAATTCTCGAAGAGAGTCTGATCGATTTTCCCGGCTCGCTCGTCCTCGTGACCCACGACCGCTACATGCTCGATCGCGTCTCCACCATCGTCCTCGGCCTGAACGGAAAAGGCGGAGCCAACACCTTCGCCGACTACGCGCAATGGGAGCAGTGGCAAGCGCAGCGCTCGAAAGCAGACGCGGCACTAGCGCCGATTTCGCCGATGCAATCGGGCTCTACTTCGTCAACAACCAAGAAGAAGCTCTCCTACCTCGAAGCGCGCGAATACGCGACCATCGAGCAGCGAGTGGAAGATGCCGAGATGTTGGTGCAAGCCAAACGCGCGGAGCTTGAAGATCCAGACAATGCGACCGATGCCTCGCGTCTGGTAACCGCGCAGTCCGAACTCGACGCCGCTCAGGAAGCACTCGACGCCCTCTACGAGCGCTGGGCCGAACTGGAAAAAAAGAACGGCTGATTCGCCGCTTCGCTCACGACTCCAACAGATTTACGAGCCCGCTACTTCGGCCTCTTAATCGCGATCCCCATGACCTCGAAGTGTGCACCTCGGACCAAACTCCCCACTCCAAGAAAAGCCCGAGCTGGAAACTGATCGTGAAAGTACGTTCGATAGACGCCATTGAACGTGTCATAGAGGGTAAGGTCGGTGCAGAACACTTGCACTGAGACCAAGTCATCCATAGCCATCCCCTCACTTTCGATGACTTGCTTAACGCCGTCCATGGCGAGCTTGGCTTCCTGTTCCGCACTGGCTGGTAGCTTGCCGGTGGCATCGAAGCCTATGGTCCCAGCGACGTAAAAGGTGTTTCCCACCATAACGCCGTCACTGAAAGGCAACGCGCTGCGCGCAGCCGACGGATGCAGAACCACGTGTTTGCGGTCATTCTCTGCAGCCAACGACTGTATCGAAAGCAATTGGAGAAAAACTAGCCCGAAGATAAACGGTTTCATGGGAGCCTCGATTCGTGGATTCGCAATGCGGGAGCAGGGTACCAGTTTGGCGGATGGAGAGACAAATAGTTCTGGTGCGGGAAGGTCAACCATCGTTGCAATCGATGTCGTTTCTACGCCCGCACGAAATCAATGAACCCATGCTGCACATCGGTCCGCGTCAGTTTCGCACGCACTTTGTCGCCCACGTGTAAACCCTGCCCACCCTGCGCCAGCAGTCCTTCCATGTGCGGCTGCAGCACGCGAACAAATGTCCCCTTAGGAGTAACTCCCGTGACGATGGCGTCGAACATTTCGCCCAGCCGATGGCTCATTGCCATGGCCGCCAGACGCTTCGACATATCCCGCTCAACTTTTCTCGCTGCATCTCCTTTCTGCGTGCAATTGGCGGCGATAGCGGCAAGGTCGTTATCCGTATAAGGTCCCGGCTTCCCATCGAGCAAAGACTTGATCAGCCGCTGCGTGACAATATCGGCAAATCGTCGATTGGGTGCGGTCGAATGCGTGTAATCCTGCACCGCGAGTCCGAAGTGCCCCTGTGTAGGATCGCCCGGACGCTCCAGCACATATTCCCCCGGCCCAATCAGCTTAATCGTCGCCAGCGACAGGTCGGCAAAGTGATCGGGGTCAGCCGCTTTGCGCTTCAAAAGAAAATCATTCAGCGCCTTCGAATCAGGCTGTGCGGGCAGCTTTTCCCCCTGCGCCGCCGCCACCCGCACAAGCCCGTCCCAGTGCTCGGGAGTTCTTACAATGCGTCGCAGTGAAGAAACTTTTTCCAGCAGCCGTGCCACTACTCCGTTAGCGGCGATCATGAAGTCTTCGATCAATTCGGTTGCGCGATTTTTCTCCACCGTCGCAACTCCTGTCACCTCCTGGTCGATCAGCAGCGGAACCACTTCCGCGGTATCAAGATTCAGCGCGCCGTTCTCATAGCGCAGTTTTCGAAGCGCCTGAGCCGCTTCGTCCTGTAACTTGAGCTGAGCCAGCAACTCCGCTGATGCCGCAACTTTCGGCGGAGCCGCGCCCGTGCCTTCCAGCCAGGCGCCAACCGCGTTATAAGTAAGTTGCGCCTTGTTGCGCACCAGCGCCCGATACACGTTGCTCGAACCGAGCGCCCCCTTGCCATCGACCACAAACTCCGTGACCACCGCCGGCCTGTCCACATCCGGGAGCAGCGACGACGCGCCCGTCGAGAGTTCCGCCGGCAGCATGGGGAAAATACTAACCCCGGTATAGACCGTGGTCGCTTCCTTCTCCGCGTGTTGATCGATGGGAGAATCCTTGGCAACAAAAGCATCCACGTCCGCGATGCCTATCATCACTTTGATGCCGCCATCGGGCAATCGCTCAGCGACCTCGATCTGATCCAGATCCTTCGAAGTATCGTTGTCAATCGAGGACCATAGCAGTCCGCGCAGATCGCGCACCTTCTCCGAAGGCATAAGCATCGGCGGATGCGCCTTGATAACAGCCAATTGCTGCTGCGTCGCCGGAGGAAAATTAGGTTCAAAGCCGCGCGCCAACATCACCTGCCGCGCCATCGCCTGAAGGTCAACAGTAGGAGTCCGAGAATCGCTCATGCGTCTCAAAGGCTAACACGATCAGCCAGCGTTGCAGGTGTGGACCTTCGTGTACCTTAGTGCCCTTAGTGGTGTAGGTTTTCCCCTGTGCCACTCTGTGTCCCCCGTGGTAACGCTCCTGACCTTAGCGAGTGCCTGCAAGAATGAATGAGTAGGGATGAACCCGTGTTATCCTAGTAACAGCAGCTGCGTTTTCCTCCGATACGATTAGGACCGATTCCCGCAGTTCCCTGAATATCATGATCTCAGTCGGCAATGTGTCCATGCGCTACGGCGCCAAAATTCTGTTTGACGAAGTTTCCACCGGTTTCACGCCGGGGAAACGTTACGGCCTCACCGGCCCCAACGGCGCCGGCAAATCCACCTTCATGAAGCTTCTCACCGGCGAGCTCGAGCCGCAGAAGGGAACCGTGGTCCGCCCGCGCAAACTGGGAGTTCTAAGCCAGGACCAATTCGCCTTCGATAAATATCGCGTAATTGACGCGGTAATCATGGGCAACCGCCGTCTGTGGGCGGCCCTCGAAGAGCGCGAAATCATCTACGCGAAACACGAAATGACCGACGCCGACGGCATGAGACTAGGCGAACTCGAAGGCATGGTCGGCGAAGAAGACGGCTACACCGCCGAAACCGACGCCGCGATTCTCTTGCAGGGCCTCGATATTCCCGACGAGATGCACGAGCGCAAAATGTCAGAGCTACCCGGCGGACAAAAGATGCGTGTCCTGCTGGCGCAGGCTCTCTTCGGCCATCCGCAGGCCCTGCTCCTCGACGAGCCTACGAACCATCTTGATCTCGACTCGATCCACTGGCTGAAGAATTTTCTCAATCAATATGAAGGCGTGTTGATCGTGATCTCGCACGATCGTCATTTTCTCAACGGCGTCTGCACTCACATCGCCGACATCGATTACGAAACCATCATCACTTACACGGGCACCTACGATGACATGGTGATCGCAAAGACGCAGGTACGCTCGCAAATCGAAGGGCAAAACGCGCAACGCGAAAAGAAGATTGCTCAGTTAAATGAATTCATCGCCCGCTTCGCCGCCGGAACCCGTTCCAGCCAGGTGCAGTCAAGGCGCAAGGAAGTCGAACGCCTGCAAGTCACGGAACTAGCGAGGTCGAACATTCAGCGTCCGTATCTCAAATTCGACCAGAAGCGCCCGTCGGGCAAACACATTTTAGAAATCGAATGCGTTACCAAATCTTACGGCGAAACGAAAGTGATTTCCGGGTTCACTGCCAGTGTGCTCCGCGGAGAAAAGATCGCTCTAATGGGCCGCAACGGCTCCGGCAAAACCACGCTGGTCAATGCCCTCCTCGCCAACTCTCCGACAATTTCAGAATCCGAGTTGCGAAAGACCAGCGGCTACGATGGACCATTTCTCGACAACGGAAAAGTCATCTGGGGTCACGAGGCCGCAGTCGGATATTTCCCTCAGGATCACAGGGCGGTCATCGAGCCCGGTATCAAGGTCCTGGAGTGGCTCCATCAGTGGGATCCGTCCGCCTCCACCGAAGAAATTCGCGGCATCCTCGGCCAGATGCTTTTCCCTCGCGATGACGCGGAGAAACGTACCGATGTGCTCTCCGGCGGAGAAGCGGCCCGCTTGCTCTTCTGCAAGCTGATTCTCCAAAAACCGAATCTGCTCGTGTTCGACGAACCCACCAACCACCTCGATCTCGAATCGATCAACGCCCTAAATATCGCATTGCAGCGCTATCAGGGAACGGTACTGCTGGTCACGCACGACGAGGATTTGATCGATGAAGTCGCAACCCGAATCTGGCACTTCGAAGGCACCCACGAAATCACCGATTTCAAAGGCGCCTACGGCGAATATGAAACCGTGCTCGCGCAAGCCCCTGCATTATCGGGAAGGGGTAACTAAAAGAGAGTTGTCATCCTGAGCGGAGCGAAGGACCTGCTTTTTGCACCGATCAGCAAGAGGATCAGAAACGCAAACTACTCGCTCTGAGCCGGCTTGTGAACGATCCCCAGAGCGGGTTCCTTCTTCCGCCTCTTTTTTCCGCTCGACCGCTTCTGCGACTTAGCGTTCCCGCCAACGATGTCAGCGACGCTGGTGCTCTCCAGTATCTTCGCCGCGGAGTCGCGCACCTCCAAAAAAACGCCGTAAAGCGCGCGATGGTCGGGATCGGTAACGATCAAGCTGCGTAGTTGATCTGCGTCCCCAAACGGAGCCAGCGGCCCATCCACCAGGCGAATAATCTCGCTGAGTTTGATTTCCTCCGGCGCGCGCCGTAATCGGTAGCCGCCCTTCGCCCCGCGCACACTTTCCACGATGCGCACGTTCTTCAGTTCCAGCAGAATCAACTCCAGAAACTTCTCAGGCAGGTCGCTATCAATCGCGATGTCCCGAATTTTGACGGTCTCGGTTCCGTAACGCCGGCCAAGCGTCATGACCGCTTGCAGCGCATACAGCCCTTTTTGCGAGATCTTCAATCTCGTTTCCTCTCTATATTATTTTCCATTCTCAAAGCGTCCAATAGCGGCCTGCGCAAAACCAAAGCGCCTATCGCGACGAAACCATCCTCATCGCCGGCTCACCAATTCCATCGTGCGGCTCGCCCTCAACGCAAACCCGGTGCCACCACTCAAGATTGAGCAATCGCCAGATACGATCAGCGTTATCGCGATGTTGCGCTCGATGTTCCTTGAATAACGTGTCGACCGCCTCGCGCCGAAAATACCCGCGATCAAGGCTGCGCGGTTCGAGCAGCATCGCGCGAATCGCGTCGAGGCGAGCTCCCGCCAGCCACCCGCTCCATGGCGTCGGAAAACCCATCTTTTGCCGGTAGAGAATCGAGTGCGGCAGCAAATCTTCCACAGCTTTTTTCAAAATGCGCTTACCCGCTAATCCCTGAATCTGCACCTCCCGCGGAATTCGCGTCGCGAATTCCACCAGCACATGATCAAGAAAGGGCACACGGCTCTCAATCGATGCCGCCATGCTCATGTTGTCCTGCTTCATGAGCAGTTCGACCAGGTAGGTCTTGATATCGGTGTAAAGCAACCGCTGCAGCATTTCGCCCGAGGAGTGGTTCCAGTAATCCAAGACATTCTTATATGCCGTGCTGGGCGCGGCTTCTAGCGCGAATGCATCCGTCAATAATCCGCGCTGCTCCGCTTCGCCGAACGCCGAAAAGAAATTATCGAAATAAAAAGAAGCCCACGAATTCCCATCCTTGGCGAGAAACGTATGTTCCAGTTTTCGGCGCGCCGTCGCCCCCAGCAGGGAAGATGTCGCAACCGTATTGCGCAACCCCCGCCGCAAAAAGCCCGGCACCACGCTGCGATAAGCGCGGTCCATAGCAGCATTCTTCAGAGTAAATGCGTAACGCGTATAGCCGGCGAGCGTTTCATCCGCGCCCTCCCCAGTCAGCACCACCGTGACTCTCTCTCGCGCAAGCTTAGCCACAAAATAAAGTGACACGCTCGACGGCCATACGATCGGCTCATCTTCATGCCAGATCAAGTGCGGCAGCGCTCCAAAAAAATCTTCTTCGCTGACCAGCACTTCATGATGCCGGGAATGAATGTGATCCGCCACCGTGCGCGCAAAAGGCAATTCGCTTTGCGCCTGCTCGGCATACCCTACGGAAAAAGTCTCCACCGGCTCGCGCCGCAGTTTTGTCATCAGCGCCGCCACCGCGCTCGAATCCACGCCGCCACTCAAAAATACGCCCAGCGGTACATCGCTCATCAGATGGCTCTGGACGGCACCTTCCAGCAGTTCGCGATAGCTTCCCACGTAATAACTTTCATCGCGCGACTCATGCGTAGTCGACGCGTCCAAATCCCAATACTGTCGAATCTCCGCCTTGCCGTTCATACCAATCGTCATGGCGTGCCCGGGCAAGAGCTTGCCAATTCCAGCGTAGAAACTTTCTTCTCCCGACAAATATCCAAACGCCAGATATTCCGGCAACGCCGCGCGATTGAATTCGGGACGAATCCCACCATGCGCCAATATCGCTTTGATCTCCGATCCAAACAACAACCGCTCCGGCGTCAGTTTGTAATAAAGAGGCTTAATCCCCAACCGGTCGCGTGCGATAAAGAGCGTTCGCGTATTGCGATTCCAGATGGAAAAGGCGAACATGCCCCGCAGATGCTGCAAGCAGTCCTCGCCATATTCCTCAAAAAGATGAATGACAGTTTCGGTGTCGCTGTGCGTCGTATAGCGATGGCCGCGCGCGATCAGTTGCTCGCGCAAAGCGAGATGGTTATAGATCTCGCCATTGAATACGATCCACAGCGTTCCGTCTTCGTTCGAAAGCGGCTGGTGCCCGCCCGCCACATCGACGATGCTCAGCCGCCGCATCCCGATTCCGAGCGGTCCGTCGGTGTAAAAGCCCTCGTCGTCCGGACCGCGATGAGTGATGACGCGGCACATCTCACGCAGCGCCCGTGCGCTCGCCCGCGCGTCGCTCCCGAATTCAAGAATGCCGGCGATCCCGCACATTGAAGGTTTCCCCGCGTAGGTTGAAGAGCTTTACTTAAATGAACTTTACTTAAACGGACTATGAGTGAAATCGGGTGACGATAAATGCGAACCGCCCGTCAGCTTCTCGAACGCGGACGTCACCGAAAAGGCGTCCGCGCCCGCGTTCATCACCCCACCCTCGTGCCGCCACTCGAAAAATTCCAGTTCCGATGACCCCACAGCCTTCAGCAGTGGCTGTTCCTGCCATGCGACCTGCGTGCCACCGATCACCACCAGATGAGCAAGCTTGTCTTTGTCGATGCGGCAATACAGTACTCGAGCGTCCGAAGACCACGGACCAAAACTCCACGCCCCATCGCCCAGTGCGAAAAAGAAGCCGTGGCTCTGGTCATCATAATCCAGTTCGTAGACTTGGACGGCCGCATGTGCCATGCGAGCCAGGCGGGGTTCATTAACGCGATCATTCGTTCGCTTATTTTCATCGGAGCCCTGCTCACGCGCCTCAGCCACCAGAACCGTCGCCGTCTCCACCGGCAGAATTACTCGCGCATGACTTCGCACCAGCGGCGCGGGCTGAAACGCGCCATACGCAGGCGAAAGCAGGGTCCTCGAAACCTCCGTCGTCCAGACCGTTTCTTCGGGAACGACCATTGTCAGCCGATTCTCGCTCGCAGCACCGTCCGCAGTGCCGTTCGCAGCATCGTCCGGAGTATCGTCCGATCGCGCCCTCGGTCTCGATATCTCTACTCGTTCCGGGCCTGTTTTGTGAACTAAGAGATCGGGCGCGAAGTGCCAACGTATCTCCAGTTCATGTTTCGCCTGTCCCAGCGCAACGTCGCGCACCAGCCACAGCCCGCCCGCAATCTTCAGCACGTGCCGCCGATGCAATACCGGATCTGCCAGCCGCGCATATCCATTGTGGCTTCCCACAAAGTAAGTGAAGCTCTTTCCAACAATCCAATTCTCCGCTTGCACGGTCGGAATGTGAGTCCATGAAAATGGCGCATCCGCAACTGCCTGATCCGTTCCATCCACGCGCATCGTGTTGTGCGCGCCCGTGCCGCGAAACACGTTTCGATCCACCGGGTCCTTCGAGATATAGACGCCGCTCCCCGCGTCCACCAGCCAACGCTGCTCATCCATCGTAAGCCGCAGGCTGAGCGCGTCGGCGTGTCCGTGCCCCGACCGTCCCGCGCCCTGCGGCCCCGCATCCACTACCATCGCCTGCGCACACGGCGCTGATTCGGCCAACACATAGAGACCGCCGTCTGGAAATGCTCTCGAACGCACAGCCGCCTCTGCCTCTTCACGCCCGAGCTCGTCGACGGCTCGCTCGCCAAACAACCAGATCGCTTCCTCCGTCAACCGTGCTGCAGAAAACTGCTTTGAGTAGATCAGCGCCCCAAGCGCTAGCGGATCCGTCATCTGCTCCGTCCGATTTCGCCGCGGATTCCACAACCGCCCGCCATCGTCATCACCAAAGCCCTCCGCCGGACCAGCCTGCGCCAGCGTCTCCACCACATCGAGCATTCGTCCCAGCACCGCGTCGAACGCCCGCGGAATTTCCATGTCGTTCCGAGCCGCCAACAGCCGCGCATAGAGAAAGAAATCGAGCGCATAAACGTGGTAGTACAGCGATTGCTCGAAATAAACGCCGTCCGGACGCACCTGCCGCTCCGCCTCCTGCAACACAATCCGCCATCCCGATTCCTTCCAGCGATCGGCGCGCGGCATTTGCGGATATAAAACTCCAAGAAAAAACAGCGTCAGCGCTTCGCCCAGCAGGTGTGTGTTCGGAGAAAAATGCGTGGAAAGATACCGTTCAATGTAACGGCCATGAAAAGCCAACACCGGCGCCATTTCCGCGCGAAACTCTGCGCCTGCCGTTAGCCCGAGCAACTGGTCCACCCAAATCCACGACAAGCTGCGAAAGGCCACCTCCAGCGTACTTCCCCAGTTGATCCCCAGCGGATAAGGATTCGCCCTGCTCCAGCTCCGCCATTGCGCCATCAGTTCGCGAGTGTACTTCTCGTCTCTACTCAGCAGTCGCGCCTTGGCGAGCGTCAACAGATGCTGGTGCCGGTTCAATTCCCATATGACCTTGTGATCGCCCACCACGGCGAAATCGAGAAAAGGAATCTTGAACCATGGCTCCAGAGGCGCGCGCTTGCCATGCACCGCATCAAGGTGCCAGTCGATCTGGTTCCCGCCATCGTCCGCTCGCTCGCGCACAGGTTCCAGAGCGAACCTGAGATTTTCGTAGCCGAGCAAGCGAAAACGATGCTCGCAAATCTCATCGCCCTCGCGCAAAATTTCGACCGCTTCATTGGGCAGATACTTGCGCAACAGTTCCGCGCGCGCCACAGCCTCGCCGCCAGAAAGCTCGCTCTTCGAAATCTCGCTCGCCGAGAAAAAGAAATGTCCCGGCCGCCCTGCCCCATCTCCATTGAGCGGAATCGACCCAGCGCGTACCCCCAAGAGGTGCAGGAGCAGGTCACGCCGCTTGCCCACGCTCTGACCCATGCGCACACGAATCTCTTCCCAGTCCATTCGGGAGATGCGCGCCACCATCTTGTGCCATCTACCTGCCATTCCTGTTCCTTTATCTTACATGCCAGCAAACCGGCCACCCTCGCCCCGTCGGTTACTCTCGTTATCCTGTTCCTGTCCTAAACCTAGCGCTGGCCAGCGCGTGGCGTTTTGCAAGTAGGATCAAAAGTTGTGGGGCAATTTGACCCACCAGAGTTCCCTCGACTCTTGCCGGTCGCGCGGCCGAGACCAGCCCACCGGCGCCGCGCAGTGCTATGATGCTCGCCATTCCATCACCTCCGGAGGCCACGCCCGTGAAAAATCTCTTCCAACCAGACGCTGTCGACGAACTGATCTCGCGGATTGACAAGCTTCAACCGGCGGCGCACCGGCAATGGGGCAAAATGGAGGTTGCGCAGATGATGGCGCATTGCTCCGCCGCGCTCGACCTCGCCTCCGGACGTCTCGTAAGGCCGCGCATCCTGATCGGTCGGATCATCGGACCGATGGTGAAGCCTATCTTCAGCAACGATAAGCCATTTTCCCGGAGCAGCCCCACCGACAAGAGCCTGGTCGTATCCGATCAGCGAGATTTCAGCCGTGAACAGGACCAACTCAAAATTCGTGTCCGGCAATTTCATCAGGGCGGGGAAGCGCAATGCACAAAGCATCCGCATCCCTTTTTCGGTCTGCTCACGCCACACGAGTGGAGCACTGGAATGTACAAGCACCTCGACCATCACCTGCGCCAATTTAATGTGTGATCGACTTAGTGTGGGATCGAAGCGGTAAGGGAACGAGCAAGCGACAAAAACGAGAGCAGAAGAAAACCCGAGTGGGAATCGATTCAACAACACGGCCGCGCGCCTGATCGCAACAATTTCAGCGCCGGAGACACTCCAACCCCGCGATATCTAAACTCTGCTAATTACCACTTACAACCTCAGGGAAGCTTGCTTACATTAGCCGCCTGCGGCCCCTTCTGTCCCTGCACAATCTCAAACTCCACCTTGTCGCCCTCCTGCAGGCTCTTGTAGCCTTCGGTGGTGATTGAGCTGTAGTGAATGAAAACATCCGGTCCGTCGTCTCGCCCGAGGAAACCGTATCCTTTGGCGTTGTTAAACCACTTTACGGTGCCTTTCAAACGTTCCACGTTCGGCCCCCTCTTTCTTGCGGATTTCTCCCGAAAAGGCGCAATTCCAAGACTCCGCAAAAATTGTGTAGGCATTGTGCTGCTCACCGCGAGGACTGTCAAGGATTAGCGTCACAGCACCGTGTAAGCGTGGTGGGGCAGAGAAGTGCGCGAAAACGCCTCCGCCGAGGTAAGGTGCGGACCAGACTTTCGTTCTAGCGCGCCAGTCGCCCCATCTCAGCTAGCCACAGGATGCCACAGATGGTCTTGGCATCTCGTATGCTCCCGCCGATCGCCATCTTTTTCGCCTCTGTCAGTGTGAAAAATCTGACGGCAATTCGCTCGTCCGCTTCCGGTTGGGCGACTCCGGCGCGCAGGCCCTGCGCCAGATAAATAGTCATGGTCTCGTCGAGAAATCCGGGACTCACATAGAAATGCAGAATCCTCTTCCACCGCCGCGCCGAGTAGCCAGTTTCCTCCAGCAACTCGCGCTTGGCCGCGGTGATCGCCGTCTCTCCATCGTCGATGCGCCCAGCGGGCAACTCCCACATCATCGAATGCGCAGCGTGTCGATATTGCCGTTCCAGCAGTATCCGCGCCTCGCTTCCTCGCCCGGCTTTCTTCGAGCGTGCACGTGCCCTGTCGTCCACCGCCCCATCATCAACCGCGAGCACAACAATCGATCCGGAATGTCTTATCACGTCGCGCCGAGCGCGCACGCCGCCCGGCTCTTCGACCTCATCCGTAGTGACGCTGAACACCGGACCCTGATAACTCACGCGCGAAGAAATGACGCGCGCGAGCGTCGATTTCGTCCCGGCCGATTTCGTTGCCGACTTCATTCCTGCTGATTTCATTCCTGAAGATTTCGCCATAACAATAATATTAAGGTATGCTGCGCCGGTGAGCCGAGTAGCGACCGGCAGCGAATGCCCCAAAATCTAAACATCAATAAACCCGCAAATAAGAAGCCAACCGTGGCCCTCGTCGGAGCCGGCAGCCTGGCCACTTTTCTCGCCGTCGCGCTCAACCACGCCGGGTTCAAGATCAACGAAATTATCGCGCGCGATTCCCCTTCGTCACGGCGTAAAGCGCGCCAACTCGCCACGAAAGTCGGCGCGCAAGCTGTCACCGCCCACTCCGCCGGCCTCGACGCCACTCTTCTGTGGTTCTGCGTCCCCGACCATGAGATTCGGCGCGCCGCTTCGACCTTGTCGGATCACTTGCTCGCGCGGGTGCTCACGCATCAGAAAACAATACCTCGCTTCGCGCTGCACTCCAGCGGAGCGCTCTCCAGCCGCGAACTCTATCCTCTGCGCGCCGCAGGCGTAATGGTCGCGTCAGCGCATCCACTGATGACCTTCGTTGCCGGAGCGCATCCTTATTTATACGGGTTCCAGTCCACTGTGCCCTTCGCGATCGAGGGCGACAACGCAGCCACGAGACTAGCGCGCCAAATAGTGCGCGCTCTCGGAGGCGAAAGTTTTGAATTACCCACAGCCCGCAAGGCCGCCTATCACGCCTGGGCGACGATGACCTCGCCGCTGCTCGTCGCGTTCCTAGTTACGCTCGAAGAGGCCGCCAGCGCCGCCGGATTCGCGCCCGAAGACGCCCGCCGCAAGAGCCTGCCGATCATTACGCAGACCTTGGCAAACTACTCACGCCTGGGCCCCGCGAAATCATTCAGCGGCCCGCTGATTCGAGGAGACGCTGAAACCGTCCGAAAACACTTAGAGGTTCTGAAGAAACATCCCAGAGCCCGCGAGGTCTACATAGCTCTCGCCAAAGTAGCCTTGCGAGAATTGCCGGTAAAGAACCGCGATGACCTAAAGCGTCTGCTGCACGAGACTGCTTCGTGAGCTTCAGCCGCGCAAGAAATCATGGTTTGTGCTTTTTGGGTGGCGCAGCGGTTCACCGCTGCGATAACTCGGCTATTTCAGTTCCGGCTTCAGCCGCTGAGGGAACGCTCGGCCGCGCAACGAATCCTCGCCAGCCCTTAATGCTGACCCTTGCGGCTCGTGAACAGATGCCCCAACTTCTCTTGCTTCGTCTTCAAATATTCCTCGGTAAATGCCGTGGGCGCAACCTCGCAAGGCACCCGCTCCGTCACCTGAATCCCGGCCCGTTCCAGCGCCGCCACTTTATCCGGATTATTCGAAAGCAGCCGCACCCGCCGTATGTCCAGCGCTTTCAAAATCTCAACCGGCATCAGGAACTCCCTCTGATCGGGCTTGAATCCCAGTCGCTCGTTCGCCTCCACCGTGTCAAAGCCGCTATCCTGCAGCGCATAGGCCTGCAGCTTCGCCATCAGCCCAATGCCGCGCCCCTCCTGCTGTTCATAGATCAGGACGCCCGCACCTTCATTCGCAATCATCGACAGCGCCATCTCCAATTGCTGACGGCAGTCGCAGCGCAGCGAGCCAAATACGTCGCCCGTCAGGCACTGCGAGTGTATGCGCACCAGCGGCGACCCCGAATGCACCTCGCCCATTACGAGCGCCACCGCTTCCTCTGTCTTAGCTCCATCACCCGTCGCCGACGCCCGCGTAGTAAATCCATGAATCAGGAAATGTCCCCACCGCGTAGGGAAATCCGCCGACGCAACTTGTTTTACCTTCAGAGAGCTCACCGCTAAATTATAGTCTCTAGACTTCAAGCACCCGCATTTCGAGGGCTGTTGATTTTACTTTTCCTGTAACCCGCACCCGCAACCTGTCACCTGCCTTCACATATAGGCGAAATCCAGCGACGCTGCTAAAATTAAACTCGCCGCCGCAAGGGGCTATAGCTCAGCTGGGAGAGCGCATCGTTCGCAACGATGAGGTCGTCGGTTCGATCCCGACTAGCTCCACCATATCTTCAAGCACTTGCGCAGGGATGTATTCGGGAGCTTTGTGTCGTGGTTTTCTGTCGATCCCCCGTTACATCCCCTGAATCATTCCTTATCCCTTGCCCAGGCGGTGAAGGATCCGAACACTTCCATCACCCAAGTCGCGGATATCGTTGGGCGGGACGTCGCCATGTCGGCCAAAGTCTTGCAGCTCGTCAATAGTGCTTTTTTCGGATTGGCGCAGAAAGTCACCAACGTGCAGAACGCGGCCACACATCTGGGAACGGAAACCATCAAAAATCTGGCTCTGGCTTCCGAAGCCTTCAGAGTTTTTCCAGCCAACTCGCGTATCCCGCAGACGGTTCACGAGTCTATGCAGCGACATGCGCAGCGGACCGCTGCCATCGCCGGCACGCTGCCCGTAGACCGAAAAAACCGCGACCTTACCGTCATGGCCGCCCTGCTTCACGATATTGGGAGCTTGCTCTTGGCCAGCAAAATGCCCGACAAGTTCTGCTCCGCACAAGCAATCGCCAAAGCGCGGGGATGCAAACTTTTTGAAGCTGAAGAGGAACTCCTCGGAACCTCACACGCAGAAATAGGCGCCTACCTGCTGGGATTGTGGGGTATCCCCGACCTTGTCGTTGAGACCATCGCTCATCATCATCATCCAACGCGTATACCGCATTCCGATTTCGATAGCACGGTGGCGGTTTATGTTGCCAATCTCTTGGCGCACGAGTTGGATGCTCATCCGCAGGGTGCGACAGGACTTGAAATCGAGGAACCGGACCGGACTTGGCTTGAGACGCTGGGAGTGTCGTCGATGCTTTCCGAATTCCGTGACCGTGCGGCCGCCCAAAGTCGCGGCTGATCACCACTAGCGTCCCTGGTTGTTGAGTGCACAACTCGGCCACTGCGCTACCCGCCATCATCTCCTTACATCGGCAATCTCCAAAGCTACTAGCACGTTGAGATGGTGTTTCTGAAGCCTGCACCACCCTTCACCTTAAATCAGTAGACTAATACTTCGCTCAGGTCTGACTCGCCAGCGCCGAAAGCCGCGGAGAACAAGTGAACCGCCCCGACATTCCGAGATTCCTTTCGCGTGTTCTCCTGTTCCTGCTGCTGCCTCTTCCGTTGCTCGCCCAGTCAATCATCCTCAAAGGCCGCGTCAGCGATCCGCAAGGTAATGTCTTGCCCGGAGCATCGATCCAAATAATCGCCCGCAATAGTGATCTCAAGAAAAATCCGGCGTCAGCGAAAGCAACGTCCGGACCCGACGGCCGCTTCGAAATCACGATCGACGTTCCCGGCGATTTCGATCTCACCATAGAATCACCCGGCTTTCGCCCTGTAACCCGTTCCATCACGCTCCATCCGCGCCCCGCCACGAATCAAGAAATCGAAATCAGCATGGTCGAACTCTCCACTCGCGCCGAAAGCGTGAGCGTCACCGCCGACGTCAATGAACTCGATGTCCTCACCCCCGATCCCGCCCTGAAAGTTTTCGTGCGGCAAGATCTGCTCGACGCCAACCCTGGCCGTCCCGGCGCGCCCGTCTCCATTCCTGGATACCCCATCGAAACCGCATCCAGCGGCATCAAGGCTCCGCAATACTTTGCGCCCGGAGTCGCCGGAGATCACGGCGAACCCATCGCCCAATACATCGCCGTAGGCAGCTATCTCGTGCCCAACAATCTTTCAGCCAACGCGCACGGCAACGGCTACTCCGATCCCAACATCTTCATTCCCGAAATTCTGGAGAGCGTGCAAATCGATGGCGGAGCCTTCAACGTCCGCGAAGGGAATCACTCCGTCAATCTCGCCGCCACCTATGGCCTGCGCTCTCGCCTCGACCCGTTTCTAACCATCACCGCCGACTATCGCGACCTCGACGCCGTCGCCGGATGGAGCCCGTCCCACGATTCGTTCCTCGCCTTCGAAGCCTCCTATGGCAACGGATTCCTCGACCGCCTAGAACATCGCCAGCAATACAAATTCAATGGCCAACGAATCTTTCACGCCGCCCAGCACCGCATCACATTATTCGGCATCGGATATTTCGGCCGCTCCTACGTTCCCGGACTCGTCCCCATCTTTGCCCAAAATCAAGATGACAACCAGTTTCCCAATTACGGCGACACCATCGATCCCCGTCAAAAAGATCAAACCCACACCGCGCTGGTCGCCGTGAACGACGTCTGGCAGCTCAGCCGCAATCAGCAACTCCAACTCTCCAGCTTTTTTCGCACCTACAATCTTTCCCTCTTTTCAGATTTCGGACAGGGCCTCATCCGCCAGAGTGAATTCCGCACCGTCGCCGGCGCCAGCGCCAACTACGTCAATAAACTCGCCGAATATCTTTCCCTTCTCGCAGGCTTCGACTACAACCGCGAAGCTCCCCGCCGCGATGATCTCGACCACTACAATTTTTTCAACTCGAGCGATCCCGGTTACTACGGTCCCTTCATGCCCGTCGATGGAAACAATGTCACCATAACTTCGCTAACTCCCTACGCCGCCGCCGAAGGCAATCTCGCCCGCCATTTCCGTTACTACCTGGGCTGGCGGCGAGACGAAATCGACGTCGACAACGACGATCTGCTGCACCCCAGCAATTCGTTTCAAAATTGGGTGGGCGTGAATTCGCCAAAGGCGACAATTTCTTTTTTGCCCAAGGAATCCTGGTATCTTCCCCTGCTCTCGCTCAGCTTCGGCCAGGCTTTCTTTACCGAAGATCCTCGCATCGGCACCGGTACCGCGCCCGGCACGCCTGTAGCCACGGCGCATTCGTACCAACTCGTCGCCAGCAAAACTGTCCACACCACAGATTTCAAACTTACTCTCGGCCACGTTACCAGCAGCGCCGAACTGGCGAAGATCGATCCCGATACCGGCCTCCAGTTCAACGAAGGCCCCAGCCACCTGCGATTCTTGACCATTGCCCTGCGCCAAACCTTCAGTCAGGGCTCCCTGCTCGCGACATTTTCCAAAGCTGACGCGCGCGACCTCGACACCGGTCAGCCCACCCCCGAAGCACCGCGCACTCTCTTTGATCTGTTGGGAACGATTCAGAAGCTTCCCTTTCATCTACAAATGCGCGGCGAGTTCGAATTCGTGGGCGTCAAACCCTTGGGCACCGGATGCCTGCCCGACGTGACCGCCGAATGCACCGGCACTTCAGTGAAAGAATTTCGCGGCGCAGCGGTTCGCCCCTTCATGAATGGCCGCCTGACCGCCGGAGTAAATTTCCTAATCGCCGCCGGCTATACCGGCCAAACCACGGAAAACTTCTGCCAATACATTAATCCTCCAACACCCTGCGATCCCTTCACCATCCAGGAAGTAGTTGGAGTTCGCATCCCCTCCTATGCCAGCGCCAGTGTCACCTATCACTTCGGGCGTTGAAGGCACACAGCGCGCCCATTGTAGCGCCGCCGTCCCGGCGGCTGTCCGGTGGGCATCCTGCCCGCCGAGGCGAGCGCGAGGACGCTTTCGGAGTCGGCAAGGATTCCGCCGCTACTTTTCGTAACTTGCACAAATTAGGACACTACCCAAACCCGCCACCCCCCCACCGAAGTGGCGTGGCGCCAGTGCCCTGCATAAAGTATTTTCCCAAACAGGGAAGTGCGCCTCACAGAGTATCGTTTTGGAGTGAAATTCCTTGCACAACCCTGCTAAGATGAACGGTCTTATACCCTAAGTTCCTGTATTCGAGCCGGTTCCCAGCCGCGGTTTTGGACGCAGGAGTGCTCTAAACAAGTGTGGCTCTCCCTCTGCGGCCATGTGCCGCACTGCCCTGTAGGAGTGCTGTTTGAAAGACCCTGTTTTTGGCGACCCCGTATCGAACGACCTTACATCGAACGATCTCCCGTCGATCGATCTCCCGTCGATCGATCCTGCGTCGAGCGATCTTGCGCCAAATGATTTGATTTCGAACCACCTTACGCCCGCCAAACGTCTGCGCAGAAGGCGCAGTTGGTATCGCCGTCGTCTGCGCATGCAGCGCATCCTGGTTGCGGTGGTTATTGGCACGGTCCTCGCCGTTGCCTGCTGGCAACTCGCCCCGTCCTATCTCTCCGAACTCTCCCGACATGAATCCCGCCTCGCGCCCAGCTCTCTCTGGACCCGCGGAAATGTCCGCAACAATCTCGCTTTGCTGGCCGCACAGTCCAAGCCTCAGAAGACCTTCCCTCGCAGCCCTGGCGTCTATCCTTATTCAGTAATCCCCGGAGGCGTTAAAGATTCCGAAGATCTTCGCTATGCCGCGTTGCGCGATTACATTGTGCGCCGCCACTATGCCCGCTTCGATTTCACTCACGCCCGCCTCCTGCGCGCCACCGAAGCTCGCGAAGTTTACCTGTCATACCGTATCCGTGACTCCGTCTACTGGACGCGCCGCAAAGTTCGCCTCCATCCCGGCGAACTCCTGCTTACCGATGGCAAAATCACCGCCCGCGCCCGTTGCGGGAACCAGATCTCCGATACCATCCAGCCCGAGGTTTCGAACGAAGAGCCCGATGTCGACGTGATGGACCACCCTGTCTTGGCCGTCGACGCGGCCCCGTCGCTTACACCTCGGCCCGTCCTCGGCGCACCCGACCTGCCCGTCGGTTCGCCCGCGCCTCCCCAGGTTTTTGCCGGCGGATTCATCTTCCCCTACGTCCCCTTCGGCGGACCCCTTCTCGGCGGTTGTGCTGTAGGCGACATAGACAAAAAAGGTATTTGCCACCACAAACCGCCAAGACGGGGCACCGTAACCCCCGAGCCCTCGACGATCCTTCTTCTAGCCTCCGGCTTGGCGTTGATCGCCTGGCGCTACAGACGAGCGCGTGGAGCGGACACTCCTGTCCGCTGCTCTTAGCGCGCACGGAACTTCCGCAAACCACCTTCCGTATCTAAATCCAGACGAAGCAGGGCGCAGACGACGCCCGCAAAAAGGAGCTCGCCATGGACGGAAACTTTATCGGTTTAGTAGCAGTCACGCTGTTTTTCGGAATTCCATTAGCTGCCATGTACACCTACTACCGCGTTCGCAGGCTGCGGACCGAAGAGCGCCTCGCCGCCATCGCACGCGGCGCCAACGTTGCCATGGAGCCCGACCTCTCCGAGGCCGCCCATTCCCGCCGCTGGGGAATTCTCTTAGCCGCCATCTCTCTCGGCTACACAATCATGATGTCTCTGATCGCGCGCCAGGATCCCGATGTCTGGAGAGCTGCCGCCTTCGGCATCGTCCCCTTCGCCGCGGGCCTCGGCTTCTTGCTCGACTTCGCCTTGATCCGCAAGGACCTGAAATCAGCCCAAAGCGGCCACTAGAAATTCGCTTTCCTTTTGGGTGGCGCAATGGTTTACCAGTCTTTGCACTTGCTTTTGGGTGGCGCAGCGGTTTACCGCTGCGATAAACGATCGCTGTAACGTCCTTGAAAAGGCGCGGCTTTACAGCTCGCGGAAAAACTCGATTCACGGCCGCATTGGGAAGGGCACGAGTTCTACTCGCGCCGGTAAGTCGCTGAAAATGAGTCCGCGCTTTAGCGCCTGCGGTACGCTTCTGGCGCTTGCAATAACTTTTTCCGCGGCCTCTTTAGCCGCGTCCGCCCTCTAGCGTGGTGCGTCAAACAGATCGACGCCACTTTCTCACGCGTGATACACGACTCCTTCTCGCTCCCACTGTGAAAATCATTGCGCAATCCTCCCCGCTTCTCACGCGGGTTCCAGCTTGCTTTTGCCCGCTGCAACCGTCATCATTACCGACGGCGCAAAAGGAGCCAGCAACATGAAACGTTGTTTTGCAATGATGTTCGTCGTCGGAATCGTCGCACTCCTACCAGGTCTCTCTTCACCAGCCTCCGCCCAAGCCCGCACCGAAGGCGTTTTCAACGGACACAAAATCATCATCCCCGACTCCAGCGTCCCGCGCCCCGGCCGCCATCACACCAACTATTTCTTCGTCGACACTGACCAGCCGCAAAACACCCCTCCCGGAGGCGTAGAAACTCCCGGATCCCTGGCCTGCGTCTATCAGTTAGTTGCCGGACCCGCCGGCTGCCCCGTCGCCACCAGCACCGCCGTGCCCACCGGCGGCTGGGGAGCGATCGCCATCATCGACGCCGGCAGCTACCCCACCGCCGCCTCCGACCTCGCCGCCTTCGATACCTATTACGGCATACCCGCTGCTGACTTTACCGTTGCCTGGACCGGCACCAAAGAGCCGCCATCCTATTCCGATTGGGAAGTCGAGGAGGCCTTGGATATCGAGTGGGCCCATGCCATGGCGCCCAAAGCGAAGCTCTTCCTGGTCGAATCAGTGCTGTGTGTGGCCCAACAATGTGCGACCGACCCTACTTGGGCGGCCGTGCTGCTCGGAGCGAAACTCGTCGCTGAAAATGGCGGCGGCGTAGTCAGCATGAGTTGGGGCGACCCCGAAGTTGCCGAAGAGACAACCTGGGACAAATATTTCAAGCATAAAGATGTTGTCTACTTCGCCGCTTCCGGCGACTCGGGCATTGGCGTCAGCATCTATCCGGGCGCGTCTCCCAACGTCGTCTCGGTCGGCGGCACATATTTCGACCGCAACAGCAAAGGCGATTTTGTTGAAGAGGTCTATGGCGGAGGAGGCGGCGACTTCAGTCCTTACGAGCCCCGTCCCGCATATCAGAATGGCATTTCCAACATCGTCGGCACCCACCGCGGATATCCCGACGTTGCCTCCGATTTCTGTTGCGCCCCAATTTATCTCCAGGGCAGCTGGTATTCCGTAGGAGGCACGAGTTGGGCCTCGCCCACCTTCGCCGGAATCGTCAATGCCGCCGCCAGCAAACAAAAGACGACCGCGGCCGAACTAACTATGATGTATGACGAGTTAGCCAACCAGGCCGAGTACGCAGCCGACTTCTACGACATCACCCAAGGTGCATCACAGTGCACGATCGGCTGGGACTTGTGCGCAGGCATAGGCACAGCGCGCACGTACGTCGGCAAGTAATCCCATCGAGCAGCGCCGCCGTTAGAGTATCGCCGCCGTCCCCGGTGGCTGTCCGGCGGGCGTCCTCGCCCGCCGCGCCTAGCCTGAGACGCCTCGGGAAAGCCGGCAAGATGCCGGCGCTACAGGTGTCAGTAGCCTAAGGAAAAACTCGATTTTGTTTTTGTCTTTGGGTGGCGCCGCGCTTCAGCGCTGCGATAACAGCTTCGTCTCGGCTGCGCCTCTATAGTTTGCTGAAAAACGCGCCTTTGTTCTTGCTTTTGGGTGGCGCTGCGGTTTACCGCTGCGATAAAAGACCTGTTTTCAATGACGGCTTCAGCCGCTGAGGCAACTGCCCCGCCCCACATGAGTTTTCAGTACTCTCTCTACCCGCTGAGGTAGCCCTTTGCTGGCTAACGAGTCATTTGCCGCCTGTCGCCACGCAGGCCGCGCTAGTGTCTAACTGGAAACCGGGTCGCCGAAATTCCGTGCTCACCGCTTTCTTGTGATCTAGCATGATGAATGCGCACTTGTCGCTGGAGCGATTGGCCCCGATCTTCTCCCTATTACCACTAAATCTATGGGCCATTCGGAAAAAACACAGCACGCGATCCGGCGCAGCACTCGCCTGCCCCTGGAAATTCCTGTCCGAGTGACCAGCCTCGATTCCGCGCAGCCATTTTCCGAACAGTGCAATACCACCCTCGTGAACGCCCACGGATGCGGCCTGATTGCGCCCTGTGAATTCGGGCAGGGCATTCCAGTTCGCCTGGAGATCGTTTCGGCGCAGCGCCACACCACGGCGCGAGTGGCCGAAGTTGTGCCCCTGGGTGGCGATCCCGAGACCTGGCTCGTGGGCCTCGAACTCGATATTCCCGGCAATTTCTGGGGCATCGAATATGCCCCCTCCGATTGGAAAATCGAAGAGCTCGCCGCCCCAGCCGTAGAGCCGCAAGTCTCAAAGCCGCAGCCTAACCAGCCCGCAAAACCCTCTCCCCCGCGACGCTGGCGCCTCGCCGACATCAGCGCCGGTGGTTGCTACTTGGAGACCGCAACGCCCTTTCCCGCCGGCACCCCAGTTTTAATGAGCGCCCGCATCCTCGATGCGGAGTTTCTCCTCGATGGTGTGGTAAGCGTCTCGCATCCGCAAACCGGCATGGGTGTCGAGTTCGCCATTCCCTCCGCGAGCGATCAACCGGCGCGAGTCGAGGAACTCATCCGCCAACTGATGAACAGCCGCGCAGTCCCCAAGATTTTCGTAGGACGCAAGGAAAATGCAAAAGAAGCTCAGAAAAAACTCCCGCCCCCCGCGCCCCACGCAGCCGATGATGCCGAATCTCCCGACCCGCTCCTGGAATTGATTCGCAAAGGCGCAGCCCTGACGCCAGAACAATTCCTGAACGATCTGCGCGCCCAGCGCCTCGGCAAGCGCCGCGACCCGCGCATCGATCTCGCCTTGCCCGTTTTGCTCACCGCGACCGACGTCAGGGGTCGTCCCCTCGACCAAAGAGTGATGACCATCAATATAAGCCGCCGCGGAGCGCTCCTCGAAGGCGTTCACGGACTGCTCGGCCCGGGCGCTGTCGTTACCCTCGCCCGTGGACGAAACCGCGAACCATTTCGCGTAGCCTGGGTCGGAGCGGAGGACACTCCGGCGGTTGGCCAGATCGGAGTGGCCGCCGTCGATCCCAATACTTCGTTTTGGAATGAAGTGCTCGAAGCCACCGCGCACTCCGGCCTCGAAACCGCCAGCCTGCGTGCGAACGACCGCCTAAGCGGCGATTCGCCGGGCGACTAATGCTGTGACCGCGTGATTGGGCGCGGAAAACGAGTAGCGCCGGCATCTTGCCGGCTGTCCCGGGGCGTCTCGCCCACGGCGCGGCGGGGCGAGATGCCGACTAGTGTCCGCAGAATGATAAACTGCCTTCGCTAGAGGGCTCCGTGTCAGACGAATCTCTTTCATCACAATCGAAAAAACGGGATCAAGAACTAGGAATGCACACGCGCATCACCCGCCGCGATTTTCTGAACGGCGTAGCGCTCACCATAGGCGCTGCCATCATTCCGCCGGAAATGCAAGCCGCCGCTGCTTCCGATCTTCAACCACAAGACGTCCCCGGCTATTACCCTCCCGCCAAAACCGGCCTCCGCGGATCTCATCCCGGATCCTTCGAAACCATGCACAGCGTCCGCGATGGCGATTTCTGGAACCACGCTCCGCGCCCCGTCGACACCGGCGAATCCTACGACCTCGTCATCGTCGGCGGAGGCATCAGCGGACTCGCCGCGGCTCACTTTTTCCGCAAAGCCGCCGGCGATGGCGCCCGCGTCCTGATTCTAGAAAACCACGACGACTTCGGCGGCCACGCCAAGCGCAACGAATTTCGCGCCGGCAATCGCACCTGGCTCGGCTACGGCGGCACCTACTCCATCGAAAGCCCCGCCCCATACAGCCCAGTTGCAAAAGCCCTTATCGCAGAGCTTGGCATCGACGTTCCCTCGTATCACAAATACGTAAGCAGCGATCTCTACCGATCCCTCGGCCTCAAGCCCAAAATCTTTTTCGACAAGGAAACATTTGGCGCAGACCGCTTAGTCGACAATGCCGCTCGCTCCTCTAGCGACGAGAGCGGCATCAACGAAGCCAGCGGCGAAACCGAGCTGCGCGCTTTTCTGAAAGAAGCTCCCTTCTCCGACAAAGCAAAACAGGATTTTCAGCGTCTCCTTACAGAAAAAAAAGACTATCTCCCCGGTCTGAGTTCCAACGACAAGAAAGCCCGCCTGGCCCGCATCACCTATGCCAAATATCTGACCGAAATTGCCGGCGTCAGCGCTGAGATCGTCAAACTTTTCCAAGCGCAGCCTCATCCGCTCTTCGGCGTAGGCATCGATGCTGTTTCCGCGCAGGATGCCTGGGGCCTCGGATACAAGGGATTCGATGGCCTCAATCTCGACCCCGCTCCCGGCAAAGGCATGAACCGCGATTGCATCCCCAACGCCGAGGCCGACAAATACTTCTTTCATTTTCCCGATGGCAACGCTTCCATCGCCCGCCTGCTCGTGCGCAAATTGATCCCGCAGGCGATTCCCGGAATCTCACCCACCGGCATTGTGCTCGCGAAGGTTGACTACTCCAAGCTCGACGAGCCGTCGTATTGGACCCGTATTCGCCTCAACAGTACGGTCGTTAAAGTGAAACACGTCGGCAAGCCCGATCGCGCCAAGGAAGTCGAAGTCACCTACTTTGCCGACAAGAAACTCCAGACCGTGCGCGCCGCCAACTGCATCCTCGCCTGCTGGCATGTAGTGATTCCCTACATCGCGCAGGAATTGCCGCAGCCGCAAAAAGACGCGCTAGCCTCAGCGCAAAAAGTTCCGCTCCTCTACACCAATGTTCTAGCGCGCAATTGGACCGCCTTCCAGAAACTCGCCGCGAGCACCATCTACGCCCCCGGCATGTATCACACCGCCGTGAACCTCGACATCCCCGTCAGCATCGGCGGCTACGAGTGCACAAAAACTCCCGACGATCCCATAGTCGTTCACATGATGAAAGCGGCGTGCGAGCCAGGATTGCCCGCCCGCGACCAGCACAGAATGGGCCGCATCCAGCTTTACGAGACGACCTTCGAAACCTACGAGCGCAGCATTCGCGATCAGCTATCGCGCATGCTAGGTCCCGGCGGATTCGATCCCGCCCGCGACATTCTCGAAATCACCGTCAACCGCTGGCCGCACGGCTACGCCTACGAATACAATTCGCTCTTCGACAAGTTCTGGCTGGAAGGCACCGAGACGCCCTGCCAGATAGCGCGCAAGCCCTTCGGACGTCTGGCCATCGCCAACGCCGACGCAGACGCTTACGCCTACACCGATTGCGCCATCGATCAGGCCTATCGTGCCGTGCATGAATTGAAGAGCTAGCAAGTGTGAAGTGTGAGTGTGAAGTGTGAGGTCTGAGTGTGGAGCGGGCGCCCCCGCCCGCTAAAAGCCAGTGCAATGAAAGTGCCTAGGTGAGCAGAAACAAGGTGAGCAGAAATATAACAGTCGCCACCGCCGCAGAAGCCAAGGAGGTCGCCACATGACGCCGCGCGCCACCAAACACCAGAAGAACACTGCTAAGTCGCAACCCAACGCCGATCGCCCGCACGCTCCCGGTTACGGCATCGTTGTCGCGAAAGAGGGCAAAGGCCTGCTCTCATGGGCCTGGGTCGCAAGAAAAATGAACAACTGCCGCACCTTCTGGCTGTCCACCATCCACGCGGCTAACGGACGCCCGCACGTAATGCCACTCTGGGGAGTGTGGGTCGACGACGCGTTCTCTTTCTCCACCGGACGCAAATCCCGCAAAGGCCAAAACCTCGCCGCCAATTCCGCCTGCACCATCGCCAACGACGACGCAGCCAAAGCAGTAATCATCGAGGGACAAGCGGTCGAAGTCGAAGATGCTTTTGCACTCGAGCGCATCGCGACTGCCTACAAGAAGAAGTACAAAATGGATCCGCGCAGCATGAAAGAACCAATCTACAGAGTGCGTCCCACCAAGGTTTTCGGATTCATCGAGAAGAGCTTTCCAAAATCGGCGACGAGATGGACGTTATAAAATCTACAATTCGCAATCTAAAACTAAATCCAAATCGCCGATCACAAACTAAATTACCAATTACAAATCCACCCGTATTCTCCGCGCCGACAGATACGCCCCCGTCAACAGCAGCATTCCCGACAAGAATGCCCAGAACATCAGGCTGACCGAGATCGCGAACGGCCCATACACTTCCGCAAAATTCAGCCTCGGCAGCGCGAAGATATACACATATTTCAACGCCTCCGACAGCAATCCCATAATCACCGCCGCCGGCAGCACTCCCCGAGCCGGCACCTTCCCATTCGGCAACAGCCAATACACCAGAAAAAAAATCGCAATCGTCGCCAGGATGGAAAATACTTTCATGGTGATGAAGTCCACCAGCGTGATATACCACGCGCCATAGCCGTGCAGCGCGCTCTTCACAATCGCCAAATTTCCAGCCGTCAATCCCACCGACAGCAGCGCCAGCGTCCCGCACGCAAACACCAGTCCCAGCGAGATCAACTGATTCCGCAGGTAAGATCGATTGCTCGGGAATCCCCAGACGCGATTCAGCGCAACTTCAAGCGGCAGAAAAATTCCTGTCGAAGTCACCAGCAGCATGGCCAGCGAAAAAACCTGCGCCCGCTGATGCGCCGTCACCAGCGCATTCAGGTTTCGGATCACGAATTCCTGCCCCGTAGGAATATAGTCGCGCAGCAGGTTTTCGATCACGCTGTACATCACCCGCGAATGAAAGACATACCTGATCAACGTCATCAGCAACAACAGAAATGGAAAGAACGACAGAATCGAATTCGCCGCGACCGAAAAAGCGAACGTATGCACCTCGGTCCTCAACATATACCGCGCCGTCGAGCGCAACAACCCTTCGTGCGGTGCCGTACGAAGCTCGGCCGCCCCTTGCTCGTCCGAAATCTCTATGGGAGTTATCGAAGACACTGCTTCTCAAATCTTATCAAATACTTACGGCGCGCCGCCGGATTTGCTTCGAGCCCGCTCCTCCGCATGGGCACTCCCTCCCGGTGCCGGCATGAGCCCCGGTCATGTCGCCATTTTTCGCTCCATCAACCGCTCCATCAACTTAGCTCTTGCCAACTGTGCTGTTCCTGCTATTATCTGGTGCTTCGCCAGCCTTACCGGGTTGACGATAGTCAACAAAAGCGCAATTCAGTAGCTGTGCAGCAGGATCGACGTTTCCGTGTCAGCAGTCGTTTATCGCGCCTTCGTTTTCGCGGCTCCTCAAGTATTCCGTCGCGCGTCAATCGCTCGACGAAATGCGAAGGGAGCCGTTTCCGTTGGTGCGGTTGCGTCTGCGCGCGGCACTGCGATCACATTCTTGACGTCGCATTGAGGGGGTGTGCTGCAGCGGTCTTGTGCGTCTGCGTGCAATGCAGGAGCAAGCAGATCAGGAGAACGGTGCAGCGCAAACACAGAAGCGCCGCCAGAATAATTCTTAGGGAGGCGAAAGGAGTTTCTTTGTGAGAGAGAAGGGTACTGTGAAGTGGTTCAACGGGGCGAAGGGATACGGTTTCATCCAGCGCTCCACCGGCGAGGATGTATTCGTGCATTTCTCGGCCATCCAGGAGAACGGCTACCGCTCGCTGAACGAAGGCGAGACCGTCGAGTTCGATCTGCTCAAAGGCCCCAAAGGCTTCCAGGCGGGCAACGTAGTACGAGCCGCATAAAAATTTCTCCAACCAGTTCGCAACCCTCTCGGATGGTCGAGAGGGTTTTTTGTTTTTGCTTCTGTCCTCGCTCGCACAACTAACCAGAGGGTGCCCCATCCTTTCGCAGCCTTATCGCGAAGGGTGGGCCGCCCGAATGATGCCACCGAGGAATATCGGACGCCCGAAGCAGGTCAGTCTGAATTTGCTTCGAAAGGGCACGGCGCTCAACAGCTCCGCGTAAAAATCCGCCATTGTCCTTGTCTTTGGGTGACGCAGCGG
>Ga0182024_10000350_pt1 | contig 118022 bp, 113 predicted proteins | sample P32metaG_FD_120480 | JGI IMG/M metagenome (GOLD analysis project Ga0182024, IMG submission 120480) | Permafrost microbial communities from Stordalen Mire, Sweden - P3-2 metaG (Illumina Assembly) | ecosystem: Environmental > Terrestrial > Soil > Wetlands > Permafrost | place: Sweden: Stordalen... | reverse complement strand
GGCGGCTCGGTGACGGTCTGGGCCGAATGGACCGCGCAGGAGCAGCAGGACTTCCTGGCTGCCCTGGCACCGTTCACGGCCGAAACCGGTACCACCGTGAACTACCAGGGCAAGGGCAACAACATGGATACTGCCCTGACCGCCGCGGTGTCGGGCGGTTCGCCACCGGCTGTGGCGCTGGTTCCGGACCCGGGCACCCTCGACGCGCTCGCCAAGCAAGGTGCGATCAAGGACCTCACGAGCATCCTCGGCACCCTGACGTCCAACTTCGGCAGTGCGTGGAACACGCTGGCCAGCTACAACGGCAAGCAGTACGGTGTGTGGTTCAAGGGCGCCAACAAGAACACCATCTGGTACAACCCGGCGCTGTTCACGGCAGCGGGCATCTCGTCGCCACCGACCACCTGGGAGCAGCTGCTCACCGACGCGGCACAGTTGAAGGCGGCAGGTACCACGCCGTTCTCGCTCTGCACCGACGTCGGCTGGCCGGTCGCCGACATGTGGCAGAACGTGTACCTCAAGACCGCCGGTGCTGCTGACTACAACAAGCTGGCTACGCACGCTCTCAAGTGGACCGATCCGACGGTGACCACGGCATTCAGCACGCTGGGTCAGCTCTTCAGCCAGCCCTCGTATCTGCTCGGTGGCCTGTCGGGATCGCTTTCCAATGCATATCCCGCATGCGTCGACAAGGTCTTCCCGAAGCCACCAACAATGCCGAAGGCGGCCATGGTGGTCGAGGCCGACTTCGTGGTCAGCGAGATCACGGGCAACTCTTCGAACTACGCGCCGGGCACAACCGGCACGGGCGGCGCCGCATGCACTGCCGACGCCTCGAAGACCCCCTGCTACGACTTCTTCCCATTCCCGGCGCCGGCGGCCGATAGCGCCAACAACTCGGCCATCCAGGGCGCAGGCGACGTGGCGATGCAGTTGACTGCGACCCCGCAGTCGACAGCGCTGATCAAGTACCTTGCCGGTCCAGAGGGCGGCACGATCTGGGCTCATCTGGGTGGATTCGCCAGCCCGAACAACCAGATCAAGACGAGCGCGTACCCGGATACCGTGACCCAGGCCGATGCACAGGCGCTGGTCGGAGCGAGCAGCTTCGTCTTCAGCCTTGACGACCTCCAGGGCAGCTGGGAGCCGCATATGTGGGCCGACCTGCTCCAGTTCCTGCAGAACCCAAGCTCCTCGAACGTGGCCACGATCGAGGCGACCATGGACTCGCAGGCGACGACCGCCCTCGGTCACTAGTAGCCTCATCGCGCAATCGCGGCCGGTCTGGCTCAGAACCACGAGCCGGGCCGGCCGCTAGCGCATCGTCGTTGTCAGGACAGACCGATCGAATTCGCCACCGTCGCTCTCCACCCAGGAGCGCGCGGCCACGATAAACGCATCCGTCGCGTGATGGTCGGATGCGACTGTGTACCAGAGACCGGCGTCGGTGACCGTGTGCGGGAGTCGTCTCAGCGCGGCGCCGACATCGTCCCAGGTGATCCCCATGTCCTCGGGTCGATACGAGACGCCGATTGTGTCGATCACATCGCGGATCTCTTCCGGCAGTGGACGGACTCCCTCATGTGTCCCCCAAAGCGCGTACCACGGTGGAAGCCTCCTCCACCAAGTAAGGAAGCCTGCGTTGCTTGGCGGAAGTCAAGGAAGTTCTCAGGGAGTTGTCAACGACCTGCCTGCGGGCAGGAGGCTTGCGCCCTTCCACCAAACTGCGTAAGCCACGCTCCAGGGGGATTGTCCTGAGCTGGGTCGCCCCTCTCGCGCTAGCCCAGCACCACCGCGGTGACCGCGCCCACCACGAAGATCAGTGCAAGGTAGGCGAGCGAGTAATGGAACAGCACTGCCGCCGCATGGGATGAGGCTTTGGCACGAGCCCAGAGGGCGAGCGCAAGGTAGCAGCCACCGAGCAGTGCGGCGCCGACGGTGTAGCCGATGCCGAGGGTGAGCCCGGGGAGCAGGCTCGCCGTGATCAGCGCGAGCAGGTACAGCAGGATCCGCCGGTGGGTCCGGGCTGTCCCGATGATTCCCGGGAGCATCGGGACAGCCGCGTTGCGGTAGTCGCGCCGAAGCAGCAGTGCGAGCGACCAGAAATGCGGTGGGGTCCACAGGAAGACCAGCGCGAAGAGCACGAACGCAAGCCAGCCGACGTTTCCCGTCACCGCGGCCCAGCCGACCAGGGGTGGAAACGCGCCGGCGGCTCCACCGATGACGATATTGAGCGGCGTTCTGCGCTTCAGCAGCATCGTGTAGATGAAGACGTAGAACAGGCCGCCCGCGAGTGCCAGCGCGGCGGCCAGCGTGTTCACGGCGAGGCTGAAGACGAGGACCGACGCGGCGATCAGGGAGACGCCGAAGGTCAGCGCCTGCCACGGAAGGATCCGCCCGGACGGCAGCGGGCGGCTGCACGTCCGCGCCATGACGCGGTCGATGTCGCGGTCATACCATCAATTGATTGCGCCCGAGCCCCCGGATGCGAGCGCACCGCCGAGCGCGGCCCAGAAGAGCAACGCGAGCGAGGGGATGCCACGGGCGGCGATGACCATGGTCGCAACTTCAGTGATGAGCAGCAGCACGATGATCCGCGGCTTGGCCAGGCTGATGTAGTCACGAGCGGTGGCGCGGACCTGCGTCGAGCGTGTGCGAGCAGCGCCGGACGCGGCGATGGCATCCGGTGGGCTCAGGACGATGTCTGCGCTGGTCTGCATTGCCTCTCCTACGCGCTGCCCGTGTTCGCGGGGCCCAGCAGCTTCGCGATCTCGGCGTTGAAATCAGCGGAGCTCATGGTCCCCAGCGCACCCAGCACGACATCGCCGACCTTTCCCTTGGTGTCGAGGAAGACCAACGCAGGGGCTGACGGGATCCGGTAATCGACTGCAAGCGTTGCGTTGACGTCGGCGATGCTGGGATACGGCACTTTGAGGTCTCTTTCAAACGCCAGGGCGGGAGTGGTCGTATCGCGGAGGTCGATGCCCAGGAACACGACGCCACGCGGCGACCATGTCGCATACGCGGTGTTCAGCGCCGGTTGCTCATCATGGCAGGGCCCGCACCACGATGCCCAGAAGATCAGGACAACGGGATGGCCGTGGAATGACGTGATGCTCACAACCTTCCCCGTGAGGGTTGGGCCACCCGACGCGGTGACCTGCTGAGGCGGACTCGCAGGCGAGTGGGATGCGCCGCAGCCGGCCACGAGCAACGCGACCGCGCAGCCGAACACGACGCGCCGTGTGCTGATCACGACTGCACGACCGCGGGGCTCGTCGCTGAGCGGTCGTCGATCTCGAACCAGCGAATACCGAGGTAGAGCAATGCGATGAGGAACGGGGTGCCTCCGGGTACCCACATCACACCGGCGGCGATCTCCTGATCCCCCAGCAGGCTCAATCCTCCCGGGTGCACTGGGTACGCGTACAGCGGTTGCGTCGCATACCCGATGACGATGGCGAGCCCCCAGCTCACGAACATGCCAGCCAAGACCACCACCGCTCGGCCGAGCAAGGAGAGCCGTCCCGTCGCGTTGACAGAGCTGATCACCTGGTCCCAGAACAACAAACCCACCACCAGAAACGTCAGGTGCTCGAGATCGTGAACCGACGTGATCCTGAGGGTTGCGTTGTAGATGGCAGGGACATGCCAGACGAGAAGATCGATGCTGAAAGCGAGCACGACCACGCTCGCAGCTCTGGAACCCGAATGGACCCCGTGCATGACACGCGCCGGCCAGGTTCCCTCCACTTTGATCGGCCGTCCCTGGGCGGCCAGATACCCCGCCCACGCGGTGCGAAACGGATCAGCGAGCAGGATGAGTGGAGGTGCCACCAGCAGGAGGAGGACGTGCTGCACCATGTGATCCCACTGCAGCGTGGTGTCGAAGGAGGCGAGCGGTGATACCAGCGCGAGCACGAGCGCGCCGATGCCGAACGCGAACGCTGTGTCCCCGTTGTCCCACGCTGCTTTCCGTCCCAGGGCCACCGAGGCTGTTCGCCGCCCGCGCCAGTACAGATACGCCGCCGTCGCGCATCCAACGATCGGTACTGGTTCGAAACTCCAGTTGAGCAGCGGTGGCCAGAGCATGCCGGCCTATGAGGCGTACTGGATCAGCAGGTATACCACGATGGAGACGCCGGTCATGTAGGTCCATTGCTCCAGGATGGCCCGGGCATGCGCCGAGCCGAGGCGATCAGTGCCGCGCACGTGCCCCATGACAAGGCTGAGCAACCAGGCGGCCAGCCCGATGAACTCAGCAAGCAGGACCGCATACCACAGCGTCGCAACGTCGGCATACGTACCAGCGCTGTTGAGGGTCCAGTTGAACTGGTACATCAGCAGGATCCTCACGGCGCCCGTGAGCACTGTGGCCAGGAATGCCAACCAGAGCAATCCCGTGACCGCGCTGGATTCGCGTGCGCTGCTGACAGCATTCGAAACCGCCAGGAGAGCGACCACCCCGACGATCGGGAACGCGAGCGCGATCAACGCCAGCACCTGCGGCGGCGTACCGACGCTACTCGGGTGCCACATGCTCCCGAAGTTGTTGGCTCGCAGATACAGGAACGCAAAGAGGAGGCTCAACTGCAGCGTCGTGTTCGACGCTATCACCAGCCGGGAGCTGAAGATGAGCGTATGCCCGCCACCTTTGACCTCATCGATGACGGTGAGTCCGGTAGGGCTGACCTCACTCATGCTCAGGCTCCACTCAAGGCTGGTACGGCAGGTCCGAAGTCTGCCGCCGGCTCCCCCGTGTCGTAATTGTCTGGGAGCGACCACGACACCGGCATCCGATCAAAGTTGAAGGTCGGCACCGGCGTGGGCACCTGCCATTCGACTCCCAACGATTCCCACGGATTGAAGGCGGCAACCCGCTGCTTGATGACCACCTCCCAGATGAGGATGCCGAGGAAGACCGCCATCGACAGCCCCAAAGCGAGCGCGAAGATCGACGCGCTGTCGTTCAGCGGTTGGAGGTACGCTGCATAGCTGATGTCCCGGCGCGGCATGCCCATGATGCCCACGGCGATGAGCGAGATGAAGGTCCCATTGAAGGTGAGGAACACCGCCCAGAACTGGTAGCGCAGGAGCTTGATGTCCATGGTGCGACCGGTCATCTTCGGGAGGTAATAGACAATCCCGGCCATGAGCGCGAAGACCTCCCCACCCATGATCGTGTAGTGGAAGTGTGCCTGCACGAAGTAGCTCGCATGGAGCGAGAAGTCGCTCGGGACGTCGGAGAGAAAGACGCCCGTGAACCCACCGATCAGGAAGTTGAAGAAGAAGGCAAAGATGAACAGCATCGGCGTCCCGAAGCGAGTGCGCGCTCGCCACAGTGTTCCCAACGCCACCAGGTAGATGATGCCGGTCGGCACCGAGATCATCTCCGTGGAGAACATGTAGAAGGGCCGCAGCGAGGGTGCGATGCCGCTGGTAAACAGGTGATGCTGCCAGACGACGAAGCTGAGCAGGCCGACCCCGACCATGCCGCCGATTCCCACGCGACGTCCCCAGAGCGGCCTTCTGGCGAAGGCCGGGAGCATCTCCATGACCAGGCCAAGGCGGGGACGACAAAGATGTAGACCTCAGGGTGGCCGAAGAACCAGAAGAGGTTCTCCCACAGGTAGGGGGAGCCGCCGCCCGCAGGAATGAAGAACGTCGCCTGATACGTGCGGCTGAACATCTCCATGAGTACCGCGGCGATCAGTGCTGGCGCTGCGAGCGCGCCCAGGAACGACGTCACCAGCACTGACCACACGAAGACCGGCATCCGGCTCAGGGGCATCTCCGGAGCCCGCTTGGTCAGGATCGTCGCGATCATGTTCAAACCAGACAGCGCAATCGAGAGACCGATCAGCGCGAAGCCCATGAGGTAGGAGTCCATGCCGAGCACGTTCTGGTCGGCGAGTGGCGCATAGCCCGTCCACCCCGTGGTGAAGCCACCGAGAAAGACCGTGGAGAGCAGGATCAAGCCGGCAGGCGGGAGGAGCCAGAACGTGAGCGCTTCGAGGCGCGGGAACGCCATGTTGCGCGCGCCGATCATGATCGGCACGAAGTAGTTGCCGAACGGACCGATGATCGCCGTCGAGGCCATGAAGATCATCAGCGTACTGTGCAGGCCGACCAGCGTCAGATACGACTGAGCGTTCGCGATCGACGGCACCGGGGTGAGCAGCTCGGTGCGGATGAACATCGCGCCCAGCCCGCCGATGAACAGGAAGGCGAGGATCATCACCATGTACTGCATTCCGATCACCTTGTGATCGGTGGTCATCCGGAAGTACTTGCCGAGGCCACCGCCCTCACCGTGCTGGTAGGCGTTGTCCTCCTCGGTGGGCCGCTTGGCGCCGAGAAGGCGGCCGATCGGGTAGTTGAAGAACCCCATGCCGGCAAGGAATCCGGCGGCGCTCATCGCGTAGCCAAGCAGAATCCCGGGATCAGATCCAAGGGAGGTCGGCTCGCCGCCGCTACCGTAGAAGTTGGAGATGGCTCCGCTGCCGAGTGCGTATCCGGCGATGAAACCGATCACGGCGCCGATCAATCCAAGCAGGAGTCCCCACTCGTTGAGCCGTCGCGCCAGTGTCGGCCGCACCGATATCGGTGGCCGCGCGGTGGTTACAACGTCCACATCTGCTCCCTCGTGTTTGTATGCGAGTAGAACGCGGTCACGGCGCGTAGACCCCCGGCTGGGGGAGGTTCGAGCCGGCGTAAACATGGCTGTACGGCGGGAGGTACTTCATGATCGGGGCGTCGAGCGCCGTCTGCTGCTGAATCCAGGCGGAGAAATCTGATGTGCTCACCACCATCGCGGTGTTATCGGCCATGTTGCCGTGCCAGAGCCCGCAGAGCTCCGAGCACTGGACGCGGTACGTGCCGATCTGCGTTGGGGTCGCGGTCACGACGTTGTCGTTGAGGGGTACGGCATCAGCCTTGACCCCGAGCGCGAAGAACCAGAAGGCATGGATGACGTCGAGCGACGTGATGTTGAACTGGATCTTCTGGTTCACGGGCAGCACCAGCTGCGCCGTCTCGATCCCCCCGTAGGTTGGATATCGATACGTGAACCACCACTGCTGGGCGATCACCTGGACCTCGAGCGGTTGGTCCTGAGACGCGGGCATCGGCAGCGACGCCGAGGTGGTTGAGATGCCGGCCCCCGGCTGGTCGATGGCGAGCTCTACGGTGCCGTAGACCGCAAGGCTCAGCACGATGACGAGCGTGGTCGCGATCCAGGTGGTCTGGACCCGGCTGTTGCCTCTCAGCGCGTCGGCACTCACCTCGGCGGTGGGCGGGGCGAGCCGGTTGACCACCAGGGTGAAGAACAGCGCCGCTAGGACCCCTGAGAAGACGGGCCACGCGATCACAGCGAGGATCATGATCACCAAGCTCTCGCTCGACGCGAGGTCGGAGGCTTGCCCTGGAGGGATGGGGCCGAGCGCCAGCCCCACGTCGCCGCCCACGGCGGCGACGATCCAGACGATGAGGACGACCCGCGTTGCGGTGGCTCTGTTTCTCATCGGTCAGCCCACCTGGAGCTCGCCGGCCATGTAGCCGAGCGTCTGCATCGGGCCGCCGTTCCCATAGAGTGTGCCGGCGCCACACGGCACGAAGCACTGCCAGCGGAAGAGTCCCTTCTGGTCAGGAACGACGAAGTCGAACTCGACGACGTTTTGAGTTGCACTCCCGGAGATGCCTTCAAGGGGAACACTGACCCCCAGGTCCGGCACCGTGAACGTGTGCGCCGGGGTCGTCGGGTCGATCGCCTGCACCACCTTGCCGTTGACGGTCATCTCGTCGTTGACCGTGCCTCGGACCAGCGAGAAGTAGGGGTTGCGCAGCCCAGACGGGCTGTCCTGCTGGTCGATCGTGATGTGCACCACCGCTCCGGCCGGCACCTTGAGGTACGTGGTGGGCAGGTAGGACACCCACGCCGGATGCGGTCCGTACCCGATGGTCCCGACGGTCGTGAGCGTGAAGTTGACGACCGGCTTCCCCTGGATCGTCGCGGAGGTGGATGTCGCCGTGATCTGTTCGGGCGTCGGATTCATGAAGCGTGTCACGAAGAAGCCGACGAGCACGCCCGCTACGACCACGCCGCCCACGAGGATCCAGATTCTCGATCGCATGTGTGCCTATACCTCTTTATGTACGCGGCCATGGCGGAAGCAACACCGTCGAAAAGAACTACCGCGGGGAACGTCGCGTGGAGACGGCCACTGTGCCGAGCCAGCGCGCTCAGCCAGACCCGCGACGCCGAGGGAAGCGATGAATCCGGGCACCAGTTCTCCACTCAACAGGCTGCCGGTTCGTTCTGAAGGCGACATGATCGCCGTGTTATAGGGGTTCCGTCAAGCCCCCTCTCCTGCCGTCCTGCCGTGCGCACGGTCGCGACGGGTTTGCGCGGCTGTTTGCGCAGACTTGCGCAGTCGCCGATTGCATGCGGGCGCGCCGATTGAGTCAGGGAGATCCATCTCGCTCGCCAATGGTTCGGGCGGAGGCGGTGGGCATGCAGGGGGTCGGCTAGCACGCCTCGGTCCTGTCGACGTCGACCACCGAGGCGCGCGGTCGAACCCGCGCGGCCCCGGTGGCTATGACCCGATCCGGCTCAGTTCTGACCGAGGTCGAACGGACGGAGGAAGCGGGTCGGCTGGAACGCGATGTAGGCCGCAGGCACGGTGTTGTAGGTGGGGCCGAGCGCGGTCGCGGCGACCTCGAGATCATCCGCAGCCGTGCTGTCGCCCCACGTGCCGGTGTCCACGCGGTGGATCAGCGTCTGGAAGGCGGCGATCGTCTCCGCCGGCGTGAAGGTGCAATGCCCGGCGCGACTGACGTATCCCTCGCGGAGATTCTGGGCATCGCCCGCGTCCTGGGCCACGGCGCGATACGCTTGCTCCGCCTGGTTCACGACGAGACCGTCACCGGTCGTGTGGAGGGTGAGCACCGGGCGATCGAGATCGCCGTTGTAGGTGATGTACTTGGTCAGGTACTTCACGGCATTGGGGGCAGCGGTAATCCGCTTCGAGGCCTGGAGGGTCGCGAGATCGGCGCTCAGGCTCAGACCGGCGGCCGCATACAGCCCCTGGACCTCGGCGAAATCAGAGGACATGGAGAGTTGCTGCGTGAAGTTGACGCCGGTGGTCCAGGACACGTTGCCGCCCGCCCGCGCCTCGAGCTCAGCCCGGAGTGCATACGCAAATGGACCGTCGACCTGTGTCTCCCAGAGGAACTGATTCGCCTCCTGGGTGACGTAGTCGGTCGGAGCGGGCTCAGGGCTCGCCGGGTTGAACCACCCGGGAACGTCGCCGAGCGCGCTGGCGAGGGCGATGCGAGCTCTCCCCTGCGGCGTGGCCTGGGCCGCGGCGAACAGGGTCTCGGCGATCCCGAGGTTGGTGGTCGGGTCGGTGATGTTGACCACCTGCAGGCCCGAGGCCGGGCCGAGGAGTTGCTGCACGGCAACCGCCGCGTCGAGCGCCACATTCCACGTGCCCACGCCTCCTCCGACCACGCCGCACATCGGGAGTGCCGCGGTGAAGCGATCAGGGGCGACCTGGAGCAGGGCGGCCGTGATCATTCCACCGAGCGAATGGCCCCAGGCGATAGTCCGGGTGGGGGTGCCGACTCGCCGGTCAAAGGTGTTCAACGTCGAGAGCTGATCCGGAGTCGCCTGCTGGAGCGCCCAGCCCGTGGTTGCGTAGGACGATCCTGCAAGCGCATACCCGTTGCTCAGCAGCCACTGGCCGGTGAGCGGGTCGCCCACGTCGGTCGCCGGGTTCGGGCTCCCGGGCGTCACATACCCGTGGCTATAGAGAGCGAGGGTGCCATTCCAGTTGGCTGGAACCTGGATCAGGTAGGTGGCACCGTCGTGCAGCGTGCCCGTGAGTGTCCGCGCGTGCCCTGATGCCAGAACGGTGGGCGCGGCGCCGAATGCCAGAGTTCCCGCCCCGAGTGCGATGGCGCACACGACTGCCAGACGGCCCCGTCGTGTCGTTTGCCTGCGATGCATGGTGCAACCCCCGTTGATCGCGCCGACGGCGTCAGGGCGCCGACGCTACTCCGCGTGGACGGCGCCGGTCAAGACAACCGGGCTGGACAATGAGGGGACTAACCGGCTCCGAGTCGAATGCACTGAGCCAGGCGATAATCGCGGGACGACCGTCCCACTCGCACCGTGTACGAGCCCGGCGGCCGGACCCAGCCGCCCGCTTCGGTATCGAAGCGCGCGAACGCGCGAGCGGGGATCACCATCCGTGCCCTCCGCCGACTGACCTGCATCCGCTTCGGCGGAGGCGAACGCCGCCAGGACCCGAAGCGGCCGGCTGGGATCATCGTCGGGAGCCTCCAGGTAGACCTGCACCACGTCGCGGCCGGCACGCTGACCGGCATTGCGCACAGTGACCACCACCGGCAGGGACTCATCTGCTTGCAGCGCATCGGATTCCAGCACCAGCAAGTCGTAGCTCCACTCGGTGTACCCGAGGCCATGACCGAAGCAGAAAAGAGGCTCGCGCTCGCTGCGGTCAAAGCCGTGATATCCGACCAGCAGACCCTCCGAGTACGCGATCTCTCCTCCCTTGGGGGTTTGCGTCGAGAACCGGTGAATCGGCGGCTCCACGAGGAATCGAGATGGGAAGGCGGCTGCCCGGCTCGACAACGCCGAGGCCGACCACGACCACAGCGACGTCCGCTCCCTCGGCTCGCCCTCCGGACCCCAGCACGGCACCGCCTGCGAGGGGCCTCGCTGACCGGATTCACGTACGGCGCGGCCGGCGAGGGTTTGCCGATCACAGCATCATGTGAGAGGGTTGGCACATAGTCTAAGACGCATGGTCAACAGTCCAGTTCGAAGCCGTTAGACCGGCCATCATCATGCTCAGAGCGACAGCAGTTGGATCAACGAATCTGACCGTCGAAGATGTGTGCCGGCTGCCCAAGCTGTGTCACAGGTGACGGATCCGGTGCCGCGGAGCGGGCGCGGTACGTCACCCCGGCAATAGCCGCGACTACGAGGCAGATCACCGCGGCCCCCCCGAAGATGCCCGCAGTCGCTGCATCCGCCCTGGCCGCGCCGGCGGCCGTGTAGATGGCGCCGGTGATGCCGAGGCCGGTGATCACGCCCGCGTTGCGCGCGGCGGAGAGAAGGGCGGCAGCGCCTCCGAGTGCGTCCCGAGGCGCGAGCCGGATCGCTGCCGCGGTGTTCGGCGACGAGAACAGACCGTTCCCACATCCGACCATGAAGAGCCCCGTCAGCAAGAGCGCCCACGAGAGGCCGTGCGTCGCAAACGCCGCGATCGCGAAGCCCAAAGCCGCGAGGACCATGCCCGCGGTTGTCACGAGCCTGGTGCGTCGTGCGTCGCCCATCCGGCCACCCGCGCGCGACGTCGCGCCAACTCCAAACCCAATCGGGAGGAATGCTAGCCCGGCAACGACCGGCGTCACGCCGTGAGCTTCCTCCAGCCAGAACGGAAGGATCGCGAAGCACGACATCAGCGTGCCCGTGCTGAGCAGCGTTGCAACCAGGGCGGCGATGAAACCCGACTGACGGAACAACCTCCCGTCGACCAGAGGCTTGCGGGCGATGAGCTCGGCCGGCAGCAAGAGCAGGAGGGCAATCCACGCCACCGAAAACCACGCGATCGCGGGGATATTCCCAAAAGCCGGCGCGGCGAGCGACGAGATGCCGGCTCCGATGCCGAGAAATACGGTCGATACCAGCACTGCGCCGGGAATGTCGACAGTGCTATCCCGATTGGCGGCACTGGACGGCACCGCCGTCAGGGTCAGGATGATGCCGATGACACCGAGTGGCAGGCCGACCCAGAAGACCGCCTGCCAGCCACCGAGAACGACAAGCACCCCACCCAGCGGAGGGCCGACCAGGCCGGCCACCGCCTGGGTGGTCACCATCACCGCTACCGACCTGCCGGTACGGCGCCGCGGCACGTGCTCGGCGATGAGCGCCAGGCTGCCGGCCATCAGCACGCCTCCGCCGATGGCTTGAACCATCCTCCCGACGAGCAGGACGGTGAACGTCGTCGCCGTTGCCGCAAGAAGTGATCCGAGCGCGAAGAGCGTGAAACCGCCGATGTATGCCTTTCGGCGTCCGAACCGATCGGAGAGGCGACCGATGGTCGGAAGCGTCGCCATGACCACCACCAGGTAGATCGCGATGACCTCCTGCCCGGCGGCAAGCGGGAGCGCGAAGCGTCGGGTGATCGGCCCCAGCGCCACGGCGACGATCGTCGCATCGAGCATGCCGACGAATGCACCGAGGGCGATCGCCCCCACAAGCCATGAGCGCCGTGCCGAACTCATCCGCGATCAACCGTACCAAGGTGGGCTTTGGTTATGGCCCAGCCCGGCCGTCGCGAAGCTGAGGGCCGACGAGCGAGAATCGACGGGTGACCGAGCCAACCGACTACCACCCCACCGACGGCCGTTATTCATCGATGAGCTACCGCCGCTGCGGGCGCAGCGGCCTCCTCCTCCCGGCGATGTCCCTGGGCCTCTGGCACAACTTCGGCGACGATCGCTCCCTCGACCGCCAGCGCTCCATCCTCCGCCGTGCGTTCGACCTTGGCATCACCCACTTCGACCTGGCCAACAACTACGGTCCGCCATACGGCAGCGCCGAAGCCAATTTCGGCCGAGTGCTGCGCAGCGACTTTCGCGGGTACCGCGATGAGCTGGTCATCTCGACGAAAGCCGGTTGGGACATGTGGCCCGGTCCGTATGGCGACCTCGGCTCTCGCAAGTACCTTCTGGCCAGCCTCGACCAGAGCCTGCAACGCCTTGGCGTCGACTACGTCGACATCTTCTATCACCATCGGTTCGACCCCAACACCCCCCTCGAGGAAACGCTCGGTGCCCTGCACTCGGCTGTTCAGCAGGGCAAGGCGCTCTACGTTGGCATCTCCTCCTACTCGGACAAGCGAACTTCTGAGGCGATCGCGATCCTGCGGAGCCTCGGAACTCCCCTCCTCATCCACCAGCCTTCCTACTCGATGCTGAACCGCTGGATCGAGCAGGGTCTCCTCGATGTGCTCGGCGCCGAGGGAGTGGGCTGCATCGCGTTCTCGCCCTTGGCGCAGGGGGTCCTGACCGACCGGTACCTCCACGGCATCCCCGAGGACTCACGCGCTCGCGAGAACTCGTCACTCAGCGAGGACATGCTCAGCGACGACATCCTGGCTCACGTGAGGGCACTCACCGCCATCGCGGAGCGGCGCGGCCAGAGCCTCGCCCAGATGGCGCTCGCCTGGGCGCTTCGGGATCCGCGGGTCACCTCGGTGGTCATCGGCGCATCCAGCGTCGACCAGCTCGACCAGAACGTCAAAGCCCTCGACCATCTCGAATTCTCCGCCGATGAGCTCGCTGAGATCGATCGACACGCGGTCGAGAGCGGCATCGACCTGTGGCGAGGACCGGCGACCTCTTAACCACACGCCGGGTCCGCGACACGGCATGGGTCAGAGGAGCGTTTCCTCCTGCTCCACTCGCCTGCTTCTGCGGCGCTCCTGACCTGCTGTGTTGTCAGATGCGGGGTGCTCGACGATTGCGATCACGCGGGTCGCCATGAAACGGCCCACACGCACCGGGTTCCCGCTGCGGGTGAGCTCGGCCACCTCGACGATGCCGCGCGCAGTGGTCACCTCGACGCGCCTGCCGGCACGTGTCGCCGAGACCTCGAACGTTCTCGCGCTGCCGGTCCCCGCATCGACGATGACCTCAACCATGTCTCCGATCACCGGTCGACTCTAACGATCTGACAGGACGCCCTTCAGGGTGCCGACCGCAGCCGGCTCAGGGTCACGCCCGATGACCCCAACCGACCCGTCCTCCGTGCCCGTGATCATGGGTGTATCGCGGCGCCCGTGCAGCCTCCGCGCCCGCCGATCTCGTCACACCCAGCCAGCCGATGTGGTGATGTCGTGGACCACGATGCGCTGAGGTAACGAGTGAACCGACACCGGGTCGTCACAGGCCGTTTGCATCGCAACATTCACATCCTGAGCAGTGCACTCGCGACGCCATCCCGGGGATAGGAAAGATATGCAGGAGTTGTCCGTTCGTGGCCTCGACCGGAGGCATGAGCGTCCGCCGTGGGCGTCGAGCCGGACCCACCGTCGCAAACCGCTCGACCTCACGTTCGCCAGACGGCTCCACGCGTACGAGGGCGAGGTCGCCGAGCGGGAAAGCCGCGCGGCCGCCGAGGCGCAGGATCTGCAGATTCTCAGCGCGAGGCTGACGCGGGTCCGGATGGCGTTCGAGCGTCAACGCATAGTTGCGGTGTATCAGCCGATCGTCGATCTCGGCACCGGCACAACCTGCGGATACGAGGCGCTGTCTCGCTTCAACCTCGACCCACTCCGGCCACCGGATCAATGGTTTGCAGAAGCCGACGCCGCCGGCCTTGGACCGGAGCTGGAGATGCACGCGATTCGCTCTGCGATCAAGAGCCGGCATCGTCTGTCCACGGGCACCTATCTGTCAGTCAACGTCTCGCCGAAGACACTGCTCAGTGAAGGGTTCGCCGCACTCGTCCAAGGCCTGGACGGCGAGCCACTGGTCGTCGAGGTCACCGAGCACTCTGCAGTCGAGGATTACGACGAGCTCAAGCGTGCCATCGATCAGTTTCGCGCTCGCGGCGTCCGCTTGGCCATCGATGACCTGGGGACGGGGTTCGCAAGCTTCATGCACATCGTCAAGCTGCTGCCCGAGTTCATGAAGCTCGATCTGTCGCTGACACGCGATATCGAGGCTGACGCGGTCAAACAGGCGCTCACCGCGGCGCTGGTCGGGTTCGCCGCGCAGATCGGCGCGCATCTGATCGCCGAGGGAGTCGAGACCGTCGAGGAGATGCAGACGTTGAAAGCCCTGGGCGTCGAATGCGCGCAGGGCTACTACCTGGGAGCGCCGGCACCGCCTCCGGTCTGACCGAGTCCCATCCTCGTTTGGCTGTAACATGTCGAGCCTTATAACGATCGCTCAAAGTAACAGTTGATGTTGACCATGGAAAGTTCGACATGCGCGGTCCGGATCAGGGCCATACGCCTGTGAAGGCACGTTCGCTCGGTCACGGGTTGACAGTCTCGGCCGAGGGCCTTGGCTGCATGGGGATGTCGAATGCCTACGGCGTCGCAGATCCGGACGAGGCCATCGCGACGATCAATCGCGCGCTCGATCTTGGGATCAATTTCCTGGACACGGCCGACGTCTACGGTCCGTGGACGAATGAGCGCCTGGTCGGCAAAGCCATCGCCCACCGACGTGGCGAGGTCGTCATCGCGACGAAGTTTGGGAATGTGCGCGAACGGGACGGACAGCTCGTCGGAATTCGCGGCGACGCGGCCTATGTTCACGAGAGCTGTGAGGCGTCCCTTCAAAGGCTCGGCATTGACGTGATCGATCTCTACTACCAGCATCGCGTCGATCCGCAGGTGCCCATCGAGGAGACGGTTGGGGCCATGGGAGAGCTGGTCACGGCAGGGAAGGTGAGGCACCTCGGGCTCTCCGAAGCTTCACCGCGGACGTTGCGACGAGCTCACGCGACTCATCCGATCTCCGCACTGCAGACCGAATACTCACTCTGGACGCGCGATCCGGAGCCCGCCATCCTTCCCACGTGCCGCGAACTGGGCATTGGGTTCGTGGCTTACAGCCCGCTTGGTCGCGGATTCCTCACCGGGCGATTCCGCAGTGCGGAGTTCGCCGACGATGATGGCCGAGGCGACTTTCCGCGCATGCAGCGAGAGAACTTCGACCACAATCTGCGGCTTGTCGATCCGATCGAGGCAATCGCAGACCGTCTGGGCGTCACCGCAGCGCAGGTCGCCCTCGCCTGGGTGCTTCATCAAGGCGAAGACATAGTGCCGATTCCAGGCACCAAGCGGATCGCGTATCTCGAGGAGAACATTGCTGCTCTTGAGGTCAGTCTGAGCAACGCCGATGTGGCGGAACTCAATGCCGCAATCCCGATCGGCGCCGCTCGAGGTGATCGCTCAAAGAGAATGACGTCCATCGACACGTGACCGCCGGTCGAGCAGAACCGAAGCTCGCGATCAGCTCCCGCTTTCGAGCTCACCTGAACGACTTGCCGCGAGAGATCGGCGTCAACTGGTACAGCACCCCGCGTGAGTGCCTCGACGCGGTCCGTGATGCCGATGCCCTGTGGATCGGGATGGGGACCCCGTCGAAGCTCGTCCGCGAACAGATTGAGCACGTGGTGGAGGCCGGCACTCGTCTGCGATGGATCCACTCGCATGGCGCCGGCACGGAGAGCCACCCACTCGACCTCTACCGGAAGCGCGGCTTGATCTTCACCAACGGCTCGGGCATCAGCTCGATCCCCATCGCCGAGCACGTTGTCATGGTCATGCTCGCGGCGGCCAGGAAGCTGCCCATATACATGCAGGCGCAGCATCGATCGGAGTGGCTGTCGCAGGGACCGACCCCGAACGAGCTCTTCGATTCCCAGGCGCTCATCCTCGGGTTTGGCGCAATCGGAAGGGCCATCGGCGATCGACTCAAACCATTTGGCGTTCGTGTGGTCGGCGTTCGTCGGCGGCCCGACGGCGAACCGAATGTCATTGGGCCCGATGAGTGGCGCTCACGATTGCCGGAATCGGATTGGGTCATCGTCTCCGTCATCCTGACGCCCGAAACGCGGCATCTGGTGGGCTCGCGCGAGCTCGCGGCGATGCGTTCCAGCGCCTGGCTCATCAACATCTCGCGAGGGGCGGTGGTCGAAGAGCAGGCCTTGGTGGCGTCACTTCAGAGCGCAGATATCGGCGGTGCTTGCCTCGACGTCACTGACCCCGAGCCACCTTCGCGGGAGTCTCCCCTCTGGGGACTTACCAATGTGATCATCACGCCACACTCGTCGTGGTCGTCACGCAACTTCGATAGCCGTGCCGCGTCGCTCTTCCTTCGACTTCTGGAGCAATTCCGAGATGGTGCACAGCTGCAGAACACGATTGATCTCGGCGCAGGTCATCGCGACACGTGACCGTGGCGCGCTACAAGTGGATCGCCTTGAGGAGATTTGATAGAGTTGACAGGATATGTTGGGGCTAGGTGGTCATCTCCCAGAAATCATCATCGTCTTGGTGGTGATCCTGATCATCTGGGGACCAGGGAAGTTGCCCGATATGGGCGCCGCGCTCGGAAAGGGCATCCACGAGTTCCGCAAGGCCACGTCTGAGGTTCGCGATTCGGTTATGACGGCAACTTCGACACCGTCTGAGCCGGCAGCTCCCGTGGCGTCCGTCTCAATCGCGGCCCCGTCTGCACCGACGGTCGTCCCTGCGGACGTCGCTGCGGACGCGGTTCCGCACTAGCGGCGACGCTACTCAGCGTCCACGGCGTCCAGCGACGCCTCATTGATCGGCGGTTTGCCGACAAGAAATCGCTGAATCTCCACGGCGCACATTTCCGCCATACGAGTCAGGGATTCGTCTGTGGAGCCGCCGATATGCGGAGTGACGATGACGTTGGGCAGCGATCGAAGGGTGTCAACCGACGGCGGAGGCTCCGTCTCGCGTGCATCAAGCGCGGCCCCGGCAATGTGGCCGTCGAGCAGCGCGGCCTCGAGCGCGCTCTCATCCAGCACACCGCCTCGAGCGAGATTGAGGAGGAACGCGCCCGGCTTCATCCTCCGAAGCGCGGCGGCATCCAGCATCTTCGCCGTCGACGGATCGAGGGGCACATGGAGCGTAACAAGGTCTGCTGATTCGAGCACGGCGTCCAATGGCAGCCACAGGAGGCCCCGAGCCGCAAATTCTTCCGGCTCGAACGCGGGATCGTTTCCCACGACATGCATCCCGAAAGCAAGGGCGCGCTCGGCGACGAGACTCCCGATTCTCCCGACCCCGATGATTCCGAGCGTTTTCCCGGAGAGCTCCGTCCCGGCGCGCCGGGCTTGATTCCACATGCCCTCCTTCGTGGCGCTGATCGTCGGAACTAGTTGACGGACCAGCAGGAGTGCCATCGCGATGGTGAGCTCGGCCACACCAAGTGCGTTGCCGCCGGGGGCATAGGTGACAGTGATCCCCAACTCCGCTGTCGCCCGGAAATCGACCTTGTCCACTCCAGCGGCGTGCATCGCGATAAACCGCAGTTCGTGACAGCGAACGAGCAATGAACGAGGGAGGTAGCCGGGCCGGACCAGCAGGGCCGTCACTCCTCGCAGCGTCGCCGCCACCGCCGCCTCCTGATCGTCGTCAAGGCGTTCTGTCGGCATTTCGATCATCCGGATCTGCGCGAGGCCCTCGAGCGCACGGCGGACGACGCCGTCCTCGACCGGATACGCAGCGTTGTAGGTGATTCCGACGGTTGGCAGCACGGCTCTTAACGCCGAGCTGCGCGGCTCGATTGTCCGGCGAAACGTTGCTCAGAGCCGATGAGCGCCGCGTCCCAGATGTTCGTCGCGCTCATGCGACCGGCGTGGCGAAAGGGAGGTCCGCCTGAGGCACCGGGGCAACCACCGCGAGGTGGATCGTGTCCTCCGGCCCGTCATTCCAGTTTCGATGAGGCATGCCTGCCGGGAAGACGACAAGCGTCCCCGGGCCGGCGCTTCCAGTGATGCCGGCGATCTCGACTGTCATGGTGCCTTGAAGGACGTAGAACAGCTGATCGACGAGGTGCGTATGCAGTCCGGCGGGGGATCCGAGGCCGTGGGGCGTCTTGACGCAGGAGACGGCACAGTTGCCCGCGCCTGAGCTGGCGTCGAGAAGGCTCTGCGATGTCCGTTCATCGGTGCGAAGGAGCGCGTCGAAGTCGACGCGTCTCACGTAGTCCATGTGTCCCTCTGTTGCCACGTCAGTCTCATCTCGCCACCACTGTCTCAGACGAGAGTCGATCGGAGCTCAGACAGGAGTCGGTTCGGCGTCTGTGGCACACATCGTCGCGCCGAACTGCGTGAAGGTGGCGGCGGCAGTGGCGTTGTCTGTCTGCTCCTTGGCCAGTGCTGCCGTGTAGCCGTTCAGATCGCTCGAACTTGCGGCCGTCTGTGCGGACTGAAAGTCGGTCATCACCGCTTGGTATTCGGTCAACGCCTGCGTCCATCCCGACGCATTCGATGGGGCCGCGCCCAGGGACTGCAGTTGCGAGTACATCCCCTGGTACAGCCCGATCAGAGAGGTGAAGTACGTCGCGATCGTGGGCAGCTCGGAGACAGCAGGATGCTTGAATGACGAGATCGCGGTCGTGGGCGTCGGCTCGGCTGTCGCGTACTGGCTCGCGTTCAGACACACCATGTTTGCGTTGCTGACGAAATCGGCGATCGTCAACGTTGTGGGAGTTGGAGTGGCGGCTATGGAGGTGGCAGGCGCGGACGTGGCGCCGGCGGTCGCGCCAGGGCTCGAACCGCCGCAGGCTGCCAAAAGAAGCGCGACCGCGGAGGATGCGCAGGCGACTGCCGACGCCAAGGTGAGACGACGGCGGCCGGTTACAACTGTCATCGTGGATTCCCGCCTGCTTCGGCCATTGTGGACACGCCCTCCATGTTTGGATGAGTCGAGCTCAGTGCCAGGAGACTCTAAGCGATGCTAACGGTATGTTACAAGTAGCAAGTGTAGCCAGCAGCACTGGGCCTTTGAGGCAAACCCCGGGTGTCAACCAGCGTGGGAGAGCGTCACCCTTGGAATCGAGTGGCTCCGAGGCTGCCGGACGACGTATACTCCGATCCAGGCGGCTACAACACATGCTACGAGTAACTCAAGTTACAAACACCCGGTCTTCGAGTGGGTGCTTCGAGGAGGTTCGACCGTGAGCGCGTTCCCAGTAAAGATGACGTCGCCGACGGCGGCGCGAGTGAAGCTCCGTGAATTGATCGCCGCGCCGGATCTGGTTGTCCTCCCCGGCCCGTTTGACGCGAGTTCGGCCATCCTGCTCGCGAACATGGGCTTCCAGGGGTTCTGGGGCGGGGGCTATGTGGGAAGCGCGTCCTCCATCGGCGCCGGAGATCTGGCGCTCACCTCCATGACGGAGCAGCTTCGCTTCTGCTCCTCTCTTGTGGACGCGACCGGACTTCCCGTCGTCGCCGATTGCGATGACGGATACGGAGGCGTTCTGCAGGTGGCGCGGACCACACAGCTGTTTGAGCGGGCCGGCGTTGCCGCCATCGTGCTCGAAGATCAGGCTGCGCCGAAACATTGTGCGTTCTACGATGATTTCCCGCTTCGGCTGGTGTCCAAGGATGAGATGGTGGCCAAGCTCAGAGCCGCGCTCGACGTCAGGCTGGACGACACCACGATGATCTGGGCGCGCAGCGACGCGCTTGCAGCCGGCATGGGCGTTGACGAGACTCTCGACCGCGCCGGCACCTACGCAGAGACGGGCGCCGACGCCATCTTCGTGCCGTCGACAAAGCTCGCCGATCTCGCCGCCTATGCCAGCCAGTGGAACAGGCCGGAGCCTCTGGTCATTTCCGCAACGGCCTTCGTTGAACTGAGCCTTGAGCAGGCGAAGGGTATGGGATTTTCAGCGAGGATCGACGCCTTCACACCGATCCTCGCGGCGCTCCACGCAGTCGAAGACGTCATGGGCGCATATCTTCGGACCGGGACCCTCGCGAGTACGCAGGATCGCATCCGGACATTCAAGGAGTTCGAGGAACTGCTCGGGACCCATGCATACGCCGAGTTGGAGCAGCGCTACCACGGGGCCGGCCTCGTGCCAGCAGCAGCGGGGTCGGGCGACAATTCGACGACCCACTAGACGCGCGCGGGCGAAAACACTTGAATACGAGTGTCGCCGGCGACGTTGTCCTGGAAGCTCACAACGTCAGCAAGATCTACGGCCCCAAGGCGAACGGCCCCAAAAAGGGCGAGCAGGCGCTGTGTGACGTATCGGTCACCATTCGAGCAGGCGAGACTCTCGGCATCGTCGGGGAGAGCGGCAGCGGGAAGACCACGCTGAGCCGGATGCTTCTGGGCATCGAACGCCCGACCAGCGGAGAGATCCTGTTCCGCGGCGTCCCTCTCGAGAAACTGGACAAACAGGGCTTTCGCCAATTCCGCCATTCGGTGGGAGCCGTCTTCCAGAATCCCTACAGCTCCCTTGACCCTCGGATGCGTACCTGGCAACTCATCACCGAACAGTTCTTCATCGAGCACCGCCTCAGTCGGGAAGAACGAGGGGCAAAGGCGCGCGAGCTGCTCGAAAAGGTGGGGCTGGATGCGAAGTGGGAGAATCGGTACCCGCACCAGCTGAGCGGTGGTCAGCGCCAGCGACTCGCCCTGGCTCGAGCCCTTGCGAGTGACCCGCAGGTCCTCGTCCTCGACGAGGCGCTGTCTTCTCTCGACGTGTCGGTGCGAGCGCAGATTGTCAATCTCCTCCTCGACCTCCAGGACTCGCTTGGCCTCACGTACGTGTTCATTGCCCACGATCTGACGATGGTCCAGCACATCTGCGACTGGACCATCGTCATGTATCGCGGAGAGATCGTCGAACAGGGTCCCGCAAACGTGGTCTTCGAGCATCCGGAGAATCCCTACACCGTCGCCCTCAAGGAAGCTTCCTACGTCGGGCAGATCGAACAGTGAAGCCTCCGTGGAGGTCGCAGCAGGCTGCGTGCGGGTCACCAGCCGGCAACCTCGATGACATCTGTGGCCTAGGGGCGTGCACTTGGAGTCGGTGAGCTTCTTCAGCGAGGGGAGAAAACTCGCAGGCACGCTCGAGTTCCCGGACACCGCCGACCTCGGTTCGGCCCTCCCCGTTGTTGTCACCTGTGCCGGGTGGGGCGGCACGAAAGACCGAAGCCTCCCGGAATTTGCGTCGCGGTTGACCGGGCACGGCTTTGCAGTGCTGCGCTTCGACTACCGCGGCTATGGGCTCAGCGAAGGGTCAGCAAACCGGCTCCATCCTCTCGAACAGACCGCAGACATCCGGTCGGCCGTCGGATTTCTGCGAGGCCACCCCAGGATCGATCCGTCGAGAATTGCCGTGCTGAGCGTGCTCACCGGCGCCGCGGCGGCTCTGCAAGCCGCATCCGAAGACCGCGCAATACGGGCAGTTGTCGGCTTCTTCCCGTTCGGAGACGGCGAGCGATGGCTGCGATCCCTACGCCGCACCTGGGAGTGGCGCGAGTTCGTCGCGCGCCTCGAAGCTGACCGGGCAGCGAGGGCGATCTCGGGGGTGAGCGAGTTGGTGGATCCCAACGAGATTCTCCTGCGGGACGCTCACGGGATTGAGCGAGAAGCGAGGAGTCGAGAAGCCTCGCCGGCGCGTCGAGATTGGAAGCTGGGGCTCGACAGCGCAGATGCCATCATGGCGTTCAGGCCGGAGGATCACCTCGCCAGAATCGCGCCTCGCGCCGTGATGTTCGTTGCGGTTGAGAATGACTCGATGGCCGCTCTCGAGGATGTCACCACCCTCTATGGACGGTTACCGTCGCCAAAGCGCATCCTCGTGCTGTCAGGGATACGGCACCACGACATCTACCAACCGGAACGGCTCACAAGGATCATGAATGATGTGTGCGCGTTCCTTGACGAGTCTCTGATCCCGAACGCAGTTTAGAACGCGAGCTCGTTCATCGCGCTGAGCGCGCCTCGCATCCACCCAAGCGCGTACGCCATGCCGGAGTGCCAGGGCGCCTGGGAGTCGAGCTCAGGCGTGTGGTCTGGTACGAGGATGCCACCGTAGCCATTTCGGGCCAAGATCTGCAGTATCGCCACCATGTCGGTATCTCCAGCGTCGACGAAGTCCTCCGAGTAGCGTGGCACCGTACCGTTGACATTCCGGAAGTGCACGTAACCAATCCTCCCGGTTGCGCTGAGGTGGTCGACAGCCTCGTAGATGTTGGACTCCGGTACCTCGGCGAGCGTCCCGACGCACAGCTCCATACAGTTGCTGACGCTGGGATGCAGCGCCAGCACGCGGTCGTACAACCCCGGCTGGTATACGAGACGTGCGGTGCCCCGAAGGACTGGCACCGGCGGGTCGTCCGGGTGCAGTGCCAACTTCACCCCCGACGTCTCAGCGAGCGGGAGGATGGCATCGAGGAACTCACCGTACCGGCGCCACAGTTCGTCGCTCGATACCTCCGCGATGGTGGCTCCGTTCTCGATCGAGGCTGCATAGAGAGTCTCGTCGTAGACATGGTTCCAGACCATGCCCAACGGGATCGGACTTTCCTCAGGACTGTCGAACGTCCAGGTTCGAGCACCGCCTCGCGCCACCGGCGTCAGGTGGCGACCCCAGACGCCGGCGATGCTGAATTGGTACCCGAGCATCGGTATCCCCGCGGCACCCAGATTCCTGACGATATCCTGCAGCCCGGCTATCTGCACGTCGCGCCGTGGGCCGTCGAGCAGAACATCATTGAGATCGGCAGGCTCGAGACTCTCCACTGCCTCGAGGTGCAAGTCCTCGGACTCGACCTGACGCCGGAGTTCCGTGAGCGCTTCGCGGCTCCACAGATCGGGTCGAGAACGTGAGGCGAGAAGCGGACTCGGGGTGCCCGACGCGTTGGCCGGTGAACTGTTCAGCAGGGTGGCAACGATATGGGTGGCGCCGGCCTGCCGCGCAAACCGGAAGTTCTCCCGGCTCAACCGGGCGCGATGGCCAAGCCCGAGACCAACGATCATCGCTATCTCTTCTGATTCACCTCGACAACATTGAGGGCGGTGTCGTAGAAGTAGATCTGGTAGAAGCCCTCCAAGGCCCAGGTTCCCGCATCCTCGAACGGCACGTCCTCACGGCGCAGCGCCTCCTTCACCTCTTCGATGTCGTCAACGTTGATGGCGAGATGGCCACCGACCGTCGGATGGAGGAAGAGGTGGTTGTCATAGCTGAACCGCTGAGTTGGGCGGCTCATATGCACCTGGCAGCGCCCATCGTCGAAGAAGGCACGCGTCGCGGAGCTCTTGTCGGTAACGATCCCACCACCGGGCTGGTATGGAAACGGCTCTTCCTCCATGCCCAGGACGCGCGTGTAGAATGCCGCGTTCTCGCGAATGTTCTGTACCGGAATATTGACGTGATGCAGTCGCCAGCCCATGCTCGGCCCTCCGTGTTGCGTGGATGTCTCTTTCTGCGGTCGCCGGTTTCTCAGTAATTGATGCCTCGATAGGCTCCACCGTCAACGGTGATGGCCTGTCCGGTGATCGCGCCGTTCACCGGCGATGCAAGAAGGACGGCCAGGGGAGCGATATCGCTGGGCTCCACCACTCGCCCGATGGGGATGTACGTGGCGAGATCTGCCTCAGCCTCGCTTTCGGTGAGGCCCATCTCAGTGGCACGCCGGGTGATCCGCGCCGGGTGCCGGTCTGACCTCGTGATGTGCGGGTGAATCACGTTGACGAGGATGCCCTCTTTCACGACCTGTTCCCCGAGCATCTTGGCAAAGTTGGTGATCATGGCGTTGCCGAGACCGGACACCATCGGGTTTCCCTCGGTGGAGGGGCGCTCTCGTCCGCGCATCACCATTCGCGCACTCGTCCCGCCGATGAAGATGATCCTGCCGCTGTGCACCGATTGCATGTACGGAAGCACCGCTCGCGAAAGGCGTATTGCCGCAAGGGCCTTTCCGCCCACTCGGGACATGATCTGATCGTCACTGGCGTCGGCCAGCTTGGACGGAGCGCTGTCGACGTTGGCGCCCGCGTTGTTCACCAGGATGTCAATTCCGCCGAATGCGGCGATCACCTGGTCGACGACATTCTGACAAGCGACCGCGTCGGTCAGATCCGCGGGGACGGTCAGGCATTCGGCGCCAAGCGCACGTATCTCCTCGGCCGCGGTGAGCAGTCCCGCTTCCCCACGCGAACAGATCGCGACCCTGGCACCCTCCGCGGCAAATGCGAGCGCGATCTGCCGGCCGATGCCCCTGCTGCCGCCGGTGACCAGGACGGCTTTCCCAGTGAGTTGGAGATCCATTGTCTAATTTCCTCTGTTCTTCGAATTCATGCCCACGTCGGTCCGGCTATGGCCGCGGCCGAGCTGGCCACCGAGCCGCCCACGGCGGCCCTGCCGGCACTGCCACCCGCTATCCGTCCGAATACAGCCCCGGCGGTCAGTCCTGTGCCGCCTGGGTAATTGAAGTAGAACAGGCCGCCGACCAGCTCGCCGCACGCGTACAGGCCGGACAGCGGCTGCCCTTCGGTATCGATCACGCGTGCATCGCCGTCGATATGCAGTCCACCGAACGTGAAGGTGATGCCGCAGGTGACCTGATACGCCGCAAATGGAGGTTCGTCGATGAGATTCGCCCAGTTCGATTTGGGAATCGGCAGGTCCGCACTGCGCCCGTCCTTGACGTTCGGGTCAAAGGGCACGTCGGTACGAACCGAGGCGTTGTACTCCTGAATCGTCTTCTCGAACTGCCTCGCGTCGACGCCGTCGAGCTTCCCCGCCAACTCCTCGATGGTGTCGCCCACCACCTTGGTGACCTGCCGGATTCGGTATTCATCGCGGAGCAGATGGGTCACCTTTCGGTCGAAGATCTGCCATGCGAACTGGTGAGGCTGCCGCAGGATCACCTGGCCATAGCTGGCATAGGTGTAGTTGCGGAAGTCGGCGCCCTCATCGACAAACCGGCGGCCTTCGGCATTGACCATGATCCCGAATGGGTAGCTGTGCTTCTGAAACCCGTCACCGACCGCCAGATCCCCGAATTCGGGAGCATTGCGATCCCAACCGACTGCGTGACATCCCGACCAGTTGCCGAATGGCATTGCCCCGGCATCAAGAGCCATGCGAATCCCATCGCCGGTGTTGAAGCGAGTGCCACGCACCTTGGCGAGATCCCATCCAGGGCCGAGGTAGCGAGTGCGCCATTCCGTGTTCGCTTGAAATCCTCCACACGCCAGAACGACGGCGGAGGCAAACACATCGATTGCCCGACCTCCCTGACGGATCCGCACGCCCTCGACCTGCCCGGAGCTCGATGTGAGAAGGGAGATCGCGCGTGCCTGATAGCGAACCTCGATCCCGGCGGCTTCGGCGGCGTTGAACAGTGCCTCGATGAGACCGGGTCCCCCACCACTGGCCTCAATCGTCAATCCGCCCCAGAACTTGAATCGATTGTTGACCTTGAACGCCTGGCGGCCGTAGATCGGAAGGAACCGAACACCCTTGGTGGTCATCCATTTCAGCGTCTTGAAACTTCGTGTGGCAAGGGTCTCAACGAGGTCCGGATCCGCGCGAAACTCGGTCACTCGTGCCATGTCGTTCATGAACGCCGACTCCCGGTACTCCCCGAAGTCGGTGATCGCGAGATCCTCTGGCGACAGGTCTGGCATCAACTCGATCAACTGCTCGACGCCGTCGTAGGCAACCCGCATCGCCCCGGCGGTGAAGGCGGTGTTGCCACCGCGCTCGTCGCGGCCTCCGCGCTCGAGGACCACGACCCTTGCCCCTTGCTCGACGGCCGCCAACGCTGCGCACAGCCCGGCGTTGCCGGCCCCGACGACGATCACGTCAGCGTTCGGAGTACTCGCCACCTTTCTCCTCGAGGGGTTGGATCCGCTCCCACCGGGCCCGGACGCCAAATCGGACGATCAGCTCAGGAATGGCCGGCCACAGGTGGCAGCTGGTGCCCCGGCAGCGCGCTTGCAGACTTACGTATACCGGAGTATACCGCTAGGCATGAGAGTCGAGATGACACGCAAGGATCGGCGGGATCGCGGTCGGATATGGGACTCCGGTACGCTGCTACGAATCCTGGCGGTGGCCGGCACCTGGCTGGAGGTGGACACTCAGCCGGTTTTTGTTCGATCACCCCTGGAACGGTGGGGAGGAAGCACTCGGAATGGTGAGGGAACCCGTGTCAGTCTATGAAGCGCTCCGCGCGCATATCCTTGACGGCGATTTCCCTCCCGGCACGCCCCTGGTGGAGGCCGCATTGGCCAAAAAATTGGGCGTCAGCCGCACGCCGATACGCGAGGCCCTGCGGCGACTGGAGCAGGACATGCTCGTCGAGCGTGTTCATCGGGGACTCCAGGTCCGGGCGCGCAGCCCTGCGGAGATCCTGGAGATCTACGAGGTCCGAATCGTCCTCGAGGGAATCGCGGCCCGTGCGGCCAGCGAGCGATTCACGGAGATCGATCGGATACGCCTGCGGCAGCTGGCCTCGGCGCTCGCCCAGAGGCAGTCCGCCCCGTCTCAGGAACTTGCCGCCCTGAACCTGCAGTTTCACAAGGCGATATGGCAGGCGAGCCACAATCAGACGCTGATTGATGTGCTCGAGCGTCTCCACGTCCATCTGTATCGCTACCCCGACACCACGTACGCGTTGCCCGGACGCTCTCATAGTTCCCTGCAGGAGCACGAGGACCTGATGGACGCGATCTTCAGTCGAGAGGGCGAGCGCGCGGCCGCGATAGCGTCGCGTCACATGACCATCGCACGCGATCTCCGTCTGGACATGTGGGCCAGTGACCCAGCCAGCCTCTCCCTCTAACCAGCTCCGGTCGCTTGCGGGCTCTCAAGATTCCGCGACCGCTCGCGAAAGCACCGCCGCCCCGAGACCGCTTGGGCGCGCACGCCCGTAGGCCTGAATCTCGCTCCCCACAAATTGATCGCCGCTGACAGCGAGCACATTCACGACAACTTCGGCGGCCTCCTCCGGAGTCATCCACAGGTCGCGCTCTGCCGCTGGAATCATTCGCTCACTCAGCCTGGTCACGACCGGACCAAGGCTGACGGCAGAGATTCGGATCCCGGTGTCGCGGAACTCTTCCATCAGCGATTTGGTCACTCCAAGCAGGCCCCACTTCGATGCTATGTACGCGCTGCGCAACGGCCCCACGTGGGTCGACCAGATCGATGTGATGTTGAGGATCGACCCGGCACCGGCGTCGAGCATGCCGGGCAGTACCGCGCGAATGCAGTTGACCGGGCCATTCAGGTTCACATCGATGATGTGGCGAAACTCGTCGGCAGAGACGTCCAGGAATCGTTCGAACTGGCCGATGCCGGCTGAGTTGATGAGCGTGTCGATGCGGCCGGTTCGTTCCTCGGTCGCCTTGAGCGCATTCATGATCTGATCGGGGTCGGTGATGTCGCACGTGATGTGCGAGGCCGACGCAACGTCGGGTGCCGAGCGATCCCATGTCAACACCCGACGACCTCGGGCTCGAAGCAGGTTCACGATCCGGGAGCCGATTTCGCCTGTTCCGCCCACCACGACGACACACTCGTCAGCAGTCTCGGAGACCGTCCCCTGCGTGTCGGGCGTCACGTCGGGCCTGCGGCGGTGGCTCTCGAAGCGACGTCCGCATGGCTCGGTTGCTTGAGGAACGCCGACCCTTTGAGGAGCCGGCGCGCGGTCCGGGTGATCGCCGCTGAAATCACCACGGGTATCTCCGCCTGTTCATCCAGCTTGACTGAGGCGGTGATGGTTCCGCTCGGGTGACCGATGCTGATCTCGTCACCGCTTGAGGGCGATGCCACTGAATGCGGCAGTGTTCCTTTGATACGACATGCCGCGGCAGTGCAGATGGCGACTGTGAGAGCGTACGAATGGATGACACGGCCCATCGCCACAGTCCGTCCGGTCACATGAACGGCGTGCGGACCGGGTGGCGGTGGAGAGACGATCGCGAGTCGCGGTACCACCGGCGAGCTGCGCGCGGCCTCATCGGCGCGTTCGGCGACGTTGAGCAACACGGCGCACCCGCCCCTGATCTCCTCCAGGAGAGCCAGCAACGACGCATCGGCATTGAGCGCATCGGCCGGCTCGTTCCCGCTCAATCCGAGCGCGGAGGCCAGTACGAACACGGTCGGATGACTGACGTCGACGATCGAGACCTCAACGGCGCCGCGGGAGGTACCGATCTGGTCGCGCAGATTCCCTGTGGGGAGGAGTCTGCCGAAGACGCTGCCTGCCGGGTCCAGAAACTCGAGAACGATTGGAGCTCCCGTGCCAGGCACTCCGTCCACCTTGTAGTCACCTGCATACGCCGCCTGTCCCTGGTGCACGGGGACATGTGCAAGCACACGCCCATGCGTATTGTGGTTCAGCATCCGCACCACGGTGACCGGTTCGTTGAGGGGGACAAGTCCCTCGTCAATCGCGTAGGCACCCACCGCCGCCGAGAGGTTGCCGCAATTCCCTGAATAGTCGACGATCGGCGAATCCGTCCCAATCTGCACCGCGGTGTATTCGACGTCGGTGCCGGGCGCCTGGCCGGCCTGGATGATCATGACCTTGCTCGTATTGACATGGGTGCCACCCAACCCATCGAGTTGCATCGGGTCCGGGCTGCCCATGAGGTCGAGCAGCGCCGAGTCCCTCTCCGGACCGCTCGGCGGAAGGTCATCCGCACGAACGAACACTCCCTTGCTCGTCCCGCCCCTCATCATCACGACCGGTATCACCAGCGATCCCTCGCCGGGAGACGTCTGATCTGACGCGTGACTGTGCATCTAGCCTCCGGCGCGAGCGCCCTCCGACTCGAGGTGCTCGATCTGGTTTGCGATCTTGTTGGCAAGATCTTCAGCCGCGGGGGCCAGCATCGGCTCGATCATGGCATCAACCACCGGGCCGATGACTCCTCCACTCTTCATTCGCAGCGTAAACGCCAGCTGCGACCCGGCCACACCGGCCGGATTCGCGACTCGCACCGTCTGCTGTGGATTGCTCCGACGGTACCAGAAGAGAATTACCCGGTTGCGCCACGACCGCCACCACGGCACTCGCGGTGGTACGGGAGCTGTTTCAGCCTCTGCGGTTGGCCCCATGACAAAGAGCCCCTCCCCTTCCGTCTGCTCGTTGATACCGGACATCGTGAAAGCAACCCTGGTCGGGCCCGCCCATTCGGTGATATGCACTCGAAATTGCACGACCCGCGAGAGAACTCCAACGTCTCCTTTGAGGGTCCAGATCGAATCGAAGTCGTCAATGACCTCATGCGATTGATAACCGGTCACGAACGGCGCCCAGTTGTCCATGTCTTTGACGAAGTCCCAGATCGACAGCTGCGGCGCATTGACGACTGTGGTGTAGACGACCTCTGGCACGATCAAGCCACCTCAGCCGCGCCCAGCGCGTGCCGAACGGCCATGTATCCGAAGGTCATCCCCTTCGCATTGGAGATCCCGCCGTTGTACCACAGGCCTTCAGCCAGGTTTGCCGCGACATTGCCTGCGGCATAGAGACCGGGAATCGGTTCGCCGCGCACGTGCATGACCTGTGCGGCTTGATTGATCACGAGGCCCGAGTTCGTGCCCGCAGTACCGAGAGCCATCTTGACGGCATACAGCCGGCCGGCCAGCGGTCGGACACAGGGATTCGGACGGACGCTGGGATCACCGCCATTACGACCGTGGTTGGTACTCCCTCGTCCGAAGGCAGGATCCTCACCTCGTGCGGCCGGGCCATTGAAGGCGGCAATTGTCGCGGTCAAGCCCTCCTCGTCCACGTCGATCTTGCGTGCAAGCTCAGCCGGCGTGTCCGCACTTGTCATCCAGGCCGGCACATCACCGGGCATCACCGATGCCAACGGATAGCGGTCCTTCCACTCCTGGTCGCAGATGAAGTAGCTCTCGAGATTGGGATACTCCTGAGAAAGCGGATCGAAGTGCACCATCTCGTGACACAGGTCGCGATAGAAGGTCTCATCACCGAATCGCTGTCCCTTGCGGTTCACCACCATGCTGCCGGGGAAGCAGAGCTCTCTGATGAAGAGGCGATAGAGGGGTTGATCGGCCGCCGCCTCCCCAGGGATGTTGTACGCCGGCACGAGCAATTGTCCGTCGAACATTGCCATGGCAGCGCCCTGCTCGAGCGCCATCACGAGCCCGCTCCCGTCAACCGTCGGCGCCCCGAGACGGACGGTCATCGGATGCGGATCCCAACGCCGTTTGAGCGTCTCGTTGCCGTCGTATCCACCGGTGGCGAGGATCACGCCCGAGCGCGCTTCGAAGATCTCCTCCCCGGCAGGCGTCGATGCCCGAACACCGATCACACGACCGGAATCGACGACGAGACCGCGTACATCGGCATGCACGTGCAGGGCAACGTTCTGACGTAGCAGCGCGTCGAGCATCCACCCCGCAACCGCAGATCCGAATGCGCGGTAATCGTCGCGGATCCGCTGAGCGAGCATGCCCCAGTCCCATGTCGCCACCGTTCCGAACCCGCCCCAGCCCTGGATCTCCTTCCACGACGCGGGGACCATGGCGTAGTAGGGCGAATTTGTCAGTTGCGCCCGCCACTGGTCAGAGAGGCGTTCCTTGGCCGGAAAGATGGGAGCAGCGAGGTGACGGCCCGCGACCCTGCCGCCCTCGAGCTCGGAGTAGTAGTCCGGGAAGCTGTCAGGCATTTCAAATGGGATGCCGCATCGATCCTCGAGGAACGCGATCGCCTCCGACGAGTTCGCGACAAATGCTTGCAGCAACGCTTCATCATGGCGGCCGCCGCTCAGGGAGCGAATGTGAGCGGCCGCCTCCTCCGCCGAGTCGTCAATCCCCGCGGCACGCATGTGCCGGTTGTTCGGAATCCATGCCAGTCCGGTGGAGTACGCGAACGTCCCTCCGATGGTTGCGCCCTTTTCGAGCACAACTGCGCTCTTGCCAAGAGCGCTGGCCACCAGACCCGCTGTGAGGCCACCCCCACCGCTTCCCACGATAACGATGTCGTATGTTTTCGCCAAATCGGTCCCGCCCTTTCAGCCCAGCGCCGGCATGACGAACGTTCCACCGCCGGTCATCGGCACGAAGGTCGAGGGATCAACATCGATGTCCACCAGGAACGGATGCGGCGCCGCAATCCCACGTCTCAGTGCGGGTCCGATCTCCTCCACTCGGGTGACGCGCTGTGCCTGCATTCCCATGGCGTTCGCGATCGCGGCAAAATCCAGCCGGTAGGAGTCGCCCCCCTGCTTCTGAAAGACGGAGAAGAGGTTCCTGCCGGGTCCATATCTCGCATCCTGCGGTCGCTTCACGGCGCCGTACATGGCGTCGTTGACCACCACGTAGGTGATCGGCAGGTTGTACTCGACCACCGTGGGAAGGACATGCAAACTCATTGACATGCTCCCGTCGCCGACCCAACTGACCACCGGCCGACCGGGCGCAGCGAGCTGGGCACCCACCGCGCCACAGGGACCGAATCCCATCGCTGCGCCGCCCATGGTGCTCAGCACGGAGCGGGGACGAGGTGCGGCGAATTGCTGGGCGACCCACTTATGCGCGTTCCCGACATCTGAGATGACCAGCCCGTCATCGGGAAGGGCGGCGCGCAACTCAGCGACCACGCGACCCGTATGAATGGGGACCGCATCACTCGACAGGTATTGCTCACTCTCGGTACGCCATTTCTCCTTAGCCTCGCCAAGGGTGCCGAGCCACTGCTGACGCGACCGAGGAGGGTGAGCAGACCGCTCGTTCAGGCCCGTGATCAGGTCCTGCAGCACGGCTCGGATATCGCACACCGCGCCGACCTCCGCCTGGTAGTACTTCGATATCTCGCCCGGGTCGACATCGATCTGGATCAAGCGAGTAGGAGGTATCGAGAACGGCTTGCCGGCCGACCACGCGCTCGTGTCCGTCTCCGCAAACCGCGTTCCGAGGGCGAGCAGCACGTCGCAATCGCGGAGAGCCGAATTCGCCGGCTCAGTGCCGATCCATCCCGAGATGCCCATCGCAAGCGGATGGTGCTCGGAAATCGAGCCCTTGCCCATCACCGTCGTCGCCACCGGAGCGCCGAGCAACTCGGCGAGCGCCGTCAACTCCTCGCTCGCTTCGGCCAGCACTGCTCCCCCACCGGCAAGGATCGCCGGCCGCTCCGCGTGCTCGAGGAGATCGAGGATTGCTGCGGTGGCAGGCGCAGAGGCGCGGGATCCTCCGAGCGAGCGCGCCAGGCTGTCGATCGACGGGAGCTCCACCTCAACGCGATCAGCCCACGCATCCTGTGTGACGTCCAGGTGAACGGGTCCCGGGCGTCCAGTCGTGGCCAGCTGATATGCCTTCAGAACGGTCTCGAGGAGCCTGTCCGCGCGGTGCACCTGCCAGCTTCGTTTGACGCTTCCCCGGAACATGTCCGGCGTTCCGGCGTCACGGTCGCGGGCGAGTTCCTGGTATGCACCACGCCCCTGAATTCGGCTCCAGCTCTCGCCGGTGATGACGATCATCGCCGACGAGTCGAGGTAGGCGTTGGTCACACCGGTGAGCAGATTCGCCGAACCCACACTGATGTGAGCGAACGCCACCATCGGACGGTGCGACACGCGATAGAAGGCGTCCGACGCGAAAGCGGCTGTCTCTTCATTCCGCGGCAGAACCGGCGTGAGGTGATCCTGACGATCGAACACGGCGTCGACGAAATCGAGGACCGTGTGGCCGGGGATCCCTGCGACGTGGGTCACTCCCAAACGGACGAGCGTCTCCGCCACAATCTCGGCGCCGCGCATTGTCGTCGTCATCTCCGACCTCTCTGATAATCCTGGGCGAGTGCGAGCTTGAAGGTCCCGCGTTGACGTCGTGTCGGCCCCGTCCAGCTGCCGCTCATGCCTCGGCTTCGGCATGCGGGGCGGTGAACGGTGGCATGCGGGTCATCAACTCGTCGGTCCTGGCCGTGAGCCTGTCCTCCAGTGACTCCCATTCCGGAAGGCCTGCCGCGGCCTGGCGATCGGCCCACGACAGCATCGGGTGCTCGGGGAGCGTCGGATGACCGGTCGATCGGAGACGTTCCAAGGCATCTCGAGCGGCGGCGGATGCGACACGCATCACCGCATTGGCGTGCAGGGCGATCCGATAGCCCATCGCCTGAAGGTCTTCATGAGAAATCTCGGGGGTCACACCGCCCTCGACGACATTGAAGAGCAGCGGAGAAGGGATCTCCCGTGGGATCGCTGCCACGGCGTCGAGTGTGGTCGGCGCCTCGATGAACACGACATCGGCCCCGGCTTCGGAGAATGCCTGTCCTCGACGGATCGCTTCGCCGAGGCCATGGGTGGCCACTGCATCAGTCCGTCCAACGATCACCATCGCCGGATCACGCCTGGCTTCTGCTGCAGCGACGAGGCGTTCGATCATCTCCCCGAGCGAGACCACCTCCTTTCGGGCCAGATGTCCGCAACGCTTCGGATTCACCTGGTCCTCGATCTGCACACCGGCGGCGCCCGCGGACTCGAACTCCTGAACGGTGCGAAACACGTTGATCGCGCCGCCATAGCCCGTGTCGATGTCGGCAAGGACGGGGATGTGCACCGCGCCTGCTATGCGACGGGTGGCCTCGAGGATCTCTCCCATGGTCGCAAGCCCAAGATCCGGGAGCCCCAGCATCCAGTTCGCGATGCCGGCACCGCTCGAGAACACCATGTCGAACCCCGCACGCTCGACGAGCCGAGCAATGAAAGGGTCGCTCACACCCGGACAGACGATCAGCCGGCTCTCACCGATGAGGCTGCGCAGACGGAGGCGGGTCGAGCCTTCGGCTTCTCCGGGCACGCCCGCCGTCACGCCATCAGCCGCCCGATGAAGCTGATTCGTTCTCGGCGCACGCTTGCCACAGCGCCTGGCCCACGCGGAGGTAGCCGATGACGCCGAGAAACAGGAATCCGAGGCTCAACGCCTCGCGCACCTCGGTCACCGTCAACCCGTGATTGAGGCCGTGCTTCAAGTGCGTGAGCGCACCTTCCTTGTTGGCGACCGCCATGTTCATCACGACCATGACCAGCTCCTTGTGCGCCCGGGACAGACCGCCATCGCGTTCCTCGTATATCCACGACCGCAACCGGCGGTAGCTTTCCTCCGCCGTCGGGTTCATATCGTGGAGATCCGACGCGACCTCCGAAACACGGCCCAACATTCGGATCCAGTCGGTCTGCCACTCATCGTCGGGGGCTATCGGTCCAGGAGCCTCCTCGGTCAACCGACGATTCCCTGCGGACCTGCGCGACTCTCCATCACGATCCGCGCAGCTCCCAGAACGGGCCGGCCTGCCCGTTGCCATCCTGAAGGTTCCACTCGGAGACGTGTGGCCCGACAGCGTAGAAGGCATCGAGCGTGAAGAGACCGAATGCCGGCTGCGTCGCATAGAGGTAGTCGTCGTACTCGCGCGCCACTGCCGCACGCTTGGCGGGGTCGTAGGTGGTGCTCAGCGCGACAGCGTAATCGTTCAACTTCGGATCGTCGGCGGTCACGTTGCCCGACGTCTTGAGGAAGAACTGGTTCGCGAGGTATCCCGGGTCGTACAGCTGAAGTCCTTCGAGACCGAACAGGAATGCCCCGGGGAACACATGGCTGTCCTGCAGCTCCCCTTGCAGCGCCGGATCCATCGGCTGATAGGTCGTGTTGATGCCGATATCGTTCCAGTTGCTGGCGATCGCCTGCCCCAGGTCCTGGATGTTGCCGATCGTGTCATCGGCATTCTTGGAGACCAGTGTGAAGTTGAACGAAGAGTGCCCCGCGTCCTTCAAGAGTTGCTTTGCCTTGGCGGCGTCGAACGGGTAGGGCTTGTTCGCCGGGTTGTGGCCGAGCGTCCCGCCCACGGCAAAGTCGTCGTCGAGCGTGGCTGCGCCGTTGAAGATCGCGTTGATCATCCCCTGGCGGTCCATGCCGTACAGCATCGCCTCTCGAACCCGTTGATCGTGCACCGGCGAGGCGAGCTTGGCGGGCGTCGGGCTGTCTGGATTCAAGGCTGCAAAGATCATCCAGACCAAGGTGACATCGTGGTTGGTGATGACCCGGACGCCTTGTGCCCCTTGCAATTGCTGGCGTCCCGACGGGGAGATGCTCGCAATGGCATCCAGCGACCCGCTCTGAAGCCCTGCGAGGCGAGACGACTCCTCGGGCAACAGAATGAGCGTCAGCGTCTTGAAGTTCGGAATCCTCGTCGGGTCCCAGAACCCGTCGAACCGATCGAAGATCATGTTCACGTTGAGCTGCTGCGATCCAAACTTGTAGGGTCCCGCAGCCATCGGATGCAGGCGGAACTGCGCGTCCCCGACCTGATGGTAATACCCCGTCGGAATCGGAACGGGCAGGTCGTCGAGCATCGTGACGTACGGCGCAGTGGTGGTAATCGCAATATGCAGGTCGTCAATGATCTCGACCTTCTTGATGGCCTGAACGACGGGTTCATTGAGGACGAAATCGCCTGGGAAGGCGGTGACGCGGTTGATGGAGGTTTGCACGTCCTGAGCGGTGAACGTCGATCCATCGTGCATCTTCACGCCCGAACGGAGCGTGAACGTCCAGGTCAGCCCGTCGGCACTGGTCTCGTACGAGGATGCCAGCGCATTGACGTGGGCGCCGCGGAGATCGCGGCGCACGAGCGGCTCACCGAGCGACGTGAATATCGGTGTACGCATTGCTCCGTGCGAATAGGCGAACATCGGGTCCGGGGTCTGGGTACCAAGGTCCGGCAGTCCGAGGTTGATGTTCGGGTAACGAGACACCTTAGGCACGGCGCTCGGTGTTCCGGTTGGGGAGGTCGTCTGGCAGCCCACCAGAACTGCGGCAAGGCCGAGCCCGCCCGCAACCATGAAGTGCCGTCGACTCAGTTCGGCAGAGAGCAGCTCGGAGAGCATGCGACGAAGATCCGAATCTGGAATCCTGCCTAGTTCGGCCATTATGAGTACGCCTCCATGCCTGGTACCAAGAGCGGTGTCGCGATACTCTAGGCTATAGTGACGTGATGTTACAAGTAGCAAGTGTAGCGATCAGCCCGATGTCGAGGATCGTCGCAGCCGGGACGACCGCTACCATTGCCGCAATGGTGACTGCTCCTGGGTCAGCGAGGTCGCTCGCGCCGGCACATACCACACGGTAGAGAGGCCCATTGTCTCTGGAAACGCCCGGCGGCGCCGTGTCGGTCCGTGACAAATGGACCGGTGAGGTCTTCGCCGAACTCAAGCGCGCAACCGAGCCATTAATAGAAAGGACCATGGCGGGAGCCGTCGGAGCTCTGCGCGAGCCGTGGGTTCCTCTCGCTCGGGCCGCAGCACTCAGAGGAGCTATCACGCTCCTTCGAGAGCGACGCGACGACGTGACCGGGATCATGCGCCGTGAGACCGGGTTCACGACTGCCGATGTCAACGACGAGTTCGAGCGCGCGATGGTCACCCTTCAGCTGTGTGCCGAGGAATCCACCCGCCTCGGAGGTGACGTCGTTCCCCTTGGAGCGAGCGCAGGGTTCGAGCAGCGAGTTGCCTTCACGGTGCGTGTCCCAATCGGCGTGGTGCTCGCCATCACCCCCTTCAACGCCCCGCTCAACACCGTGTGCCACAAGATCGGCCCAGCCCTTGCCGCGGGCAACTCGGTCGTCCTCAAGCCCGCCCAGCTCACGCCGCTCACTGCGCAACTGCTGGTCGACACGCTGCATGCGGCGGGCGTGCCCGAGCACTATCTGCAGATCGTTCATGGCAGTGGTGGGGAGCTCGGCCTCAGGCTGCTTCGCGATCCAAGGATCTCCTTTGCGACGTTCACCGGATCCACCGAGGTCGGCTTGATCGTGAAGCGAGAAACGGGGATCCCTCCGGTCCAGTTGGAGCTCGGGAGCACGTCGACGACCATCGTGTGCGAGGACGCCGATCTGGATCTAGTCGTCGCGGACGTACGGCGATCGGGCTTCAGGAAAGCCGGACAGGTCTGCACGTCGGTCCAGAATCTGCTCGTTCAACGGCAGGTCGCCGAGCAGCTTCGCGAGCGCCTCACCGCGAGCGTCGGGAGCCTCCATTCGGGTGACCCTGGGGAAGCGTCAACGGATGTGGGCCCGGTGATCACTGAGCAGGCCGCTGAGAGGGCGAACATGCTGGTCTCCGAAGCGGTCAGCGCCGGTGCGCAGGTTGCGGTCGGCGCCAGGCGCGACCGCAACCTGCTTTCGCCGACCCTGATGATCGACATCGACCCGAGCATGCGAATCGTGAGCGAGGAAATCTTCGCACCGGTCGTCAATCTGATCTCGTTCGACTCACTGTCTGAGGCGTTCGGCATTGCCAACAGCTCGCGCTACGGCCTTCAGGCCGGCTTCTACACGGCGTCGATCGCAAGAGCACTCGAGGCCGCGCGTTCGCTCGAGGTCGGCGGCGTCATCATCAACGGCACCTCGAGCACGCGCGCCGACGGGATGCCCTACGGCGGCGTGAAGGACAGCGGATTCGGCCGGGAGGGGCCGGCCGCGGCGATCAGCGAGATGACCATTCCCAGACTGGTCATCCTGACGCCCTAGCCCTAGGGCCACCGAAACGGCAACACACAGTCCGCTTCCTGCGATGACCGCGGCGGTGGGCATCCCCACAGGTACGCCCGGTTCGGGCGTCGTTTGGCCGACTCGTCCGACCCCGGTCACCGCACATTACATGCAACAGATGTATCATACGTTCGGAATCACACTTATATCATCCACCCGCCCATAACATCAGGAAAAGAATTTGTGAATATTCTCGTGATCCTGGCAACGTTCCTTGCGGCAGGCGTCGAGTGGGTGGAGGCCCTGACCATCGTCCTCGCGGTCGGTCTGGTCAGAGGCTGGAGGAGCGCCTTTGTCGGCATGGGGCTCGCTCTGGTCGCCCTGGTTGCGCTCATCGCGGCCTTCGGCGTTGCGATCACCTCGCACGTTTCCATCGATGCCGCCCGCACCGTTGTCGGCGTCTTCCTTCTGCTCTTCGGCTTGAAGTGGCTGTACAAGGCCATCCTTCGATCCAGCGGGCTTCGCTCATTGCACGATGAGGCGAAAACCTTCAGGGAAACCCGCGCGATGCTGGAGACCTCGCAGGGACGAGGCGGCAGCGACCGAGTGGGTATCAGCACGTCGTTCGGGGGCGTCTTCCTCGAGGGTCTCGAGGTTGTGTTCATCGTTGTTGCCCTGGGTGGGCTCGAGAACGTCGCCTCAGCGATCGTGGGCGCCGTTGCGTCGCTGGTGGTTGTCGCCGGGGCGGGTATCGCGCTCCGGACCCCGCTGACCCAGGTGCCTGAAAACACGATGAAGTATGTGGTGGGGATCATGCTCACCTCGTTCGGTACCTTCTTCGCCGGTGAGGGGATCGGCGTGCAATGGTGGCGTGAGGATCTGAGCCTGCTGCCGCTGATTGCGGCATACGCCCTCGCTTCTGTTGCCTTTGTTCTCTTTCTCAAGCGCACCCCTCGGGCCTCCTCGGGGCGCCCCAACCCGATCCTCCACGGGCTGCAGACGGCCGTGCTCGAGCTGTGGGGACTGTTCGTTGATGACGGGGCTCTGGCCGTTGTCGCCGTCGTCGTGCTGTTCGCAATCGCCTGGTACACGGATCACGTCACCGGCCAGCGCGGCGTGGCGGCGGTGCTCCTCGTTGTCGGCGTCCTCGCTGCCATCGCAATCGGTCTCACCGGGCCATACCGAAAGAGCCGTCAGAGCGCTCGTACGGCCGCCAAGGCAACCGCCGAAGCGCAGGCCCCGGCGCCAACATTGGCACCGGAGGAGACGTTCGTCACCCACTAGCCCTCCGGGCCGTCAGCGCCCACAGCGCTCCCTGCGTCAGGTCGTCACGATGTCGGCGGTGATATCGGCAATGGTTCTGCACCCGGTGAGCGCCATCGTGTGATCGATCTCGTTCCTGAAGATCTCGAGGATACGATCGACGCCGGCCTCGCCTCCCGCGGCCAATCCGAACATGTAAGGGCGGCCGATGAAACACGCACGAGCGCCAAGCGCAAGAGCCTTGACCACATCGCTGCCGCGCCTGATCCCGCCGTCGAGGAACACCTCCATTCGACCGGCGACGGCCTCGACCACCTCAGGCAGGATCTCGATGGTGGGCCGGATGCAATCGAGGTTGCGACCGCCATGGTTGGATACGACGATCCCGTCCACGCCGGCATCCACCATCTGCCCACATTCGTCGCTTCGCGTGACCCCCTTGAGCACCAGCTTTCCTTTCCAGTGGTCACGAATCCAGGCAACGTCCTTGAACGTGATCGGGCGCATGTTCTGCACAGTCCTCGCAAAGTTCCAGTAGGCCATGCGGGCGCGGCCCAGGCCCGGCGCCACCCCGCGATGGCCGACCTTGCCAACGAGAAAGTCCTTTGTCCACATCGGATTGGTGAGACCCGTCAGCAGCAGGCGCGGTGAAACCTCCAGTGGAATGCTGAGATGGTTTCGGTAGTCGCGCTCGCGCTTCGGGTTCACGGCGGTGTCGATAAGCACGCAGAGAACACGATATCCGGCCGTAGCCGCGCGCTCGAGCAGCGCTTCGGACACCCTCCCATCCTTGGAGAGGGGCGGCTGATACCACAGAGGTGCGGTCGCAACCGCCGCGATCTCCTCGAGGGGATAGCTCGCTGATCCGCTGACCGCAAAGATCGTGTCGGCACGACCGGCAGCGCGCGCGATCGCGAGCTCAGCCTCGCTTCGCGCCATACGGGCGAAGCCACACGGCGCCAGCATCAACGGCATGGCTATGGGTTCACCGAATACCGTTGTCGACAGGTCACGGGTGGACACATCGGCGAGGGCACGCGGGCGAAACCAGAGACTCTGAAATGCTGATCGGTTCGCTCGCAGCGTGATCTCATCCGACGCGCCGCCGTCGATGACGTCGAAGATGGCCTTTGGCAACCGACGGGCCCGGAGCCGCATCTCGTCGGCGTTCAGAACGTCCCGAACGTCCTTGTGGAACAGCGTCAGGAGCGCTCCGGGCGGATGAGCGTCCCGACGATGTCGGAACGCCAGTACTTCGTGTACAGATGATACGAACGCAGACTGCCCGCGACCGGCCCGAGGCGTTCGGCCAGCTCGGCACCCGACCACCTGGGAAGCAGCGGCCAGGCAGGCGCTTCAATCATCAACAGTCCGGCGGGCCTGTCGATGAAGACGCCCGTGAACGCGCGAGCCTGCATGAAGGACTCCGCGGTGTTGATCGCTTCCGCGCATCGTGCGAGTGCGTCCCCTTCGACGTCGCCGAACTCGTAGAGGGCCACGCCGTCCCAATCAGCCCGTCGCGGCAGCGTGCCGGGGTATATCTGCTCCAGGTCAAGGCGAGTCCAGACCGACCCGACCCGCGCCAGCATCCGTTTGCTCCACGGCGTGAAATGCTGGCCCGCCTCGGCCAGGTAGTCGCGGCCGGTGATGACGTCAGTGTCACTCAGATCGTAGATAGCGACGTATCTCGGTGCTCCTTCCAAACAGACGAACCGCTCCCCGGTGAGAAACCCGGGGAGTGCAAGGCGTTGTGGGAGGTGCTCGAAGTCGTACCAGGCGTTGAACTCTTCCTCATCCTGCGCGGTGGGACCCATCCGAACGACGAGCAAGCCGAGGCTCCGAGCGCCCGCTTCGGTCACACGTGCATCCTTTGTCGCGCCGCTCGCATGGTCGACCCACGGCGCGACGTCATGCCGCGAGGCTCTTCAGGCCGGCGAGCTCAACGGCGGTGGCCTGCACTGCCGACACGAGATCACCGCCGGTCGCGCGAACGTCCGGGAAGATGACCATCTCCGTAAATCCCCGCTCGAGGCAGGCCTCCACGTCGTCACGGAGGGCGCCTCGGTCCACACCGTCCCAGAACACCTGGGCCGACCAGCGCAAGGTCCCCGGATCGCGACCCTGACGCTCGCACTCCTCACTCAGCATCTTCCCCAGCTCACCGGCTTCGGCTGCGTCCTTGATCCCGGTGAGGTTCCACACGTCGGCGTGGCGCGCGATGAGCTTGATGGTTGCCGGACCGCGGCCGCCCATCCAGATTGGCGGATGCGGCTGCTGAACGGGTTTTGGGTTCGCGATCGCATCGGTCAATTGGAAGTACCGGCCCTCAAAGTCGGACCGGGTCTGCGTCCAGAGCAGCTTCATCACCTGCAGGGATTCGCTCAACCTGCCGATGCGATGATCAAGGCCGGCGATGCCGTACATGGTGTGTTCAGCTTCGGCATGAGCAGCTCCGATGCCGAACTCGAGGCGTCCCCCGGAGAGATGATCCACCGTCACCGCAGTCTTGGCCAGAACCGCTGGGTGCCGGTATGTGTTCCCGGTCACGAGGCAGCCGATGCGAACGCGCGTGGTTGCCTCGGCCATCGCTGCAAGCAAACTCCACGCTTCGAAAATTGAGCTTTCGAGGCCGCCACTCTTGACGCCGGCGAGGTGATCGAAGTTCCAGAGATGGTCGAAACCCGCTTCGTCCGCGATTTGCCAGCAATCACGCATCTCGTCGATTGTCGAGTTCTGGCCGGAAACCTTGAGTCCGAAGCGAATAGGGTGTTGCATGTCCTCTCAGCGTCAGGTGTGTTTGGGAGCGTTGATCGGTCAGATGTCAGGCGTGCGACGCGGTGGTACTCGGCACGCGCCCCGGCACAGCGCCGTCTGCCGTGGAGGCGACGAGATATCGTGACTCGAGCTCCACCGCGGTGTCGATCCCGAGCATCTCGGCAAACTGCTTGGAGGTCTTGCTGCGGCCGGCGGCATGTGCAAGCGATCCTGTCCGGTGATATTCAGTCATCACCTCGTCGACCGCCTGCAGCGCGGCAAGGATGACTGCGGCAGGGTCCAATCGGGCAGCGAACCCCATGGCCTTGATCTGGTCCAGTGACAGATCGCCGAAGTTGACGCAGGACATGACCAGCGGCACGGGGCGGCCCCAGCCACTCGCGTAGGCCTTGAGGTCGTCCAGGTTCCCGGAGGGCACGAATATCGCTTCGGCTCCGGCATCGGCGTAGGTGTGTGCGCGGTCGAGAGTCTCGGCGACCCCAAGACCTGCTGCCAGAGCGTCGGAACGCGCCCAGATCATCGTCGAGCTGTCGCTGCGAACATCGAGCGCGGTCTTCAACTTGGCCACCATCTCGCGCTTCTCAATCAGCCGCAACGGGAACTCGTCGTAGAACGCGCAGTGTTTCGGCGCCGCCTGGTCCTCGAAGACCATCGCTGCCACACCCATTCGCTCGAACGCCTGGACGGTGCGCGCGACCTGGAGGGGACCGCCGTACCCGTCATCGCAGTCCGCGACGACCGGAAGCCCGGTCGCATCGACGATGGACGAGCAGAATCGAAGTTGCTCGGTCATGGTGGTCAGCGCGAGGTCACCAACGCCGAGGCTGGTCGCGCTGCCCATGTAGCCTCCGCCCCAAAAGGCTTCGAACCCGATTCGAGCCATGAGAATGGCGGATGTCGCATCGAACGGACCCGGGAGCACCAGGACATCCGCCGCCGACATCAGCTCTCGGAGCCGGAGTCGGGCTGCCGTCGGTGACGACCACCTCACAGGAAATTGAGCCATCCTTTGGTCCTCCTGGCGGGTCATGGGAGATATCCCTGACGAATGTAACAGATCGCTATACGCAACGTCTGTTTCATTTGCCGAACCAGCCACCACGGCGGATTCGGGGGTGGGGCACTGCCCCGTCAAGGAATTGGAGGTGGTTCGCTCGCGACCACAGTGTCCGCGGCGGATGTGCGTGTGTACTCGCGGAGCGTCGGACTCAACGCGGCGATTGCCACAATTCCAGCGATGCACAGCAAGCCGCCGGAGACGACCGAGATCACCGGCGTGAAGACTGCAGCCACGGTGCCCGCTTCCAGGTCGCCGAGCCGCGGGCCGGACATCACGACCATCGTGTTGAAGGCGCTGAGCCTTCCACGCATCGAGTCGGGAACCGACATCTGGAGAATCGTCTGCCGGAAGACAGCGCTGACCATGTCGGCGGCGCCCGCGATCGCCAGGAGCAGCAGGCCGAGCCATCGTATGCCTCCGGCCAGCCCAAACCCTGCAATGGCAAGTCCCCAGAGGGCGATCGCGCCGACGATGAACGCCCCCTGGCGCCGCACGCGCGGGACCCATCCCGAGAGCAGGGTTGCGACCAACGCACCCGCCGCCGGCGCCGAGTAGAGAAGGCCCAGTCCGGTCGGCCCGACTCGGTAGACCGTCAACGCCAGCGCCGGAAAAACAGCTGTCGGCATCCCGAAGATGGTGGCGTTGAGGTCCGCCACGAAGGTCGCGATGAGCACCGGCGTTCGTCTCACATACCTGAGCCCTTCCGTCGGAGCTCGCCAGCCCCTCTGCACCATTCCACCGACCGGACGTTGGGGGTTGAGTGACGCCACCAGCAACGTCGCTGGAATGCACCCGGTGGCATCGATGGCATACGCCCATCTCAGCCCGAGGAACCCGATGATCAGCCCTCCGGCCGCCGGACCGATGATGGCGCCACCCTGGTTGAGCACCTGCCCAAGCGAGAGAGCCGAGGGAAGTATCTTTGGGTCGACGAGACGTGGAACCGTGGCAGCTCGCGCCGACTGATCCAGCGTCCATGCGGCGGTCCCCAACCCAGCCAGTGCGAAGACAATCCAGATCGGCGTGGACGCCGGACGCAGGGCGCCCGCCACAAGGCCCAGCGATGCCAGACCGGCGGTGCCTTTGCCCAATATCTGGATACGCCTCCGATCGAAGCGATCGATCAGCCCACCGCCGTAGAGGCCTGTTCCAATGATCGCGGCCGCCTGCGTGACACCAAGGAGCCCCACCGCCAGAGAGGAATGGGTGGCGACATAGACCTGGTACGGCATCGCCACGATGACCAGTTGACGGCACCAGACCGTGAAGACTTGCGACGACCACAAACGCCTGAAGTCGCGCGAACTCCTCAGCGGAGTGACGTCAATGATGAGACGCCGCCCGCCCACGAGCCATGCGCGACTGGGCACCAGATTAGGACGGCGTATCGGAGCACCCCCGGTACAGCACCACCATCACCGTGATCGCCTCACGCCTCAACGCCCTCGGATGACCGCTGCCGGCGCTCAGGCCGCGGTCACCATGCTCGCGTCAATATCGTTCACGGTCGCACAGCCCATCAGCGCCATGCTGTGCTCGATTTCGTTTCTGAAGATTTCGAGCACACGGGAGACACCCGCCTCGCCGCCAACCGCGAGGCCGAACATGTACGGCCTGCCGACGAGGCACGCGCGAGCGCCGAGTGCAAGCGCCTTGATGACGTCGGTCCCGCGTCGAATGCCGCTGTCGACATAGACCTCGGCGCGGCCGCCAACCGCATCAACCACTTCCGGCAGAATCTGAATGCTCGGACGGACGCAGTCAAGGTTGCGACCGCCGTGATTTGAGACAACGATGCCGTCGACGCCCGCATCGACGATGGCTCCGCACTCATCACCGCGCATGATCCCTTTGACGACGACCTTTCCCTTCCAGCGGCTGCGAAGACGTTCGAGATCCCTCATGGTCACGGGTCGCATGCTCTGGACCGTCTTCGCGAAACTCCAGTAGGCCGTCCGCGCGCCGCCGACCACGCCCGGGGCCACGCCTCGGGTGCCCACGTTGCCCATGACGAAATCTTTGGCCCATACCGGATTAGACATCCCGGCCCACAGCAGACGTGGCGACATCTTCAACGGCACGGTCAACTTGTTGCGGTAGTCCCTTTCCCGCTTGGGAGTCACCGCGGTGTCGATGGTGATGCAGAGGACGCCGTATCCGGCCGCCTCGACGCGGTCGATGAGCGACGCCGCATCGGATTGCTTCGGCGGGAGATACAGCTGGTACCAGAGGGGACCGGTCGCCGACCTGGCGATCTCGTCCACAAGGTAACTCGCCGACCCGCTCACGGCGAAGAGCGTGCCGGCCTTCCCGGCAGCCCGAGCCACCGCAAGCTCTGCCTGACTATTGGCCATCCTGGCAAAGCCGCATGGCGCCAGCATGAGCGGCATCGAGATGGCCTGTCCGAGCACCGTCGTGGAGAGGTTGCGCGTGCTGACATCCGCCAGGGCTCGCGGCCTCAGCCAGATTCGATCGAACGCCGTGCGGTTGGCACGAAGTGTGATCTCGTCGCCCGCGGCACCGTCGATCGCATCGAAGACCGCGCGTGGCAGCCAGCGAGCCTGCTCGCGCATCTCTTCGATGTTCAGAATCCTGTCAACGCGTCTCCGCAACAACACGGGGCTCCTCCTCCACTCCGGCTTTCCAACATGCCACCTCGACACCATCAAGTTCCTTCAACTCGGGCATGACCTTGCACGCGTCGGCGGCAAGAGGACAGCGCGGCGCAAATGGGCAGCCGACGCGATCCTGAGCGGGGGCCGGAGGCTGACCGGGGATGGCGCGCAACCTCGCCCTGGATTTGTCCGTTGGTTGAGGAATGGCCCCGACCAATGCTCGCGTGTACGGGTGACGCGGCCGCTGGATGACCTCGGCGGTGGGACCTTTCTCGACAACCTCTCCCGCATACATGACCACCACGTACTGGCACAGCATCTGAGCGACCGCCAGGTCGTGGGTGACAAACAGCATCGAGAGATTCCGTTCGCGCCGCTGGGCATCGAGGAGTCTGAGAATGCTGAGCTGAGTCGTCACGTCGAGCGCCGTGGTGGGCTCGTCAGCGATGACGAGCTTGGGCCCGCGCGCCAAGGCAGTTGCGATCGCCACGCGCTGACACATACCACCGGAGAACTCATGAGGGTATGACCCGAGCCGGGTTGCCGCATTCCTCACCCCGAGCGACTCCAGCAGGGAGATGATGAGCGCCCGACGCTCGGCCTTCGGGATCTTCGGGGAGAGCGTCTCGTCGACATGCCGTCCAATCTTGCACAGCGGGTCGAGCGCGGCGGTCGGGTCTTGAGGGATGTAGCCGATGTCCCCGTGAAGCGTGGTGCGCATGGCCTTGTTGCTGAGCTTCAGCAGGTCAACCCCATCCAGCCTGACACTCCCTGCCTCGATGTCGCCGATAGGTGGTCTGATGAGTCGCATGACACTCAGGGCCACGGTGGTCTTCCCGCTTCCAGACTCGCCCACAAGACCGACGGTGGCGCCCGTCGGCACATCGAAGCTGACATCGCGTACTGCAACCGACCGACGATTGTCGTGCAGGTACGCCACGCGGAGATTCTCAATTTGAAGCATCGTTCACCAACTACCGATGACCGGTCGGATCGCTACGAGACCGCAGCCAGTCTCCCATGAGATTGGAAGCGAGCACCGTCAGGCTGAGCGCGATCCCCGGGAAGAGGGCCAACCACCACGCGGTGGTGAGATAGTCGCTCCCGCCCGCCAGCATGCCTCCCCATGATGGCGCCGGAGGCGGCACACCGATACCGAGAAAGCTCATCGCGCCCTCGCTGAGGATCGCGGCACCGAGCTGCAGCGTCGCCAGCACAACCAGCGTGCTCATCACGTTCGGTATGAGGTGTCGCCGAATGATCCACAAAGGCCCAGCGCCCATGACAACCGACATCACGATGAAGTCCTGTTTCTTCAAACGCAACACTTCGCTACGAATGACACGAGCATAGCTCGCCCATCCCCCCACGGCGAGAATGATGATCACGTTCTGCTCACTGGCGCCGAAAATGGCGGCAAGCACGATCGCGAGGAGAATCGTCGGAAATGCGAGTGTCGCATCCGTGAAGCGCATCAGGACAGCGTCGATACGTCCGCCGATGTATCCCGAAATCATCGCGACCACCAACCCGAATGCTCCCGAGATAAAGACCACTGAGAGGCCGACGAGCAGCGAGATCCGCGCGCCGCCGAGCAAGCGACTGAGAACGTCGCGACCCAGTTCGTCGGTGCCTAAAGGGTATGCCCATGTGCCGCCGGCAAAGACGGGCGGGCGCAAGTACAGCGACAAGCTGACATGCGTGGTGCTGTGGGGTGCGATCAGTGGTCCGATCAGGCCGGCGAGAATGAAGAGAGCCAGGATCCCACCGGAAAAATATGGGCGGTGCGAATGGCCGCGGCGGTTCCGCCGGCCCGGCTCGGTGATTGCTTGCGGCACCGCTGCAGCCTTCGGACTGTCAGTTAACAGATCGAGTTGCGGCTGGATGGCCACGCCTGGACTGCGCTCCTACCCTTTCCGACTCGCAGGCGGACATCCGACCCATCGCATGCTAGGCAAAGACGCGCCTCCGCACCCTTGGATCCAACCATCCGTACGAGAGATCAACGAGCAAGTTCATCAGGACGACGATGATCGTGTCCACCGTGACGACGCCCTGCACCACTGTGTAATCGCGGAGGTTGATCGCCTGGATGGCCAGCAGGCCCATCCCAGGCCAGCCGAAGAGTGTCTCGATCACGACCGAACCGGAGAGCAGGTCCGCCAGCTGAATGCCGGTCAGCGTTATCACCGGCAGCGACATATTGCGCAGCAGATGCCGCATCAGTACCGACTGCTTCACTCCCTTGCTGCGTTCGAACAGGGTGTAGTCCGCACGCAGCGCCTCGAGCGTCGCCGAACGACTCAGACGCGTGATTGACGCCATGGGGCGGAGGCTCAACGCCAGCGCCGGGAGGATCAGATGCTCTGGACCGCCCGCACCGAATGCGGGCAGGAGCCGGAGCTTGACCGCAAACACCAGAACGAACACGATCCCCAGCCAGAACACCGGTACCGACTGACCAATCAGACCGATAAATCTCGCCACGCCGTCAATCCACGTGCCCGACTTCACCGCGGAGATGGTGCCGAGCGATACACCGACTATGGAGGCGAAGGCGAAGGCGACAAAGGCGAGCTCGGCTGTGTAGGGCAGCGCCGTCGCCAGCAGCTGAACAACCGGTGCCTGGAAGCCATACGACGTCCCGAAGTCGCCACGAACGATCTGAGATAGGAAGGTCAGGTACTGCACGTACAGCGGATGCTGCAGCCCAAGCCGGTCTCCAATGGCGACGATGTCGGCATGTGTCGCTCCGAGCGGGGCCAGGACCTGAGCTGGATTGCCACTGAGACGCACCAGCAGGAAGACGACCGTCACCACGGCGAGAATGACGATCAACGACTGCACCAGCCTTTGGAGCGTATACCTGATCATCTGAGCATCCCGATCAGGCGCCGGAGCGCGCCGCACGGAGCCGGCAGAAGGACTCTCGACCGTTGATGAGCCCGGCGCCTGGCGAGGATGCGATTCCCTGAAGCCGGCGGCTCCTGGTCACTGCACGCCCCCACCGAGCGGCTTTGCGGGGTCGCCGTCCCATCCGTAGGTCGGTGCCGGCGCTCTCAGGGGCGGGAGGTCCCAGGTCCCGGTGGCCGGCGCGGCGAACGAATACTCGTCGACGAGCACCTCGAGCACCGTGGGCCTGCCAGAGGCCAGCGCAGCGGCCACCTGTTCCTTGAGGTCGGACGGTTTCTCGACATGAGCGCCCTCCGCCCCCATCGCTCGGGCCATCGCCGCCATGTCTGGCGTGAACGGCTCGCCGGTCGACTCATTGCGGAACCGGGTCGCTATCTCCTTCCCGAAGAAGGCGCGTTGCTGACCGTAGATAGAAGCATAGCCTTGGTTGTTCCACACGAGCCAGACAACCGGCAGCCCGTACTCCACCGCCGTTGCGACGGCATTCGAATGCATCATGAAACCGCCGTCGCCGCAGACCGCGAGGACGGGTTGCTCCGGAGCTGCAAACTTCGCTCCGAGCGCACCTCCGATACCGAATCCCATCGACGCGAATCCCCACGACTGCAGGAACTGGCCGCGCGCGGGCACTTTGAGCTGTTGGAGCAGCCAGTTGTGATGGATGCCGACATCGGCCAGGACAATTGCGTCATCCGGGAGCACATGGCCGAGGTCGCCCACGAGCCGATCGGGTCGGATCGGAATGGATTCATCTCGCTGCCGTGTCTCGATGTCAACCGTCCAGGTGTGCTTCCAGTCTTGGGTGGCCGCCACCCAGCCCGCGTTTCGCTGCGCGGTCACCGCTGCCCGGTCACCGACCGCAGCGAGGAGTTGGCGCAGGAACGCCCTCCCGTCGGCGACGATGCCAAGTTCCGGCGGGTAGTTGCGACCGATCTCCTGCGGGTCGATATCCACGTGGATGAGTTTGGTTGGGGGAATGCTGTACGTCACCCCGGGGATCCACGAACTTGTCGCCCTGTCATCGAAGCGCGTGCCGATCGCCAGGAGCACATCGCACGATCGCGCAGCCTTGTTGGCGGCAAACGTGCCGTTCCGTCCGGTCGGTCCGAGGGCCAACCGATGGTTCTCGTCAATGGCGCCCTTGCCAAGTGGGGTGGTGATCACCGGGATCTGGAGCATCTCGGCCACCGCGGTGAGATCGTCGCGTCCAGCGGCCAGGTGCGTCCCGTTGCCGGCGACGATGAGCGGCCTCTCAGCGGCCAGCAAGAGTTCGATCGCCTCGTGAAGAGCGCCGGTTTCAGCGGCAGGCGGCCGACCGATGGCGCCCGCCCACTGGCCGGCCGCCTCGAGCTCCACCTCCGTCTCCTCGACGAACACGTTCAGCGGGATGTCGACGTGCACCGGTCCGGGACGACCGGTGAGCATCAGGGCATAGGCCTGCCGCATGATCAGGGGCAGCATCTCGGGCCTCATCGCCTGGTAGCTTCGCTTGACGTACGGCCGCATCACCGAGGCGAAGTCGCCCTGGAAGTAGCGGCCGGTCTCCTGAAACGGACCGCGATTGAATTGCTGGGTCGGCACGTTGCCCGTGATCGCCATGAACGCGGACGAGTCCTGGAACGCCGCTGCAACCGCCATCGCCAGATTGAGCGAGCCCGGACCGCACGATGTGTAGGTTGCCACCGGCTTGTGGGCGACCCGGTAGAAAGCGTCTGCCATGAATCCCGCGATTCGCTCGTCGTGGGTCGTGATCGTCGAGATCTGATCCTTGCGATCGTAGGCGGCGTCGAGCAAACCGATGATCCCATGGCCGCAAACGCCGAACAGATAGGGGACGCGCTGCTTCACCAGGTAGTCAACAACGATGTCGGCGCCGCGTTCGACGGACATGAGAGTCAGCGCCTCCGATCGTTTGGTATACGACTGTGCACCGTGCATGCTCGCAGCGTCGACGGGCAAGTGTCAAGCCCGCGAGCGAACTCGAACAAGCGCTCCTGACCGGGTTCCGGACCTATGAGACGGCCAGGGGCGGGAGGGCGAGCCCGAGCTCCTGCGCGAGGGTTTCCAGCGACGCCCAGGTTCCCCCGGCGAGGGGAACCCCGTCACGGCGAGCCTGAGCCTCGGCCTGTGCGGCACGCTCCCCCGGGAGCCGGACACCGGTGGTGCCGACCTCCGGCTCCGCGCTTCTGATGACCGACAGGAGTCGATCGGCTCGGTCGCGCATCTCGAGCGGGTCGAGGAACGCCTTCACATCGAGCACCACGAACGCGTGGCCGGAGTTCCACTGATCACTCGAAGTGAGGTCGGCGAAGTAGCTGCTCCCGGGTTGGTGCGTCTTCATCTCGCTCTCACGATCCCAGTCGAGCCCGGCGAGCGCCCCCGCCACAAGCTCGGTGAACACAGCCAGACCGAACCCCTTGTGAGCGCCAATTGGCAGAAGGGCGCCCCCGAGCCGAAAGTCCGCCGGATTTGTCGTGGGCTGACCGTCTCGGGCGACGATCCATCCCTCGGGTATCGGCTCCCCACGCTCCAGCGCCATGTTTATCCGGTTGCCGGCCACCACGCTCATGGAGGCGTCGAGGACGAATGGCGCCCCTCGACTCGGCACCGCGTACGCGACCGGGCTGCTTCCAACGGCGGCAGTCCTGGAGCCCGGTGCCTTCATGACCCGAGGGGTCGTGCTGAAAACCACGGCGACCGCATCCGCCTCAGCCGCCAGGAGCGCGTAGTGGCCGGACGCCCCGAGGTGCGACGAGTTGCGGACAAGCACCACCGCAACCCCGTGGCTCGCAGCTTTCGAGATCGCCAGTCGCATCGCCTTCGTGGCGACCACATGGCCGAGGCCCGCATGCCCATCCACGACCGCAATGCTCGCCGTCTCGCGGATCACCTCGAACTCTGCCCGTGGGTCGATCCCACCGTCCCTGATCCATCGGACATAGCGCGGGACGTGGCGTACCCCATGCGTGACGAGACCCCGCATCTCGGTGCGCACCAGTGCGTCCGCGGCCATTCCGGCATCGTCGCCACCCATGCCGACCGCGCCGAGAATGGAGCCGACGACCGCTCGCAGATCGTCGGCCGGCACGTTTATGACCTCGTTCGCACCGCGCACGCGGCAGAGCTTAGTGCACCGCGCGCGACGTCCCGAACCTCTGGGCGCTCGGCGGCTGACGCCCGGCGCCACAACTGCATTCGTTCAGCAGTCGGTCACCGGGGGCGGCTCGTCTCCGTTCTCCTTGACACACCCGGCTCAGAGCGACTAAGTTGTCTTTCGGGTTGCCAATCACTCGTTTCGTGCTGATCGTCTATCGCATGCCGGCCAAACCGACCTCGGCACGTGTGGCCGTATGGCGACAGTTGAAGAAGGCTGGGGCCGTCTATCTACAGCAATCCGTCTGTGTTTTTCCCGATACGCCTCGGATCCATCGGGAACTACAACCCATTCTCACCAAGATCGACTCATCCGCGGGCAGTTTCCATCTGCTGCCGCTTCGCAGCCTCCCCGCCTCCGAGCAGGACAAGCTTGTCCGGGAGTTCCAGAGTCAGAGCGGCAAGCAATACCAAGAGATCATCGAGAACTGCGAGATCAACTTTCAGAAGGAAGTCGAGTTCGAAAGCTTCCGTGGGAACTTCACCTACGAGGAGGCAGAGGAAATTCGGATCGAGTTCGACAAGATCGTGCGGTGGTTCGCCACAGTTGCCGAGCGGGATTGGTTCGGTGCGTCCAATGCCCTGGAAGCCCGGCAATGGCTCGACCGCTGCGAGAAGTTGCTCGAAGGGTTTGAGGAAAAGGTCTTCCAGATCCAGTCGGCAGATGATGCCGTCAGATCACCCCGCTCGCCTGCCCTGCGCCAGCGCGTCATCCCCGGCGCATTGAGCTTTCGCCGCGAGGATATCGGCTGACTGCTGGCTGAGGTTCTCCTCCTGGGCGACAAGCCGGGGCGCGGGAACGGCTCAGTCCGCGCCTCCACCAGCGTCGCGGCTAGTTAACGCGCGTGCGCGCGACGGCGGGTCGTGCTTTCAGCAGCGACGGGTATGATCGCCCGCGTTTCAACGACTCGGCTGCGGCGGCATCCGGCGCGAACCTAGGAGACACAACATGGCTACATCGACGAGCCCGACGCAGCTCAGGTTGACGGCGCTTCCGGACGGCGCTCAAGCAAAGTTCAGCGACACGCTGGCGATCGACAATGATCGTCACGTCCTGTATCTGGGCGACAACTGGACGGGCGGCGTCGACGTCTTCGACATCGCGACGCCTCAGCCGGCGCTCGTGAAATCCGTGAAGCTGCGGGGCCGTATCTATGGCATCGCGGTGGCCGGAAATGCGAACAAGGTATTCGCCGGGATGAGCGGTAGCACGCTGGCGATCATCGACGTCGCGGCAGATCACTCGGTTGCGATCGTCCACACCGGCGGGGCCGGGCACGTCGACCTCCTCGATTATGACCCGGCGCACAGAAGGCTCTACGCGGCCAACAGACTCGATCGGTTGCTGACGTGGATCGACGCCGACACCAACGAGATAATCGGGCGCGTGGAGGGGCTCGGCTCTGGTCTTGAACAGCCTCGCTACAACCCGGTCGACGGCCTCGTCTACTTGACGGACAACCGCGAAAACGTTCTCTTCCAAATTGACCCTGAGTCCGCGCGTCTTGTTCAGACCTTTGCAATCGACGACGAGTGCTATCCGAACGGCATGGCCATCAATCCAGCCAACAATCAAGCGCTCCTCGTGTCGAGCTACGCCGCTCGCCCGCACACGGTCATCTGGGACCTCACGGCTCAGCGGATCGCGTCGATCACCGAGGAGTCGGGATGCGGTGACGGCGCCGTCTACATCGCACCACTGGATCGATTCCTCCAGGCTGCATCGGAGTTCAGCACCGGACCCGTCATCGGCATTTTCGGCGGCGATCCGGTGCGTTTCCTGGGCAATGTCCCCACGACACCGGGCGCGAGTTGGGTCGACTACGACACGGCGAACGAGTTGGTGTATGCACCCAGTGTCGTCGACGGCAAGCCTGGCCTCCTGAGCTTCAGGATGCCCGATCTCTGACCCACGCCGGCGTCAACGACCACATCGCGCTCAGCCGATGCTAGTGACGCCTTCTGTCATCCGCTGACACCTGCGTCCCCGGAGTCCGGCTGTCAGGCAGCTCTTCGGGGGGACGCGCCGCTCGGTACAGGAAATACAGCAGGATGTCGTACGACAGTTTCAAGCCGCCGCCGATGAAGAAGGGAAGGCTCGCGAGCTCGGCCATACCGATCAACGGAGTGGCGATCAGCGGGGCAGGAGCTGCGGAGAGGGTGCGTGCGATCCCCGTCACACCCGCAGCCGCCGACCGCTCATTCGGGTCGACCACGGCCACGACGTAGGACTGACGCGCAGGAACGTCCATCGAATTAAGGCTGAAGCGTGCGAACAGCACGACAGCGGCCAGGGGTAGGTTGGGCATCAGGGGCAGCAGAATGAGCAGGACGTTGCCGGGTATGTGCGTGAAGACCATGGTGCGAATGAGGCCGACCCGGGCGGCCAGCCGGGCGGCCGCCAGCGAGGAGAGACCCGCCAGCAGGTTGGCGACGAAGAACAACACGCCAAGGAGCGCCGGCTGCGCACCGTAGCGCAGCGTGAACCAATATGCGACAAGGCTCTGTGTCACCAGCGCGCCGCCGAAGGAATCGAGACTGAAGAGTCCCGAGAGCCTCAGCACAGTCCCGCGGGATCGATGCAGCCCCAGACGCCCAGCGATCGTCGACCTGTCGGCGACAGCGAGCTCGATTCCCGGAGAGAGCAGCCCGAAGCCGATCACGAGCACCAATCCAACGACCGCATAACCCAGGATGACGGCGCGATCGCTCACGAGTGCCGAGGTGCCGATCGCGCGGAGAGCGCTGACCAGCAGGCCGGCGGCCAGCGAGCCCATGGCGGCGGCGAACGATCCCGCAAGGCTGTACCAGCCGAAGACACGGGTCCGCTCGCTGTTCGGCAAGATGTGGCTGAGCGATGCCTGCTCGACAGCCATGAAGGGACCGACCTCGCCACCACTGACGCTGATCACGCCGATCGTGGCCGCCACAAGCAGTACCCAAAAATTTCCTGACACGGCGAAAACCACGCCGGCTGCGGCCATGAGCCCGGCACCGATCCGCAACACGCGGCGTCGTCCCACCGCGTCGGCGTGCGTCGTGAGCCAGAGGCTGATCGCGGCGTCGCCGAGGAGCGTCAGTGTCAGCAGCAGTCCGATGCGCAGGTCGCTGAGACCAAGGGCGACGAGGTACAGGACGAGGATGACTGAGAGGAAGCCGTACGCGAACATTCGCGCCATACGGGTCGCGAAGAGAATCCGGCCATCCCGGGTGAGCACGCTAAGTGGGAGACGAGGCATCCGTCGCTCCAGGTGGGCAGCTGATCGGTTGGTCCCGAGTGCTACGCAGCAGGCGCTTGCGCTCCCGTCGGTCGAGCGGAGGATGACCTAAGCGCATACCGCTCGGTCAAGGTGGAACGGCGAGTTAATGCAACCAAGGTTGCACAGTAATATGTATGCCTGCACGGCGTCAACCGTGGTCGCCTCCGGTGGGCGGACGGCAGCCTCAGTCGGTCTCGGCGGATACCAGCGGTACCGGCAGGCCGGTCTCAGAACCGTCCGCCTGACGTGCGACTGCCTCGCCGGCGTGGTGCCTTGCCACCCGCCTCATCGCAAGGATCCCGATCCCGGCCGATGCGAGGCATGAGACCCCGCCGACAGCGAGTCCGATTCGCCCCCCGGCAACCTCGACAATCCAGCCGATAAGCGGGCCTCCGATCGGTGTCGAGCCCATGAACGCAACTGCCCATAGCGCCATCACGCGCCCACGCATCGATGGTGCGGCCTCGAGCTGCAGCGTCGCGTTGCCGGTGGACATGAAGCAGATCGCCGCAAATCCCGTCACCGCCATCGCTACGAACGCGACGGCGAGCGTCGGCGCCAACGCAACGCCCAGGATGGCAACCCCGAACCCGGTGGCGGCGAATGTCATCGTGCGCAGTCCGGTGCGACCCCGCGCGGCGGTGAACAGCCCGCCGAACACAGCACCAAAACCCATGGCGGCAGTGAGAAAGCCATACGTCGCCGCGTTGCCACCAAAGGTCTGCTTGGCAACCACCGGCAACGTCACCTGGAATTCATAGGCCAGCGTTCCAACCATCCCTGCCATCAAGAGTGGCACCCAGAGTCGAGGCTCTCCTGCGACGTAGCGGAGGCCCTCGCGCAGCTGGCCTCTTGCCCGCTGAGTCGGTGGGCTCGGCTTGAGGGCGCTTGCGTCCATCGACGTCAAGGAGTACACGACTGCAACAAAACTCACGGCATTGATCAGGAAACAAAGGCCGACGCCGACGGTCGCGATGAGCACCCCGGCGACCGCCGGACCGACGGCTCGCGCCGCGTTCACCATTGTGGAGTTGAGGCTCACGGCGTTGCGGACGTGAGACGAGCCAACCATCTCGAGCATGAAGGCCTGGCGTGCAGGAGTCTCAAAACAGTTGTTGAAGCCGAGCACAATGGCAAGAACGCAGATCTCCCAGAACATCACGCTGTGCGTGACAACCAGGATCCCGAGGACAAGCGCCTGGACTCCCATGAGCGACTGCAGGACCATGAGGAAGCGACGCTTGTCGACTCGATCCGCGATGACTCCGCCATAAGGTGCGAGGAGAAGCACCGGAAGCGTTTGCAGGGCCAGGACGAAGCCGATCGCGGTGGGCGAATGGGTGACCGTGAACACCAGCCAGGACTGAGCGACGGATTGCATCCACGTCCCGATGAGGGATGCGCTCTGTCCAAAGAAGAATCGCCGGAAGTTTGGAATTGCGAGTGCGGAGAATGTTCGGCGACTGATCGCCACGAGCCCGGTCATCGAGCCTGCGGCCGCTCGTCGCCGGCCGTCCATCCAGGACGGAGTCGCTCCGCCAGATCCTCCAGGATGGGAAGCGCGAGCGCGAGCGTGGCCCGGTCACTCGCATCGAGATCCCGGAGCCGCCGGGACAGCGCGTCGTTCCGCTCCGAGCGGATCCGATCGAGCAGCCGGCTCCCCTTGGGCGTCGCGGTCACGCGACAGACGCGCTTGTCGACCTCGTCGCGGATGCGCCGCAGGAGACCGGCGGCTTCCAGTTTCGGGATCAGGCGCGAGAGCATCGTCGGGTTGAGGCCGGCGAAGTTGGCAAGGTCAGACAGGCGAATCGGGCCCTGTCGTTCCGCGGCGACCAGGATGTCGACCTCGGTCGTGGTCAGGGTCCCGGCTGCAGCGGTCGGCCGGAGCCGACGCGACACGCGGTTCACCGCAATCCGCAGCAGCGCCGCGTTCAGATCGTCTCCTGACTCCACGCTCGGGCGTTTGTCGATGCTCAGTCTCGGGGCCCCTCCACCAATAGTTGATTGCTGGCAAGTATATAACCTTCAGGGCCGGACGCCAGTACAGCGGTGACGGCGCGCTCGACAGAGGCATGCCTCGTTTCAGGGATGAAGGCATATCCCCCATCTCACACCCCGCATACGCAGAAGGGGGTCCGAGGGCTCGCGCGGCAGCGACCCGCGACCGTGGTGGAACACCTGTCGCGGGTCGCCGGAAGGAATCATCGCTGGCCGAGGTGCACCACGACGGTACGGTCGCGAACCGACCGGAATGAGGATATAACACTGGGTCCATGAGCTTCCTTCCCGAGCTCCGTCAGACACTCCTTCCGGCTCGCGACTCGAAGCATGGCCCGCTACCGCCACTGCTCGTCGCGATGACCTTCGTCACCGGGCTCGTGGATGCCTTCAGCTACCTTCTCCTCGGACACGTCTTCGTCGCCAACATGACCGGGAACGTGGTGCTGATGGGATTCGCGTTGGTGGGTGCGCCCGGCTTCTCGGTCGCCGCGTCGGTGGTGTCGATGGCGTCGTTCGCCGTCGGAGCGGTGGTCGGTGGGCGGATTGGCGCTTGGTTCGCCCAGCACCGCGGCCACCTGTTGACGACCGCGGCTGCGCTTCAGGGAACCTTTCTCGTCGCCGCGCTGCTTCTCGCGATCCTGGCCGGCACTCCGATCCCGGATGGCTATCGGTATCCGCTGATCGCCGTTCTCGCGATCGCGATGGGGATTCAGAATGCCGCAGCACGGAAGCTTGCGGTACCCGATCTGACCACGACCGTGCTCACCCAGACGCTGACGGGCATCGCCGCAGACAGCAGGATCGCTGGTGGACCGGGATCCAAGGCCGGCCGGCGGCTCGTTGCGGTCGCTGCGATGCTGTGCGGTGCTGTGGTCGGCGCCGCACTCGTCCTCTACGTGCGCTCCGTCTATCCGCTGCTCATCGCTGTGGTGGTGCTGGTGCGCTCCGTCTATCCGCTGCTCATCGCTGTGGTGGTGCTGGCGGTGGTGGCGGCGACGAGCCGCGCACTGGGAAGGGCGGGATCAGTCTGGCTTCGCGTCGACGGCTGACGGAGCTCGAGTGGACACTCGGGTGATGGCGGTGATATCGAGATCCGCAGAATCTTCCATCGCTTCTCCGTAGAGCTCACGGGTCTCATCAACGAGCGGTGCACTGGCACCCTGCTCGTTGAAGGCACCGAGCGCGAGATCAAGGTCCTTGACGATGTCGCGCACGGCGAACATCGTCGGCGTGTGCTGGTCATGAAGGAACCCGCGCTCACGAGCCGCAAGGCCCGGTGCGAAACGGACCAGGATCGAGAACACCTGGGCGCGGTCGAGCCCGACCGCTGTTCCTGCGGCAAGCAACTCGGCTGCGGCGGCGCTGGTGATGCCCAGCATGCTGTTGGCCACGAGCTTTAACCGCTGCGCGCTGGCGCGGTCACCGACGTACAGAACATCGCCCAGGTGTTCCAGCACCGGACGCGCCTGCTCGGCGTCGGCTCGATCTCCGCCCGCAAGGATGAGCAGCTTTCCGCTCTCGATCGCCGGCACGCTGCCCACCACCGGAGCGTCGAGAAACCGTACGCCATTTGCCTGCGCCTCGCGGCCAATCTCCTCGGCGATATCTGGGCCTGCCGTGCTGGTGTCGACCACCAGCCTGCCGGCGGCGGCGCGCAGCACGCCGTCCTCGCCGAGGTAGACATCGCGCACAGCGGCGTCGTTGGTCAGACTGCTGATGACCACGTCCGCCTCGCGCACGGCGTCGGCCGGCGTTGCCGCCACGCGACCGATGTGCAATTCCTCGGCCCTGGCAGCCGAACGGTTCCACAGCGTGATGTCGAATCCGGCGCTCGCCAGGCGCCGCGCCATCGCACCGCCCATCTTTCCGGTGCCGAGGATCGCAATCGTCGTCATCTCAGCGCTCCGGATCGCGATCCGGCGATATGAGCGCCGTCATGCACATCCCCGGAGTCGTGGCCCAGCGCACGACTTCGCGCACTCCGAAGCCGGTCTGCGCTGCGCTCCAGTTGGGCGCGCTCGTCGTCCGACATCGACGGGTCGAGGACGCGAACCACGCCACCCCGGCCGACGACGCTGGGCAGCGCCAGCGTGGCGCCGTAGGCCGCGTGGTACGCGGCCACCGGGAAGACGCTTCGCTCGTCGCGGAGGATCGCTTCGGTCAACCGCGCACACACGATGCCGATCCCGTACTGGCTCGCGTTGTTGCCCTCGATGATGGTGATGTTCGCGAACCGGACATCACGTTCGACGGCTTCGCGAACCTGTTCGAAAGGCTCGCCGCACTGCCGGCACGCGTCCGTGATCGGCACGCCAGCCACCGTGGCAGACGACCACAACAGGACTTCCGAGGTGCCGTGCTCACCAACCGCAATCGCATCGACCGAGGCAGCATTCACGCTGAGACGCTCGCCGAGATGCACACGGAACCGCAGGCTGTCGATCACCGTGCCCGTGCTCAACACCCGGTCGTGCTGCGCGAGTTCTCGCGTGAGATCGGCGAGCGGGTCTGGCGGATCGGTGACGACCATGAGGACCGCATCCGGCGCCGCCGCAACCAGCTGGGGCACGATCTCCCTGTAGATCGATCCGTTGGCGTCGAGGAGCCTGAGCCGGCCCTCCGTATCGTTTCGATCGGTCGCACCCCCGGCCTTCTCATTCATCCCAGCCGTGATCAGGACGAGGTCTGCGCCCTCGAGATCCTCGTAGGAGCCGTCGCGGATGTCAGCCGTCGGCGAGACCGGGCTGCCGTACCGCATGTCCAATGCCACGGCCTTCGCGCGCGACCGCGTGATGTCGACCAGGACAATCTCTCGTGCGGAGCCTCGCTGGCCGAGCGCCATCGCACAGGCGGCGCCGACTGCACCGGCGCCGATGATCCCTACTTTCACCGCCATTCCTCCGCGCAGCTTGCCAGCCTCCAAGCTTAGCCGGGTGTCCCGGCCGGTCGCATGACCGGGACCTGAGGAGGGCGTCGGTTCCGAACCAGATCCGGCCGCCCGGGAACGAGCGGCTCAACGCCAGGTCATGCGGGGACACCCACTGGAGCGGTCAGGCCGAACGGGCGTCTGTCACTCGCTGCTCATCTGCAGGCCGGAGGTGGAGGACGAACCTGCTGCCAACTGCGCCCGGGCGGTCGTCCAACGTGAGGTCGCCACCCATCTCGCGGGCCAGTGTCCGACTGATAAAAAGGCCCAATCCACTCCCGATCTCTGTTGACCCATCGTCGCGAGCGAAAGGTTCGAAGAGGTGCACGCGGCGCTCTTCCGGGATGCCGGCACCTGAGTCCTCGACAGCGACCTGAAGACCGTCCGCATCCTCGACGCGCAGCACCACGCGGCGACCTTTGCCCGAGTACACCAGCGCGTTATTGATCAGGTTGTCCAGAATTCGCAGCGTTCGATCCTGGTCACCTTGAGCAACGGCCGACGCGCTGCGCTCAGCATCGACGACAACACTGCCATGGAGCAGGCGAGCGCGCGGCTGCGCTCGTTTGGCTGCCGTCCGGGCGACCTCAGTGAGATTGATGTGGTCGTCGTGCATTCGAGTGGATTCGCTGCTATCGATGCGACGGAGCGCCAGAATGCCGTCTACGAGGACCCGAGCCTCCTCCAGCTTCAGGCTGAGCACCTCGAGCGGCGCGCTCCACTCCTCTGGTGCCAGTCCGAAGCTACCGTCCTTCAGCATCGAGAGATATCCGCTCGCGACCCCGAGTGGCGCTCGAAGATCGTGGACGATCTCCACGACCTCGTCGGGCAGCGATCGGACGACGTCAGCCACCGCTGTCTCCTCTCCAGAGATTCGAAGTCGCCTCGCGGGTCACCGACGGCACGGTCGCATACCTCAAAACCTTATATCAGCGCTATACACAAGTTGTACTCCAACGTACGCAGATCGGCAAGCGTCGTGCTCGGCTTTGGGTCAATTGGTACGTTGCGTAGGGAGGCGAGGCGCTCGACATTTTGGACAGACCTGTCTATCTTGTGGCCCTAGCAGATGAACCGACCGGTCTACTCAAAGGAGAGCGCCGTGAGCGCACCAAGCACCGTTCCAGCCACAGATATGGGCACTGCCCTGGTGACCGGAGCCACCTCAGGTATCGGCCGGGCGACCGCTCTCCGCCTCGCTCGCGACGGCTGGTCCGTCCTGGTGCATGGCCGAAACCCTGAGCGTGGTGCCGATGTGGTCCACGAGATCGAAGCAGCGGGTGGCCAGGCCCGGTTTGTGGCCGCCGACCTCAACGACCTAGCGTCCGTCCGAGCCCTGGTTGACGAGGTTGGGCCCGTCGATGTCCTCGTCAACAACGCCGGACGGTCGTGGTTCGGTCCCACGGCAGAGCTCGACGAGCCAACCTTCAACGACCTGTTCGACGGCAACGTGCGCGCGGCGTACTTTCTCGTTGCCGGGATTGCCCCAGGCATGGCCGAACGGTCCTCTGGAAGCATCATCAATGTGGCGAGCATGGCCGGGCAGATCGGTCTTGCCGGCGGTGCGGCCTACGGGGCCACGAAGGCGGCCCTGAGCTCCATGGCTCGGTCCTGGGCGGCGGAATTCAGCCCGCGCGGTGTCCGGGTGAATGCGGTGGCCGCCGGGCCGGTGTTCAGCACACCCGAGAAGAGCGAATTCATCGAGCAGCTGGGCGCAACCACGCCGCTCGGACGCGGAGCGCAGGTGGAGGAGATCGCCGAGGTGATCGCCTTCCTCGCCTCCGACAAGTCGAGCTATCTGACGGGGGCAACCATCGCCGCTGACGGCGGTCGAACCGCGGTGTGAACCCGTGAGCACCACCGCGCCGGCACAGATTCACCGTCGCGCCCCCGCTCGGGAGCGCCTCCTTGCTGCCGCCAACGAACTCTTCTACGCCGAGGGTATTCAGACGGTCGGCGTCGACCGGATCATCGAACGCGCTGGGGTGGCAAAAGCCTCGCTCTACAACATCTTCGGCAGCAAGGAAGCGCTCGTGGCCGCTTATCTGGCTACTCGACACGAGCGCACGACGAGTCGACTCGCCGAGGCGATCGAGAGGTTCGATGACCCGCGCGAGAAGATCCTTGCCGTGTTCGACGCACAGGCGCAGCAGCTCGAGCAGCCGGACTTCAATGGTTGCGCCTTCATGGCCGCGTCCACCGAGGCACCGCCTGGCGGTCTCGTGGAGCATGCCGCCGAGGAGTTCCGAGCCTGGATCCGAAACATGTTCACGACTCTGGCCGAGCGAGCCGGCGCTCCTGATCCCGTCACGCTTGGGCGCCAGTTCCATCTTTTGTATGACGGCGCTGGAGTCGCCGCCCGCATGGACCACCGCGACCCTGGAATTGCGCGGTCAGTCCGGGACGCCGCAGCGTTACTGCTGGATGCCGCGTTGACCGACGGCACGTAGAGGTCGGGCATTCACCGACAGACCGACGATCGCCGGCGTTGGGTCGACTCAGGAGCGCCGAACTGCCTTTCTACTGGTCGAGGCTGCCGATGAAGCGACGATCGCATCGATGGCTGCTGCGTTGGGCCGGTTGAGGCCGAGAATCTTTGCTTCGAGTTCCAGCGCGGCGTCCCCCGACCGCACCGTGAATCGCTGAACGACCTTTCCGCCGGCGGTCGAGACTTGGTACGACCCCCTGGGCAGTCGGCGCCAAATTGCTTGAGGACGAGGCGCTCCAAACAGAGGCGTCCGCGCTTCCAAGAGGACAAGCTCGGTCTTGGTGAGTGCCACGAGGAGTTGCCTGGGTGGCTTGTCCTCATCGGCGATTGCGGCCGAATGTCTTGCGGCGCCAACTATCGAGGAAGCCGCGCCGCGGAGCCCGCCGATCGCTGTGCGCCTGGCCACGCTGCGCATGAATCCGCCCTTGGGCAGTGCGAAGAGGGCTGCTTCAACATCATCCTGCAGGAGAGTCGAACTGCCTTCGACTGCCTGCTTCGGGCCGGCGGGTTCTATCCGATCGTTCATCTACAGGGACAGGGCTGCGAGAGCGGCGTTGACAATATGGCCGGGCAGCAGGTCGTGCAGACCGTACAATTCGTGGACTGACCCCGACTGACCGAATTGATCGACGCCCAGTGGTATGCACTGGACCCCAAGAGCCGACCCCAGCCACGCCATCGCGTGTGAGGCCGCATCGTGGACCGTGACCAGCGGGGCACGCTCGGCGGGGAATGCTGCTCGGAGCGACGCCGTTCGAGCCGGCGTCGACGCAGTGCGAACTCCATGTCTCAGTGTACGTTGCCAGTCAGAGTAGAGCCTGTCTGAACTGGTCACGTCGATGACATGAGCGGCGATGCCCTCATCGTGCAGTTCCGCTGCAGCAGCTATGACTTCCGGCATCACCGCACCGGAGCCAACCAGGCTGACGACAGGTGCTCCGGTAAGCGCCAACCCAGACGCATCCACGAGTCGATACGCGCCGGCGATCACCAGACGACGGAGTTCGACATCGCCAATCCTCTTTTTCGCGTCAACGAACGGTGTCTGATCGATCGGCCTGGTGCTGAGGCGGAAGTAGTAAGCGCCGTCCTCTGACGCTGCGGTGGTCGGATCCGCCGAGGAACCGATCCGTGCCAGGGCATCACACAAGAGCCAGTCCAACGCCACCGCGTACGACGGCTCGACGAATGTCGTGTTGGGCAGCTCGATCCCAATCGAGGGCGTGATGATCGATTGGTGCGCGCCACCTTCGGGAGCGAGCGTGATCCCAGAAGGTGTCCCGGCGATGACGAATCGCGCTCCCGAGTACACGGCATGTATGAATGCATCGAGCCCTCGACACACGAACGGGTCGTACACAGTTCCCACTGCGAGCAGTGGCTGCTCCGAGAGATCCCACGCCAAGCCCAGCTGGCCGAGAAGACTGAAGAGATTCATCTCCGAGATACCGAGCTCGATATGCTGACCCGTCGGATTCTGAATCCACTTGAAGAGCGAGTCCGGATTCCAGACCCTGTGGTCATTCGGAGAGAAGATGCCGGTCCGATTGATGAATCCGGCGAGATTCGTCGAGGTGGCAACATCGGGGGCAACGGTCACCAGATACGGCTTGACCTCTGGGTCACGGGACAGCTCAATGAGGATTTGGCCGAAGGTCTCCTGCGTTGAGATCGGTCGCGAGTCCACGATGCCGCTTGCCGAAGGGAGAGCGATCGCGGGCCCCGAGGAGCGCACCGGCCGCGACAAGTGCTCCGCCCGCCGCGTGACCAGGATGCCCGCGGGACTGCCAGGCTCAAACGAATCCCACTCCGTTTCCAACGAAAGCCCAACGGAGTCGCGCAGACGGTCGATCTGTTCGGTCGTCAACAGCGCAGAGTGGTTGCGGGGATTGCCGGCGAGGGGAAGGCCCCAGCCCTTGATCGTGTAGGCGAAAATCACGCTCGGCCGGTCCGTCACCATGTCGCACTCTTGCAGCGCTTCCAGGAGGGCGACGAGGTCGTGGCCACCAAGGTCTTGAAGGAGCGGTGGCAAGTCGTCGTCGCCTACTCCAGCCAGCGCAGCCTGCACCTGCGATGGCGCCCCGTCGATGAAGCGCTCTCGCAGTTCGTCACCGCTCAGGCCGAACACGGACTGGTATTGCTCGTTGGACATACTGTCCATCCACTGGCGAAGCGCGTCGCCGTGCGGCCCGCTGAATTGCTCACGCAGGCGATGTCCGTATTTCACCTCGCAAACGTGCCAGCCGGCGGCCTCGAACTGCTGCACCCACTGGCGAGCACGCACCCCGGGGACCACGCGATCAAGGGACTGCCGGTTGAAGTCGATGATCCACAGAACGTCACCAAGTCCTTCGGTAGCCGGGTCGGCGATCGCTTCCCAGATATTGCCTTCGTCGAGCTCGGCGTCGCCGATGAGCGCGACGAACCGAGATCGCGGTCGCGCCCCAAAATGGGCGTCGACATAGCGGCGGGTCACCGCTGCGAAAAGTGGAGCGGCAGCGCCATGTCCCACCGATCCCGTGGAGAAGTCGACGTAGAGCGCATCGGGATCCTTCGTCCGGCTTGGATAGGCCTGAAGGCCCCCAAATCCCCGAAGCCTCGTCAGTTGCGTGCGGTCGAGGTTGCCAAGCAGGTACTGGATGGCGTGGAAGACTGGTGAAGCATGTGGCTTGACGCTGACTCGGTCCTCGCGGTTGAGGTGAGCGAACCAGAGGGCCGTCATCACGCTGACCAACGACGCACTCGAAGCCTGGTGGCCGCCGACCTTGACTCCATCGTGCGCGTCGCGGTCGCGATTCGCACTATCGATCATGCGCGTCGCCAGCCAGAGCACTCGGCGCTGTATCGCGTCCAGATCCGCCAAGTCCGTCACCGTCTGCTTGGCCCTCCCGCCGATGGTGCGGTCGGCTCTATTCGGAGACGGCATGACGTGGGTCAATTGGGGCATCTCCACCGCACACGGCGGCTACGGCGCGTGCCTCGCTGGGCGCTTTGCCGTGCCGCCGTGGCGGTGAGAAGGATTGCCAGGTGCCCGAGGTGAACGCTGCGGGAGCAGCCTGATGATTGGACCGCTTCGTCCCAGGCCCTCAGGTTCTCAGGAACGCCGGTAGTTCGTCAGCGACTTCTGGATTCTCCGCCAGGTGTCGCGTGCGGAGGCGTTGTCCGATTGTCTTGTAATACACAGTCCAAATAATGAGCCAGAGTATGCCGGCGGCGACCGGAAGTTCGCCTCCGTTCAACCCGAGAAGCCCTGGTGTGTTCTGAAAGAGGGGCGCGATTATCGCGAGCAAGACGCACGCCATGCAAAAGATTGGGGTGATCGGGTACAGCGGGACCTTCCACTTGAGCCGCCTCACCCTCTCTTTCCCGAGACGTCGGCGCCACATTATCTGCATCAAGGGAATGATGAACCACGCCCAGAGGAATCCGAGAGTGGTCACGCTACCAAGGAGCACAAAGGCGTTTGTCGGTGATACGACATCGAGAAGCACGCACAGATACATCGCGGAGACGCACACGATGGTCGCCAGGATGGGCACCTTCCTTGTGGGATGGAGCCTCGCAAATACCTTCGGGAAGTAGCCATCGCGGGACAGAGAGAAGAGCAAGCGCGAAGACACATAGATCGCAGCGTCGATCGCTGAGATCGAAGCGAGGACCAGGCCGAGTGTCAGGACCTTCGCGATGAACCCTTGGTGGATGCCGTTCATGGCGTCAATCAGTGGGCTGCTCGAGGTCCCCGCGACCTTCCACGACTGGAGGGCGAGCAACACGCCGATAACTCCGACAAAGATGGCTGTCACGATCGCGGCGCTTCCGATCAGAGCACGGGGAACATCCCGTTCCGGATGCACGGATTCCTCAGAGCTCACGGAGATCAGTTCACACCCCGTGTAGGCATATATGACAAGGAGGAATGACGTGAATATCCCGGCTGCCCCCAATGGAAGGAAGCCACCTTGACTCACGTATTGACTGAATCCGACGGCGGGAATGCCGATTCCTATGATGCCCGCCAAGCCCACGATGGCGAAGAGCGTCAAGGTCGCTATCTTGAGACCAGACAGAGTGAACTCGTAGTTCCCCATGGTCAAAACGCCGACCAGGTTGATGGCGCCGTCGATAATGAAGATGACGAGCGCGATGAGCCAGATGGGATAGGGGTGAAAGATTGCGAACGTTCGTAGGTATGTTGCTACGGCGATGCCCTCGGCCCCCAGTCCGGGTATCCAAGCCAGCCAATAGTTCCATGCCGTCAAGAATCCCACCAGGGGCCCGAACATGTTCCCGGCGTACTTCGCGAACCCTGATGCCGTGTATCCGTGAACCGAAAGCTCGGCCAGGCACGACATGACCGCCATGGTGAGCAGTCCACCGAGGAGATACGTGATGATGACGCCGGGGCCGGCGAGTGCGATGGTTGCACCCGAGGCAAGATAAAACCCCGAAGCGATCGTGCCGCCGACGGCAATGAAGATCAAATGACGGACGTGGAGTGCTTTATGAAGCGATTGGCTCCCGTCGGGCGGGCTTGTGGCCATGTCTGTCTCCCTGGCAGCTGTTCCTATTAATCCAGCGCGTGATCGCCTCACGTGAGCTGGGATTCAAATCCGGAAACCGCGGGTGGCTCCAACCTCCGTCCAACCGGTATGTTACATGTGGTACGCGACGGTAACCCCGGGCCTTACGCCTTGTCAACCGTTTGTTTGCCCAAGGTGTTGCTCGGTGGACTTGGGCGTCGCGCCCGTGCTGGATGATGCCGGCCAAACGGACCAATCGCACCCAGGATTCCGCCGCGGTTGGCGGTCAACTGGCATACTACGTGTAACATCCGGGACTCGGAACTCTGTCGCAGCCGAAGTCACTCAGAGCAGCCAGAGAAGGAGACGACGTTGAGCGAGCCTACCGCGGACACGAGAGAGTACCTCAAACCCTCGGGGGTCGCAGAGCCCAGCCAACCCTATACCCACGCTATCCGGGTTGGAAAGACCGTTTACCTCTCGGGACAGGTCCCCATCGACGCAAACGGCGACGTCGTGGGGCCAGGCGATCCAACCCGGCAGGCAGAACAGTGCTGGCGGAATGTCGAACTGTGTCTGGCCGCGGCCGGAGCCACCCTCGCGGACATCGTGAAGGTCGTCTGCTTCTTCTCGGACATTCGACACGTCAAGTATGAGATCGAGGTGCGCCGGCGACTGTTTCCGAGCGGTCGCTACCCCGCGGTCTCGTTGATAGAGGCTGCCAAGGTCGGCTCCACAAAGGACAACATCCTCATGGAAATCGACGTCACGGCGGTCCTGCCGTGACTGGGAGTCGCGTCGGTCGCTTCGCCGGCGCCTCTCAATGACCGTCGAGGCTGCCGCATTCGAGCGCAGAGATCCGATCCGGTTCGAAGTCCTGCGCAACGCGCTCACCGCGATCAGTGACGAGATGGCACTCGCCGTGCAGCGAGCTGCCTACTCGACGAACGTGAAGACCCGACTCGACTTCTCGTGCGCCGTCCTTGATGGGCATGCCCGCGTTATTGCGCAGTCATTCTCACAGCCCAATCATCTCGCCTCGCTCGTCTACTTCGTCCCGAGAATTCTCGCCGAATACGGCCGCGACCGGCTGCGTCCTGGGGACGGAATCCTCTGCAACGACGGTCACCGCGGCGGCGTTCACCTCAACGATGTGTGCCTCGTCGTCCCCATCTTTGTCGACGAGGAGATCATCGGATTCGCTTCGATAATGTGCCATCACGTCGACGTCGGCGGGGGCACGCCCGGCAGTATCGGCCTCTCGCGGGAGATCTTCCAGGAGGGAGTCATCATCCCTCCCGTGCAGTTCTTGCGAGAGGGCGAGATCTGTGACGATGTGTTCAAGCTGATCTTGAACAATGTGCGGTCACCGCGTGAGACCGGTGGCGACCTCCGAGCCCAGGTTGCGGGTGTGAACATAGCCATCCGTCGGCTGACTGAGATGGTTGAGAAGCACGGCCTGGGAACGATCGTCGACGCGATGAATGGGTTGCTCGATTACACCGAGAGGCGAACTCGGGCGGCGCTCGCCAACATTCCACACGGCGTGTACGAAGCTGTTGGCTACATGGACAGCGATGGGTTCAACGACACGCCGGTGAAGGTCCAGGTCAAGATAACCGTCACCTCCGAGAAGGTAATCTATGACCTCACGGGGTCGGACGCGCAGGTGAAGGGACCGATCAACGCGACCTACGCGATGACCTTCTCGGATTGCGCGTACACCCTGCTTGTCTTGATGGGCTCCGACCTACCCGTCAACGATGGCTTTTACCGTGTGATCGAGCTGGTCGCGCCCGTCGGCAGTGTGGTCAATGCTCAGCATCCCGCTGCCATCGCCGCCGGCTGGGAGACAGCGTTCCGCGTTTGTGAAACGAGCTTCCGCGCGTTCGCGCACGCCGTGCCCGAGCGGCTGACAGCCGGGTCGAAGGGCTGCCTCTGCAACATCGGATTCGGTGGCATCGACCCGCGCACCGGCTCCTACTTCGCCTTCTACGAAGCGATGGCCGGAGGATACGGAGCACGCTTCTCGAAGGATGGGATCGACGCGATTCAACCACACGTCCAGAACACCGAGAACTCCCCGGTTGAGGAGACTGAGGCCAGCTACCCGATGCGGATCGTGAGATACGCGTTGATCCCCGACTCGGAAGGTGCCGGACAGCATCGGGGAGGCTTAGGGCTTCGTCGCGATTACACCTTTGAAGGCGAGGTGGTGTTTTCGGTCCTGGCGGATGCGGCGAAGTTCGCGCCGTGGGGCCTGGGCGGGGGCCTGTCGGCTCTTCCCGCACGATACGTGCGGAACCCCGAGACGCAACCACAAGAGTACGGATCCAAGCTGACCGTCGATCTGCAACCGGGCGAGGTCTTCAGCGTCCGGATGGGCGGCGGAGGTGGCTATGGGCCCCCGTGGGAGCGAGAACCCAGTCTCGTACTCGAGGACGTGTTAGGAGGCAAGGTCTCCCTCGAACGCAGCCAGAGTGTCTATGGAGTCGTCATTGACGCGGCTTCGCAGACCGTCGACGAACACGCCACGGAGGCCAACAGGCGTGCGATGCGCGAGCGGAATGCGGATGGTGGGGCCTCCGAACAATGACTGGGGCGTACCGGCTTGGGATTGACGTTGGCGGAACCTTCACGGACGGCGTGCTGATCGACGAGGCGAGCGGCGAAATCACAGTTGACAAGGTGCCTACAACGCCGGCACGCATCTCAGAAGGCTTCATGTCGCTCGTTGAACGTCTCACCAAGCGGTCGGATATCAGCCCCGGTGACCTCTCGTACCTCATCCACGCCACCACAACCGCGACCAACGCCGTGATCGAGGGAAGGGGCGCGCGCGCGGGCCTGTTGGTGACGGAGGGCTTCAGAGACGTGCTCGAGATCGGCCGCCAGGTTCGCCACGAGCTCTACAACCTGCAGACCGAGAAGCCCAAGCCGCTCATTCCTCGCCAGCGATGCCATGAGATTCCCGAGCGGCTCGACTACCGCGGTCAGACGCTCGTCGAACTCGACGAAGACGCGGTCGCCGCAGCCGTCTCGAGCCTACGCGCCGACAACGTGGAGTCGATCGCGGTGTGCTTTCTTCATTCGTACCAGAACCCGGCGCATGAGCGGCGGGCAGCGGCGATCATTCGCGGCCTCCATCCCGAAATCGCCGTATCCCTCTCCAGCGACATTGCTCCCGAGATCCGCGAATACTGGCGAGCGAGCACGGCGGTGATCAACGCGTACATCGCGCCTGTCATTCGCCGCTACCTCGAGTCGCTGCAAACTCGACTGCTCGACATGGGAGTGCGGTCCAAGCTCCACATCATGCAGTCCAATGGCGGGATCATGACCTCGGAAACAGCCATGGAGCGCCCGGTGTACATGGTCGAATCCGGTCCGGCGGCCGGCGTCGCGGCGGCCGCGTACTTCTCGAGTCTCATGGATCTCCGTAACGTGATCTCGTTCGACATGGGTGGAACGACCGCCAAGGCGGGCCTCATCCTCGACGGGGAACCCCAGGTGCGCTCCGAGTTCGAAGTCGGGGCAGGACCGTGGTCGGGAGCCGGCCTCGTCAAGGCCAGCGGCTACCCCATCCTCGGTTCGGTCATGGATCTCGTCGAGGTCGGCGCCGGAGGAGGCAGCCTGGCCTGGATAGACGCCGGTGGTTTGATGCGTGTCGGGCCTCAGAGTGCCGGAGCCGATCCGGGCCCGGCCTGCTACCAGAAGGGCGGCTTGCAACCCACGGTCACGGACGCGAATCTCGTTCTCGGGCGGATCAACCCCGACTACTTCCTCGGCGGCGAGATGCATCTCAGCGTTGAGGCGGCGTCCGAGGCTATCGCAACGCATGCTGCTCGACCTCTCGGCATGAGCATCGAAGAGGCCGCCATGGGAATCGTCGACATTGCCAATGTCATGATGCTTCGCGCAATGCGCCTGGTTTCGGTTCAGCGTGGATACGATCCGAGAGACTTCAGCTTGGTGGCCTTTGGCGGTGCTGGGCCGTTGCACGCTGATCGGCTGGCAGCTGAGCTCCGGATCCCGCTCGTGATGATCCCCCCCGACCCGGGAGTCACCTCTGCGCTCGGGATGGTCGTGAGCCACCTCCGTCGCGATTACCGAGCCACGCGCATCCAGTTGCTCGACACTCCTGATGTCGACGCGATCAACGAGATCTACGAGCGATTTGAGAGCGACGCCATCAAGGACCTGAGCGAAGATCGAATGGAACGACATCAGATCAAGCTCGATCGGTACATGGATGTCCGCTACGTTGGACAATCCTGGAAGTTGCGGATCGGAGTTCCTACCGGCCAGCTGACCTCTCGTGAGCTCCCGGCTCTGCGCGTGTCTTTTGAGGCGCAGCACGAGCAGAGTTATGGGTACAGCGTCGCCGGTGAAGCTGTCGAGATCGTCAACGTAGGCGTGCTTGCCACCGGGATCATCCCCCGCCCGACTCTCCGGGACATCCCCCGTGGCACGCGTTCCGCCGACGCCGCCCAAAAAGCAGTTCGCCAGGTCTACTTCGGCGAGGTTCCCGGACACGTGGAGTGTCCGATCTTCGACCGGCAACAATTTATGGAGGGGAACGTGGTGCAGGGACCTTGCGTTATCGAGGAGCGAGACTCAACGATCCTCGTGCATCCGAGTCATCAGGTCGAGGTCGTTCGCCATGGGGCCCTTCTGCTGACCGAAGTGTCATAGCCAGATGTTGAAGCAGTAGTCTGATTCCACCGATGACCCTCGATCCCACGCCGGTCGCCCCTCCTCCATCTGGCCGCGTCATCGACTGCCGTTCCGACGCGATAACTCAACCCACCGAGGAAATGTGGGATGCGATGCACTCCGCCGAGGTGGGATGGGGCATGCAGGGCGAGGACGCCTCCCTGAATGCGTTGCAGGCGTATGCCGCGAGCATGGCGGGGATGGATGCGGCGCTGTATGTGCCGAGCGGAACGATGGGCAATCTGGTTGCGATGATGACGCACACCAATCGCGGCGACCACTTCATCGCGGAGGCGCAATCGCACGTCCTCTGGTCCGAGCAGTGGAGCTTCGCGTACGTGTGCGGCGCGGTTGCGAAACCCATCCAAGGGAGCCTCGGCGTGATGGCGCCGACTGACGTGGAAGCCGCTATTGAGGAACGGCGTTTCGGTCATCGACCGCCAATCCGGCTCCTCTGTCTCGAGAATACCCACAACATGGCCGGCGGAACGATCATCTCACTTGCCCAGATGGGGACGCTCTCCGCAGTTGCACGCGAGCACGGGATCTCCGTTCACCTCGACGGCGCACGCATCCTGAACGCGTGCGTGGCCGAAGATGTCGCCCTTCCTCGGTTCGCGAGGGAGTGTGATACGTTGACCCTCAATCTGAACAAGGGACTGAGCGCGCCCGAAGGCGCGCTGGTCTGCGGCACAGAACAACTGGTTGACGAGGCTCGTATCAACCTGAAGCGGCTCGGCGGCTGGAGCGCAACGGGGAAGGCCGGGCCCCAGGCCGCAGCAGGGCTTGTTGCACTGCAGACGATGATCCCACAGCTGCGTGAGGACAACCGGCGCGCTGGAGTCCTCGCCCGAGGGCTGGCGGAACTCGAACGGATTCACATCGACCTGGCGACCGTCCAGACGAACATTGTCATGGTCCGACTCGACGAATCTTTCATGTCCACGCAGAGATTCCTCAACGAATTGGGTCTCGCGGGTGTGCGAGCGTATTACTACCTGCCCGACACCGTCCGATTCGTCCTCCACCGTCATATCACCGATGACGACGTCGCCCGCGTTATTGATGTGGTCCGAGATCTGGTGTCGCGCGCCTGAGGTCAGGCCACCGCTTCAGGGTTGACGATCGCCTCAGGAGCATTGCCGGAGCACACCGCCAGCAGATTGCGCACCGCCATCTCGGCCATGCTCTGCCGAGTTTCCATGGTTGCACTCGCAATGTGTGGGGTGATGATCACGTTCGGAAGCCTCAGGAGAGGGCTGTCCAGGGGCGGGGGCTCGCTCTGCGTCACGTCGAGTCCAGCTCCGGCGATGCGCCGGCCGCGCAGCGCCTCGATCAGCGCATCCTCGTCCACCACCGCACCACGCGACACGTTGATCAGGTAGGCCGAATCCTTCATGAGGTCGAATTCGGCACGCCCCACAGAACCCCTCGTCTCGGGATTCAGGTCAACGTGCAGCGTGAGGAAGTCCGCGCGCCTGAAGAGCTCGGAACGACCCACGTACTCCATTCGAACGTCTGTGGTCGCACTCGGCAGGGCGCCGCTTCGCTTGTGGTACATGACCTGCATACCGAAGCCGTCTGATGCGAGCCGAGCGACGGCCCGCCCGGTCCGGCCCATACCGAGCACACCGAGCGCCTTGCCCCGCAAATCGTTGCCGAAGGGTGGCAGCTGCTCACCGCGTGACCAGATGCCGGTTTGGACCGCGCGCCAGTTGTCAATCGCTCGGCGGGCCAGCGACAGAATGAGCAGCATGGTGAACTCGGCCACGGCACCGTCCAACACGCCTGGGGTGTTGCAGACGACGACCTTCCTGGCCGTTGCCTCGTTGACATCGATGTGGTCGACCCCCACCGATACCGTCGAAACAACCTTCAGGTGCGGAGCTGACGACAGTATCCCGGCAGATATCCGACGAGTGTTGCTCGCGAGAATTCCAGTCGCATCGGCGATCTGATCGTTCAACCGAGGGTCGTCCAAGGCTTGGGCGTCGTCGACCTGGACGACCCGGCCCGCCGCGCGAAGCATTCCGAGCAGACTGTCGGACACGGGCGCAGCCACGATGATAGTCGGTGCCATCTTCACTCCCACGCGCTACCGCACCCTCATCGGCTGCGGAGGACGGACCAGCGGGAAGTCGGTGCGCCACGCCTGGGTTGCCTCGGTCGGGATCTCTGCGGCGACCCACCCTGGATGGGAGCCTACGGAGCCCAGTGTTTCGCCCATTGCATCGAGGACGACCGACTCGCCCGCAAGGTCCACCCCGTGGCATGGGCCGACCCCATTGCATCCCACGAGCGGGGTCTGCGCATCCAGTGCACGAGCTCTGGTGAGAACCTTCCAGTGATCTCGCCTGAGCGACGGCCATGCGGCCGGGACCACGATAACGTCCGCTCCGAGCTCGCGCAGTCCCAGAAACTGCTCGGGAAAACGCAGATCAAAGCATGTGGCGAAGCCGATCTTTCCGATCGGTGTGGTGGTGACAACCAGCCGGCTGCCCGGTGTCAGGAGTTCTCGCTCGCGTGAGGCGAATCCGAAGAGGTGGATCTTGCGGTACGAGTCGAGAATTTCCCCATCGGGACCGATCAGCGCCACAGTGTTGAAGGTCGACCCATCGTCGCGTTCGAGGATGCTTCCGGCAACTATGTGGACTCCACGCTCCTTGGCGACGTCGGCGACCGCTCGTACGGAAGACTCACGAAGGGGGCGACCAGTCTCCTGGTAGGAGTCGTAGTCGAAGAACCCGACGTCCCAGAGTTCCGGGAGAACCAGCAGATCCGCGGGAGGCGCATCATGAATCAGAGCGATGACGCGGTCCACTCGCTGGGGTAGGGACTCACCGACTGGGTAGTCAAGCTGTAGGGCCGCGACGTACATGCCGTTTTCAGAGACCGTGCCGCCGGCAGAGCTGATGCTGCCGGTTGAATGTGAACGGCCTCACCTGATCGGGCCATCTTCCTGCCTCGATCGCCGTGCTCCACCCTTCGCTCACGAGCACCTCAGGGCCGCTCAGCGCAAAGAGGGCATGGTACTTCGGTCGATTCAACTCGGTCTCTTGCAGCCTGCCACCGATCGACATGACAAGTCTCGCGCTCTCGTATCGAGCGACGCTGAGGACACCCGGCACCGCGGAGAGATAGCGCACGTGTTCCTCATCGTAGACCTCGTTGAAGAGTGCCTCCTTCTCGGGTGCTACATCCATGCTCGCGATGAAGAGGAAGGGCGCACCCACGTCAACAGGGCGATCGTCAGCCGTCGTTTCCATGCCGCTCCTCCAGATGGGGGTCAACTCAGTAGCCGAGTCCTGCATCAACGACGCCGAGCAACGGATCGCCGTTGAGGTACCGTCGGACGTTCTCCCTGACCAGCCGCGAGAGTGGTTGACGTTCGAGATTGGGCGGGTTGGCCACGTGCGGCGTGATGATGCAGTTGTCCAACTGCCAGAGCGGATGGTCCACCGGCAGTGGCTCAGGATCGGTGACATCCAGTCCTGCGCCACCGATCCACCCTTCTCGAAGGGCTCGAGTCAGGTCCTCGGTTACGACCAGCTTCCCGCGGCCGACGTTGATCAGCCATGCGTCGTCACGCATGGCTCTCAGCTGGCGTTCGCCGATGACCGCGGCGGTCTCAGCTGTCAAAGGCAGCGCCAGCACCACCAAGGCCGCATCTCTCAGCGCCTCAGTCAGCTCGCTCAGGGAGAGGACCCTCTCGACGCCATCCATCGCCACTGGATGACGTCGGACGACGGTCGTGCGCACACGGAATGGCAACAGCAACCGCAGGAGTGCGGCAGCGATTCCGCCGCCACCGAGAATCGTGACGTTCGCATCGAAAAGGGTGATGGCGTCCTGTCGATTCCACGCCGCCGTCCGAAGCCCTGAGGAAAGATGTCGCAAACCCGCGATCGAGAGTCCCAAGACGTGCTCGGCGACGTGGTCGTCGAAGATTCCCTTGGCCGCGGTCCACATCACCGAGTCGTCGATGGCCGCCCGATACCGATCAACACCCGCGGATGGAAGTTGCACCCACCGCAGGTGCCGAGCCTGCTGCATCGCGAGCCTCAGGTCGGCCACGCTACCGCCACCCCAAATCAGACCTTCAGCTTCGTCGACTGAGTCGATCCGCCCTCCCCCGGCAACCACCGCATCGCGCAGCCAGGAAGCGTCTTCGAGTGGGGCGACGGTGAAGCCAGGATGCCGGCGACCGCTCTCAGTCACCAGGGTTCGCATCCCCCGGTCCCCGCACCGAATTTCGAAGGATCCCCAACCCTTCGATCGCGCACTCGACGATATCGCCCTGAGTGATCACGGTGGCTCCGGGCGTGCCTGTTGAGATGACATCACCCGGGTAGAAGGGCATGACCTGTGAATGGAAACTGATCAGATACGGGATTGAGAAGATCATGTCGGCGATCGTCGCCGAAGCCTCGATCTCGTGGTTGCGGACTGTCGAAATGCGGACGTCACTCAAGCGGGGGAACAACGCGGATACCTCGTCCATGGTGATGAGCTCGGGGCCAAACGAGAAGAAGCCTGGAAAGTTCTTCGCCCGGGTCAGGAAGCGAGGATTCACCTGCAATATGTCCTCGGCTGTCTGGTCGAGGATGAGACACACGCCGGCGATGCACTGCAACGCCTCGCTCTCATCAACACCTCGGCATTCCCTTCCAAAGATCACGCCCAGCTCCGCTTCCGCGGTGACCCGTGTGCTCTGGTGGGGCAGGGTGATCACGTCCCCGTACCCGATAACCGTGTGCTCGCCCTTCAGAAACGACGCCGGCTCGGTCGGCACGGAAGCCGACAGGTCCGCCGCGTGCGCTCGGTAATTCAAGCCAATGCCGAGGATCTTTCGCGGCCGGCGATACAGCGGCCGGTACACTGCATCGGCGAAGGGGATCAACCGCTCACCCGGGAGCGACGCTGCTGCGCCGGCCAATCCACTCGGCAAACCCTCGTCGAGGGCTCTCAGCAGCGAGTTGGGCAGCGACGGGTCGATAACGCCAAACGGCGCGAAACCGCGGTCTGGAACCAGCACGGCGGGCTGCTCCCGACCGTCCACTTCGAGCGTTGAAATTCGCATTGCGTTATGGCAGTGCCAGCACCATTCCGCCATCGACGAGAATGCACTGGCCGGTGATGTACGCCGCGTGCTCCGAGGCCAGAAAAGCCGTCAGTCCGCCGATATCGCTTGACTGGCCGTAGTGCCCCATGGGGATGGATCGCTCAGAGTTCGCGCGCACTTCTTCTGTCGTCAGCCCCTCCCGGCGCGCCCTGTCCTGGTCCAGGCCACGCACCCGATCGGTCTCTATTCGGCCGGGGCACACCATATTGACCGTGATCCCCTCGGGGGCGAGCTCTGCTGCCAGCGTCTTGACGACACCAACCAACGCAGGCCGAAACGCATTGGACAGTGCGAGGTTGGGAATGGGGGCGCGGGCGCTGGACGAACCCAGCACGATGATCCGTCCGTATCGACCCACGCGCAGTCGGGGAATCGCGGCGCGGATTGCGGTGATCGCGCTCATCACAGTCAGCTCGAAGCCGGCACGCCAGTCATCGTCCCCCAGGGTGGTGAACGCGCCGGGCTTCGGCCCACCGGCGTTGACCACGAGGACATCCAGGCGCCCGAAGGCCTGGTCCACGACGTCGAACACCGCGCCAAGCTCGTCGAGCCGACTCACATCGGCGGCGCTCCCGACGACGTCGCCCCCTTTCGCACGCATTTCGCGAACGGCGGCATCGACACCCTCCTGCCCGCGCGCGCAGATGGCGATGCGGAAGCCCGACGACATCAGCGCTTCAGCGCATCCGCGACCGATGCCTTTGCTCCCGGCCATGACGAGCGCGACCGGGGTCTCGACCTGGCCCATCATTCTAGGCGAACAAGCTTCGTCACCCGATCGATGGGCGCCACCTCGGCGAGGTACAGGTTCCCTCGCGAATCACCCCAGACACCATGGCCGCCGATTGGGACAGGCTTGCATCGACCGATCAGGACGCCCTCCGGGCAGTACATCGTCAATCGCGGAATCTGGTCCGTGACAAAGACGACTCCGCTCGGTTCGATGAATAGGTCCATCGGATGGTACAGATCGCGCCACTCAGACAGGAACTGCCCTTCGGCGTCGAAGACCTGAACCCGGTCATTCTCACGATCGCAGACCAGAACGCGTCCGTTCCCGTCGATCCATATTCCATGCGGCGTGGTGAACTCACCCGGACCGGCTCCCGGGCGGCCCCACGAGCGGATCAACCGGTGGTCCGCATCAAAACAATGGACAACGGAGTTTGCGTATCCGTCGGCGACATAGAGGTGCCCATTCGCCGCATCGACGGCCACGTCCGCCGGGTGATTGAAGGGCGCCTGCAATTGCGGTCGCGTCGGATCACCGATGGACCAGAGTTCGCGTCCTGCGACGTCGAACGCGAGTATCCGGTGTCCATCGCGATCGACCAGGATGACCTCGTCATGGACAGTGATGAAGATGCCGTGTGCGTCAGCGATGCGACCCGTCCCCCACCCTCCCACGAACGCCCCTGTCGGGTCGAAAACCACGACTGGTGGGTCGCCACGCTGGAAGACGTAGACGCGATCCTGCGAATCCACGGCGACCTGGCTGACACCCGCGTGTCTGAAGTCGGGTGGAAGTTGCGCCCAGGTTCGGTCCACTCGATAGCGCCGCGGGCCGAGTGCGACGTAGATGTCTGAGGTCGGGGAGTGGACGCTCACTCGTCGGAGACCGTCGAGCGGTGCATGACGGTGGCGGTCGCCTGAGCGATCGGCCGGACGACGAGCTCATCGATATTCACGTGCGGTGGGCGAGAGACAACCCAGCGAACGCACTCGGCGACGTCCTCCGAAGTCAACGGCTGCACACCTTGGAAAGGTTTGCGTGCCCGTTCGGCATCGCCTTCGAATCGAGCCTCGTAGAACTCGGTGGCCGTCAAACCGGGCGCGATCTCCGTCACCCGGATCGGTTCTCCCAGCAGCTCCAGACGGAGCGTTCGCGTGATTGCTCGTGTGGCGTGCTTGGTACCCGTGTAACCACTCCCCCCGGGGTACACCTCGAACCCCGACGTCGAGCCCACGTTGACAATGTGACCGCCGGCGGATTGTCGAAGCAGTGGAAGGATTGAGCGCGTCATGCGCAAGAGGCCAAGTACGTTGACCTCCAGCATCTGCGCCCAGTCTTCATCTCGACCCTCTGCAACAGTGTCCTGGCGACGTGCGACGCCGGCGTTGTTGACCAGCACGTCGACGTGACCGTAACGCTCAGACACCGCCTGAACGAAGCGGACGACACTCTGTGGATCCGTGACGTCGAGGACGACCGCCGTAGCGGAGATGCCGTCGCACACCTCTGTCAACCGCTCTTTCCGCCGCGCACCCGCAACGACGTCGTAACCATCTGACGCAAGTGCCCGAACCGTCGCCGACCCGATGCCTGCGCTGGCTCCGGTGACAACTGCAACTAGCGACTCTGCCATCCGCCCAGCCCCCAAACGGTCAGGTGCCGATGGCTCGGTGGCATGTTACGTGCAATACTAGGACTGCCGGGTCCCGCTTGTCAAGAAGGCGCCTCGGCGACGTCGCGCCTGTTGGCCTGCCTGGCGCAATCTGGCATACTACGTGTCACGAATCGGATGCGCATGAGGGGATCCCATGGGATCAGAGACGATCAGTCCTGACACGGTACGCACCCTCGGCCGCGTGGCCGGCATCGATATCCCGGAAGAGGACCTGGCTCCGCTCGTCGAGGCGCTCACAACACACCTGGCCTCCGTGAATGCGCTCCCGACCATGGATGTCACGGACGTCGAGCCTCCGTTGATCTTTCGGGCCACCTGGGGTGAGTGAACTGACGTCCCTGAGCCTCGCGGAGGCGTCAGAGAAGCTTCGCCGGCGATCGGTTTCGGCAGTCGAATTGATGGAGGCCACGCTGACCCGCATCGACCTGACGGAGCCGCTCATTCACGCCTTCGCATGGCGTGACGGCGACCAGGCGATGGCCGAAGCGCGCAGGGCCGATTCGGCGCTCAGCGATGGATCCTCGCACGGCGCACTCCACGGTATTCCAATCGGCGTGAAGGATCTCCTCTACACACAAGGTATCCCCACGGAGGCGGGGTCGCGCGTGCTCGAGGGATTCCGCCCTCCCCACGATGCGACCGTTGTCACCAGACTCCGAGATGCGGGCGCGATCGTTGTCGGAAAGACCGTCACTCACGAGTTTGCGTATGGCCAGAACGTCCCCGAGACGCGCAACCCGTGGCAACTCGATTCATATCCCGGTGGCTCGAGCGCCGGATCGGGCGCAGCGGTCGCGGCCCGCTCGCTCTTTGCCGCGATCGGCACGGATACGGGCGGATCGGTGCGAACCCCGTCGGCTGTCAATGGGATCGTCGGCCTGAAGCCAACCTACGGCCGAGTGAGCCGCCAGGGCTGCATCCCGATGAGCTCGTCGCTCGATCACATCGGACCGATGACTCGAACCGTTGAAGACACCGCCCTGTTTCTCCAGGCGATCGCCGGGTTCGACGCCGGCGATCCGGGGAGCCTGACGGCCCCGGTCCCCGACTACGTCTCGGAACTGGGTGCCGGCATTCGAGGCATGCGGATCGGCATTGACGAGGGCTATTTTCTATACGATCAGGTTCAGGCTCCGGTTCGCGATGCTGTTGAGGCGGCGATCACGGTGCTCGTGTCGCTCGGCGCGGAGCGCGTCGACATCACCATCCCGGAGCTCGAATGGTCCACCACCGTTGGCAACGTCACGACTGAAGTGGACATGAGTACCTGGCACCGCCGGTTCCTGCGCTCGAAGCGCGACCTTTATGATCCCGGCACCCGACTCATGCTCGAGCTCGGAGAGCTCATCCCGGGTACGCATTACGTTCTCGCGCAACAGGTCCGCACACGCATTCGGGACGCGGTGCGGCGCACCTTCACGGAGCATCGGCTTGATGCGCTCCTCGGACCGACGATCCCGGTAACCGCTCCACGCCTCGACCAGCTGTCAGTCGACCTGGTGGATGAGAATACCGAGGGAGGGCTTTCAACGTTGGTGCATCACGAGTATCCCGCCAATATCACCGGACTGCCGGCGCTCAGCGTTCCGTGTGGCTTCTCTGACGCCGGGCTGCCAATCGGCTTCCAGGTGATCGGTCGACCCCTCGACGAGATGACACTGCTGCGGATCGGGCACGCCTACGAGGCGGTGACGCCGTGGCATACTCGCGAGCCGGATCTCAGTAGGTCGCTGCCCACGGGTGCAGCGCGATGATCGAGGGTACCGTGGGCGTTTCGACCAAGGCCTCCGACCGGCTTCGTCAATCGCTCAAGCCGTTTCCGCGGGTGGCGCTCGCTCCCCTTCCGACACCCCTCGAACCCCTGCCGCGGCTCGGCGACGCCATTGGTGACATCGAGCTGTACGTCAAACGGGACGACCTGACCGGGGTTGCGCTCGGCGGCAACAAGGTGCGCTATATGGAGTTCATCCTCGCTGAAGCGGTCCAGCGCGGTGCGACTGCAATTGTCTCCGGCTCCAATGCGCACGCCAACCTCCCCCGGCTGGTGGCGGCATCGTGCGCCCGGCTTGGCCTCACGTGTCACATGCTGCTTCGGGGTGATCCGCCAAGCCAGCTCGAGGGCAACCTGCTGATCTATGCACTCCTGGGTGGTCGGGCTCGATTCGTCGACGACGACGCCTACTACGGCGACTTCGCGCGGCTCGCCGGCGAGTGGACCGCGGAGCTCGAGGCCGCCGGTGATCGCGTCTACCTGTATGACGACGTCGATGCGACCTCGAGCAGTGTTTCGTTGGCGGCGCTCGGGTACGTCAGCGCTGCGCTCGAGGTGGAGGAGCAGTTTTCCACGCAGGGTTGGCAGCCTGATTACATCTACCTCTGCTCTGCGATGACCACACAGGCCGGGCTCGCGGTGGGCGCAAGAGCGCTCGGTTCGACCTCTCAGGTCGTTGGCGTTTCCGCCCGGGACAAGGGCGCATCGTCGACGATCGCAGGGATCGCCAGCCGCGCGGCGACGCTTCTCGAGCTCGACGTTCAATTCGAAACCGCCGATATCACCAATGTGGATGACTACATCGGCGCCTTGTACGGCCGCCCGACGCCCGAGTCGATGGAAGCGACAACGCTGGCCGCCCGAACCGAGGGTCTGCTGATCGATCCGATCTATACCGGAAAGGCATTGGCGGCTGTCATCGATCATGTCCGTCGCGGGCGAATCCCCAGCGGGAGTCGCGTTCTCTTCTGGCATACGGGCGGCACCCCCGCCCTGTTCGACCGTCCAATCGCAGAGATCATCGAGAAGCGTTGGAGCGTCAATCGCAGTTCGGGGTCCAATGGCTCCGGGGAGTGGAGTGCCTGACAGGCAATCTCGCCACCGCATGCCGCGGGTCCGACAGCGGACGTGATCGGATTCTCCGACGTGACGGTCGCCGCCACGCGTCTTCGAGAGCGGATCCGGACGACTCCCCTCTTCGAGGCAGGCATGCTCGAGGGCATTGCTGATCGGGGACTGATCGTCAAAGCAGAATGCCTGCAACGCAGCGGCTCGTTCAAGTACCGCGGGGCACTCAATGCGGTCCTGGCCGGAGTGCTGCGCAACGACAAGCGCGAGGTCCTCGCCGTGGCGGGTAATCACGCAATCGCCGTGGCGCTGGCAGCGCGCGAATGCGGTGTGCGTGCGACCGTCGTCATGCCGAAGGACGGCCGCCCGCTCAAGCGCTCCGCGGTGGAGTCATTGGGCGCAACCGTAGTCACCAGCGAGGTTGGGCAGGCCGATCGCGAGGAGGTCGTCAGCGATCTTCTCAAACGCGGCATGCGACTGATCAGCCCCGACGACCCAGACGTGATGGCCGGCGCCGGGACGCTCATGACGGAACTCTTCGAGCAGGTCGGGACGCCCTTGCCGAGCGTTGTTGTCGTTCCGATCGGAATGGGCGGCCTTGTCGCCGGCCTGACCATCGTGGCTCGGGAGTTGGCGCCCACGATGTCAATCATGTGTGGCGAGCCCGCACTGGCCGACGACGCGTACCGGTCCCTCCGGCACGGACGCCGAGTGACTCTCGATGAGACGCCGACCACGATCGCCGACGGTCTGCGTGCGGTCCATCTGGGCGATCGAGCCTGGCCGATCATCGCCGAATCGATGCCGCGCATCGTCCGGGTCACGGAGGAAGAGATCGTGAATGCGGTTTGGCTCTGCTGGACGCGCCTGAAGCTGCTAGTCGAGCCCAGCGGTGCCGTGGGCCTGGCGGCGTTGATCACGGATGAGGGCCGCGCTGTGACAAGCCGCACCGCCGAACACGAGACCAGGGTAGTCTGCCTGCTAACCGGCGGAAACACCGACCCAGTGGAGCTGGCGCCTCTGTTTGGAGCGGCGCGAGCGCGAGACTTGGCCGGTGCGCCGGGAGAACAGCGATCGCCCACTCGGGTGCCGTCGATCACGATCGAGCGGAGGTGAAGGACAGCGTGGCACACAAGGCTATGTCGGCCGGGCTGAGGGAGATGACCCCTCTGACGGAACAGGTCAGTCGCAAGCAGCAGGTGACCGATATCGTCCGCACGTCGATCGCCCTTGGCGAGCTGCTTCCGGGCAGCCTGCACTCGGTACGCGAGCTGGCTGAGCGGTTGGGCGTTTCGCGAACGCCGGTCCGCGAGGCGTTGATCGACCTCAGCTCGCGAGGCATGGTCCGCTTTGAGCGGAACCACGGCGTGCGGATATTGCAGACGTCACTCCATGACCTCGATGAGATCTTCGAGATTCGCCTCCTCCTCGAGGTTCCGGCAACCCGAAAGGCGGTGGCGCGTGTCGACGAATCCGGTATTCGCACACTCAGGGCCGCCTACCAGGCCATGGAGAAGGCTGCTACGGCCGGTGACGAGCAACGCATGTGGCGCCGGGACCGCGCCTTCCACCACACGTTACTCACCCTTTCGGGGAATCGGCGATTGGCCGATTACGTCGATTCGCTTCGCGACATGGTGCTCATCCGGGGAGAGACCACGGCCGGCCGGTTGCGTACGTTGGAGCAGATCGTCGACGACCACACACCGATCATCGACTGCGTCGTGAAAAAAGACGCCCGCGGTGCCGCGGCGGCAATGAAAGCGCATATCGAGACCACGTCGCTCCTCCTGATACGGCAGGATCCGGCTGCGCCGTGACCCTTGCCATCCGCGCGCGACGCCTCCTCGACGTGCGCACGGGCGGTTTCATAGAGAATCCGGTGGTCACGGTCGAGGGCGAACGGATCGCATCGGTCGGGTCGCCACCACCAGCCGGTGCGACCGTGCTGGATTGGGGCGATCGGATCCTCCTCCCCGGACTCATCGACGCGCATACGCACGTGCTCTTGCAGGGCAACCTGTCTCGCGCCGACTACCACCATCAGATCCTGCGCGAGTATCCAGCCCATCGGGTGGCGCGAGCCGTTCGATCGCTGGGAATTGCTCTTGGGCATGGATTCACGTTCCTGCGTGACCTCGAGACTGAGGGCGCGGGTTACGCTGACGTGGCACTTCGCGATGCAGTGTCGGAGGGAGTGCTCCCCGGGCCACGCATGCAGGTGGCCGGCCCGGCACTGTCCACAACTGGCACGTATCCGATCTTGCGGTACCGGCCGGATTGGGAATTCCCCGTTGGCGTGCAGATCGTTGACGGGGCGGACAGCGGGCGGCGCGCAGTTCGTCAGCAACTCTCGTACGGGACCGACTGGGTGAAGGTGTACGCGAACATGGGGGCCGGCCACGCCGTCACCGCTGACGGCTACATCGATTCGCCTTCGAACTTCACGCTCCCTGAGCTCAGCGCCGTCGTCGAAGAGTCGCATGCTCACGGCTCAAGGGTTGCCGCGCACGCCACCTCGGACCGCGGCATTCGCGTCGCCCTCGACGCCGGGGTCGACTCGATCGAGCACGGGTATTCGATCCGGCCGGAGGTGGCAGCCGAGATGGCGGCACGCGGCGTCTTCCTGTCACCAACCTTTACAGCCACCGACTACGTGGCGCAGGCCAGGGCCAAGGAGCGCGGTCTCGTCTGGTCCGAGGCTCCGAGAATTCAGGTGCGTTCTTTCGAGAACTGCCTCGCGGCCGGGGTGCGGATCGCGTTCGGTACCGACGTCGGGGGCTTTCCGTGGACGGACATCCATCAGGCCAAGGAGTTCACATTCCTGACGCGCTTTGGGATGTCGCCAATTGACGCGATCCGCAGCGCAACAGTTGTGAGCGCAGAGCTCTTACACGTGGAAGGAGAGGTCGGCATCATTGAGGCGGGCGCCTATGCCGATCTGATCGGAGTTCGCGACAATCCGCTGGACGATATCTCGGCGCTCGAACGAGTTGACAGGGTGATGAAAGGCGGCGTCGTCGTCCGCCAGCCGGCGCTGTAATCATCCGGGCTCCAGTGCAATCCACCGCCGGTGGCATGTTGTACACTACATACCTCCCGTAACTCGGCGATGCGCCGACAAATAAGGAGGACCGGGCATCAGCTCAACCGTCCAGTACGCGCCGCGGGGCATTATCGCGGCCGTCGTGACTCCTTTTCACGACGACGAATCCCTCGACGAGGGTCGCCTGGCCTCGCATCTCCAATTCCTGATCGACTCCGGCGTGCACGGAGTGATGGTGATCGGCGGCAGCGGAGAGTATGCCAACCTCACGCCAGCCGAGCGTGAACGCGTGGTTACCGTCACGATGCAGACCGTCGGAAAAGCGGTGCCGGTTATCGTAGGAGCTCTGGCGACGAGCACACGCGAGGTGCTCGACATCGGACTCCATGCCCAACGCGAAGGCGCGACAGCCCTGCTCGTGCTGCCCCCCTACTACATCAAGCCGTCAATGGATGGCGTCGTCCTTCACTTCGAGAAGGTTGCCCGCGAGACTGGACTGAACATCATCGCGTACAACAACCCCGGCCGCACCGGCTGGGCGATAACGGTCGAACAGCTTCGCACGATCGCGGATGTCCCCGGAGTCGTCGGATTGAAGGAGTGTGATCGCGACGTCGCATCAATATCCCTCAAGATCGCCGCTGTTGGTGAGCGGATCGCAATCCTCAGCGGAGACGACGACCTGGGCTTCGCAACGCTTCTGTCGGGATCGCCGGGAGCCATTTGGGCAAGCCCGAACCTCACGCCGCGGCTTTGCCTAGACCTTTATGCGGCATGTCAGCTCGGTGATGTTCCGGCGGCGCTTGCGCTGCACAATCGCCTGGTGCAAGTGGTGAGCGCGTGGTTCATCCCGAACCATCCCGGACCACTGAAAGAAGCCATGGCGCTGATCGGCCGGCCGGTTGGTCCGGCTCGACTGCCGCTCGCCCGAATGACATCCACCCAGCGCGACTCGCTCCAAGAGACCTTCCGTGCGTATGGACCGATCGAGTAGGAGGACTACAGATGGCCTGGGACCGCGCCTGCGATATCGTCCTGAACTCGGTCTTGAAGGTTAGACCGAACGAGAACCTAGTCATCGTTGCTGACGAGGCGAGCCAGTTGGTGGCCGAGGCACTGCACGACCGCGCGCGGGAAGCGCATCTCGATTCCACGCTCTGCTTGATGGGCAGACGCACCAAACCTGCGGAGGAGCCGCCCCCAGCCATCGCGGCCGCGATGCTGGCGGCAGACTGCGCGGTGCTCGCCACCACGCAATCGATCACCCACAGCCGTGCCCGCCATGCGGCCATGAACGCCGGCGTTCGGATCGCGAGCATGCCGGGCGCATCTGCGCGAATGTTCGAGGACGGCTCGCTCGAGGCCGACGTCAATCTCACCCAACCCCTCGGCCTGTGGATCGCCGAACAAATCACTGCAGCCGATGAAGCTCGGATCACGTCACCCCTCGGCACTGACCTCCGCATGTCAATCAAAGGTCGACGGGGCGGTGGCTCGTATGGTGTTGCCGATGTGGCGGGCGCATTCACCGTGACGCCGTGTCTCGAGTCGACGGTGGGACCCGTCGAGTGGACGGCCGAAGGGACATTGGTCGTGGACGGCGTGGTTGTGCCGGGTGGCATGGTGAAGCAACCGTTCGAGATCGTGTTTGAGAAAGGCACGGTGAAGCGCATTGGTGACGGCCCCGACGCGGAGGCCTTCAAGTCGATGATGGAGGGCTATGGCGACCCCAACGTCTTCCACGTCGCCGAACTGGGCATCGGGCTCAATCCTCGAGCCCAGATGGGCTTCGGCATCATGGCGGAGGACGAGGGTGTGTACGGCACCATTCACATCGGCCTCGGCGAAGGACGCTCGTTCGGTTCATCGATCACGGCCATCACCCACACTGACCTCGTCCTGCTCACCGGGCAGATCACCCTGGACGGCAAGGTCATTCTCGACCGGCGCGAGTTCGCATACACGCCGCCCACCGGTTGACTGGTCGTTGAAGTGGAAGCAATCGCGCTGCGCCGCGACCCCGTTGCCTGAGGGGGCCAGTGCTCACGCTCATCCGGGCGAGTTGGCTGCTCTCCGGTGATCCACCTGTCGCCCACCGCGAGGCAGCGGTGTTGGTCGACGGGTCGCGAATCACGGCAGTGTGGCATGGGGACGCGGTGAGCAACATCTCGATGCCGTCGGCGAACATCCGCGAGCTCCGTTTCTCAGACGCGTCGATTCTCCCGGGTCTGATCGACTGTCACGCGCATCTCACGTTCGCATTGTCCGGTAGATCCTACGAGGACTTCATGGAGCGCGAGACGGACGACATGATGGTTGAACGAGGGATGCAGAACAGCCGGGCTCACCTATCAGCGGGCGTCACGACCGTACGGGATTGTGGCGCCAGAAACAATGTCGCACGACGACTCCGTGATCTCTCGACCGCCCAACTGTTCGACTGTCCGCGCGTCCTCGTATGCGGAGCGCCGATCACACCGTCACGGGGTCATTTCTGGTTCTGCAATGGCGAGGCTGACGGACCCGACGGCGTGCGTCGACGGGCGCGAGCGCTCCTCAACGAGGGCGTGGACTTTCTCAAGGTGATGGCGAGTGGAGGCGGCACCGCCGGAACCGACTCCCGCCGCGCGGCGTATCGAGCCGACGAGATTGCTGTTGCAGTCGAGGAGGCGCACAGGGTGACGAAGCGCGTGGTCGCCCACTGCCTGTCCGCGGAGAGCATCGACGTCGCCCTCGAGGCGGGGGTGGACAGCATCGAGCACATCAATTTCATCCACCCCGATGGATCGCGCGAAATGAGCGATGCGACTGCCCATCGTATTGTGGATCGAGGAGTCTTCGTCACGCCCACGCTGCAGACCGGCTTCCGCCGTCTCGACCTCTTGCGCACGCTCGAGGCGCCCACAGCTGACGAGGTCCGTGAGATGGGCGAATTGGAGCTCAAGGTCAGCACCAAGCTTGAGTTCGTCCGGCGGCTGCACGGGCTCGGTGCGAAGATTGTCGCCGCAACAGACGCGGTGGATGACTTCGGCGACTACGCACTCGGACTTGAGTTGCTGGTCGATGCCGGCATGACCCCCGCTGAGGCGATCGGCGCGGGAACTCAACGCGCGGCGGAGGCAATCGGTCTCGGCGATTCAATCGGAGCGCTCTCCGCTGGTCGAATTGCCGACCTGATTGTTGTCGCGGGCGAGGCCACCGTTGATCTGAGTGGTTTACGGAGGCCTCGACTTGTCATGCGGGCCGGCCGCATCGTGAGTGACCCTGCCGAGGTGAACGAGTCGAAGTGAGCAAGATCGTACGAGTTGGCCTGGTTGGCTATGGTCGCGTGGGCCGGACGTTCGCCCAGCTCGTGCGTTCGCAACGTGAGGCTCTGTTGGCGTCCATTGAGGTTGACCCTCGCCTGGTCCTCATACGTCGCTCCGCAACGCAGGCCGAGCCAGGCGGTATGGTCGGCGACCTGGCCTGGACCGAGGCTGAACCCCTCTCCGACGCGGTAACTCGTCTTGGAATTGACGTCGTCGTCCAGGCCGTACCCAGCAGCGCCGCCCTGGTCCAGGCCGCCAGGGATCAGACCCTCGATGCGATGAGGTCTGGCGCGAACGTTGTCACGGCGACCAAGTCGCATTTGGTCGAATACTGGCCTGACCTCGGAGATGCTGCTATTGCTGCTGGACGAAGTCTCCGGATTTCGGCCGCGACAGGTGCGGCGCTGCCAGCCGCCGACCTGTGCCGGAGAGGTTTCCGGGCCTTTCCTTGTCGTTCGTTTCGGGCCTCGCTCAACGGCACAAGCAACTATGTCGTGGGTCAGTTGCGGCGCGGCCTCAGTCTCGACGATGCCATTGCCGAGGCAGTGGCGCGAGGGATATGCGAACCCAACCCGGTAGACGATATCAGCGGCCGCGATGCTGCCATGAAGCTCGTCCTGCTTGCGAATCTGCTGTGGCAACCACACCACCGGCTGTCGGATGTGGTGGTCGACCGTATCGACGGCGATGAGCTCCGTGAGTTGGTCGCCGAAGCGGAACGACAGGACCTCGTCCTCTGCTCGGTCGCCAAGGCCGACGGGGATACCAGCCCAGCTTTGCGCGTCGGCCACGCCATGCTTCCGCCGTCAGACCCCCTGGCACGGTTGCGCGGTGCGGAGAAGGCCGTCGAATTCGACCTGGGTCTTGGAGGGACCGCCATGGTCTCCGGCGGTGCATCCTCTCCAGAGGGTGCTGGTCTCGCGCTGCTCAAGGATGTGGCCAACCTGGCTACCGGCGACGGCGGGCTGGGTTTCGCCTAATGATCACCTGCGCGCGCGGCGCGCAGCGTCGCCGGCCATCGACGAAGTGTTCGGGCGATGGCCTCGCTCAGAGCTTGCGGTCCCGCTCCGGCCGCGTGCGGGGTCAGCACCATGCGCGGAGCGGTGAGCAACGTACTTGCGATGGGAAGCGGTTCGATGCGGAAAACATCCAGGCCCGCTCCCCCAAGGTGACCGCGAACGACCGAGGCCACCAACGCATCCTCATTGACAATCGCGCCACGAGACGTGTTGATGAGCAGGGCTCCCGGCTTCATCTGGGCGAGCTCATTGTCTCCGATGAGACCTTCGGTCTCAGGTGATTGGGGTACGTGAACTGACACCACGTCCGACTCGTGAAGCAACGCATCGAGCGATGCACTGTGGACTCTGAGACGCCGCTCCACGTCCGGCGGAAGAGGACGGCGCTTTGCATAACGGACGGTCATGCCAAAAGCTCGAGCCCGCCGAGCGACCTGGAGCGCGACCTCGCCAAATCCTATGAGCCCGAGGGCCTTCCCGTTGAGCACCGAGGTGCGGAGCCCCGCCCAGTCATAGACGAAATGCCGTTCATCCGTGACGATCGGTCCCACGTCCATCGGCGGGGCTTGCATCGCCGCCATGCCTGGAACGAGTTGCCTGGTGAGCGCGAGGAGCAGTGCCATGGTGTGATCTGCGACAGCTGCGGCGCTGGGGAGCAGCAGCGTCCGCAGAGGGATGCCGCGCCTGGCCAGCTCCTCCCCATCGATATTCATGGTGAGGACACCCAGCTTCTGAACACCGCGCAGGTGGGTTGCACGGCCGATCTGCTCCGACCGCAGCTCGAAGTTCTTCACCACCAACAGATCGCAATCACTCAGCTGGCGGGCGGCATCGTCCGGGTCAGCGGCGATGGCCAGTTCCCACCCCAACCGCTCGACGGCCGGTTGGAGTGCCGCCTCCACACCGGCAAACACGCCGTCGGTGATCAGGACGCGCAACCGTGGCCCTCTGCTCTCGCGCCTCAGGCGCGGCTGGCGGCCGGCAGCGGGACGACATTCATCGGAGGCTCAGCCCGAAGGAAGCGCCGGATCTCTTCCGCGCAGATCTCGGCTATTCGAACCAGGGCCTCGTGCGTCGAACCTCCAATATGCGGAGTGACGATGACATTCGGCAGCTCCCGAAGTGTGTCGCCATCGCCGGGCGGCTCGTCCTCCCGAACGTCAAGCGCCGCTCCACTCAGACGCCCGTCTCGCAGCGCCTTTTCAACCGCGCGCTCGTCGATAACGGGGCCGCGCGCCAAGTTCAGGAGGAAGGCGCCGGGCTTCATCGCGCGGACGCGTTCCGCATTGAGCAGGTGCACAGTGGACGGATCGAGCGGTGTGTGAAACGTGAGCACGTCGGCAGAGGAACAAACGTCATCGAGCGGCAACCACCGAATGCCGCGTTCAGCAAACTGCTCTGGTGTATAAGCCGGGTCATAGGCCACGACGTTCATGTCGAACGCAAGTGCGCGTCGAGCTACTCGACTCCCGACGTGACCCACGCCAACGATTCCCAGGGTCTTACCTGCGAGCTCCGCGCCACCTTGCCGCGCTTCGTTCCACTGCCCCGCTTTCGTTGCCGCAGCGATCGGCGCGAGATGGCGCATCATGCTCACAGCCAGCGTGATCGCCAGCTCGGCGACCCCGATCGCGTTGGCGCCCGGTGCATTTGTCACTGTGATCCCGAGATCTGCCGCGGCCTGGAGGTCGACCTCGTCGAAGCCCGCGCCGTGGACTGCAATGAGGCGAAGCTGAGGACACGCGCTCAGCAACCGACGTGACAGAGAGCCCGGACGGAACAGCACCGCAACCACATCCTGCATCTGCGCTGCCGTCGCGACGTCTTCCTCGCGTGTGAGTTCCCCGGTCGGCATTTCAATCATCCGGACGTCCGCGAGCTCCGCAAGCGCGCGACGAACGACGCCGTCCTCGACCGGAAAGGCCTCGTTGTAGGTGATCCCTACCACAGGAACCATATTGGATGTAGCGTACCACATGCCACTCTGACGCTGTATGCTAAGCCGAAGGCGAGCTTGAGGCTTGACGAAGTCGGCAGATGGGGCTCAGATGACCACACCCGGTGATCCTGCGATCGCGCAAAGGCCGGCAACGCAGCACCCCTCCGAGTACAGCGAGCGGCTGGGGCGCGACTTGGAGCGGTTGCTCGGCGAGGGCTCCATTCGACCCCTCGATCTCGCGGACGAATACCTGCACGACTCCACGGAAATGCAGAGCCTGCGCGGCCGCGCCGACGCTGTCGCGATGCCGGCCAACACGCAGCAGGTTGCAGAGCTGGTGGCATGGTGCTACGAACGCGGCATCCCGATCATTCCACGAGGCGGTGGCACCGGGTTTGCCGGCGGCGCAGTGCCAATTGACGGCGGCGTTGTCTGCTCACTCGAGCGACTCGCTCGCATCAGGGAATTCCAGCCTGAGTTGTGGCGAATGGAAGTGGATGCCGGCGTTGTGACATCACGAGTGCACCAGCTCGCGAGGCGAAATGGGCTCCTCTTCCCGCCTGATCCCGGAGCCAGCGACCAATCGCAAATCGGCGGCAACATCGCGTGCAACGCCGGTGGACCGCATGCCTTCAAATACGGAGTCACAGGCAAGTGGGTCTCGGGAATCGAGGTCGTGCTCGCCCATGGGACTGTCGCTCAACTCGGTGGGCCGTTGCGGAAGGACGTCGCCGGCTACGACCTCCTGTCTCTACTGGTCGGATCCGAAGGCACACTCGGAATCATCACCGGCGCCTGGCTCAAGCTCACGCCCGCACCTGAACGTGCCATTCCGATCGTCGCCGGCTACGAGGATGTGAGCAAGGGCGTTCGCGCGGTTGCCGACATCTATGCATCGGGTCTCGGTCCCGCGGCAATCGAGTTCTTCGACCGCAATACGCTGGAGGCCACGCGAATGAACTTCCCGGGGGGCCTCCCCGCGAACACGAACTTCCTGCTCGTCGTGGAGGCCGACGGGACGGCAGGTGAAGCGCAGAACCTCAGCGACCAACTGCGCGAGACCCTCGGATCGACCGCTGTCTTTGTGAAGGAGGTTCAGAGTAACGAGACGGCACAACTCTGGCGCTGGCGCGCCGGAGTCTCGTTCGCGGTCTATGGACAACTCGGCGGAAAGATGAGCGAGGACATCGGGTTCCCAGTGGACAAGCTGGAGGAGGCAATCCTCATGGTTCAGGAGGTCGGCGACCGCCACGCACTCCGGACCTGCAGTTGGGGGCATGCCGGAGACGCGAACCTGCACGCCACATTCATGTTCGACGCCGCCTCGGATGCGCAGGTCGCCGTCGCCCGGACGGCCAGCCGGGAGCTCTTCGCACGCACGCTCGAGCTTGGCGGTACGGTTTCGGGAGAGCACGGCCTCGGCTGGGTAAAACGAGAGCAGTTCGATCTCCAGTTCTCACCAGAGGTGGCCGCCATCCAGCGACAGATCAAGCTGGCCTTCGACCCGAAGAACATCTTCAACCCCGGTAAGAAGCTGACCATCCCTTCCGCTCCCGCCGCTTGAGCGGCGGGGGCGACCAGAATGCACTCGACGCTGAACCAACCACGTGAGGACCAACGGAGGCACAGGCCATGGACGAAACAGCCGCAACGCCCGTTTCGGAGTTTATGCGCGGCTATGTGCGACTTGCCGGACTCGACTACTCAACGGAGCGACTGAGGGAATTGGAACCGGAGATCACCGCACTCTACGAGGATATGGCGAAGATGTGGACCACTCCCATCGGCGACGCTGAGCCCGCACTGAGCTTTGCCGTGGAGAAGATCTACACCCATGAATGACGACTCCCTGTGCGATGAGCCGCTGACCGGAATCGCGGAACTCATCAAGACTCGCAGAGTTTCCGCCGTCGAGGTCACCGAGGCAACGCTCGCGCGCATCGACCGTCTCGGGGCAACCTGCAACTGCTATATCACCGTGGCCGGTGATACGGCACGGAAGCATGCACATGCGCTTGATGAGCTCCTTGCTGCAGGTGTCCACCTGGGACCGCTGCATGGCATTCCGATTTCGCTCAAGGACAATATCGCCAGCGCGAACGTACGCACCACCGTCGGATCGGCGATCTTCAAGGACTGGGTGCCAGATCGAAACGCAACCGTGCTCGATCGACTCAACGCGGCGGGAGCGGTGATGATCGGGAAGGCGAATCTCTATGAGTTCGCGTTCGGCGCCCCACACCCTCTGTACGGAGCGACGGGCAACCCATGGAATCCTAGTCACGGTTGCGGGGGCTCGTCGAGTGGATCGGCTTCAGCCGTGGCGGCCGGGCTCTGCTACGGATCGCTCGGCACCGATACCGGCGGTTCGATCCGCATTCCCTCGGCCATGTGCGGAGTCGTCGGTTTCAAGCCAACGTACGGCCGCGTCAGCAGAGCCGGCGTGGTGCCACAGAGCGCGAATCTCGATCACGTCGGCCCTCTGGCACGCACCGTTCGTGACGCAGGAGTTATCTTCCAAGCCATATCGGGGGCGGATCGTGCAGACCCGACCGCGATCAATCGTCCTCCCGCCGACTTCGTTGCGCAGATTGACCTCGGTGTGGATGGGCTGCGGATCGGTGTCCTGGCGCCACAGCCCACCGAGCGACTTCAAGACGACGTACGCGCCTCGCTGAGTGCTGCCTATGCGACCCTGGCTGACGCGGGAGCGGAACTCGTCGACGTGACACTTCCCGATCTCACGGAGGTGCGCGCGGCCTGCTGGACGATCATGCGTGCTGAAGCGGCCGAGTACCATCGGCCGCACCTGCGCAGCAGACCCGAAGAATTGCATCCAGCCGTGCGGACACTCATCGAAGGCGGCGAGTTCATCCCAGCGACGGAGTATGTGCATGCGCAACGCGTGCGCAGCAAGGTCGCGGAAGACGTCCGTGCGGCGCTCTCCGGCATTGATGCGCTGCTCCTTCCTGCGCTCGCGATGGCGGCCTACCCGATCGGCCAGAAGACAGTTGATCTCGGTGGATTCGAGGAGGACGTCCTGAGCGCCATGACTCGCTACACACCGCTCTTCAATCTCACCGGCCATCCCGCGCTGGTCCTGCCGTGCGGTTTCAACCAAACGGGCATGCCCATATCGATGCAAATCGTCGGAAACGCCTTCGACGAGGCGATGGTACTTCGCGTCGCGCACGCCTATGAGAGTCTCACCGAGTGGCATCGTCGACGTCCGCCGATGGTTGCAGATCCAGCACTGAGTGCGGAGCCTGCGTTGCGCTAGGTTGTCGCGGCGAGATCCTTCACGACCGCGCCATTCTGCATCACAAACGCAACGTTCATGAGGCAGGAAACGTCCTCGAGCGGATCGCCCGTTACCGCGATCAGGTCGGCTTGGCTGCCCGGCCTGATCGCACCCACCACCCCAGTCAACCCGAGGACATCCGCCGCAACGATGGTCGCACTCCGGATCGCATCAAGAGGCGACAGACCGTGTGCCACGAGATGTCGAAATTCATTCGCCTGATTGATCTCCGTCCATGGAAACCCTCCCGCGTCGGTGCCGAAGGCAATCTTGACTCCCGCGGCCAGGCAGTTCTCAACCGACCGGCGCTGGACCCGCTGGACCTCGCCCCAGATCGGACCGCGCTCAGCGATGCGAGGCGGAGCCATGTAGTCGGTGGCGGTGAGCGTTGGACACAGGACAATGCCCCTATCGGCCATCTCTCGCGCCGCCTCAGGCCGAATCGAATAACCGTGCTCGATCGACTCGACGCCGGCGTCGATGGACATCCGCACACCGGTGTCCGATGTGGCGTGCGCCGCCACCCGGGCGCCTCGCGCGTGCGCCTCACTCACGATCGCGTCGAGCTCCTCACGCGTCCAGTTCGGCGCCGAATCGATGTAGCCGTCTGAGGTTGGTCGCTCGCCAGGCCCACGATTGACATACACCTTGATCCAGTCGACGCCATATGAGAGCTGCCTGCGCACGGTGACCCGGCATTCATCCGGGCCATCACAGATGCCGACGCCAGACGGAAATTGCCAGTCAGGGCGGAAGTGTGTGATCGGATACGATCCAGTCGGCGAGAGCGCCCACCCGGAGACCTGCAGCCGCGGCCCGACGATCACCCCCTCGCGAATCGCGTCGCGGATTGCAACGTCGTCGTAGCCTGCACCCTCGGTTTCGAGGTCGCGCATGGTTGTGAAACCGTGCTCAAGCGCAATACGCACCGCACGAACCGCGCGGACCACACGATGCGCTGGATACTCTTCAAGCAGCTGATGCTCGAAGTCCGGGATCGTCAGCGTCCCCTGGATGAGGATGTGTGTGTGAGCATCGATCAGGCCTGGCATAACGACTCGATCGCCGAGATCGATCACGCGGGCATCGGGCGGCACCGAATTGCCGATGGCTTTAACTCGGCCGCCCTCGATGACGAGCACTTGGTTCGTCTCGTAACGTCCCGTATGGACGTCGAGGATCCGCGCGGCGCGGATTGCGATTGATCGGTCGGAATCTGAAGGCGATATTTCGGTAGTCATGAGTCCCGAAATCCTAGCACCCCAGTGGCACACTACGTGTGACGTTCACGATGACTGATCGAACCGACGCATCCCAGGTGCGATGCACGAGCCCGCATTGGTCAACGGCCGATCACGCGCGCGTCGCCAAGCCCTTCGATCAACCGCGACAGACCTTCGTTGAGCCGATCGTAGCCAAGCGCGTACGAGACCCGGATGTGACCATTTCCGACCTCCCCGAACGCAGACCCGGGAACAACTGCCACGGATGCATGCTCCAGGAGGCGAAGGGCGAGGTCCGAGTCGTCTGACGTGATTGAGGACACGTCGATGAAGGCATAGAAAGCGCCCTCCATCGGCGAGGCGGAGCACGTGGTCAGCTCGGCGAGACGGGCCGCGACGAGCTGCCGGCGGCGATCGAACTCATCTCGCATCATGGCAACAGGCTCTTGCGGCCCCAGCAATGCGGCGACCGCTCCGGCTTGAGCGAATGAGTTCGGACATATCGTGGTGTATTGGATGACACGCACCAGTAAGTCGATGATCGGTTTGATCGCCGCCACATACCCAACTCGCCAGCCGGTCATCGAATAGGCCTTCGAGAAACCATTGACGACGATGGTCCGCTCCCGCATTCCCGGGAACGTCGCTATGGAAACATGCCGTGCACCACCGTACACGAGCTTCTCGTAGATCTCGTCAGAAACGACCAGCAGGTCGTGCCTCACAGCGAAAGCCGCGAGTTCAGCCATGTCGTGTTCGGGAATCACGCTCCCTGTTGGGTTATGTGGAGAGACCAAGACGAGGAGACGACTCTGCGGCGTGACGTACGGCTCCAGGTCAGCCACCGTGAGGTGATATCCATCTCCCTGTTGCAGCGGGACGGGAATGGCACGTGCCCCGGCCAGGGTTGCGCAGTGCATGTAGTTGAGGTACGCGGGAACCGGAATGAGCACGTCATCGCCTGGCCCGACCAAGGCGAGGAATATGGTTGCGATCGCCTCACTGACGCCATTCACGACCAGCAACTCGCCCTCCGGGTCGAAGCGCAAACCGTTGTCGTTTCTCAACTTCGCAGCAATTGCGCTGCGGAGCTCAGGGGTCCCAAAGTTAGACGTGTAGTGAACTTGGCCGGTGTCAAGAGCGGCTTTCGCCGCTTCCTTGATATGAGAAGGAGTATCGAAGTCAGGACGCCCGATGGTGAGCTGGACGATATCGCGTCCTTCGGCCTGCATGGCGGTGGCGGCTTGGAACAGCTTGCGAATACCGGAGTACGGAATCGAGTCCATGCGTTGGGCATGGAGAACTGTCTGAGGCACGTCTGTTGCTGTCATGTACGCGTGCTGTCGTTCGACCCCGCTACGTGTTCGACAATCTGCTTTGTCATCGGTGCGCAGTCGAGTTCCGCATCACGATCCATGGCTGTTTCGGTCCCATCGTATCGCACGAACATGACATCACCGGCCTTCGGCGTTGAGCCCGTTGTTACCGCGCCGCCGGCGAGTCGTCCGGATGCCATCGTCTGCCGTTCGAGCAGCGTCCTGCGCAGCAAAGGGATCCGACAGGAGCAACTTGCGCAGCAGACGGGTAAGCGTTTCACGCTCGGCCGAGGTGAGCGCGCCAAGAAGGTGCTCCTCGTTCGCCAGGTGCGCGACCACAGCCGCGTCGACGGTTTGTCGTCCTTCCCTGGTGAGAGCCACGAGCGTGCCCCGTCGGTCGCCAGGATCCGGAAGACGTTCGACCAGCCCCAGGGCTTCGACTCGATCGATCCGGTTGGTCATCGCGCCGGACGAGAGCACGACGGCGTCGACCAGGCGGGTCGGAGTCATCTGATACGGGGGGCCCGATCGGAGCAGTGCTGCCAGCACCTCGAACTCGCCGAAGGTGATGCCGTAGCGATCGAAGACCGCAGCGAAGCTTGCCGTCTGGAGCAGAAAGATCCGCGAGATTCGTTGCAGGACATGGGTCGCAGACACGTCAAGTTGCGGGCGCTCGCGATTCCATTGCTGGACGATCCGATCGATCGCATCTTCTTGCATACAGCGATTATACCTCGACGTGAAGATACTTGACAACGTACTACTTCCTAAAGTACCTTCACGTCGAAAGACTTACCCGTAGGGAGCAGTTGTGATGGCGACAGCGATTCGGACACTCACCACCCGGCAGTTGGGATCCACCGGCCTCGAACTCACGACGGTCGGACTGGGGGCCTGGGCGATCGGCGGCGGGGGTTGGGCACACGGCTGGGGACCACAGGACGATGCGGACTCCATCGCAGCCATCCTCCGCGCCATCGATCGCGGCGTGAATTGGATCGACACCGCAGCGATCTACGGCCTTGGTCATTCCGAGGAGGTCGTTGGCCGCGCCCTTCGTGAGATTCCCGCAGCGGAACGGCCGTTCGTGTTCACGAAAGGTGGCATGATTCGCGATCTCGCCAGGCCGTTCGACGAGCCGAAGCGTAACCTCAGGCCCGAGTCCATCCGACGTGAGGTCGAGGCGTCGCTCAAGCGCCTCGGTGTCGAGCGAATTGATCTGTATCAGCTTCACTGGCCCGACGAGACCGGCACTCCGATCGAAGAGTCCTGGGGTGAGATGGCGCGGCTCGTCGACGAGGGGAAGGTCCGTGCCGCCGGCCTCTCGAACTTTGGCGTCTCTCTCCTGGAGCGTGCCGAGGCAATTCGCCATGTGGATGCGGTGCAGCCTCCCTTCTCGCTGATCCGCCGTGCCTCCGGGGCTGACGTCATCCCCTGCGCGGCCGCGCACAGTACCGGGGTGATCGTGTACAGCCCGATGCAGTCGGGCATCCTCACCGACACCTTCTCGGCACGGCGCCTCGCGGCGATGGCAGACGACGACTGGCGTCATCGTTCCGCGGATTTTCTGGAGCCGAACCTGTCGCGCAATCTCGCCCTTCGCGACGCACTGCGGCCGGTGGCGTATCGAAACGGCACCTCGGTGTCGGCGGTGGCGGTGGCCTGGACGCTGGCATGGCCGGGAGTGACCGGCGCCATCGTGGGGGCGCGAGATCCAGCACAGGTCGATGGTTGGGTGGAAGCGGCAACGATCCGGTTTTCCGCGGAGGATCTCGGGGAGATCGTCCGCGCACTCGGCAGGACGAGGGCCGGGTCTGGGCTGCCGGAACCCGCGGTTCTCTCCGGCGCGTGTGCCTGGCAGGGAGCGGGGATGCCGGCGTGACCGCCATCCTGCCCGTTCTGATCACGGCGTTCCTGGCGTCATCGGTCGAGGCGATCGAGATGGTCACCATCGTGGTGGGGGTCGGTGCAACCCGGGGGTGGCGCTCCACCCTGTTGGGGGCGGCAGTCGGGTTCGTCGTGCTGGCGGTCGTTGTCGCCGTCTTCGGCCTCGCACTCAGCGCGATTCCGATCGCTCCACTGAGGCTCGTTATCGGGGCGCTGCTGCTGGTCTTCGGGTTGCAGTGGCTTCGAAAGGGCGTCGTGCGGGTCGCGGCTCGTGGATTCGCAGGCATGCAGGTCGACGCCAATCAGGAGACCGAGATGTGGACCGAGAAGGGCGTCGACTGGACCGCATTCGTCCTGTCCTTCAAGGGCGTGTTGCTGGAGGGACTCGAGGTCGCGTTCATCGTCGTCTCGGTGGGTGCGACCGCGGGCCAGCTGGGACCCGCCGTGGCCAGTGGTGCGGCCGCTCTCCTCGTGGTTGGTGCGATCGGCGCGGTCCTGTCACGTTTCGTGGCACGAATTCCGCGCAGCTTCCTGCAACTCGTCGTCGGCCTCCTCCTCACCACCTTCGGCTCCTTCTGGGCGACCGAGGGTCTCGGGGTGAGCTGGCCCGGAGGTGACGTGGCCATCCTCGGGCTGCTCGCGCTCTACCTGCTCACTGCGGTGATCAACATCGCTGTCGAGCGCCGCGGTCCGCACCGCGTCAGACTCACCGGTAATCTCAGCGGGGTGGCGCGATGATGCGCGTCGCGTCGTGGCTGGTCGGCTTTGGCCGGGTCTGGTATCGGTTCATCATCGGCGACGATTGGACAGTGGCCGCGTCGGTCGCGTTCGGCCTCACATTGACGGCTCTGCTCAACCGCGGGCAGTTCCCAGCGTGGGTGGTCATCCCGCTCGTCGTCATCGTCGTGCTTCGGGCCAGCATCCAGCGGTCCAAGCGCACCAAGGGCCACGCCGGCGTGAAGCGAGCGGGATAAGGGGCGAGAGTCCAACACGGGTTGTTCGTGACCTGGCGGGGCTGGTTGACACAACCGGGCATCTAGGCATCGACGGCGTCAGCCCCCGCTCCAGACGCGTTGGATCGCGAAATAGTGATGAGCGAGTTGGACGACCTGGGGGCCGGTCAGGTCATCGATATCCGCACGAACATCGGCGATGACCTTCGCGGCGACGTCCTTGTGATGCTGCTCCGCATAGGCGACCCATTGGTGAGACGCATTTGCCTTCCCATTCCCGTGGCCAAGCAAGAGGATCGCTCGGGCTGGGGACAGAGCCTCGCTGATCTCCCTCCAGTAGTCAGGATTCCCGGCCTCATACGTCCCATCGGGATTGCCGCCCTTGTGGGCAATCTCGTGGGCATGACCCTGTGAATCCACATCCTCGATTCGCTCTGAGGACTCCGCCCCTCCTCCACCGAGCGGGTAAATCAGCGTCCGGTGGAAGTCGATCGTCGCAACGACGTTCGCGCCGCGGATCCGCTCGACGTTGAAGGTGTGTCGGGTTTTCGAATCGGGCATCTGATCTGTCACGGTGACGTTGCCTCCTTGGTTGTCCAGCGCTTGGGGTTCGACCGCCACACGGTCGTTCGGGTTGCGGGCAAGCGCATCTAGCCGGTAGTTTGGCTGATGACATGCCGCTCAACTGGAAGCTCCTCATCGACTCCACGAACGCACCAGATCTCGCGGACTTCTGGGCCGCGGCGCTGGACTACCAGCTGGAAGACCCCAGCCCGCTCATCGAACGCCTCCTGGCGGCCGGCCACATTGACAAGGAAGCGGTGCTCGAGCACCACGGCCGCAAGACCTTCCGCGGCTACGCCGCAATCCGCCACCCCGATGACCCGTTCGACGAGACCAGCGGCGTCGGGCACGGGCGACGGCTCCTCTTCCAGGACGTGCCCGAGGGCAAGTCCGGCAAGAACCGCCTGCACGTGGACGTCCACAGCGAGCCCGGTGGTCTCGAGAAGCTGGTGGCCCGGCTGGAAGACCTGGGGGCAACCCGCATCCGCGAGGTCAACAACGGACCTGCCGGGAAATGGTGGGTCATGCAAGACTCAGAGGGCAACGAATTCTGCGCGGCGTAGATCGGGCTACTGCCTCACGGACCGAGCGAGTAACTGATCGTGCCGGAAGCGGAGGGGCTCGACGTCCACGCCGTCAACCTTCAACACAACGTCGACGTTGCCGCGTGTGGCATTCGAGTAGGGACAGCGCTCGTGCGCCTGCAACATCAAATCCTCCGCCTCCGCTCGAGCCAGGTGCGGCGCGTGCAGATCGAGCGCGAGCGAGAGGCCGAAAGCGCCGTGTCCCGTCGGGCCGATGCCCACGCGCGCGACGATGGTTGAGTCCGAAGCGTCAAGGGTTCGACCCCGAGCCACACCCAGCAGCGCGGACTGAACGCAGGCAGCGTACCCGACGGCAAAGAGTTGCTCCGGATTGGTGCCAGGCCCTCCGTCGCCGCCCAATTCCTTGGGCACGGACAGGTCAACCTCAAGCCGACCATCGGAGCTCCCGCCGTGTCCGGATCGTCCGCCATCCACCACCGCCTCCGCCGTATAGAGGGTCTTCATCGTGCGTGCTCCTGAGGACAGCGCTCGGGCACGATGAGCACCGGACCAGCGGCCTCGTGCAGCAGTGCGGACACGATCCTGCCCACGCCGTGCTGCTTTGCCCGCCGCCCGGCAACGACGAGAACTCGCGGGTCTGACGCGAGACCGAGGAGAACCCCGACAGGCTCGCCGGTGGTCACCCACGAGGTGACTTCGGCGCCGCTTTCCGCCTCCAACCTCGAAGCGCGACGCCGAACGTCCTCGCGCATGGACTTCAGAGAAGGCTCATCGCTCCTGTCGAACGCGGCCGCACCACCCCCTGAGGTCACGCGCACCAGAGCGGCGGGGACCTTGAGCACGCGGGCGAGCCTGGCTCCCTCGTCGGCGACAGCCGGATCGTCAGATCCGCCGGCATCCACGATGATGATCGACCTCGGAGGCCAGTCCGCAGACTGCCCTCGGACCACGAGCACCGGGCGCTGCATCCCGCGAACGAACGCCTCCGGGAGCAGCCCCATCAGGTGACGGCGCACCCCACGCCCGGCGCGGCTGCCGATGACCACGAGTGACGCGTCGACTATGTCGGCGGTCTGCGCGACGACTGTGATGGCGCTGCCCTCGGCGACATAGCCTGCGCCGACTCGCATCCCCAGCGAGCCCAGGTGATCCCGGACACCTTTCTGCGCTGCGCGGGCTGAGTTCTCGTACACGCCGGAGACATCCAGCTCGCCGGCCGTCGGTGTGACCCTCCCCATCGCTGGAACCTCCCAGGCGGTGACGAGACGCAACGCCACGCCCTCGTGAGCGGCCACGTCCGCAGCCGCGCGTCGTGCCATCTCGGCGTCATCGGATCCGCGATCGGCGAGCAACACCGGACCGGTGACGCTCCGGCGCCGACCCGACGCAGTCTGATCAAGAGCAGCCTGAACCATGATGTGCACCTCGTTGCTGCGGCACCGCAGCTGAAACCGCACTCGTCGCGCTCCGTTCTATATAGATAGTCTATATAGCCCGTCGGTGCAATGCAAGCTCGGCTGACGACTTGGCTCCCGTTCCTCCGTGGATTCTCTCTCTACAATGTGAGCAGGATGGCCAGTACTCGAGTCGCCGATCAGTTGGGTGTCGCGCTCACGCGCCTGACCAACGTGCTCCGCGAGGCCGTGCTGCCACCGGGGATGAACTCAGCGCAGGCCCGGACGCTGCTGGCGCTTCACGATGCCGGACCGCAGCGGGTGACGGACTTAGCGCGGTTGGATCACCTCAAGCAACCGACCATGTCTGCGGTCGCCATCCGCATGGAGGGGCTTGGCTGGGTGCGCCGGCTCGAGGATAAAGACGACCTCCGTGCCGTCATCGTTCGCCTCACCCCCGCCGGGGAGCGGATCGCGAGCCAATTGATCGCAGCGCGAACGACGGTGCTGCAGTCCTATCTGAATACGCTCTCAGCGACCGATCACGCTGCGGTCGTAGCGGCCCTACCCGCCCTGCGCAAGCTGACGCGGCGGCGGGAACGATGACGGGTCCGGCCGAATGAGTTGTGCAGTTGCGTTCACGGACCAGAACCCAGCTGCTCCTATCGCGCCTGTCGGCACCTGTGCGTCGCACCTGCCCCTCGACTCGGGAGGAGCTACTTGCCAAGAGGTTCTGGACGCTCTTATCCAGGTCGGTCTGACGTCCGCCCGCTTGACGCGCGCCGGGAGTCGGGGTTAGGTTCCAGTTCGGCCAAATCTTCCGCGAGTTGGAGCGTTTCCTCTACATGTCGCTGCGTCAGGTCGGCCGCAGTCGGGATGTCGCGCGCTGCCAGCGCGGCAGCGATCCTACTGTGGCCAACACGGCTCGTCCTGCGCAGTCCACGATCGCGCAACACGATGGCTCGGTAGCGATCAGTTCGTGTCCACAGCTGCTCCAACAGATCAGCAAGAACTTCGTTATGCGAGGCCGCATAGATGGACAGATGAAAGTCACGATGAGCGCGCAGCTGCGCGTGCAGGTCTCCTGCGTGTGGCTGCCGCGCTAGCGCCGAGATCTCTCTGAGCTCTCGTGGAGTCGCTGATTCTGCGGCCAGGCTGGCAGCGAGCGGCTCAAGCCGCACGCGCGCAACGCACAACTCGCCGAGCTCGCGCCGCGTCAGGGGTAGGACGCTCACAACCCGGTGTGGACGAAGCGCGATCAGCCCCTCGCCCTCGAGCCGACGCAAGGCTTCGCGAAGCGGAGTGACAGACAGGCCCAGAGCGTTGGCAAGGCTCTCCTGGTTTATCGTCGATCCCGGAGCGAGCGTCCCCTCAAGTATCTGCGCTCGAACCTCGACGTAGGCTGCCTCCGCCTTGGTCAGCGCAATCAGGGGAACCCGTGTATACGGCGACGAAATGGCCACCCTTCGCTCCACGTCTTTCATCTCCGAGCAACTGTTTTCACGAGCGTCGACGCTGGCGCGCTACCAGTCTATTCTCGCTTGTCGGCCGTATCGACCGATGACCTCACCGTCCAATGCCCTCCGCGCCCCTCCCCTGCCAAGGCCCGAGGTACTCAGCGAGCTCGGTCGCCACGGCCACGACCTGCGAATCGTGATAGGGGCGTCCGATGACCTGCACGCCCACTGGGAGCCCCTCATCAGACTGGCCGCACGGAACAACCACCGTCGGAGCTCGGAGTAGCGTCACAACACGACAGCAGCTCTCGATTTGAACTCCATACAGGGTGTGTCGACCGACCGTGAACTCGTCGGATTGCGGCGCAAAGGCTGGCACCGAGGCTACAGGCATGAGGAGAATCGGCCACTGCGCCATAAACCTATTGACCCGCAGTCGAATCTCGTCGGCTATCGCGGTCAACCTTTGAAATTCTGTAAGTGTGCCTTCAGGACGAGACTCGGCAAGCCACCCGCGAACGTAGTCTGTCAATTCATCCTCGCGGCCCTGCCACAGACGCTTGTGGTCGGCGAGACCATCGAGGTTGCGGAGCGCGCGGTAGACGGACTCTGCCTCGTCCAAGCCCGGCGGCCGACGGTTGATAACCCGAGCACCGCGATCAGCGAGCGCCTCGGCGGCGCGCTCGACCACCTTGACCACATCCGCGCGAACCGGATAGCTACCGTCCCCGTCGCACCAGGCGACGCCGACGTCGGCGGTGCTCTGACCCGCCGGTGAGCCAAGTGGTATCGGGACGGCGTTGCCATCGACCCCATCGGGACCGGCCATCACCCGCAACAGGACCCAGAGATCACGTATCGAGCGGGCAATCGGCGCAATGGTCTGCAGGCGCGCCTGCATCGACGCACTGTTTGGTGGAACCGGTGATGGAGAGGCGTCAAAAGGGAGTTGCCCGGTCCCCGGGACGATGCCAGGTGTTGGGCGCAGGGAGACCAGCCCAGTGCAATGGGCGGGTAGTCGAATGGACCCTCCGTAGTCAGTGCCAATGCCAAAGCCGACCATGTGGGCGCCTACCGCAGCCGCATCGCCACCGCTTGATCCACCAGGGGAAAGTCGGGCGTCCAGAGGATTCAGCGTGTCCCCGAAAAGACGATTTCCAGTGTGGATCGCAAGCCCAAATTCGGGGCAGTTTGCCTTTCCAAGAAGAACGGCTCCGGCCGCGCTGAGACGCTCCACGGCTGTGGAGCCCCAGGGGGACACGAAATCGCGCAAGATCAGGCTTCCGGCGGTGGCACGCACATCGCGTGTCGCGATGAGATCCTTGACCGTGAATGGGACGCCGGCCAGCGGCCCCGGGTCGACGCCCCGAGCCGTGACATCGTCGATAGATCTCGCCTGCTCCATCGCCCGATCATCAAGGCGCGTAACGATCGCATTTAAGATTGGGTTGCTCGACTCGACCTGCTCAATATGGGCGGTCAGGACCTCGACGGCGCTGATTTGGCGACGCTTGACACGCGCTGCAATCTCGACTGCCGACCAATCGGCCGGCGAGCCGTCGGCGCCGTTAGTGGGTTTCCGCATCATCGCCCCCAGCGACCACGAGACACCGTGAGTCGGGAATCGTCACCAGGTAACTATTCGCTCGCGTCGTCCCATGCAATTGCCCTGACGGGTGACCCGCTCGAGTTGGGCATCCGCAGGGGAAGCCCGGCGAACCGGACTCTCCGGCCAACAAGGGGCTCCAGGTTCGTCAATCCCTCAATGATATAGATACCAGCTGCCAGGCAGATCCGATGCGCGGGCCAAGGATCTTCGACCTCGGGTCGGTAGCACTCTCGAACACAGATCCCGTCATAGACGTGTTCAAAGCCAAACGGCTCGACACCGACAGCGCGAATCCCTTTTTCGACGAACCATTGAGCGCCGCTCGGCGTCACGTAGGTCTGGTTCACGAGGTATTCGTCGAAGGTGCCCGCTTGCTCAGCGGAATACACGAGCACGATGTCATCGTGTCGGACTTCCGGTTTGGTTTGATCGAGATCGTCGGCAGTAAGTCCCCGACCGCGCGCGAACGAACAGTCGATGACGACAGCCTCACCGAACAAGCGGCCAAGGTCAACTTGGTCGACGGATGGCGCTCCGCGAACGATATGGCTCGGTGCATCGACATGAGTCCCAAAGTGGTCATTGAGCGTCCACTGGCACTGGGCTCCATTGTCGCCTTGCTCCCAGCTCCGCAACCACGAGAACTCGAGATCCTTGACAGGGCCGTCACCGACGGCGAGCTTGCCGGCAAGCGCCACCAGTGTGTCGTGGTTCATCGGTCGGGTGAGATCGTAGATTCGTGGCGCCCAGGCCATCGTGCCTCTCCTTTTCGATCCGTTCTCTAGCTGACCGCGTCCCGGATATAGTCCATTGCCTGATCGACGTCTCGCCCGCGCCCACCGAATTGCATTCGAAAGTGACCGCTGACTCCGAACGCGGACCCCGGCGCAATCGGAACACCGTAACGAACCACGAGAGCGTGCGCGAGCGCCTCTGCGTCGCCGTCATAGTGAGGGAACACATTGAGTCCCCCTGCGGGTGGTGTGCACTGCAGTAGAGGGAGCGCATCGAACGCGCGAACGAGCCGGCGGGCGCGCGAGGCTGCTTCGGCGACCATCCGATCAACCCAACTACGAGGGCCGGTCAGGGCGGCGAGCGCCGCTGCCTGGCTGGGCCGGCTGACGCAGAGAACTGACCATTCCAAACCCGCCGCGACCTGGCCGAAAAGGCTCTCGGGCATCAACGCATAGCCGACTCGCATCCCGGGCATGGCGTAGTCCTTTGAGAACGATCGTATGAGCACTGATGGGACCGCATTCTGCCCCACGATCACGGGTGACACGTGGTGACGTCCACCATACACAAAGTGCGACAACGATTCATCGCTCACGAGTATCAGCCCGGCATCATGAGCCAACTCAACCGCACCCGCAATATCTTCTTCGTCAAAGACGTAACCGGTAGGGTTCACCGGCGTGTTGACATAAAGGATCTTCGTTCGCGGGCTGACGTACTCCCGAGCCGACGACCACGAGGGACGAAAGCCATCCTCAAACGGAGACGGAAACTGAACGAGGCGGGCCCCAGCCATTCTCACCAAGCCTCCGATGAAGAACCCCGGTGCGGGCATGAGAACCTCGTCGCCTGGCCGGAGCACCGCTCGAAACACCAGATCCAAGGCATGCATGGCCCCGTTGGTCACCAGTACCTGATCGGTGCCGGCGGCAATGCCCTCGCCTCCAAGTGCGGTCGCGACCGCTTGCCTCAGCGGCGCTTCGCCGTACGACGGGGTATAGCCCTTGGCGCGCATCGCTGTGCTCACCGCTTCTTGAACGTGGGGCGGAAGCTCGACGTGAATCGAGCCGCCCAGATGCAACCGGTCGTCAGGGTGATGCTCGTCGAGGAGGCGCTCAATTTGACGAGTGACTGGCTCTGTCGCGCCCTCTGTGCTCCACATGTCTTCGGCCATCGTCTGTACGAGCCGTGCCAATCCTAGACCGACTCTTCGAAGGCGGCGCGCGCAATGCTCGCTTCAGCAGCTGCGAAGCGTTTGCGAAGCGCAAAGCTGACGCCGATACCGACGATGGCGTAGATGAGAACGACGAGTGGCAGGAAGTTGTAAGGCACAGATTCGGGACCACCGAAAGGACTCAGAGCCCACAGGGGGTAGATGACCACCGCTGCGCCAACGACGGGGAGGACGACATGGAGGATGGGATTGAAGAGGTGCTTGAGGCCCGTGCTGAAGACGATCACAGTCGAGAGGAGAATCAGGACATACACGGGCACCATCGCAAATGTCAGAACCGTGCCGAGATAAGCATAGGTGTTCATCGGCCCAACCCAGATGCCGAGCACGACGAAGAGGATCAATGCGAGAGCCCCCTCTCCAACGATTGCCACCACGGGAGTGCCAAATCGTGGAGAGACGGTTGCGAGAGCCGATGGAAGGAGGCGGTCTCGCGCCATCGCATAGTAGATACGCGACACCGCCAGAGTCGTCAGCAACAACGAGGCCGTAAAGCTCGTGACACCGGCCACATCGATGGCAATACGGAACCCCGGCGCGAAGGTTTGAGCGAGCGAGTCATACGGCGCGGCGTTTCCCACCAATCCGGAGATGTGATTGACACCAAAGCCGATCGTAGCCGCGTAGGCACCAAATGTTAGAAACACTCCACCGATGATCACAGCCGCAAAGAGAGCGATCGGGATCTGACTTCGTGGTCGGGACGCCTCCTCTCCGACCGTGGCCACCGCCTCGAAGCCAACGAAGGACAGCACCCCGAAGACCATGGCGCCGCCAATCGCGCCGAACCCTCCCGATGGGACCTCGAACGGAACGATGCTATTTCCGGCGGCGCCCCCCTTTGCGACCACGATGATGCTCAGAACCGTGACGATGATCAGCTCGGCAACGAGGATGACGAGCCCGATACGCACGGAAGGGCGCACCCCGAGGATGTTCACCGCAGTCACCAGCACAAGCAGTATCAGGGCGATCACGAGCCAGTTAATGTCCACGCCGTACCGAGCCAGGATCGTCGCAACATAAACCCCAACTGCGGCGTACACGCCTGGAACTACCATGAACGAGCCTGCAAGGACCAGCCAGCCGACCATAAATCCGACGCGTTGACCGAGGGCGCTACGGATCCATGAGTAATACCCACCGGCGCTGGCTTGGTGTCGCGCGAGCTGTGCCATGCAAGACGCCACGATGAGCATCGCGATGGTCGACAGGATGAACGCGAACGGCACCTGAGCGCCGGCAAACGATGCAGCGATCGGCGTATTGAAGTAGAGCGCGGCCGTCGGCGCGTACGTGGCAGTCGCCATGGCAACCACGTCCGTTGCCGTCAGCGCATTCCGCCGGAGTGTGCCGCCTGAAACCCCCGCCATTAGTCCCATGAGATGCGCCCTCCAGGATCTTATAGACTATGACCTACATAGTAGAGATCGCGGCGAGGAAGGGTCAAGCGCCTTCCACGCACGCATCAAGGCCGATCCGACTGCCGCTCCGCCGCCGTTGCACTACCGCGCCGAAGACTGCACCCTCCTCCGCCCGCTGATCCTCGATCCCACTCGCGATTATCAGGCTCGGGGAGTCCGGCCTGGCCGCCCTAAACTATCCACGATGTCGTGGGACATGCGTCCACGATGCCCTGAGACAACACAACGCGGAGCGAGAGGGATTCGAACCCTCGATGGGCGTTTCCACCCATACCGCATTTCCAGACCGAGCGAGCGGGGTGCAGTGAGGGGCATGGGCGGGCACTCCGTATTCAGAATTCTATCGCTGAGGGCACCACAAGGCAGGCGAAGGCACCTGCATTGGGTCTGCGTTGGGCCTGGATTTTGCGACTGAGCGGGCTCGGTGGACGCGACGGCAACCTCAGGTGAAATGACGCTCGTGTGGGAGATGCTGCTCTCACCCGTCGCGCGTGACGGCAGACGTGAACCCGGGGGTAATCAGTCAAGCACCCACGGCCATGATCCCGTCCGTGACTAGCCGTCGGCAAGCGAACCGCCCCCGAGCTCACGGAGACGCCGTTCGCGCCAGGCCCTGACGGCTCCGAGCTGTGCATCCGGTTGAGGAAACGACGCGCGGTAACCGCAATTGCTGAGGCGCGTTGACAGTCATGCAGAGACTCGCCGGGTTGGCTGCCATCGCCGTCGTTGGCTTGCTCACGGGCTACTCGAGTCCTCTCGCCAAACCGAGCCCAATTCCGCCGGTCTACGCGGTTCAGGCCGGAGGTGTTGTCGGGCTCTCAAGGCTCCAGACACCTTCCCAGATTGCTTGCCGGTTGGGGCACCCTTCATTGATCACAGACATGGTCAGCTTTTTGCCTGCAACCGACCAGCGATAGGAACCGAACGGCCCCGACGCATTGCAGTCCGTCCCACCAACGTGGTGGTGACCGTACACGCTAATCCCCCCGCTTCCGTTGCTGAACGGCGCTTCCTGAATGGGTGCGTAGACGTTGAGCGTGTCGCCCTGAGCCTCGTACTGGCTCCCGACGCCGGATCCGAGGGGGTCGAGTTCCCATGCGCCGATCTGATCGAAGATGAGGTGCCACTGGCCGGGCGGCGGCGGCCCTTCGGTGACACCCGCATGTTCGATGTCTTGCTGGGTCACGGTTCGCGTCCAGGTTCCTTTGAGCGCGGCGGGTGGCGCGGGCGCTGCGGCAACGCTAGCGGTCACATCATCGGAGACGGTCTTACCGGCAACATCCGTGGCACGAGCGGTGAAAGTGTGCGCGCCGGGCGAAAGCCAAGTGGTGATCAGGAAGCCGAGATTGGTGCCATTGTCGTCGCCATCAAAGACATATGCGGCAGCGTCTTCGCTCCAGATCAGCTTCCCATCGATCAGGAAGTCCACCTCGGCCACTGGTGCGCCGACCGGCTGAGGGATCGCGATCCACCGGGTCCGGAGGGGGATGGTCGTCTCGCCGTCCAGGGTGGAAGTCACCTTCTGCAACCTGTGCGACTGCGTGACGCTCGACGATGACTGGCTTGGCGTTGTGCCACCGCACGCAGACGTCACCAGTGCGAGCAGCACCGCGACGGCGGCAGTCCCAGCCGCCGCTTTCAACGCGAGTCCCCTTTTTGAACCTTCACTTCCGGATTTGCGCCGACAACTACGGTCCTCATATGGCTGCACCCATACTCACCTACCGCATTACACGTCGCGGCGTCGATCATCGACACCGTGTTTATCACTACCTCTTAGCCCTACCCCGGTCGATTGTCCTGGGGCGCGGAGAATGGTCGGTTTGAAGCAGGAAAGCAAGCGTTGGCTGGGTCGTCCTTCGGGCGTGCCTGCTCGAAGTGGTGCAGCACGCGCTCGGCGCAGTCAGCCGCCCACATCGCGAGAAGACGATGATCGTCGTCTGGCTGGTAAGTCCTTTCGGTACAACCTCTATTGTCGGCCTTTGAAGACCGACAACGAGCCGGGCGCCCATACGTCCATCACATAGATGGTGTTCGTAGCCTGATTCACCGCCAACCCGAACGGCTGTGAACCCACTGCCTGCTCGGCCGCGGGGGTGTGGCACCCGCTGGTGAGCTCGGCGTTGCACCTTGAACCGTTCACCACCGAGACGTCTGCACTCGAGAAGTCGGTGACGTAGACGGTGTCAGTGGGGATATCGACTGCGACGAGGAGTGGCGACCGCCCGATTGCTACCCTGGGGTGGAAGCTGGCACAACCTGCAGTGTCGGTTCCGTTGCACGTGACGGTGCCGATGACCGTGAGAGTCCCCGGGTTGTCGCCGTTCTCGTTGTTCGCCACGTAGACGGTGTTCGTGGGGTCGTCCACTGCAATGCCGAAAGGTCCGGCGCCGACGGTGATCGTCGCCGCGACGTGACCACAGCCGGAGTGATCCGTCCCATTGCAAGTCGCGCCATTGATGACAGCAACCGTGTCGCCGGTCGCAAACGGTATCCCCACGCTTGTCGCGTAGATCGTGTCGGTTTTGACACTCACCGCGATACCGGTCGTGTTGTCGCCGACGTTGATGATCGCCGGAGTCTGCCCGCAACCCGAACTCACCTCGGCGTTGCAGCTGGCCGCACTAAAGACCGCGATCTCGTTCGCATTCGTCCCAAATGACAGGTAGAGGGTCCCTGTCTTCTCGTTCACCACCGGTCTTCCCGGGTTGGTTCCCACGGTGAGCGTCGGTGTGGGAGCAGCACACCCAGTAACGTGGGTGGCATTGCATGCCGCAGTGTTGATGACAGACACGCCGGATGAGCCGGACACGTACAGCGTGTGCGTGCCATCGTCGATCGCCCCCGCCCCCAGGTAGGCACCGGAAGTATCCATCGGGATCTCGGCGACCGGTGCGCACCCGGTGAGGTGCTTGGCATCGCACTTCGCGCCGTTGAGCACATCAACCTCAGGCAGGTTGAGATTGCTCGCGTAGATGGTGTCGGTTGCCGGGTCGACCGTCGCCAGGAACTCGGCGTCCGGAGCCGTCGGTGCCGGAACGCGACACCCTGAGGTCTTGATCGCGTTGCAGCGGCCGAGCGTAATCACCGACACGCGGTTCTCTCCCCCCACGTTCACAAGGTACGCGGTGGCCGTATCCGGCAGCAGCGTCATGGTGTTCGGAAACCCGGTGTATCCGGGGTCGTGGTTCGATCCCGCCTCGACGCTCAGTGGCGTCTTCGAACAGCCGGCGGTGACCGTGCCCTGGCACGTCCGTGTGCTGATCGCCGACAGGCTGTCATCGTCCTGATTGAGATCGAAGACGGTATGCAACGCGTCGTCAACCGCAACATATTCGGCGCCGGCGCCGACCTGCACCGTGGGGGGCGCCGTGGTACAGCCAGAGGTGTTCGTGGCATTGCATTTGGCGCCGTTGATCACAGAGACCGTGCTGTCATTGAGGTTCGCGACGTATACGGTATCTGTGTTCTGATCGACGGCATCCCAGAACGCACCATTACCCACAGTGATAGTGCGCGGAGCCTTGGCGCATCCGCTGCCATCACCTCCGTTGCACGTGGCGCCGTCGATCATAGACACAGTGTCCCCGCTGCCGCCGTTGTTGACGGCATATACGGTATCGGTCGCGAGGTCGACATCGACGGCTTGGGGCGCGGAGGGGTCCTGAACAACCTTGACCGGTTGCCCGCATCCTTCAGTCGTCACGGCATTACAGCGGGCGCCATTGATCACAAAGACGTCCCCAGCTGGACTGGCCACGTACAGGGTGCGCGTTCGTGGGTTGAAGACATCATCGACGGGGAATCCGCCGGTGTGGATGGTCGCCAGCGGCGTGCCGCAGCCGCTCGTGATCGCCGCATTGCACAAGGCTCCGTCCACGACCGAGATCGTGCCGGCGGCGTTGGCGGTGTAGACGGTGTCAGTCTTCTCGTCGATGGCCGCCGCCAGCGGATCTCCGCCGACCTTTGCTCGCGCGACCACGGAACATCCTGATGAATCCGTCGCGTTGCACGTCGCTGCGTCGATCACGTCCATCACGTGGCTGGGCGACGTCGTCGTGCAATAGCTCATCGGACACTGGATGGGCACGTACAGGGTCTCCGTCCGCGGATTGACTGCCGGGACGCCCGGGCTTCCGCTGATCTCGATGAACCCTCGCTGGATCGAGCCGGGCAAAGCAAGGCTGGCGCTCGATGTGATTTGCGCCCCGACCTGTATCGGGCCGGCGAACGTCATGAGTACCAGTGCTGCCACCGCTCCGATTACAAAGCTGCCCTTCCTGAGGCGCATGCCACCACCTCCGTGCGCGTCTCCCGTCGTGGGTTCCAACGGAGTCGCGAGCTTCTGTGATCCGCGTCCGCGGGTTCTCTCTTAAGTCAGGCGTTCATTCGGGGTGAACGAATGTTCAGTCGCTGACAGCGCTGCCGCTGGACACGCGCCAGGCGATGTCCACGCGGGGATCCGGTGTGTACGCGCAGACCGTACCGGTGCGGATCGTCGCCTCGAGGTGCGCACCCAGGTCGGCGTCAGTCGCGGCAATGCGGCGCATCGCCGACCTGACCGCGCGCACAACGTTCAATCGCGCTCGCTCTGCGATCGACCCGGCGTGGCGCGAGCGCCCTCCCAGCCCGAGTGCTCGGCTCAGCTCGTGGGTGATGAAGTTCGACTCCTCGCGGAGGAGACCGACCTCATCCGCAGTGCCCCAGGCTTCGGCGATCTCGATCGCCGCTCGCAATTCGTTGATGCGGGCGCGGTATGCCCGGCGTGCCTCGGCATCGAGCAGCTCACCTGCATCGCCCGATGCGATCGCACGGGCAGTCTGATCGCCATCGGGTGCGCCCAGCCGCTCGAGATCAAGAGCCGCATGGGGGCGTCCAGGGTCCGCAAGCAGATGTGCCAGTATGCGGAGCCCCTTGCTGTCGCGAAGCCGAGTGACTCGCTTCGCGTAGGTGATCGCCCAGTACTCGCCCTCGCGCTCGAATCGGGCGTCCTCATCGGCGGGAATCGCCGCCTCCACGACGCTCCCATCGATACGGCGTCGCCGTATCGGCACGGTCCCGGTGTGCCGCAACGCTTGCCCGAGCGCCTCATCGATCGTGAGTGCCTCGCCTTCTGCACGTATCGGGACAAAGACCGCTTCACCGAGGTGTCCTCGTAGCGTTGCGGACCATTGCTCGTAGCGCTTCCGCTCGTCACCGAGCATGCGGAATCCCAGTGCACGCTCCTCGGCCTCGACCGCACCCCAGACCCTGGCCGCAAGGGGATATGCCCCCAGTCCAGCGAGGGCGCTCCCGATGCCTGCAACGCACAGGATCCGGCTCCGGCGTTCGGTTGCCACGGTGATCTCCAGACTAGCCTGGTAATACGCCACAGCGCCCCGATAGTCGCCGCGGTCCAGCGCCAGATCACCGAGGCTGTGCAGCGAGTGCCGGACCAGTCCCGGAAACGAGGAGCGGGCTAACCGAATAGCATCCGTGAACAGCCGCTCACTCTCGTCGTACGAGCCCTGATCACGCGCGACGCCGGCGAGCAGGTGCAATGTCGCCGCTCGTCCCGCGTTGTCAGCGATCGCTTCGAACAACCCCAGAGCGTCGTGATGGAGGCCGATTGCCATTTCCAGATCTGCACGCTCGCTCGAGATCCGGCCGAGACGGTTGAGCAGGAAAGCCACCCGCTGCGTGTTTCCGAGCTCGCGATGGAGGGCAAGGCTCTGGGTGTAGTACCGCTCGGCCTGGTCAGTGTCGGTCACCACGAAATAGTCGAGGAGACCCGCCGCTTCCAGTGCAGCCGCGCGCAGCGAAGTGCTGACCGACGCGTCGGCGAGCGCTGCCGACTCCAGCCACGAACACGCGTCGTGGCGATGGCCTCGGTCGATCCAGAACCTGGACAGGGCGATCCCGAGACGCAGGCAAAGGTCTGCGTTGCTCGTCGTCTGCGTCCAGGCGAGGGCAGCGCGTAGGTTTGCCACGTCCTCGTCGAGTTCTCCGAAAGTCTCGGGATTGGACGGCCAGCTCTGCATGCCGGCCATCGCCTCGGCGGCCTGGGTGAAATACGCACCATGCCGTCGCGCGAGCTCGTCTCGCTCGACGGCGGTCAGCCGCTCGGCTGCGAACTCCTGCACGGTCTCGAGCAGCGCGAAGCGATCGTCCCTCCCCCGATGCACGAGGCTCTTGTCGACGAGCGCTGAGATCGTCTCGAGGTCTGCGGCACACACCTCCTCCGCAGCCCTGAGATCGAAGCTGGCTGAGAATATCGCGAGGTGCTTAAACAGTTCGCGTTCCCGCGTCGACAGCAGGTCCTCACTCCATTCAATCGTTGCTCTGAGCGTCTGATGACGCGCGGGCATGTCACGCGCCCCACCAGTGAGCATGGGTAATCGACGTTCCAATCGCGTCAGCAGCGCACTGAGAGGCAGCACATTCACCCATGTGGCGGCAAGCTCGACGGCGAGCGGCAGACGGTCCAGACGACCGCAGATCGCCTCGACCGTCGCCTCTTCGACGAAGGTGGGATCGACGGCACGTGCTCGCTCGACAAAAAGGGCGACGGCATCGCTGGAACTGAGCGGCTGCACCGTGAAACGCTGTTCCGCGGTGATGCGCAGCGGCTCTCGGCTGGTCACGAGGAAGTGCACCGAGGGGCACGCGGCGAGCAACGACGCGAGCAAAGGCGCCACTGCAGCCACAACCTGCTCGACGTTGTCCAGCACCAGGAGAAGGTTTTGCTTCGCAAGGTGCTCGGCGAGCAAGCCGTTGGCTCCGACCGATCGCGCGATCGTCTGCTCCACGAGATCAGGGTCTCGAACGGGCGCCAGTGGCACCCAGTTGACGCCGTCCGGAAACCGCTCGGCGGCTTCCAGGGCGACCTGAATGGCGAGCCGAGTCTTGCCCGAGCCCCCCGCGCCGAGCAGGGTCACCAGCCGATGCGCATGGAGCAACTCGCCGGCAATCTGAAGCTCATCCACCCGGCCGATAAACCGGCTCTGCTGGACCGGAAGACTCATCGCGGAAATCCTCTGCTGAAGCGCACAGTACACGGGACGATGCGCGACTGCGTGACGGCGGTGCCGGTGGAATAGTCTGAGCCGCCGGCGAGCCGACATCACAGGGCAGTCGAATCGACCCTCGGCCGAGGCACGACACTCCGCGCCATAGGTCCTGTGTCCCATCGGGTGCTCGCTGGTAGCGGGGTCAGCTAGGTCGTTCCGCTCTGGTGTGCGCTGGGTATTGAACGCGGCCTCCCCTATTCGCTACAGCCCGTACGTATTCGGGAGGTGCGCACTGACAGGCGCGTTTCGGCATTTTGACGCGCCCCGGTAGGGTCACCGCGGGGATTAGCGCGTCTGAGGTCCCGACGGGATGGGTATGCTCGTTGTGCGGGCGCTGCGGCGGCGCTCAGGAGGATTCCGCGATGTCGAGAGTGCTACGCAGGCTGACCACGACGGACGTCGACACGGCTGTCCCGATGGCCGGCCCAGCGAAGGCGATGAGGAGGAGGTCGACACCTCGTGAGCCTGAACTCGCAGTCAGCCACTCTCCAACGTCTACATCAACGTCTGCATCCGCGACGAACACGAGGACATCTGGGAACTACGCGGAGAAACTAGTTGGCGAGGCACGTACGTCTCGCCCCATAACCGAAGCGCTGCGGGCTGACGTCAGCAGCCGGAGGGTAATCCAATGGAGCGACAGGGCATCGAATACGAGGATCGCTCGACCGGCGAGCTACTGAGCAAGGCGTTTGTCGGGAGATGGCTCATCGAACCGGACGAGCATTACCGCTCAGTGCACGAGGGTGATGACCTAAGCAGCGGGACTCGGGTGATGGGCGGCACGACGTTCGCCGTCGCCGAGACCGCCAATGGGAAGATGGTGATCTGGGGCGACGCGCACAGGCCCAGATCGACATACGACATCTACGACGGCTTCGATGAGGCCGAGTCGGCGGGCGTCCCTGGTGATGTCATCGCTATCGCTTCCGATCGAGCCGGCATCGAGCGCGCGGAACTGCTCGACATTTAGCACCCCTGAGGAAGGCCTGGTCAGCCAACGTTTGCCTTATTTGACGACCGCTGGCTCCGACCCAGCGCTCGGGGGACATCTCTATGTGCGCGTAGGCGTGCTGGCGTGAGGGCGCCAGAGAGCGGGTATCATGCACACCGGCCAAGGAGTGCCATCGTGTTCGGTGGGTGTATCGATAGCGGGAGGGCCGATGCCGAGCGCCGACGAGATCCGAGACGTTCAGCGAGTGACGTGGGCCGGGCTCTCTGCGGGCTGGGAGAAGTGGGACTCGGTCATCATGGATCAGCTGAGCCCCGTCGGTGCAGCGATTATCGAGCGTCTCCACATCGCCGAAGATCATCAGCATCTCGACATTGCCGCAGGCACGGGTGAGCCGGGTTTGAGCATCGCGAGACTATCGCCGAAGGGACGTGTCGTGCTGACCGACCTCGTAGCGGAGATGCTGGACATAGCCGCGCGACGAGCCAGGGCGCAAGGGATCGCCAATATCGAGACGACGGTCTGCAGCGCCGATGATCTGCCGTTCAACGACGCAACATTCGATAGCCTCTCCGTACGTTTTGGGTACATGTTCTTCCCCGACGTGGCCAAGGCGACGGCCGAGTTCGCGCGTGCGCTCAAGCCGGGCGGAGGTCTCTGCTCGTCGGTATGGGTCAAGCCCGAGGAAAATCCGTGGACGACGATCGCCATGCAGGCAATCGCGACCGAGACGGTGGTGGCGCCACCCGACCGGGACGGACCGAATATGTTTCGGTGCGCTGCCCCCGGATATGTCAGCACCCTGTACGAGGGCGCGGGGCTGCGCGACGTTGTCGAGTGGGACGTCGACGTCGAACTCGTGACGCGATCGCCCGAGCAGTATTGGGAGATGATCAGCGAGCACGTCTCGCTCGCAGTTGCG
>Ga0182024_10000349_pt1 | contig 118054 bp, 78 predicted proteins | sample P32metaG_FD_120480 | JGI IMG/M metagenome (GOLD analysis project Ga0182024, IMG submission 120480) | Permafrost microbial communities from Stordalen Mire, Sweden - P3-2 metaG (Illumina Assembly) | ecosystem: Environmental > Terrestrial > Soil > Wetlands > Permafrost | place: Sweden: Stordalen... | reverse complement strand
AGCGTGCCGACCGCGTTGGTGTCGAAATCGTCGAATGGAATCGCCGCCGCCCGGTCGTGGCTGGGCTGCGCGGCCGTGTGGACAATGGCGGAGGGCTGCAGCGCGCGAACGAGTTCGAGCACGCCGGCGCGGTCCCGAATGTCGAGCTCGTGGTGGTGAAATCCGGGCAGATCCCGCACGAGCCGCTGCTGATTCCAGCGCGTGTCGCCCTGCGGGCCGAAAAAAACCGCGCGCTGGTTGTTGTCGACGCCGTGGACTTGGTAGCCCAATTCGCGGGCAAAATAGGTGCAGACTTCGGAACCGATGAGACCCGAAGAGCCGGTGACGAGCAGGGTTTTGGGCATGCGAGTGGGCTGAGGATGAACCGAGACGGGGAACCGGGGCAAGTTTGCAGGCGTCAGAGTCGGGTCCTAATTTGCCGAGGGGATGCATCTCCGGACGCCCTTTGTCCGAGCACCGGTTCGCCCTCCGGCGCATCCCCTCGGCAAATTAGGACCCGACTCTGACGTCAGGCCGGCGGTGGTTCGGGGTGCACGCTCAGGCGATACAAACACGCGAGCGTGGCGGCGAGCGCGAGGGCGAACCAGAGGGCGCAGGCGGGGTCTGCGGCGGAAAGCAACGCGGCCGTGAAATCGCCGCGGCTGGGATAGTATACCCAGACGATAATGAAGAAGGCCAGATTGGCGGCCGCGAGCAACCAAAGCGACCAGCGAGGCAGCGCCACGACCCCGAGCGCCAGCGCGATGAAGAGCCCGGCATTGGTCAGGTAGGTACCTTGGTGATTCAAAGTGGCGCCCGGAGAAAACATCAGCAGGCACCAGACGCCGACGCAGAGCGCGGTGAGGATTAGGCAGCGGCGGGCCAGGTCGGCCGCCGCACTCTCCGCCTGCCGTCGCCGCCAGAGCGCGATTAGCCCCAAGGCGCCAAAATCGAGCCAGGCTGGCGATTGAAAGAGATGGAGCATGCCGCCGAGGCGAAACGCATAGGCCGCCTGCCGAAAGGCCGCGGACGGGCGGCCGTGCCGGGCCAGGCCCGCGGCCTCGCGCAGGTTCTGCCCCAAGCGGGTGCCGTCATCGGTGAAGAGCGCGCGGACGTTGACCGCGCGGGTCTGGAGCCATTGGGAGAACGAAAGGCCCCGGTAGGCTGCGGCCAAGGCTTGTCCGAAGGAGCGGGCATCGGGCGCCATGGCGCCGGCGAGATGCCATTTCAGCAGGCGGTTGCCGGGTGGATCGTAATAATGCTGGTAGAGCGACCAGGGGAGAAGGTAAACGGCCGCGACCAGCGCGGCGACGAGGCAGAATCGCCCGCCGCCCGCCCGCCGCGAAAATCCTAAATAGATGGCCAGCGCGATCAGACCGAAGGCGCTGCCGCCGTGGGCGAGCATCGCCAGTCCGGCGCAGGCTCCAACCAGGGCGGGCGCCTGGCCCGGTTGGTACCACAGCAGCGCCGCCGCGATCAGCAGGAATGCGGCCGGCAGCAGCTTCGGCCAGACGAAGGTGCCGTTCAGCAGGAAAAATCCGGAGAAGATGACGAACGAGAGAATCCAGGCCACCGTGCGGCGCGGAATCCGCGCCAGCCGCAGCAGGATCCAAAGGCCGAGGAAGACCCAGGTTTGCAGAATCGTGGCCATGACCTGATAGCCCGCTTCGGTGGCGATCACCGGCGAGATCAGCAGATGAAAGGCCGCCTGCAGGGGCGGCCGGTCGCTGCTCAGCCAGTCGGCAAAGAACGGGCGCAGCGGCGCGCCGGTGAACAGCCGCTGGCTCAGCCAATAGGGCAGCAGGGGGTCCGGCGGAAGATTATGGATGTACCGGTCGAGGCTCACCGCGGCGGGCCATTCCAGGCCGCCGTAGAGCAGCAGGGCGGCTAGGTACATGAGCCCGGTCGCCGCCGCGAGCGCAAGCGGCCACGCCAGTTCGGCGCTGACTTGCCGCAGCGCGGGCGCGCGGGAGCCGTAGACGGCGGCCCCGCTCGCCAGCAGGATCACCCACGCGGCCGCGATGCCCCAGGGGCGATGCAGAAAATAGACCCAAAACAGGGCGTAGGCGGCCGTGGCGCTGGCCGTGAGCGCGGCGATCAGGAACCGTTCCGGCGATTGGGCGCGCGTGCGCAGGCGCCAGGCGGCCCAGGCCCACCCGGGGAGCAGCAGGACGGCGAACAAACCCAGGTGCAAGGCCGCGAGCGGCAGCCACCGGCGGGGCGAGGCGGTCGCCTCCTGCGGGGTGCTGACGCCGATCCACGCGGTCGTCGAGTGGTCCTCGGCGCCAAGGTAGACGCTCCGGCCCACCCAGGCGGCGGGCGGCGACCAGTAATACAGGGACCACCGCGGTCCGGGCGAAGTGCGGGGCGCTAGGAGCAGGCGCTGGCCGGTGCCTGCGTCCTGCCAGTAGAGCGTCACCCCCGGGTCGCTGAGAGAGCCGGCGACGTAGGCGGCGAACGAGGGCGCCAGGGTGAACGGCCCCCATTGAAAAACCCCGGCGTTGGTCGCCTGCCCTTGCAGCGAGTCCCAGAGCCCGGTCCGGGCCTGCAGCCGCCGCGTGCCGGCCGGATCGAATTCGCCGGTGCTGGGGCCAAAGGCTCCGACCAGCACGGGCGGGGCGGCGCGCCCGGCGGCCGCGAGCAGCAGGGCCACGGCGAGGCCCACGAGGCGGCGGCCCCACCGCCGTGCGGTGGGGTGCATTCGGCGCCGCGGCCGCGGGGACATGAGGGGGAAAAGCATCACAGGTCGCCTAGCCTCCAAACCCGTTGTGATTTCCGCGCTTGGCAAGATTCATTTGTTCGGGACGATGCCCGGGACGATGGCGAATGTGCCGACTGATTTCCGGGACCGCCGCGTTCCGTCCGCCCCGCCCCGGCCGGCCGTCGCTCGCGGGCCGCTGTGGCTCTTGGGGCTGGGACTCATGCTCGCGGTCTTCGGGGCCAAGGCGTATCTCATCGCCCGATTCGGCACCGATCTGCCCTTTTGGGACGAATGGGCGAAGCAGGGTCAGATGATCATCACGCCCTATTTCACCGGCACGCTTCACTGGGCCGATTTTTTCGTGCCGCACAGCGAGCATCGCATCGCGCCGACGCTGGCTGTGAATCTGGCGCTGGTGGCGGCCGGCGGCCAGTGGGACGGGCGGGTGGCCTGTCTGTTCAACGCGGCGCTGCACGCGCTGATCATCCTGGGGGTCGTGGTCTGGACGGCCCGCGCGATTTCGGTCCGCTGGGCCGTCGCCCTCGCCTGGATTTCGGTCGGCCTTTACATTCTCCCGCTGGACTGGGAAAACACGCTGACCAGCTTCCAATCGCAGTTTTACTTTTTGACCGGGTTTTCCCTCGCGGCGATGGCTGGGCTGCTCAGCCCCGGCGGGCCCCGGGGGCTGGCCTGGTGGGGCGGCTTGGCGGCGGCCCTCCTGGCCGGGGTGAGCATGGGTTCGGGCTTCCTGTGCGTGGCGCCGGTGCTGCTCGTGGCGGGCGGGCGGCTGATCACGGGCCCCCGCCGCCAGCGGGGCGATTTCGCCACGGCGGTCGTGGCGCTCGCGATCCTTGGGGCGGGCTGGATTTGGCGCCCCTTGGCGCCGTGGGATGCGCCGATGCAGGCGCAGAGCGCCGCGCAATTTTTCTCCTACGCGCTGCGCTGCCTCGCCTGGCCGCATACCGCCTGGCCCTGGTTTGCCGCGGTGGTTTGGCTTCCGTGGCTCAGCCGGATGGTGCCGCCTCAGCGTCCGCGCCTGGCCGCGGCGTCTCCGGCGGAGGAAATGCTCTTCGCGGTCGGCCTTTGGGTCGGCCTCCAATGTGCGGCGATCGCCTATGGCCGGGGCGGCGGTCCGGGGGACCCGGCCTGGCGGTACGCGGACGTTTTCGCGATCGGGGTCCTCTGCAACGCGCTGTGCTTTTCCGGCCGGCGTCCATTTCGCCGGGGCGCATTCGCGCTTTGGCTCGCCGCGATTTTCGGCGCGGCCCTGCTCGCTTCCTGGCCCCTGTGGCACGGGGTCCTACCTTCGGTCGCGGGCCGGTCCCATCTCTACGAAACCAATGTGCGTAACTATATTGCGACGGGCGACGCGCACGCCCTGGACGGCGAAGTGCCGTTTCCGGATCGGGCGTGGCTGAAGCAGATCCTGGATGCTCCGGCGATGCGCGCGGTGCTGCCGCCGAGCGTGCACGTTCCGCCGAAAGTCTCGTGGCTGTCCCAATGGGCCCGCGAGGTGCAGCGGTTGGGCGCGCCGCTCTTGGTTGTCGGGCTGGCGCTGCTTTGGGCGGGCACCCGGTCACTTCTTTCCCGGACGGCGATCCCGGCTGAGGAGAGCGGCCCTGCGGCTGCCGTTCCGCCGCCCGCGCCGGCGCGCCGGCCGAGCGCGCGCGCGCGGCGCGGGCGGCGCGGCCGCCTGGTCGCCCTGGCGCTGGCCCTCGGCTGCGTCGTCCTGGGCGCCCGCTGGCGCGTGATCGAAAAATACGCCACCGACGTGCCCATGATGGATGAATGGGATGCGCAGGGACTGGACGAACTCGCGCCCTGGTTTGGCGGCACGTTCGGCATCCGGAATCTGACCAATCCCCAGAACGAGCACCGCAGCGTGCTCACCAAAGTGCTGAACCTGACCCTCACCCTCGCCAATCGGCAATGGGACCAGCGGGTGGAGATGGTGCTGAACGCGGTTTGGCCCGCCGCGATCGCGGCCCTCTTGTTTTACTATGGCTCCCGGCGCCTGCCCCCGCGGTGGGATCCGGCGCTCTTCGGTCTGCTCGCCGCGCTTTACGCGCTGCCCTCGGCCTGGGAAAACATCACCCGGGGATTTGCCTCGGCCCAATTTTTCCTGGTCGGCCTGTCGGCCGCGGCGATTCTCCTGCTCCCGTTTGCCTCGGTCCGCCAGGGGCGTTGGTGGCTGGGCGCCGGGGCGCTCGTCCTCGCGCTCGGCAGCATGGCGTCGGGCTGCTTGGCCGGCGCCATCGTGGCTGGGCTGCTCGCGCTGCGGGCCGTCCGCCGGGAGATCAGCTGGCCCGTCGCGGCGCCCGGCCTCGCCCTGGCGGCAATCACCCTCGCGGTGGGTTTGGCGACGCGCGCCGTTGTCGGAGCGAACGCGCCGCTGCAGGCGCAGAGCCTGGCGGATTTTGGCCTCACGCTCGTGCGCGCCCTGGGCTGGCCGGCCTTTGACCAAGGCTGGGGCTTGGTCGCGCTCCTGCTCTGGCTGCCCTGGGCGGCGCTGGCGGTCCGGGTGCTGGCGGGCGGCCGGCGCCCGGTCACGGCGTTCGAATACGGCGTCCTTGGCCTCGGCGCCTGGTGCGGGCTGCAGATTTTGGCGACGGTTTATGCCCGGGGCGCCGGCGGTCCGCCGCCGGCCTCCCGTTATGTCGACAATTTGGTGGTCGGCCTATTCGCCAACGGCTTGGCCGCGGCGATTTTCGTGGCGGCGGCGCCCGCGGGTCGGCGCTGGCGATTGGGGATCAGCAGCGCGTTGTGGGCCGCTCTGCTGCTCGGGGGGCTGGCGCTGAATCTGCAAATCGTCTGGACGCAGAAACTGCCCGAGGCGGCCCAGTATGACGCCTACAGCGCGCAAAATACGCGCAATTTCCTGGCGACCGGAGATCGGGCTTATCTGCAACACAACGAACTGCCGTACCCCGGCGCGAATAATTTCTATGACCGCATCACGGTGCCCGCCCTGCGCGCGCGGATGCCGGCCGGCGCGCGCCCGCCGCTGGCGCTCACGGCGGGAGCGGAAGGGTCCGGATTTTGGCGGATCGATACGCGGGCCCCCGAACGGCAGGGGCCCGCGTTGCCGGCGCTCCAGGGCCTCGCTCCGGACCTGCCGCCGCTGGCGAACGCGGTCGTCTGGGGATCTTTCGGCGGCGGCCCCGGCGCCGGAGCGGCGGTTTGGACGAGCCAGCCGCTGCGGCGGACCATTCCCGGCTGGCTGCGCTTCGCGATCGCGGGGGATCTGGGGCGGCCGGGGACGGACCTGGAATTGCGCGATGCGCGCACCGGCGAACTACGGGCGGCGGTCCATCCCCGCCAACCCCCCGGCGAACGCTGGCACGCGGCCGAGGTGCCGGCGCCGGCCGGAGAATTTGTCATCGCCGCGCGGTCGGCGCCGGGCACCTGGTTCGCCTTTGCGCAGCCCGTGGAGATGGGCCGGCTCTCCTACCTCGCGGCGTGGGCCGCTAAGCAAGGGCTCATCCTGGTGGCCTTCGGATTGGGCCTGGCGCTGGCGACTATCGCTTGGCGATGGGCGCGAAGCGGTACTTGACCAGCGCCCGGAGCCACGTCAGCGGATCGCGGATCATGCGGATTTTCTTCCCCTCGGCGAAGGAGCGGGAGCGGTACGCGACCGGGATTTCGATCGGGTGATAGCCGCGGCGCACCAGCTTGATCAGCAGCTCCCAATCGAAGTCGAAACGGTCGCATTCAAAGGTGAGGCCCTCCAGGCAGTCGCGGCGGAAGACCTTGTACATCGTAAACGGATCCTTCAGCCACACGCCGAGCGTCGAGTTGAGCAGCAGCGTAAAGGTCCAATGGGCCAGGTTCAGGACGGCCCCGCGCACCGGCTGGTCCGAAAATTTGCGGATCGCCCAGCCGCCTTCGCCGTGGCGCGACCCGAGCACGAAGGCCTGCCGGCCGGCGAGGATCGGCGCGAGGAGCGACTCGTAGTCGGCCAGATCGTACTCCAGATCCGCGTCCTGGATCAGGATGATGTCGCCGGTGGCGTGGGCGAAGCCGGCGCGCACGGCATGGCCTTTGCCGCGCGGCCGATCCTCGAGGATCAGCCGGACGCGCGGCGGCTGCGCGTAGGGCCGGACCAGTTCGCGGGTGCCGTCGGAGGAATTGCTCTCCACGATAATGATCTCGATCTCCACCCCGGGGATCGCCTTGGCGGTGATCGCGTCCAACGCGACCGTGACGGTGGCGCGTTCGTTGTAGACCGGGACGATGACGGACAGTTTGGGCACGGGCGGGAAGGGGTTACGAAGGGAGCGGCGCCGGCGCGGCGGGGCGCCGGGGCGGGAGGGTGGCGCCGATTCCGGCCGCCGCCAGCGCCAGAGCGGCGCCGCCGGAAAGGCACAGGAGCAGCGGCCAGCGCCGGGGCTGGTAAGTCACGACGATGCGGTGGGAACCGGGAGTGGCGAGGAAAACTCCCGCGAAGGCGTGATTGAGCCGCAGCAGGGGGGCGGCAGCGCCGTCGACTTCCGCCCGGCCATATCCGGCCCAGCCCGTCTCGCTCAGCACGGCCACGCCGGGCGTCGGGGCCGCGACCGTGAAGGCGGTCGAATCCTCCGTGAGGCGGTAGGCGGTGGCCGCCACCACAGCGCGGGTGGCCAAGTCGGCGGACAGCTGGGCCGCGGGCGCGGCCGGTATCAGGTCCGGCCGTTGCATCGCGGCGAACGGACGGCCGTCCCCCTGGAGCACCTGCTGAACGAATTCGTTGGGCTGGTCGTAGCGCGCCAGCCGGTCGGTGAAAAACGCGCGGGGCCACGCGGTCGGGCTGGCATAGACGTCCAGGTCGCCCGTCTGCACCAGGCGCAGCACCGCGCCGAGTGCGCCCTGGTCGCTGCGCAGGTCGAAATAATAGCGCACGTTGAGGAAATCCAGAAATGGCCGCGCCGCGGCGAGGGTGTCCCGAGACAGGTAGGCCCGCCAGTCCCAGCGCCGTTCCAGCGGCGCCAGGGTCAGCAGCTCCCGGTACCGCGGATCCATCAGCGCGTCCGGGCCGCTGATGCCCTCCAGCCCCTCCATCGCGCTCCAGCCAGGGAAGAAATTCTCCTGCAAGCCGATCGCGCGCGCGGGCGCCGCGCGGACGCCCTGCTGCACCCGCCGCACCGCCGCCGAGCGGGCGGAGAAATTAACCCGCGCTCCCGGCCGAAAGGTGTAGGCGGAGGCGGCGGCGCCCGGCGGCTCCAGGGCCTGGCGCCACAGCAGCGCGTAGGCGCACCCGGCGACGAGGAGCGCGGCGCCGGCGGAGATCTGGCGCTGGACCAGCGCGCGCCGGACGGCGAGCGCCAAGAGGGCCAGCGCCAAAACCAGTCCGGCCACGTAGAGCCAGATGAGCGGCGGCACCGGAAGCGACTCCCCGGGCGCCCAGACCGAATAGGTGTCGCCGGCGCTTTGCTCCGCGCGATGCACCGCCTGGCCAAAGCCGACGTAGGCGAAGATCAGGGCGAAGAGGAGCAGGGCGGCGATCCCCAGATCGGCGCGCCCGGCGGCGGTGCCCAGGCGGCGGGCCGCGGCGGCGTAGCCAATTCCAGCGAGCACGGCGCTGAGCAGAATCAGGGCGCACCCAAAGCTGTCGTCCAAATGGGCCACCTGGCCCAGGAGCGGCCAGTGGACAATCCAGGCCGGCGGCACGAAGCCGAACGCGAAGCTGAGCGGCACCAAGGCCGCCGCCGCCAGCACCGCGTAGCGGCGGTCGGAGCATTGCTGGCGGAGCGTCGCCAGAAAATACAACACCCCGCCCAGGACGAGGAAATTGGCCGCCGGATCAAAGACGAGGTTCTGCTTCGACAGGGGGCGAAACAGGGCTTCGTCGAACAGGCCCAAGAGGAGGCCCGGTTGCAGCTGAAAGGCCGACGGGGCGTTCGAGCTGGTGTAGGCCGCGCCCAGCGCATCGGCGAACGTCACCCAGGCCGGAGCGGTGAGCGCGGCGAACAGGATCCCGCCCGCCCCGATCAGCCCGGCAAGGGCGAGGCGCCGTTTTCCGGTCATGGGCGCGGCCAGGGCGATTGCCCCGCCGGTAAGATTCATGATCAAAAGCAGGACGGCCGCTTCCTTGACCGTGCCGCTCGTCAGGAGGGCCGCGTCGGCGACAATCAGGGCGAGGCCCCAGCGGACCCTGGCACGGCCGGAACGGGCCTCCGCCACGCGCAGCCAGCCGTACAGGGCCCACGGCGCGTAGCAGAAACTGAAAAATGCCGGGTGATCGATCCGGTAGAGAAAGAAGCCAAAAAACGGCGCGCCGGCCGCCGTGATCCAGGCGGCGGGCGCCTGTCGGCAAAGGGTCCAGACGCACAGGCCGAGGCCCAGCGCGAGCAGCCATTTGGCCACGAGGTATTTGAGATCCCAGGCCCACGCGGCGCTGTCCGCCGCGATCACGAGCCAGTGCAGAGGGTCGCCGATCATCGACTGGCCCTGTCCGATTAGCGGCGTGCCGGCGGAATTGTAGCGATTCCAGACCGGAATCTCATGGTCGCGGAAGAGCGCCCGGTGCTCGATCGCCGTCGCCGGCACCTGTTGCCACATCGCGGCGCCGACGTCCGAGCCCCGGGCATCGGCAAAGGCGCGGTAGGTTTCCCCGGGCAGCGTCGGCATCTGGTCGTAGAGCAGAAACGTCCCGACATCGGGCGAAACCAAACTGCGCTGCAGGAAGACGACGGGGTAACAGCTGGCGACAACCGCCGCTGCGGCGATCGCGCCGGTGGCGATCAGCGGATGCGCGCGCAGCCCGCACCCGGTGCGGCGGCCGAATTGCCGGAGGCGCGGCGAGCGGTCGAGGGCGGCGAGGGCCAAACCAAGGCCTGCCCAAATGAGGAGGAACGGAAGGAGGCAGGGGCGAACCATCCGACCCCAGGGGCGGGCGGTCCGCAGGACCAGCGCCGGGTCAAAGGCCAGGAGCAGCTGCGGATCGTTGCTTCCGGGCACGACCGCCACCCGCAAGGCGCCGTGGTCGAGGGCGAGGGATTGAATCTGATTGAGCGGCTGGAATTGCGCGGCCGGAATCTCCCGCACCAGGCGGCCGTCGGCATCGAGCAGCCGGGCCGAGGCGATGGTCACGGTGCCGTCGCGATCGATCGGATCAAAGCGCAGGCGGCCATAACGGCCGACGGGGATGGGCAGGCGGTAGGGACGCGGCGCCGCGCCCGCCGCGAGAGCTTGAATGGCCGAGTCGGCTTCGCGAAAGCCGGCGCCGCGGTCGTAGTAGACTTGGACGTGACCGGCGGCGGAGGAGGCGAGCCGGGCTTCGAGGAGGAAGGGACGGCCCTGGTCGGTCCAACCGGCGTGAAAGGGCGCCACCAGCGCCGCGCTCAGGGCGGCGGCGGCCAGCCCGGCGCGCCAAGTCGAGAATTTCATGGGGCGCTCCTTTCGGGCGGCCGCCGCCCGGCGGCGCCCGCGGCGGCCAGCGCCGCCAGCCCGGCGGTTACGCCGGCAATTTCGGCCAGGAGGAAACCCTGCCGCATCGCCCGCCAGGCCCCATACGACAGGGAACCCATTTCGACCGGTTCACTAAAGGCGAACCAGTGTCCGGCTTCCTGCTCGCTCGCCGCCACGACAAAGGGACCGGCGGGGCTGCGCACATAGGCCGAGCGCCAGCCGTCGCCGGGCGATCGGTCGGGGCGAACGGCCGCGAGCAGGCGGCCCGAATCCGGCGCGCGCAGTTCGAGCACCGACCCGGACCCACCGGCATCCCCGGCGAGCACGAACCACAGCCAGCCATGGAGCGTCGTCTGCAACGGCTGGCTGTGCCAGACCGCGCCCGGCGCAGCGCCGTAGGAACCCCAGGTCACCGCTTGGTCCAGCGGCGGCGTGCGCGGGCTGAGCCCCGCCGCCCCGCCCGCGGTCGGGGCGGGCGCGGCTTGCGGCCGGCGCGTGTCCGCGCGGATGAATCCGGCCGCCTCCGGCCGCGCCGTCAGGGCGAGCGCCGGACGCACGGTCACCGGCAGAATCCGCCGCAGCTCCGGGATTTGCAGCCGGTCAAACAAGACGTCGGCACTGGGATACGGAATCTCATTGTGGTCCAGGAAGGCCCGGTCCCCGGTCGCCAGAAAATGCCGGACGTTTTGTTCGCAGTAATAGAAGGATTGTTTCGCGGGCGTGAGCTCGTCGCGCCAGATGGCGCGCGTCCGGTGGACGGCGCAGAGCGTGAGCAGGAGCGCCCAAGCCGAACCCGCGGCGGCGAGCCCGGCGCGGGCCCGTGGCCGGTCCGCAAGCCATTCCTGGGCGAGCCAGCCCAGGCACAAGCCGTTGATCGCCAGCCCGGCGGCGAGCGTATCGGAATACCGCGACGCCGGCGCCGGTCCCCCGGCGCCGCGGGCATAGGCGGTGGCGAGGACCTGCAGGAGCACCCAGCCGCCGAGGCCCAGCAGCAGTTCGGCGAAGGCCGGCACGGGAATCGGGCGCCGGCGCAAGACCGCGGCGGCCAGCCAAAACCAGGGCAGCCACAGCAGCGCGGCGCACTCGACCCAGCCCTGATCCGGCGCGGGCCAGGCCAGGGCGCGGACAATCGTCAGAAAAAAATCACCGGCGGAATGGGCCTGCAATTCGGCGTGGCCGCTGACCGTCACCCGCGTCAGCACGCCGGCGGCGGCGACCAGCGCGCAGCCGACGAGGGTGACGGCCGGCAGCCCCGACTCCGCGCGCCAGCGCCGAACCACGACCAGACCCAGGATGACCAGGGCGGCGAAAAAACCGCTCGCCATCGTGCCCTGGGCCAGCACGAGACAACCAGCGCCGAGCCACCAGGGGGCCGATCCGGCGCGGCGGAAGGGCAGGAGCGCGATGGCGGCAAAAGACAGCCCGACCAGAAAATGCTGCGCCGAGTGGAAACCATTGACGATGTTCTCCCATGCCAAGGGCAGTCCGTACAGCAGGGCGAGCAGGCCAAACAGGGGAAAATGCCAGACGGGGCGCAGCCGCCGGCGGCCGCAGAGAAACAAGCCGACGGCGATTAGAGCCGGCAGCGTGCTGTTAAAGGCGACTTCGACGCGCTGGTCCCACTGGCCGTTCGCCGCGGTGAGCCCGAGGTTGACCAATTTGGTCACGATCACCCGGTGCTCATTGTGGGGGAGCGCCAGTTCCGCCCAGGAGAAGCGGCCCTGGTACCAGGGGGCGAGCAAATGGAGGCCCTCGGCGTCCCATTGATCCCAGTCGGGCAGCGCCATGCCGAAGCGTTCGGCGATGCCCCAGCGCATGCCCAGGACCAGCAGGAATAGGCACCCCGGCAGCAGCAGCCGCGGCAGACGGAGCGCCCAGGTTCTCATGGTCCAGCGCGTCCGGCCTACTTCACGCCCCAGGCGATGACCCAGACTCCCGGGCAGATGGTCTGGACCTGCTGAAACCCCGCCTTGTTCAGGTAGCAGATGAGTTCAGGAACCGTCGAACAGCGGCTGATGTGGAGCGGCCGCTGCGCAGCCGGAATGGCCGCGCTCGCCAGGAAGACCTCCCAGCCCGCGGCGCTTTCGAGGTTCGCATTGTCGCAGAAGAAACGGCCGCCCGGCTTCAGCACCCGGTACGCTTCCTTCACGTAGGCGAAGCGGTCCCATTCCTGCAGGTGCATGAAGACCACCGTGCAGTAGACCGCGTCCAGGGAGGCGTCGGGAATGGGCGCCAGGTCGTAGCCGCTGATCGGTACCAGTTCAACGTTGCTGAGCCCGAGCAGCCGCTGGCCCGCGTGCTGCAGCATGTTGGTGGAGACATCGCAGCCGATCCACCGCCGGACCCGGGGGGCGAGCTGCTGGCCGACGCGCCCTACGCCGCAGCCGATTTCCAGGAAAGCGTCGGTCGGCAAGATGCCGACCGTCAGGCGCAGCAGCTCGATGCTGATGTCCGTCGATTTGGCCAATTCGGCCTCGTCGGTGTAGCCGGCGACGTGCATCAGCGCCGATTCCGGCGTGGCCGCCAAGCGGTTCCAGGCGTCTTGGTAATCGGTGGGGGGAGGAGTCATGCCGGAGGAAAAAGCGGAGGCGTGCGCGGAGGATAAGCGAAGGCAAAGTCCTCCGAGTCGAGCGTGAGATTGGGATTGTAGGCCGGATCGGCCTGCAGCCGACCGCCCCACCGGGCCCGGATCGCCGCAATCTCCGCCTGGAAGCGGAAGATCTTTTCGGGCGAGTCCTCCCGGCCGCGGCTGGCCGATTCATGATGCACCAGTTCGGCGAACGGGGTGTAGAGATTGCGGTAGCCGAGGGCTTCGACCTTCAGGCAGAAATCCACATCGTTGAAGGCGATCGTCAGCTGTTCGGCATCGAAGCCGCCCGCCGCCAGGTAAAGTTCGCGCCGAATCACCAGACAGGCGGCGGTGACGACCGAGATGTTCTGCGTCAAGTGGGGCCGGAACTGGGGCGTCCCCGGCTCCTGCCGCGCAAAATGCTTGAAGGCGTGGCCGGCGACCCCGCCCAGTCCGGTGATGACGCCGGCGTGCTGCAGCCGGGTGTCGGGATAAAGCAGCCGCGCGCCGACCGCGCCGATTTCCGGGCGCAGGGCGTGGCTCACCATTTCGTCCAGCCAGAGCGGCTCGCGGACCTCGATATCATTGTTGAGGAGGCAAAGCACTTCGCCCCGCGCGTGGCCGACCGCAAAATTGTTGATCGCCGAATAATTGAATGGCCCCTCGTAATCGATGACCCGCACCCCGTCCTCGCGGGCCGCCTCGGCCAGCAGGGCGAGCGCGGCCGGATCGTCCGACCGGTTGTTGATCAGGAGAATCTCGTACGGGGCGTAGTTGGTCCGGGCGAACAGGGAGGCGAGGCACACCTGCAGGAGGTCGGCCCCGTTGCGGGTGGGAATGATCACGGAGACCAGCGGGCGCTGCCGCGGGAGCGGGTAGGTCACCTGCCAGTGATGGCCGACCGTGGGGCGCACCGTGGCGGCAATGCCCAGCCGCGCAAAGTGCTCGGCCAGGACGAGCCGGGCGGCTTCGTGGGCGTAGCGCTTTTCGCCCAGGTGGAGCGCCGTCGAGCCCTCGTTGGCGCGCCAGTGGTAGAGCACCCGGGGGAGGTGGCGGATCGCCGCGGGCGGAATCCGCTCGGTCGCGCGGAGCGCGAGGTCCCAATCCTGGCTGCCTTCGAACCCCGCGCGCAGGCCGCCCAGCGCGCGCAGCAGCTCGGTGCGGTACACGACCAGGTGCGAGAGGTAGTTCTGGCTCTGGAGGAGATCGGGATTCCAGTCCGGCTTGAAGTGGGGATGGAAGCGAGAACCCTGCTCGTCGCGCTTGTCCTCATCGCTGTAAAAGAGCTGGGCGGCCGGATGCGCGGCTGCCTCGGCCGCAATGCAGTACAGCGCGTGCGGGGCCAGTTCATCATCCTGGTCCATCAGGGCCGCGAAGGCGCCGGTCGCGAGCGCGAGGGCGGAGTTGGTCGCGGCCGCGATGTGCCCGTTCTGCTCGCGGAGGACGACTTTGATGCGGGCATCGGCGGCGGCATAGCGCGCGAGCAGGGGCCGCACCTGCGGGTCCGTGGAGGCATCGTCGGCCAGGCACAACTCCCAATGGGGGTAAACCTGCGCCCGCACCGAGGCGACGGCGGCCTCGAGCCAGCGCTCCGCCGGGTTGTACACCGGCATCAGCACCGAAATCACCGGGGCCGGGACCAGCACGGCGGCCGCCTGGCGGAGCGCCGCCAGTTGGGGCGCCGTCAGCACATCGTGCGCGGCCACCCAATGCTCGTAGGAGCCGCGGGTGGCGGCCGCCGCGGCCGGACTCAACGGATGGGTGAGGAACGATTCCCAGGTTCCGTCTTCGAATTGGAGCTCGAGGCTCGCCGCCTCGTCGTCCGGCAGCATCGTCACCTCGATCTTGAAACCGCTGCGGCTGGATTGGGGCCACGCCGGAAACACCGCCGGCAGGTCCGGGCGTTCGCCGCCGTAGACGCCGGCATAGGTGCGCGCCCCAATCCGGGCGCGGATAGCTTTGACGTTGCCCGGCTCCTCGGCAAAGCACCAGCCGCGGACCACGACGTCCGACTGGCGCCGGTTCCATTGGCGCGGCGCATCGAGGTGGTGGCGGAAATGCCGGCGCGGTGGCGAGACGACGGGCGGGGCCGACGCGGCGGTCGGCGCGCGATCGACGAGCGCACGGCGCAGCGCGCGCAGGGGCGCGGTGACGCGCCAGGAAAATGACGCCCGCATCCGCCGCAGCTTATCCTCCTGGATTTGGGCGGCCGCCGCCAAACCCGCGATCTGCGCGGCGGAGTCTTCGGTCAGCTGGGCGTTTCGCCGCCAGAGTTCGGCGGCCTCCACTTTGGCGGCCCCCAGTTCCGCCCGGTGCCGCGCGATCGCGCTTTCGACCAGCACGACGTGGGCGCGGCGCATGCGGTCCCGCTGCTGGAGGGTGGCTTCGGTCTGCGCAAACTTGAGGCGGGCATCCGCCAATTCGGACTCCAATTGGGCGGCGCGCGGTTCGCGCACCAGTCCGGCCGCATGCGGCCAGAGGACGCGCCAGGCGGCCTCGGCCTCCGCCAAGACGGGGCCGACCGCCGCGCGCGCGCTCGCCCATTCCGAGTGGCGCCGCGCGTGGCTCGCGGCGGTGAGCCGATAGTCGAACAGGAGGGCGGGGGCAACCGCCAGGGCGTGCCCGCGGCGCACCAACTGCAGCAGGAATTGCCAATCCTCGCTGGCCGCGCGGTTGTCCTGGGGAAAGCCGCCCAGCGCCTGAAACACGGTCCGCTGAATGGCGAAGTTGGTGTCGCCGAAAATGTTTTCCACCAGCCCCAGCTCCAGGCACGGCCCCAGCGGCACGAAGGCATAGCCCAGTTCGGCGGCCTCGGTGCTGTCCGCATCGGGAAAGGCCTCGAAGCCGCACGTCACGCAGCTGGCTCCGGTCGCCTGGAGGGCGCGGCTCAGGGCGGCCACCATCTCGGGACGGGAACGATTGTCGGCGTCGCAGAAGATCAGGACCTCCGCGGTGGTCCCCGCGGCGGCGCGGTTGCGGGCGGCGGCCGGTCCGGAATTTTCCTGGCGCAGAAAAGTCCAGCCGGGCCGCGCGTACTGCCGGGCCGCCGTGGCAAACGCTTCCCGGCCGGCAGGGCTGGCCGAGCCATCGTCGACAACCACGACTTCAGCGGGCGGCAAGGATTGGGCGGCGAGCCGGGCCAGCGCTTCGCCCAAAAATCGGGGCTGCTCGTAGTACGGCATGCAGACGGCCACCGCCGGCGGCGGGAGCGCGGGCGGGGCCGGCGCGCCGGCGCGGGCGGCCGCGGCGGCGCCGGTCAGGGACAGAGAAAGGACGATGGCCTCCGCCGGCAGCGCCTGGCCACGGGCCCGCAGCCACTCGAGGAGGGCCGGCTCGGCGCAGATCAGGGCGTCGGCGCCGGCCACTGCGGCGCGTTCCAGAAAATCGGCGCCCAGATCGGCGCGGCCGGCATGGGGGAAGGCGCCCCTTTCCTCCCGCTGGCGCGCGGCCGTGGTTTCCAGGGCGAGCACCAGGCGGGCCGGCGCGGCGCGGTGGCCCGCCCTCCGGGCGGCGAGGGTGGCGGCCGCATGAGCCGGGTGATCCAGCACGATCAGGACCGCCGGATCCAGGGCGCCGATCGCTCCGGCCACGTGCAGTCCCACGCGGTGCGCGGGCACGGCAGGCAGGATGGCGAGCGGGCTGAACTCGGGGAATTCATCCAGGTGGCGGTAGGCGCCGCCGGCCGCGCGCGCCGCCGCGCGCAGCGCGTGGCGGCCGCTTTCCAGGAGGGTCGCGGTGTGCAGCAGGGTCACCTCCGCGCCGGAGTCGGCGAGCTGCGCGGCCAAGGCCCAGGCCCGCGGCGGAGCGGGGCCGGCCGCCGGTTCCGCCGGCGGCGCCAGTGCATGAACCAGCAGGCAGATTCGGCTCATGGGGCGGCCGCTCACAGCCGCCAGCCGTGCTGGCGGCCGGTGCGGAGAAGGGTGCTGTCAATTTGCGCGCGCTGCATGCTGGCCCCCAATTCGGCGGGCGTGGGCGGCCGGCCGAGCGTGCGCACGCGCAGGCGATCCATCTCGGGAATGCCGACCTGCTCCAGGTGCGCCTGGCTCTTTTGCTGCGGATGCAGCCGAAACAGCCCCAGAAACCACGGCAAGCGCACGATCCGCGCGCCGGCGGCTTCAAAGCGCAGCAGCAGGTCCCAATCGAGCGCGAATTGGAAGGACGGATCGATGCCGCCTACCCGGTCCCACACCCGTTTGCGCCAAAACAGCGTCTCCTGCGGAATCAGGTCCTGCAGGTGCAGATTGTCGCAGCGCCGGCGCGGCGCGAACCAGCGGCCCACCTCCTGGTCGGACTCGTCGATCAGCACGCGGTGACCGTAAACCACATCCACGGCCGGATGCCGGGCAAAATAGTCGGCGACAAAGCGCAGCGCCCCGGGCATCAGGCGATCGTCGGAATTCAGGTACGCCATCACGTCGTCGGGCCCGGCCTCCATGCGGGCAAAGCCCCGGCAAATAGCGTCGGCCTGACCGTGGTCGGCGGCGCTGACGCAGTGCTTCAGGCGCCCGGCGTACCGCCGCAGCACCTCCGCGGTCTGATCAGTCGAGCCGCCGTCCTGCACGATGTAGTCGACCGTCACGCCCGTTTGGCCCAGCACGCTCTCCAAGGTCGCGGCCAGAAAGGCGCCGTGCTGAAAGGAGGGCGTCACCAGCGTGAATTTCGGCCGCCGCCGGGAGGCGCGCCGGGGCGGCGGAAAGCGTTCCGGATCCAGCGGGCGGGGCGGGTGGTGCGGACTCAGGGTCAGGGGATGGCCCCCGTTTTGTTCGATCCGGGCCAGGACCCACTCCCTTTCCGCCGGGGTAAGCCCAATCAGGGCGCCGGGCCGGCCGAGCGCCGCGCCAATCCAAAAGCGGCCCAGCCGGAGACGGTGCGCCCCGTAGGCCGCCCACGCCGTCGCGACCTCCAGCCGGGCAAATTCGGTCCAGCCGTGCCCCTCAAAGTCGGCCTCCAGCCGCACCGTCGCCGCGCCGGGCTTCACGCTGAGCGCGACCCCAAAGCCGGACTCCGCGCTGGCGGGCGGCCCGCCAAACGCCATTTGCACGTCCCGGCGCTGGCCGCCATGGCTGCCCCGCGTGAGGCGGCCATTCACTCGCGCGCGGATCCCGCGGATGGGGGCCCCACCTTCGTCAAAACACCAGCCGCGCACCCGCAAGACCGGACCGACGCCCCGGGGCCCGGGCGGCTCGTCGATCCAGGAGCGAACGCGGACGGCGGCCGAGGAAAGGGGAGGCGAGCCGGTGATCAACTGGGGAATGGGGACCCCTCCGGTTCAGAGCTTGAATCCGGCCGCGATCGCGTCTTTGGAAAACGTCTTGACGGTGTCCAGGGACATTTCTTCCAGCCCGATGCCCAGCAGCTTGTCGGCCTTGGCCAGAATGTCGTGCGGCACGGTGATGATCGCCACGCCGCATTCCTGCGCCTGCACCAGGTTCAGGACTTCCCGCGTGCTGGCCCAAAGGAGCTCCGCCTTCGGCATCGCCGCGCACATCGCCACGTATTTCTTCATGATCGGCATCGGGTCCTCGCCCGTGTCGGCGATGCGGCCGGCAAAGACGGAGACGACCGACGGCACGTTGGGGTTGAGCGCCTCCAGGACGCCGGCGACCTGCTTTTCGGAAAACAGGGCGGTGACGTTGAGCTTAACCCCGGACTTAGCCAGTTCCTTGATCAGCGGGAGCGAGGACTCGCCCCGGTTGTTGGTGATCGGGATCTTGGTGTAGACGTTCTTGCCCCAGGCCGTGATCTTCGCCGCCTGCCGGGCCATCTCGGCGAACTCGTCGGTAAAGACCTCAAAGGAGATCGGCTTGGCGGTGACCGTTTGGAGGATTTCGCGGGCAAACGGCTCGTAATCATGGATGCCCGCCTTTTTCATCAGGCTGGGATTGGTGGTCAGTCCCTTGATGTACGGCTTGGCGTAGAGATCGAGGATGCCGGCCTTGTCGGCGCCATCGGCGTAAAGTTGGATTTTGAAGTCATTCAGCGATTTCATAGGGGAAAATGAGTCGGTGAATCTGGCGGGGAATGCGGATTCGGGCAAGGCTGGAAACCGCGCGCTAAATTCCGCCGACGGTGGGAACGAAAAAAACGCTCTTGGGTCCGCGGAGTCGGAGGGAAAGCGATTTTGACAGTTTGACGGCGAAAAAAGTGTTGAGGAGGATGCAACTTCCTACAGCTGTAGGCGTCACTTGGCCTTGATCCTGCGGGGTATCGGTTTCTCGAGCAGGGTTCTTATCAACGGGATATCCCGACGGATTGCCAAATTATGCGGTTTTCGGAGAACTGGATGCGCGGCGCGATGATGGGTGTGATGATCGCCCTGGGGGGGGCTCCGTCGGCCCGGTCCGCGCCCCTCATCAGCGAATTAATGGCGTCCAACGACACGACCATCGCCGATCAGGACGGCGACTACGCGGACTGGATCGAGGTCTACAACCCGGACAAGACGGCCGACAGCTTGGCCGGCTGGTACCTCACCGACAAGGCGGACAATCCGACCAAGTGGCAGGTCCCGGCGGTGACCCTGGCCGCCGGCCAGTCCCTGGTCATTTTTTGCTCGAGCAAAAATTACACCAATCCGGCCCAGCCCCTGGCGACCAATTTCAACCTGCCGGCGGGTGGAGGCTATGTGGCGCTGGTTGAACCGGACGGGGCGACCATCGCCAGCGCCTACACTTTCCCGGTGCAGTACCCCGACATCTCCTACGGCGTGTCGCAGCCGTCCGATCCGACCGAGGCCCCGCAGATCGGCTACTTCGCCGTCGCCACGCCCGGGGCGGCCAACGGCAATTACACCAACATCCTGCTGCCCAATCAGGTGTCGGTTTCGGTCCCGGCCGGGATTTTCACCGGCACGAAGACCGTGTCCTTGAGCGGGGCCGTGGGCGGCCAGCACATCCGTTACGTTTTGGCCGCCCCCTCCGCGGCTGGCGACTCAATCGCCCCGCCGACCGCCGCCTCGCCGCTGTACATCGGGCCCCTGACCATCGCGAGCACCCAGCTGTTGCGCGCGGCCGTGTTTACCCCGGATGATTCGCAGCGGGGCCTGCCCACGACGGCGATGTACGTGCAACTCGACAATTCGACCGCCAATCGGCTCGACACCTTCGCCAGCAATCTGCCGCTCGTCGTCTTCGACAACAACGGCATCGGGCTCCTGCCGGACAACGATGTCTACTACCCGGCCTGGATCGGCGCCTTCAGCCCGGGCTCCGGCGGAACGGCGACGCTCACCCAGACGCCGGACTTCTTTGCGCCGGATGGGATGAAGCTGCACGGGTTCAGTTCGGCCACCTGGCCCAAGCAAAGCTACGATATGGATTTGTCCGATGATCTCGGCGAGGACCTCGACGAGCCATTCTTCGGGCTGGATGCCGACCCCAGCTGGGGCGCGATCGCCGTGTGGTATTACGACCGCACGTATATCCACAATGCGTTCGTGTATGCGCTGAGCAACGCGATGGGGCACTGGGCCCCGGCTTCGAAGTTTGCGGAGATGTTCATCCACAACGCCGGTGGCCCGCTCGACTCCACCTCGTACGCCGGGATCACGAGCCTCACCGATCGCCTCAAGGTCGGACCCAACCGGATCAATATTGCGTCGATTTCGACCTCCGATGTCACCGCCCCGAACGTGACCGGCGGCTACGTGCTGCGGATCGACCATCCGGAGAGCGACCTCTACTCGTGGACGACGACGCAGGGGACGACGGTCATGGTGGACACCCCCAAGCTCGACGTGATCGTCGCCCCGCAGGTCACCTACATCACGACCTACGTGCAGCAGATGGAAAATGCGATGGCCGCCGACCAAGCCGCCGGGTATGCGACGCGCAACTACCTCAGCTATCTCGACCGGCCCTCCTGGGTCGACTATCACCTCCTCAACGTCTTCGTCGAAAACGTCGACGCGTTTCTCTACAGCGAATACTTCACCAAGGATATGAACGGCCTGATCAAGGCCGGCCCGACCTGGGACTACGATCGCAGCATGGGCTCGGCGGACGGCCGCGACGCGAACCCCCAGCAGTGGACCCCGACGGCCGACGGCGACTACTGGAACGCGGGGTGGTGGGCGTACCTCACCCACGATCCGGACTTCATGCAGGCCTGGGTCGACCGGTGGGAGAGCCTGCGGCTCTCGCTCTTGTCCAATCAGAATCTGCTCAGCACGGTGACCGGTCTGGCCGCCCAAATCGGTCCGGCCGCGGCGGCGCGCGATGGCGTCCGCTGGCCCTACGTGCCGAGCTCCTACCCGGCCACCTGGCCGGCCAACATCGCCGCGATGGAGTCCTGGCTGGGCCAGCGGGCGCAATGGATCGACCAGCAGTTCGTGGCCGCGCCCATCGTCAACCCCGCCGGCACAGGCACGGTTCTCCTGCCTCCGGCCGGCGCGCAGGTCGCTTATACGCTCGACGGCTCGGACCCGCGCCTTTCGGGCGGCGGGCTCTCCCCGACGGCCCGGCTCGGGACCGGACCGGTGACCTTGGCGGCCGGGCAAACCTGGATGGCCCGCGGCTACAATGCGGGCCAGGTGGGCGTCTATCCGGGCAGCCCATGGAGTTCGCCGGTGACCACGGCGAGCGTGACGGCGAACCTCACCGGCCAGTTCATCAATGTGTCGGTGCTGAACCAAGCGGGGAACGGCGTCGTCCTGACGCAGGGCTTCGTCATCAGCGGGGCGGCCGGCTCGGCAAAACAGGTGCTCATCCGCGGGGTCGGGCCGGCCCTGAGCCAATACGGGGTCGCTGGATTCCTGGCCAAGCCGGTGCTTTCGGTGTTCGGCCCGGGCGGCATTCTGCTGGCGGCCAACACGGGCTGGAGCACCAATGCCAACGCCGCCGCCATCGCGAGCGCCGCGGCGGCCGTCGGCGCCTTTGCGTTGCCCGCCGGCAGCGCGGACTGCGCCTTGCTTCTGACCTTGAGCCCCGGCTCCTACACGATGCAGGTGACCGGGGTCGGGAGCGCGAGCGGCTCGGCGCTCAGCGAAACCTACCAAGTGACGACGGACACCTCCCAAGTGGCCAACGTTTCCTGTCTCGCGCAGGCCGGAACGGCCGCCAGTCCCCTGACCTCCGGCTTCATCATCTCCGGCGGTCCGGCTCAGGTGCTGGTGCGGGCGGACGGTCCGGCGCTGGCCCAATACGGGGTGGCCGGCCTCCTGGCCCAGCCGCAGCTGCGGCTCTACGACGGCAATAGCAATCTGATCGCCACCAACGCCGGTTGGGGCGCCAACGCCAATGCGGCCCAGATCGCGGCCGCCGCGGCCGCCACCGGCGCCTTTCCGCTCGCCGCGGGCAGCGCCGACTCGGCGCTCCTGCTCACCCTCCCGCCCGGCTCCTACAGCATGCAAGTTTCCGGGGCCGGCACGGCCACCGGCAACGCGCTGGCCGAGGCCTACATTGTGCCTGGAAACTGACGCCCAGCGTTGCCGGATCCGCCGCGAACGGTGCTAAACTCTCTCCGATCATGAAACTTATTCTCCGTCTCGCCGCGGCCGCTCTGGCCGCTGGGGGCGTCACCCGGGCCCGCGGCCAGGGCGTGACTGACTACGTCAACTACACGGGCGGGACATATATCCAATCGTTTGATACGCTGCCCGACCCCGGGGCGACCTCGGTCAACACCGCGCCGGCGCCGGTGATCAACGGCATCACCTACACCCTCCCGCTCGCCAACGCGCTCCCGTTTGCGCTGGATGACCCGACCATCGGCAGCGGGGGGGCCTCCATCGGCGGGAAGGCGCTGGCCGGTTGGTATGGCGCGGACCTGCTGATCGACCGCCTGGGCGCGACCTTCGGCGACCAGACGACCGGCGGCCTGCTGGACTTTGGGCTGGCGAGCAGCAGCAACCGGGCGCTGGGGCTGATTTCGACCAGCACGACGGGCGCCGCCTATCTGGGCGTGGCGATCAAGAACAATACGGGGATCGTGATCACGGCGGTGAACCTCAGTTTCATCGGCGAACTGTGGAAGCAGGGCACCTTCGCCAAGACTTTTCTCTACGGCTACACGCTGGACAACACCGCCACCTCGAACCTGCTCGCGGCGGCGACGTCCTCGACGGCGGTCACCCTCGGGAAGCTGACCGCCGCGCCGACCGTCATCGGGCCGGTCGACGGCACCAATCCGGCCAATCAAACCCCGGTGGCCCTGACCAACGTCACTTTGACCGCGCCGTGGCAGCCGGGCGGAATCCTGTGGTTCACCGCGCAGATCTCGGACCCGACCGGCAGCGGTCAAGGCTTCGGCCTCGACAATTTTACGTTCTCGGCGGTCGGGGCGCCCGGCATCACCACCCAGCCGCTGTCCCAGACGGCCAACGCCGGGGCGACGATCGCCCTGAATGTCGTCGCCGCGGGCGCCACCGCCTATCAGTGGCAGTTCAATGGCGCCAATCTGCCGGGGGCCAACAGCGCGGGGCTGACCTTGGCCAATATCGGCACCAACCAAGGCGGCAATTACACGGTCCTCGTCACCGTGGGCACGGCCCAGCTGATTTCGAATGCGGCCGTGGTGACCGTGAACGCGGGCTCCCACCCGGTCAATGTCTCGGCCCGCGGCGATGTCGGGGCCGGGGCCAGCAGCCTGATCGCCGGCTTTGTCGTCGCGGGCGCCACCAGTGAAACTTTGCTGATCCGGGGCATCGGCCCCGGCCTCGGTACCTTCGGCGTGGCGGGCCCCCTGGCCGCCCCGCAGCTCGCAGTGTTCGGCACCCGCGGGAACCTGATCGCCTCGAACACGGGTTGGGGGGGCACCGCCGCCCTGGTCGCCGCCTTCGGCCAGGTCGGGGCCTTTCCGCTCGCGGCCAGTTCCGCCGACGATGCGCTCATCGTCACGCTCCCGCCGGGGGCTTACACCGCCCAGGTCACCGGCGCGGCGGGCGGCACGGGCATCGCCTTGCTGGAGGTTTACGATCTGCCCTGATTCCTCCCATCCGGGGCGGAATCAGTTCGACGGCACGAGGTAGGACTCGGCCAGCGCGCTGCCGCTCGCGCCGTTGAGGCCCGAGATGCGCATCGAGTAGCTGCCCGGGGGCAGCGTCAGCAGGAGGGCGGAGTCGGCGCTGCCGGCCGGCAGCGGGAAGGCGCCCACGGCGGCGGCGGCGGCGGCAATTTGCGCCGCGTTGGCGTTGGTGCTCCAGCCGCTGTTGCTGGCGATCAAATTGCTATTCCCGTCGTAGACTTGGAGCACGGGCTGGGCCAGGGCGCCGGCGACGCCGTACTGGGCCAGCGCCGGGCCGTCCGCGCGCACGAGCACTTGGGCGGGCCCGCCGGAGACGATAAAGCCGGCGGTCAGCGTGCCGCCGCTGGATCCGGTTTGGGCCAGGCACGAGACATTGGCCACCTGGGAATTATTCGCGGTCACCTCGTAGGTTTCCCCGAGCGCGGTGCCACTCGACTTGCTCAGGCCGGACACCTGCATCGTATAGGAGCCGGGGGTCAAATTGAGCAGGAGCGCCGAGTCCGCGCTGCCCGCCGGGAGCGCAAAGGCCCCGACGGCGGCGGCGGCGGTCGTGATGGCCGCGGCATTGCTGGCGTTGCTCCAGCCCGTGTTGGTCGCCAGCAGTTTTCCCCCCGCGGCGTACACCGAGAGCACCGGCTGGGCCAACGCCCCGGTCACGCCAAATTCGCTCAAGGTCGGGCCGACGCCGCGGATCAGCACCTTTTCGGTGGCGCCGGCCGTCCCGGTGACCACGAAGCCCTGCGTCAGGTTGGCGGCGCCGACGCCCATCAGCGTGCGGGCCGAGACGTTGATAAATTGCCCGGTGGCATTACCCGAAATGCTGGCCGCGTTCACCGGCGAACTCCAGGGGCTTCCGGGATAGACCCCGACCTGGCTCGCGTTATAGCTGCGCGCCATCCAGCTTTGGCCGGCCGCAAAGGTGACCGGCCCGCTCCCGAGCAGCGCGGTGGGCGAGATGGCCCCGCCGGACAGGCGCGGGTCCGTGCCGTCCAGGGTGTAAATGACCTGGGCGCCGGCGGGCGGGAGCAGCACCAAACCGGTGCCCGAGGGATTGACGATCGGGGCGGGGACAAACTGCTGGTCGATCCAATTGGCCCGCAAATTGAGCCAGGTCGACATGTTCGCGATCTCGCCCGACCAGCCGCCGGCAAAGCGGCTGGCGTCGTCCGGCCAGCGGGCCTCGTCGCGGGCCGGGGCGGCCGGGCCCATCTGGGCAGCGAGCGCGTTGACGTTCGCGAGCAGATTGGTGTTGGACAGGATCGACAGGCGCAAGCTCTGCCAGCGGTCGACCCACAGCTGCATGAAATCCGGATCGTGGGTGACATACGCCCACCAGCCCGCATTCCAGTAGTCGCCGTCGTTGGTGGGGCTCCATTGCTGGGCGTTGGCGTCCCGGCCGTCGGCCGACCCCATCGCCCGGTCGTAGTCCCACGGCGGCCCCGCCTTGATCAGGCCGTTGACGTCCTTGGTGAAATACTCGCTGAACAGGAACGCGTCGGTGTTTTCGCTGAAGACATTGAGGAGGTGGTAGTCGACCCAGGAGGGCCGGTCCAGGTAGTTGAGATAGGTGTGGGTCGCATAGCCGGAGGCCTGGTCGGCGACCATGGCGTTCTCCATCTGCTGGACATAGCCGGTGATGTAGTCGATCTGCGGCTGGACGATGGCGTCGAGCTTGGGCGTGTCCACCATGAGGGTGGTGCCCTGGCTCGTGCTCCAGGTGTAGTAGCCGGAGGAGGATTCCGGGTGATCAAAGCGCAGGATGTAGCCGCCGGTCACATTCGGGGCGGTCACGTCCGCGGGGGAGAGGGCGTAGATGTTGACCCGGTTGGGCTCCGCCTTGATCCGCTCGGTGATGATGGTCACGCCCGAGTAGGAGGTGTAGTCCAGGGGTCCCCCGGCCGCGTGGATGAACATCTCCGCGAACCTCGTCCCGGGCGCCCAGTACCCGATGCCCCGGAAGAGGGAATAGATGAAGGCGTTGTGGATGAAGGTGCGGTCGATGTTCCAGGGGGAAATGTTGTCCCAGCTCTTGTCCGCCGCCAGGCCGAAAAAGTTTTCCGTGAGGTCGTTGCCGAGGTCGTCGGTCAGGGACGACTCGTAGCTCTGCTTGGGCCAGGTGGCGGAGCTGAAACCGTGCAGTTTCTTGGTCTCGTCCGTGTAGAAATCCGGCGCCTGGGTGAGCGTCGTGACGCCGCCCGCCGGGCTGAATGCGCCGATGGAGCCGGGATAAAATACGTGGTTGTTCGGGAGCAGGCCGAAGCCGTTGTCGTCCAAGACGACCAGCGGCAGGTTGCTCGAGAAGGTGTCGAGTCGGTTGGCCGTCGAGTTGTCGAGCTGCACGTACATCGCCGAGGAGGCGAGTCCGCGCTGCGAGTCGTCCGCGGCGAAGACCGCCGCCCGCAGGAGGGTCGAAGTGCTGATCCCGACCGGCCCGGTGTAGAGCGGCGAAGCCGCGGTGGGCGCCGGCACGGCGTCGCCCGCGGCCGATGGGTCGGCCAGGACGTAGCGGATGTGCTGAGTGCCGGTGGCCCCGCCCAACGTCACGCTCGTGCTGCCGGCGAAGATTCCGGCCGGCACCGACATGGAAACCTGGTTCGGCAACAGGAGGTTCGTGTAGTTGCCGTTGGCCGCGCCCGGGGTCGCCGCGGTGAAATAGCCGATCTGCGGGGCCTCGGCGGGATTCGTCGGCTGCGTGAGGCCATAGGAGACATCCGCATATTGCAGGGGGAAATTATAGGAGCTGGCGATTGTGACCCCGTCGGGCTCGACCAGCGCCACATAACCGCCGGAACCGGAGAGGCTGAAATTGGTGGCGAGCGGTTGGCTGGGGTCCGTGTAGTTCTTGCTCGAGCAGAAGATGACCAGATAGCCGCCGGCGGGCACCTTGACCGCGGGCAGCGCCCACTTGGTCAGATTGCCCGATTTGTTTGTCAGGTACCAGCCGCTCAAATTGTCGGCGCTCTTGTCCGGATTGTAGATCTCGATCCAATCGGCGAAGTCGCCGTCCTGATCGGCGAGGGTCACCGTGTTCGAGGCCATCAGTTCGCTGATGATCGGCGTCGCGCGCGCCCACGGCATCGCCCCGCAGCCGACGAATAAGGCTACGGCAAAGCCGCCGATTGACCTGCCGCTAAAACGCATACGGGGGTGGGGAACCATCAAAGTTGAGGGGGCGCGTCGCACCGCGCAACGCTATATATATATTAACTGTGCCGAAATCGTAGACCGCGCCGGCGCGCGAACGATCCGAATCGGGCGGTATTACTACGAATGGGACAACGGGTCGCGGTCGCCGCAACGATCGGGCCGCCGCCGGCCGCCGCGACGGGAAAACCCTGACGCAGCGGCGCTTTAGAATCTTGCGGCCGGTGGCCGCACGCGCAATTTTCCCTCCGGCATGAGGCAAAATTCCCCGATGGATCCACGGGCGGCCGGCCCCCGGATCGTGGCGTTGGCGGCTTTGGGCGCGCTCGCGCTCCCCTGGGTGTGGCCGCTGCCCGCCTCGTTTCGCGGGGACTGGATCGCGGCGCCGCTCAGCTACGGCTATTTTCTGGGCGCCGGCCTGACGCTGGCCGTGCTGTTGTTCCTTCCTGGATACGCGCTGCAGTGTTTTCGGCCGGCTTCGCCGTGGGCCCGCCCTGAGCGCCTCCCCATTCCCGGCCTCCTGCTGATGGCCGCCTGGGGCCTTCTGCTCTGGGTCACCCGCGCGCGCAGCCACCCGCTGCCGGGAGTCGTCTACTTGGGTTTGAATGCCTCGCTGGCGCTCGCGCTGCTGGCCTGGGGTCCGCCCGCCCGGCCGCCGCCGGTCCGCCGGTCCGGTCCTGGGACCGGCTGGTTCTACGGCGCGGTGGTCGTCGCGATCGGCGCCTATTCGGTGCTCCCGCTGCCGGTTTCGCAGGAGTTTTACGCCTGCTCGACGCAGCAGGAGCGCATGGTGGCTTCCCCGCCCGACGCCAATATTCCCTTCGTGACGGCGGCCTATTTCCATGCCGGCTACGGCGGGCGCGAGCGGTCCGACGAGTATTTCGGTCCGGAATGGTCGGTGACTTCGCGGGGCCCCTTGGTGCCGTTCGCGATCGCGACGGGGCTCAACCTTTACCGGGCCCAACTCGCCGATCCGCCCGTGCCGATGGCGGGGGCGTGGCCGGCTTCGGGGGATGGCTACTTCGTGGCCCGGATCATCGGCATCCTGACCAACGCCTGTATCCTCCTGGGGGCCGACGCCTTGCTGCGGAGCCTGGGGGTGGGCGATGGCCGGCGCCGACTGCTGGCGCTGGTGTGGCTGAGTTTGGCGCCGGTTACTCTGATCAACGTCGCCTTTCTGTGGCCCAAGTTGCTGGCGGGCTATTTCCTGTTGCTGGCCGCCGCCGCGGTCCTCGAGGGCGCGGCGGCGCCCACGGTCGCCGGGTGGGCCGCGCTTGGCTATCTGAGTCACCCGGTCGCCGGCCTGTTCTTTCCCGCCCTGGCGCTGCTGCGCATGCGGCAACATTATTTGGCGGCCGCGCCCGGCCAGCGATGGCGCTCGGCCCGCGCGGCGGGAATCGGCCTGGCAGCCCGGGTGCTCCTCTTCCTCAGTCCCTGGGTGGCGGAAAAAGTGGGGCTGCGCCACTCCGAGGCGTTTTTACGGGATGTGACCGGCGACGGAAATGGCTTCGCCATGGCGGTCAGCCTGGGCAGCTGGCTGTCCGCCCGCGGCGCCAATTTGTGGCACACCTTCGTGCCCCTGGGCTTTTATTTTTCCGACCTGATGCACGGCTGGATTTCCGGACCGATCTCGCCGTTTCTGCGCTGGCTGGTGCAATACGCCAAAACCTGGCCCGCCCAGCTGGGATTTTCATTCTGCGGAATCGCTTATACCGCGGTTTTCGGCGGGTTTGGCGCGGCGGGATGGAGGGGGTCAACCGGCCGGTTCGCCGCCTGGTTCCTGCTGCCGGCGGCGGTCACCCTGGTGGTTTTCTGGGGCTTCAGCCGCGACGGCTTGGGCCGGGATTGCCTGGAGCCGCTCACGGTCCTGACGATCCTCTGGACCGTGGCCTGTCTCGGCCGACCGGCCCGGTGGTTCCTTTGGCTGGCTCCCGTGCTCTGGATCGAGGGCGCCGTGCTCACGCTCGGCGGAATTGCCGGGGACCCGCCCTTCTTGCTCGCGGCGGTGACGACCACCGAGTGGGCGCTGGCCGCGGGCTATTTGGCGGCGAGCCTCGTCCCCCTGGGGCTGCTGTACTATTGGTGGCCGCGCCTGGAAACGGAGACGAATTCGCCCGCCGGCTGACCGGCCGCTAGGCGCGGGCCTGGATCGCGGCCGCGGCCTCCGTCAGCGTCGTCACCGCGAAATCCGCGGTGAGCCTCATCGGCTCATCATAGCCCGAATTGATCCACACCGTGCGCACCCCGGCGCGCTGGCCGCACGCGACATCGCCTTCACGGTCGCCGACCATCCAGGAGCGGGAGAGGTCGATGCCCAGCGCCGCCGCCGCATCCAGCAGCATGCCCGGCTCCGGTTTGCGCCGGCGGGAGGGCTGCCCCTCGCGCAGATCGTAGCACACTTCGATGCGGTCGATTTCGGGAACGAGCGCGGACAATTTCGCATGGATCGCCTCGACCGCCGCCTGCGTCTGCGTGCCCCGGCCGACGTCCGGCTGATTGGTTGCCACCACGAGCAGATACCCCGCCGCTTTCCACGCGCGGCAGGCCGCCGCGGCGCCGGGCAGCAGTTCAAACTCCGCCGCGCTCGCGGGCGGGTAGGGCTTGCCGCCGCGGACCACCGAGCGGTTCAACGTCCCGTCCCGGTCCAGAAAGATCGCGGGCCGCAGGGGGGCGGGCGGCGCAGCGGGCGGCATGAGGTCAGCGCGTCGACTCCCACTTGGTCTGATTCACCTTGAGATCCGGGTGGGAGACAAACAGGTGCCAGATCACGGCCTGGAAGGCCTCGGCATGGGGCGTGATGGTCCCAGGATTGACGGTCGGCACGACGACGCAGGCATCGGCGACCTTGGCGGTGTAGCCCCCGTCCTTGCCCACGATGCCGATGACCTTGGCGCCGACCTGCTGGGCCAGCTGCAGGGCGGACACGAGGTTGGGGGAGACGTTTTTTTCGACATTGCCCCCGCCCACCGACAGCACGAAGACGCAATCTTTCGCCGTGAGCCGGCTGCCGCGCAGCCATTCGACGAACACGCTCGCCCAGCCCTCGTCATTGGTCCGGGCGGTGAGTTCGGAAACGTTGTCGGTGGGCGCATACGCCTCGAAGCCGCCGATCTTGCGGAAATCGTTGACCGCATGGCCCGCGTTGGCGGCGCTGCCGCCGACGCCGAGGATGAACAGCCGCCCGCCCGCGTCGCGGGCCGCTTTCAAGACGGCGACGCATTTTTCGCAGTCGGCGGGATTGACGAGGCCGACGATGGCGGCGGTTTCCTGCAAGTGCTGGGCGGAATAGCTCATGGGGAAGAATCGGCGGCCGGCGGCCGCAAATGGAGATTGAGTTCGGCCAAGCCGGCGGGCGAGCCGATTTCATAGAAACGCTGGGCCACCTCGAAGCCGGCCAGTTCGCCGCGCGCCACCAAGTCCTTTTGCACCTCGGACAAGTCGAGCGGCGCGTCGGCTGGGTAGCCGGCGAAAGCCGCGGCTTGGAACACGCCCAGGCCGTAGTCGATGTGATGCATCTGGGGGAGGCGCTGGCGCTTGTCATAGACCCGGATCCGGCCGTCCTCAAACCAGACATTGCTGGCGTCGTAGCGCTCGCGGTTTTCGAAGACGGTCATCAGCCCGAGCCGGCCGCTGCGCAGAAAACGCTCGCCGACCGCTTGATAGTCGATCGGCAGATAACTGTCGCCGTAGAGGACGTAGAAGGCCTCCCCAAGGAGCGGCAGTGCCCGCCGCAGCGCCCCGCCGGTCCCGAGCAACTTGGGCCCGTCGAACGAATAATCGATCCGCAGGCCCCAGCGCGCCCCGTCGCCATAGGCGGCGACAATCTGGTCGCCCAGGTGTCCGACGCAGAGCACCACGCGGCGCAGCCCCGCTCCGTGCAGGAGCCGGATTTGATGGGAAAAAAACGGCTCGCCCGCCACCTCGACCAAGAGCTTCGGGATCTTTTCCGTGATCGGGCGCAGCCGGCTGGCCAAGCCGCCGGCCAGGATGGCCACGGGCAGGTCAAGCGCGGTCATCAATTTTGCGCGACAACTTTGGTGCCCTCGAAGTCGAAGCGGAAGCGGACTTCCTGCAGCCCCTGGCCCCGCATGGCGTGGCGGAGCTTCGGCTTGTTTTCCGCGTAGAACATCAGGAAGCCGCCGCCGCCGGCGCCGATCAGTTTGCCGCCGAGGGCCCCGTTCGCCATCGCGCAGTCGTACCACTCGTTGATCTTGGGGTTGCTCATGCCGGCCGACCGGAGCTTCTTGCGCTGCCAGTGCACGTCCATCAGCCGGGCGAATTCGTCCAGGTTGCCGCTCTCGAGCAGGGCGAGCGAACGCAGGCCCAGCTCCTTCGTGAAATGGAGATTGTCGAGCATCGCCTGGTCCTGGGCTTTCGAGCGGTCGTTCTGGTCCCTCAGGATGGCCGAAGCGCTGCGGGAATAGCCGGTGAAGAAGAGGAGCAGGTTGTCCTCCAAGTTGAACAGCGTCTCCTCCGAGATCTGGCAGGCCCGGTACTCGACCCGGCCGTCCGGGTGAAAGGTGAACGCGGTGATGCCGCCGATGGCGGCGATGTACTGGTCCTGCTTGCCGATCGGCTCGCCCAGCTTGCCAATTTCGATTTCGCAGGCCTGTTCGGCGAGTTCGGCGGGGGAGAGGGGAGTTTTTTTGTAGGTGTGCAGGGCCTTGAGGAGCGCGGTGGTGAAGCTGCCGGAGGAGCCCAGCCCGGTGCCGCCGGGAATGTCGGCCATCGACGTGAGTTCGAGGTGCGAATCGGTGACCCCGGTCAATTTGAGGGCCTCGCGCACGATCGGGTGCTCGATCTGGTCGACGGTGGCGACGCGCTCCAATTTGGAGTATTTGACGATGATCTCCGCCTGGAAAGTGCGGTGCTGGGTAATGTACACGTACTTGTCGATCGCCGCCGCGACGAGGAAGCCGCCGTGTTCGCGGTAATAGGAGGGCAGGTCGGTGCCGCCGCCGCCGAGGGAGACGCGCAGAGGCGAACGGGTGATGATCATGGTGGGGGGAAGCCGCTCTTGTGGTAGATTTCTTCGACAATTTCCAGCGTGCGAATGCCCTCCGCCAGCCCCGGGGAGGGTTCCCGCCCGAGGTGGATGTCATCCAGAAAGGCCCGCATCTCGAGGGCCCAAGAATCGTCCCCGCCGGGATACTCGAAGACCGTCGTCTCCGGCGGCCCCATCTGCGGCAGCATGCGGTAAAAGGTGAGGCGTTCCGGGCCGTAGCTGCCGCCCAGGCCGTCGATGGCGATTTTGGCGTCGCGGCCATAGATCTCCAGGGAGAACAGGTTTTTCCACTCCGTGCAGCTGACCTGCAGCCAGGCGGTCTGGCCGCCGGCCGTCCGCAGGCTGAGGAAGGCATTGTCGTCGACCGGCATGTCCCAGAAATAAGTCGTGGCATGGCCTTCGACGGAGGCAAACGCGCCCAGAAACCAACCGGCCAGATCGATCAGATGGACGCCCTGATCGATGAGTTCGCCGCCGCCGGACAGTTTCGGGTTTGCCCGCCATTCGCGGTCGTAACCGGTCCGCCCGCCGTGTCCGTAGCGGCCGCGCAGGAACATGAGGGGCCCAAGCGCCCCGGCGTCCACCAGTTCCCGCGCCTTCTGCAGGCCGGGGTGATAGCGGTGATTGTAGCTGATGCGCACCCGGGCGCCGGACAGGGCGGCGGCTTCGCGGAGCGCCCGCAGTTCGTCCGCGACCAAGGCGCCGGGTTTTTCAATCAGGACGTGGCGGCCGGCCCGCGCCGCCGCGATCGCGATCGGGGCCAGGGCGGAATTGAGCGTAGAGACGATCACCGCCTCGACCGCCGGATCGCGCAGCGCCTCCTCGTAATCCGCCGTCGCCCGGCAGCCGGGCGCCAATGCCGCCACCCCCGCCGCCCGCACCGGATCCAGGTCGCACGCGTAACGCAGCGCCGCGCCCTCGACCTTTTGCAGGGCGAGCGCGCGCTTGCGTCCGATCAGGCCGCAGCCGATTTGGGCGAATTGGAGTTGCGAAGTTCCGGGAGTCATCATTGCGATATCAGGCTATGCGCCAACGCATGCTCCCGAGTCGGGAGACGCAAGTACGGTTTTTCAAGTCTCTTACGGTCGGGGCCACCGCCTTCGTGGTTCAGGCGGCGGTGCTCTGGGGGCTTAAGCGCGTCCTGGCGCCGCTGACCGCGTTCTCCTGGGCTTACGCCTGCAGCGTGGCGACCCACTACTCGCTGAACCGCTTTTGGGCCCTGCGCAGCGCGCGGCGCGACTCCGGCCGCCAACTCCTCGAATACGCGGGGACGGTCGCGATCGGCTGGCTGATCCAGAGCACCGTTTTTCGATTCTGCCTGCACCGGCTCGGGCTCAATATTATGTTCGCGAATTTCCTGGCGGTGCCGCCCTCGACCGTGGTGGTGATCCTGATTCTGAATTTTCGGGTATTTAAGGCCGCTTCCCGGCCGCCTGAAACCTCGCCTTGACCCCGGCCTCACCACCGTACGCCAAAATGGGCTTCCCCCTCCGTCTACCGGCCTGGATGCCGGCGGTGATCATGATTTTAGTGGGCTTGGCTTATGCGAATACGTTTTCGGTGCCGTTCATCTTCGACGACGCCGTGAACGTGGTCGGCAACCGATCAATTCGAGATCTGAAAGCCGTCGGCCAAGTCCTCTCGCCGCCGGCCGACGGGGGATTTCGGGGCCGACCGGCCCTCAATGTCTCATTCGCCCTGTCGTACGCAATCGGCGGGCCGACGGTGACCGCTCATCACGGGGTCAATTTGCTCATCCATGTGGGGGCCGCGTTAACCTTGTTTGGCCTCGTCCGGCGCACGTTGGCGCTGCCCGCCGGCGGAAGCCGCCGCGGCTCCACGGCGGATGCAATCGCGCTGCTGATCGCCCTGTTATGGGGATTGCATCCGTTGCAAACCGAAGCGGTCACCTACCTTTCCCAACGTGCCGAGGCGTTGATGGGCCTGTTCTATCTTCAGACGCTTTATTGTTTTGTCCGCTCGGCGGGTGCGGAGGGCCGTTCGAAACTGGGGTGGGGCGCGTTAGCCGTGGCCCTCTGTTTTCTCGGCATGGCGACCAAAGAAGTGATGGTCACGGCGCCAGTTATCATCCTGCTCTACGACGTAATTTTTCTCGCCGGATCCTGGCGCGGCGCGTGGCGCCAACGGGGCGCTTTGCATCTCATGTTGATGTCGTCGTGGCTCTTGTTGGCGCGTCTGATGCACGGAATTTCGAAGGTCGATGTTGGTTACGACGAGGGTGTTTCCGGGTGGACCAATGCCATGACCGAGTGCCGCGTGGTCTTGGATTACCTGCGGCTTTCATTTTGGCCGCACCCGCTCATTTTTTATCGCCAGCCAGTATTTATCCGGCATCCGGGCGAAATCGTGCTGCCCGCTCTGGTGCTGCTGGCGATCCTGGGGTCGAGCCTGGCGCTATTGCTCCGCAAACCGCCCATTGGATTTGCGGTGGCTTGGATTTTCCTCGTTCTGGCGCCGACCTCGACGATCGTGCCGATCGTGAAACAGCCGTTTGCGGAACACCGGATGTACTTGCCCCTCGCTGGACTGGCGGTGCTCTTTGTCATCACGCTGTTCGCTCTGGGCGGTCGGCGGGCATTTTATTTTGGGGTGCCCTTAGCGTTGGTACTTGGCGGGGCCACCTGGCGGAGAAATTGGGACTACCGCACGGAATTGGCCATTTGGACTGACACCGTCGCCAAAGAGCCGACGAGCAGCTCTGCGCTGAATAACCTCGGGCTGGCCGATTTGAATTTGGGCCGATTCCAGGACGCCATCGGCCCATGCCAGGCGGCGATCCGGATCGATCCGGATAACGAATTGGCGCACAACAATCTGGGCGCCGCTTTGGCCGGCGTCGGGCAGCCGAGGGAGGCCATCGCTGAATTCGCCGCCGCAATGCGAATTCGCCCCACGTTTTCCGACGCGATCAACAATTTAGGCGGTGCCCTCCTGCTCATGAAGCGAAATGAGGAGGCGCTCCCGTACTGCCGACGCGCGATTGAACTGCGACCGGATTTCGCTCAAGCTCATTGTAACCTTGGGACCGCGCTCGATCCGAATCATCTTAAAGACTCGTTGCGCGAATATGCCGAGGCCGCCCGGCTAGACCCGACCCGGGCCGATTTCCGGACCTTTATGGCCCAAGAACTCGGCAAGCTCGGCCGGTGGCAAGAAGCCATCGCGCAAAGCACGATCGCGGTGCGACTGGATCCTCATTCAGCGGCGGCTCGATTTGGATTGGGCTGGGACTTCGACGGGGCCGGCCGCGAGGCGGACGCGCTCAGGGAGTACGAAGCCGCCCTGCTGTTGGATCCGGATTACACGCCGGCACACAATAATTTGGCCGGCCATCTGCTGAAATTCCCCAGTCGATCGGCGGAGGCGGTCGCGCATTTGCGCGCTGTCGTTCGGGTGCTCCCGGATTCCGCGGATTCCCATCGGAATTTAGGCTTCGCTTTGGCCGCCTCGGGCCATTGGGACGAGGCGATTGCCGAGGAACGTGCCGCGCTGCGGATCGACCCGAACTATCAGTTGGCTCGCGACGAATTGGCCGCCGCCCTTGCCCATGAAGACCAGGCGAAATCGCCGCGCTGAGACCACCCCTGGGCGTGGCGACTCCTTGACGCGTTCTAGTCCGCTCGCAAAGTCCTAGTCTGATGCCTTTGTCCGATTTTCCCTGGCCTGCCGCTGGCGTGGACCGCTTGACGCCAGTTTGGTCGGGTACCGAATTCCGACTGGGAGAACGGCGACTGCGCGTGGTCGATTACGATCAGAACGACAGTCATTGGAGCGAGTCGCTGACGACGTTGCACGAGGAGCATTCCGGCTCCGGCCACCCGATCGATTTGGCTTCGCGCCGGCTGGCGGTGGCCACGATGATGCGCCTGCGGGGCCGACCGGGACTGCGGATCATGGACGTCGGCTGCTCCTCCGGTTTCGCCCTCGAGGACTTGCGGCGCGCCCTGCCCGAAGCCGACATGATTGGGGCAGATTATTTGCGTGGTCCGCTCGAGAAACTGGCTGAACGCATGACCGGAATACCGCTGCTGCAGTTCGACCTGCGCAACTGCCCGCTGCCGGATGCGGTCTTGGATGGAATCATCTGCCTCAACGTCCTGGAGCATATTGACGACCACGAAGGCGCCTTGCGGCATCTATGCCGGATTCTCAAGCCGGGCGGCTTGGCGCACATCGAAGTGCCGGCCGGTCCGGGCCTGTATGACGCCTACGATGAGATCTTGATGCACCACCGCCGCTATGCGGCGGGCGAATTGAAGCGGCTTGCCCTGGCGGCCGGCTTCGAGGTCGAACGCACGACTCATTTGGGCTTTCTTTCTTATCCCGGTTTTTGGTGGGTCAAGAAACGCAATCGGCGCGCGCCGCCGGCCTCGGTGACGGCGAAGAATGACCAGGTGGTGCAGCGGATCGCCTGGACCCGGCAAAGTTCGCTGGTTTCCGGTATATTTCGGCTGGAGACTGCGGTCAGTCGCTGGGTGCCACTGCCTTGGGGCATCCGGGTCGTTGCCGTGGTGCGCAAACCGGAAAAAGCCCGCTAGGGCGCCCCGCGTTGCTATGCTCGTCCGAGGCGCCGCCGTAACCGTTGGGCCCCCAAACCAGGGCGCCGCTTTGGGCGCGCGCGGTTGGGCGCTGCTGAGCGGAGCTATTCTGGCCACGGGGGCGGCGGCGATCTACGCGCAGACGTTGTTCGATCCGCTGCTCTTTGACGACCGCGCTTCGATCGACCACAATCCGTCGATTCAGGGGCTATGGCCCCTGGGGCCGGTCCTGCACCCGCCCGGCGCCGCCGGAGTGGGGGGCCGGCCCCTGCTCAACCTGTCCTACGCGTTCAACTACGCGTTTGGCGGCGAGGCAGTTTTGGGCTATCACGCCGTCAATCTCATCATCCATATCCTAGCAGGTTGGACGCTTTTTGCGCTGGTGCGGCGCACGCTGCGCCGGCCCTGCCTTGCGCCGAAGTTCGGCGGGCAGGCCAGCCCCTTGGCCCTTCTGATCAGCGCGCTCTGGACCTGGCATCCCGTCCAGACCGAGTCGGTGACCTACCTGTCCCAGCGCGCAGAGTCGTTGATGGGCCTCTGCTATTTGCTGACGATTTTTTGCTTCCTGCGCGGCGCGGATACCGGCCGGCCGGCGGCCCGGCGCGGCTGGTTCGGCGCCGCCGCGCTCGCCTGCCTCGCGGGCATGGCCACCAAGGAAGTGATGGTGACGGCCCCCTTGGCGGTGCTCCTGTACGACCGCGCGTTGGTTTCGGACGGCTTTCGCGCGGCCTGGCGGCGACATTGGCCGCTGTACCTGCTGCTGGCCGCCACTTGGATTCCGCTCGGTTTTCTCCTGCACGGTTTGCATCGCCGCGCCGTAGGCTTCCAAGAGGGGATCGCCTGGTGGTCTTATGCGCTCGTGGAATGCCGGGCGGTGGTGACTTATATGCGCCTGGCCGTGTGGCCGCGGCCGCTGATTTTCGACTACGGGATGTATGCGCCGCTGCCGCTGGCGGCGGCGTGGCCGTTCGCCCTGGGACTGTTGGCGCTGCTGATCCTCGCCGCGCTCCTGTGGCGGCGATCCGCCGCAGCCGGCTTCGCGGCCGCCTGGTTCTTCTTGATTCTGGCGCCGACTTCGAGCGTCGTTCCGATCGCGCTGCAGCCGCTGGCGGAGAATCGGCTCTATCTGCCGCTGGCGGGCGTGATCGCGCTCGCCGTGCTGGGCGGCTTTGCCGCGGCCGGCCGCCGGATACTCCCCGTCTGCGCGCTCGCGGCGCTGGGCCTCGGCTGGGCGGCCGCCGTGCGCAATCGGGCTTACGCCACCCCGCTGACGCTGTGGGAGGATACGGTGGCCAAGGTTCCGGCGAGCCCGCGGGCGCACAACAATTTGGGCTTCGAACTCCACGACCAGCCCGGCCGCAGTGCGGACGCTGTGGCCGAATACGAGGCGGCGCTGCGGCTCAAGCCGGATTACGCCGACGCCCACAACAATTTGGGCTTTGTCTGGCAACAGACTCCCGGCCAATTGGACGCGGCGATCCGCGAATACCAAGCGGCGATTCGCGCCGCGCCCGATCACGCCGAATTTTACTACAATTTGGGCAACGCCCTGAGCGCGGAGGGCCGCACGCCGGAGGCGATCGCCCAGTATGAACAGGCGCTGCGCCTCAATCCGGATTTCGCGGAAGCGCACAGCAATCTGGGCTTCGCCCTGGAGCACACGGACGGCCGGATTGGCGACGCGATCGCCCACTACCGCGCGGCCGTCACCCTCCAGCCCGAAACCGCCGCGCTCCACTTCAACCTCGCCTCGGCACTCCTCAAGACTCCGGGGCGCAGCGCGCAAGCGCAGGCGCAGCTCGAGGCCGGACTGCGGCTCCAGCCCGATAATGCGCTCGCGCGCCAAATCCTGGCCCAATTGCGCGCGGCAACCCCTTAACCGTAGGGTCGTTGGCCGGTCGTGACTCGATTTGCCAATGGGATGCTTCGGAGGGCGACCGGGTGCTCGGACGTTCGGCGCCCGGAGAGGCATCCCATTGGCAAATCGAGTCACGATTCGCCGGCCGGCGCGCCTAGGAAACCGGCCCTTTGGCGCCCCGATCTTCGGGGGTGATCCGGCGGAGCATATAGAGGTCGCTCTTTGCCAACTGCTCCTTTTGCCCGGCCAGCTGCGTCCATGGATCCCAGGGGGCGCTCAGCAGCCGGCCGGAAATCCCATCGCTGTCAGATGATAGCAGCCACGTTACCAAATCCAGCGCCCGGGCCATCGATCCGGCGCCCTGCGCCCTCTGCTTCAGCGCCCCCTGATATTCCGCCTCGCCGACCACCCCGGCGCCCAAGGCGATCACCTCATCGATCAGCCGCGTGGCGATGGCTCCGGGCGCCACCGCGTTGATGTCGAGCGCGGTCCCGCGCTCCTCCTCGGCGATCGTTTCGACCAGCCGCACGATTCCGGTCTTGGCCACGCCGTACGCGGAAAACCCGGGCCGGGCTTTCGTGGCGCCGCCCCCCGAAAAACAGACGATTTTCGCGCGGCGCGGGCTGCGGGCCAGCAGTCCGTGAAAGGCGCGGATCGCATGAAAGGTGCCCCCCAAATTGGCCCGCACCGTCGCCGTCCATTTCCCGGCATCCGCGGTCATGGTGCGGCCGACCGCCCCGTGCAGCCCCGCGCACGTGACTAGGGCGTCCACCTGGGGCCAGTCCGCGGCGACGGCCGCGGCGGCCCGCTCGACCTGGAGCCAGTCCGCGACGTCGCAGGCGCTGGCGTGAAAGGCGGGGGTCTGGGCGCACAGCGCCGATTGATCGGAACGGGCTAGGCCCCAGACTTGGTCGCCGCGGGCGAGCAGCCGCTCCGTGAGCGCCCGGCCGATCCCGGTGCTGGAGCCGGTGATGACGACATTCATGGCCGGAAGCTCATGGGGTCAGCCGGGACTCGTAAACCCAGCGGTTGGCCTCCAGCCACCGCAGGGTGCGCAGGATACCTTCGCGGATCGTCAATTTCGGCCGCCAGCCGGTCTCCTGAATTCGCTTGGTCTCCAAAAAGATGAACGGATTGTCTCCGATCCAACCGCGGTTGCCGCCACCGTAAGAAAGCGCCGGCTTGAGGCCCAGGCCTTCGCAAATCGTGCGGACGCTGTCGTTCACCTGGACGAACTCCGGAGTGCCGAGGTTATACACCTGCACGTGGTGCGGGGCCAAGCGGGCTGTGCCCTGGCGCATCACGTGCAAGATGGCGTCGATGCAGTCCTGCACATAGAGGTAACTCTTGCGCTGCAATCCGTCGCCCAGAATGTGCAGTTGGTCGGGGTGGGCGAGCAGCTGCTGATAGAAGTCGAAGATGTGCCCATGGGTGTAGCGTTCGCCTAAAATCGAAACGAAGCGAAAGATGTAGGATTCCAGGCCAAAACCCTCGCCATATGCGGCGATCATGCCCTCTCCCGCGATCTTCGAGGCGCCGTAAAGGGAGGTTTGGATGGGGAAGGGGGCCTCTTCCGGGGTCGGGATCACCGTCGCCTCGCCGTAGACCGAGCCGGTGGAGGAAAACGCCAGGCGCTGGACCCCGTTGGCGCGCACCGCCTCGAGCACATTGAAGGTGGCAATCGTGTTTTGCTCGAGGTCCTTGCGGGGATGGTCGGTGCCGAAGCGCACGTCGGCGTTCGCGGCCAGATGGACAACGCTGTCGCAGCCGAGCATCGCCGCGGTCAGGGCCGGCAGGTCCAGATTGTCGCCGCGCACCAGCGAGAACGCGGGCTGCCGTTGGGCCCCCTCGAGAAACCGCTCCTGGCCGGTGGACAGATTGTCCCAACCGACGACGGTGAGGCCGTCCGCCAGCAGGCGATCGACCAAGTTGGACCCGATAAAGCCGGAGGCGCCGGTGACGAATACTCGCTGCATATTACGATATAGGGCCGACGGGAGCCCGCGGATCAACCCTTTCCTAAATACCGGCGGCCGCGAAGAATTCCGCGCACGCGGCGCGCGCAGACTCCGCCCGGGCGGAGAGCCGCGCCGGCGGGGGCGGCGCGGCGGCCGCCAGGGCCGCGCCGAACTCCGCCTCGGAGGCGCCGACCGGCAGGCTGGGGTAGCCGCATTCCGCCGCCGCGGACCGAAGCTTGTCATTGACCGCGATCACCGTGGCCCGGCTGCCCGCCCAGGCGCCCGCCAAGGTGGCGTGGTACCGGGAGGTGAGCAGCCACTCGGCGCTCGGCCAGCCGGCGAGGACTTGCGCCAGCGGCTCCCCCGGTTGATCCGGCAGGCGCAGCGACCAGCCTTGGCGCGCTGCGGGGGAAAGCTGGGAATAGAGCCATTGCTCCGCGCCGGGAAGCGCCCTCGACTCCTGGGCGAGCCAAATCCGCTCCCGCGTGGGCAGGGCGGACAGGGCGCGGACGGCCCCTTCCAGGCCGGGCCAGCCGCGGTAGTCGAAATTGAGCACCGCCGCCGCCCGCCCCGGCGCGGCGGGGGGAGGGGGGAACACGGAAAAGAAGAGGTGGGCCAGATCGGCGGCCGGACGCAGCCGGCGAACGGGCACGAAGGCAGCCAGGGCCTGGGCCGTGCCGGCATCCCGGGTCCAGATCATTTCCGCCCGGTCGGCCACCCGGCGCAGCGCCGGCGATTCATAGGCGCGCGGATCCTGGCCCCCGATCCCCAGAAAAAACATCGGCTTTTTTGCCGCGGCGCACCAGGCCTCCTCCTGCGCCAAGTGGTCGGCGAACCACGGCGATACCTCGCATTGGAAAGGCGTGCCCCCCAGGCCCAGCCATACGTCGCAGGCTTCGACGCCGCGCTGGCGGGTCTCCGGAGTGTATTCCCGCCACTGCACCGCCGGGAAGCGGCGGGCCAAGGGCGGCCGCGGATGCGGGACGCAGCAGGTCAACGCGACTTGCTTGTCCGCCGTGGCCAGCGCGCCCAAGAAGCCCGCCAGTATGAAATCGTCGCCGAGATTGCCGGCGCCGAAGAAATGGTGGCCAAGATGGACGGTTTTCAAGCCGTCAATAGGCGAGCGTCACCTGGATGTCGCCGCGGTCGTGGTTGGGCTGGGGAAAGGTCGTAGCGAGGATCTGCCAGCCGAAATCGGCCGACACGCTGAAGTTGCTCGACAGGTTGGAGCGGAGGCCGAAGCCCGTGCTCATGATCGGGTCGAGCGGCGCCTCGGCGGGCGAGTCGTGCTTGTAGGTGACCCGCGCGTAGTCCCAGAAGAGGAGGGGCCGCGTCTCGAGCGGCGCGGCGTTCTTGCGCAGGAAGGGCGCGTGCCAGCGCCAATCGGGCCCCCGCAGCTCCTGATTCACCACCCAGCCCTGGTCGCCGGAAAAAATTCGCTCGTTGTAGCCGCGCACCGTGGCGGCGCCGCCGACCGTGAGCTCCTCGCTGCCCTGCAGATTGGTGCTGGCCACCTGGATCTGTCCGCGGGAGATCCACTGGAAATCGTCCGGCAGGATCGTGGCACGCTGGGCGACCACGCTCCCATAAACGTAGCGCGACTCGCGGCCGGTGGCGGGCGTATTGTATTCGGTATCGTTGTCGCGCGAATTGAGGCCGCCGGGGCTGTAGTCGACATTGGCCGCGAAAGTCCAGGAACCGAGGTGGTCCCGATGCACCGCCGTCAGGCCGCTCGTCAATTGCGCCACGTCGTAGGTCGCCACCGGCTGCACGAAATCGAAGAACTCCAGGTTCGTATTGACCTGCTTGTAGTCGACGCCGACCGAAGGCTCAAGCGACCACTCGCCCAGCTTCAGCGGCGCGACGTATTTCAAATCGGCCACTTCGTTGTGCCCGCTCTCATTCACTCCTTGGATGCCGAACAATTCGCCGGGGCGCACGACGGAGTAGGCGGCGTCGAACTGCAGATAGCTATGCCAGGGCAGCGGGATCCGGTAGTCCAGCGAATGGGCCTGGTAGATATGGCTCTGTTCGGTCGTCGTGAATTGGTAGCTCGCCTGGTGGTCGAGGCCCCACAAATTGCCCAACTGAATCGAGCCGGTGTAGTGGTTGTTGCCCAGGATCTGCGTGCCGCTGTCGTCATAGGAAGCGGCGAACCGGAAGGGCCGGTGCTCCTGGACCGCAACATCGAGTTCGGCGACGTCCGGGCCCTTGTTCACGGTGTTGATCAGCACCTGCACCTGGCGGAACGGATTCTGATTGGCCCAATCCACCGCGGACTCGAGCGTCGAGGCCCGCACCTCATCGCCGGGTCGGACGCCGAGTTTGCTGGCGAGCAAGTCATTGCTAAACCAGCGGTTGCCCTTAAACACGAGCTGGTTGTAGTGGCCGATGATTACCGCCAGCCGTATCTCGCCCTGGCTCAAATCTTCGGCCGGAACCGGCACATCCACGAGGAGGCGGTCGTGGCTGCGGCCGTAGGCGATGATATCCTGCTTGAGGGCCTGCACCATTTCCGGAGTGATCGGTTGGCCAATATATTTGGCGGCGAAGCGGGCGAACTCCGGGGTGGCAAAGAGCGGGGAGTGATCGACAAAGACGGGCGGGGCCCCCGTCGGCGGCAGGGCGGCGGCCGCCCCGGCTTGCGTATCGGAAACAATAATACGCCGGAGCGGATAAGACCCGAGAATCACCGCCAAACGCAGTTCGCCCTCCTTGATCGACTGGTTGGACGGCACCTGCACGGAGGCCAGCACCGCGTGTTGTTCTTGGGCGTAGGCCGAGCAGGCGGCGATGAGCGTGCTGAGCGCGTCGTCCGTGATCGGGCGCCCGAACAGCGGCGCCAGCCGCGTGGCGAAGGCGCTCGTGGCTAGGAGCGGCTCGTCTTGGAGGACGATTTGCCCCGCGTCCGGCGCGGTGCGGAGCGCCGCGGCCTTCGCCTCGGTATCGCTGATGAGGAGGCGGGTCAGATTGTAACGTCCGAGGACCACCACGACCCGCAGGGTTCCGTCGGCGACGCTTTGCGGAGGCACGGTAACATAGACCAGTGGCTGGCCCTGCTCCTTCACGAAGGCGGTGATGCTGCTAACCAAATGGTCAACTAGTTGGGGAGTCACGGGTTGACCGAGAAACGGGTTCACCAGATCGGCGAAGTCCTTCGAATTCAGCTTTGGCTCGTCCTCGACCACAATGTGATCCTTGGCCGTGGGAGCGATGAGTTTAGCGACCTTGGCTTCGGAATCGGAGATCAGGACCCGTTGCAGGCGAAAGGCTGGTACCGCGGCGCGAGGCTCTTCGGCCCCGCTCCGCGAGCCCAAGCCGAGACCCGCGGCCACCAGCGTAATCAAAAGGATGCGACGATAGATTGACATGAAAAGGATAAGCCGGTGGGGTGCGACCGCTCCCTTGTCAACATGTTCGGCCTCAGGGGGCTATTTTTGGGACAACTCGTCACTTTGGCGCGAAATCCGGCCGGCCACTCCGCATGAATTCCTTTAAAATTATGCTTGCCAAGCCTTCCCGCTCATCCCTTTCTGAAAATCTGAATGGCGCATCTTATCTACATCACAACCAGTATCCCATGACGACGACAATGAAGAATCACTTACTTTCCAGCCAACCGTGGAAGCGACTGCTGCTCCCAGCATTGGCTGCCGGCTCCTTGTTGTTGCCTGCCAGCTTGCAGGCGACGCTACCGATCACCGGCAGCGGTAATCTTACCGTGATCTTCGGCTCGGCGACATATCCCACTACGACCACCTCGGCCGCGGGTGCACTGAACATCACTGCCACCTCGACCAACACAGTTCTCGGTTGGACCGCGTTCGGTGACCTTGGTGCGGCCGGTGGCGGCACGTTGGTCGCGGGAGACCTGATTAACTACATTCTCCCGACCACGTCCTCTGCCGTCCTCAATCTCATCACGGGCGCGGCTTCGACCACCCTGCAAGGGGCGACTCTCGCCTCCAACGGTAAGATTCTGATCCTGAATCCGAATGGTGTCGCGATCAACACGGGTACCACGGTTAACGCCGCGGCCTTCTACGCCAGTTCGGTCCCGGAAACCCTCGCCTACTTTGAGTCCAATGGGGCTCTCCAGGTCTTCAGCGGCACCGCTCCCGCGACCGCGACGGCCAATGGTGTTACGGTTCAAACCGGCGTCCAGCTGTCGACCATCGGTGGCTCGGGCACGATCGGCCTGGCCGGCAACTCGGTCAGCATCGCCGGCGGCAACAACATCGTTGGCAATCTCTACGTCGAGACCCAGGGCGGCGCAGTTACCCTCGCCAGCAGCGCGGGCGGCCTGAGCGTCGGCAGCGCGAGCGCGGGCGGCGCCCTCACCGTGATCAGCAATGGCGGCGCGATCAATCTCGCGCAGGCCAGCAATACCACGATCTTCGGTGCGGCCACGATCTCCAGCATCGGCACCACGAACGGCGCGGTAAGCGACACCACGGGCTTCCTCTTCTCCGCGACGACCGCGGGCACGCTCTCGACGATCAACGCCGGCACCGGCGCGACCGCGGGAACGGTTACGTTCAATAACGACGGCGTCACGGGTGCAATTGACGTCGCCAGCATCGGAGTTAACGGCCAAACTGTGGCGCTTGTAGACAACGTCGCCGGCGACGCCCTTGCGCTCGGCACTTCGACCATTCAAGGCACGCTGACGGCCAGCGCCAATGGCGCCATCAACAACACCGGCGCCGTTGCGGCGACCGGCGCGATCAGCCTCACGTCCGGCGCCAAATCGATCAACTTTAGCACGACCGGCAACGTTTCGTTCACTAATGTCAGCGCCATCACCGGTAGTCAGTCGATCACGATCACCGGCACCGGCAGCTTGTCCTTCAGCGGAACTCTATCCTCGCCGACCATCTCGGTCACCACCACGGGCGGCACTTACACCGACCTGGGCCTGACTGCTGCGACGAAAGCCACTATTTCCGCCAGCGGCAACGTCAGTCTCGGCACCGAAGGCGGCACGGGCACGCTCGCGGTCACCTCGGGCAACACGATCCTGCAGACTGGCGCCATCACGGCGACGAAGTCTACCTTCACCGCTCCCACCATCACTCTGCTGAACGCTGGTAACAACATCAGCTCGATTGCCTTGGTCGGCGGTGGTGGTAGCACCGGTGTTCAAGTGCTCGACGCGGCGGCAGGTGGCCTCACCGTTGCGACCGGCACTAACGTCACCGGCGCGACGACGATCAGTAACACGACCGGCAATATCACGCTTGGAGCGGTCGCTGCCGACACCCTCAGCTTCGGCTCAACCCTTGGCCTTACGGTTGCCGGTGCCAGCACCATTAACACTCTAAATACGCTGAATGTTAGCGTCGCCGGTGCGGTCAGCCTGACCACTGGCGGCGGCGCAGCCACCCTTGGCGTCAACTCCGCCTCCAACCTCTCCAGCTTCGGCCAAGTCAGCGCCACCACCGGTGGCGGCGCATTGACGATCAATGAAGGCGCCACCACGAACCTCGGTACCATTACCACGGGTGCGGGCTCGCTCACAGTCAACGCCCTCGGCGCTATCGTGAACACCGGCGGCCTGGTCGTTAATGTCGGCGGCGGCGCCACGTTCTCTGCTGGTACCGCGACTGGCCCGCTGACGATCCAAATCGGCGCAGTCGCCTCCGCCGCGAATGCGATCATCCCGGGCACCATCACCTTGGCGAACGGCAGTGCGGTCTCCATCTGGGACAAGCCCGGTGCCGCGGTCACCGTCTCGACCAGCGCGGTCACCAATCCGGTGATTGCCTCTGAGGCGCTGTGGATCACCGATGGCAATGCTCTTACCGTCAATAACGCCGGCAGCGGCAGCTTTGGGGCTATCAGCCTCAACATCTCGGGTGCGGGGGCTGGCGCGATTGCCGTTAACGACGCCGGCGCCGCTACCGCGACCAACCTGACAGTCACCAACGTAGTCGACACAGCCACGAGCACCAACACCATCGGCATCTCAACCCCGGGTACCTTGACGCTGGGCTCTGGCATTAGCGTTCTCGGCAGCGGTGTAGTCACTCTCGCATCAACCGCCGGCACGGTTACCGATACGGCCAGCAGCCCGATCTACATCGTTCCGGCCGTCAGCATCACCGGCAACAAGGGCATCGCGGTCAATAACAACACGGCCAACAGCCTTGGCGCGGTGAGCCTCACCGCCACGACTGGCAGCATCGCCTATACCGAGGGTGGCACGGTCAACTTGGCCGCCTTAACCGCCAGCGGCACATCCGGAACCGTATCGATCTCGAGCGTGACCGGCAGTGTGACCCAGTTCGCCACTGGCGCAGCCATCTCCATTCCCGCCGGATTCACGGCGTCCTTCTCCGCTCCGACTGGCGCGGTGCAGCTCTCCGGCGTTGCGAACACCATCAATAAGGCCGACGCTATTTCGATTACCGCGGGCGGTACCGCGACCGCGGGATTTGCCTCCGGCGGCGATGTGGTTGGAGTTAGCTCGCTGAACAACAATGGCGCGACTGGAACCCTGCTCGGCAACGTCTCCATTCCCCTGGAAGCGTTCACCGTCGCCTCGACCGGCGGCTCTATCACTCAAGCTACCGGAACGAGCATCTTTGAATTCGGCGCGGCCTCCTTTACCACCGCCGGCACCGGTGTGATCACTCTCGCCAACTCGGGCAACAACTTCGGCGGCTTGACGCTCGCGACGGCCAATCAGGCCGCAAAAGTGACCGAAACTGGCACCAGCAACTACATCTCAGTGACCCTGGGTACTGGAGCGCTAACCGCGGTGTCGAACGCGAACATTATCGAAGGGACCGGGTCCACCGGAATCTTCACTGGCGCGGGCACTAGCTTCACCACCTCTACCGGTAGCATCACGGTCACCAATGCGTTGAACAACTTCGGGAACGTTGGAGTACAGCTCGTGGCTTCCGGCAACGCGGCCCTTACGGATGCCAATCCCACGGGTACGATTCTTGCTGACCAAACTAACGTCGCTGGCAATCTGACGGTCACCAACAACCAGGTTGGCGGGTACATCAAGGACGCGGGTTCCAGCTCAACGATCACCGTCGGTGGCACCTTTGCCGCTCTTGGGAAGACGACTGGCGCGGGCTTCGTTCAGTTCGTGGGCGCAGCCAGCACCTTCGGTGCAGTTGAAGTTCAGGCTGGTACGTCTGCAAGCTCTCTTCTGGACAATGGACCTCTCGCCATGGCTCCTGGCAGTGCAATCGGTGCCGGTGGTTCTCTGACCCTAACCTCTGCCGGTAACATCACCACGATCGGTACCGGTGGCAGCACCTTCGGTGGAAATCTGGAACTGGTTGCTTCTGGCAGCATCGTTGTCAGCAATCCGCTCTTTGTGACCGGTGTGTTGACAGTTGATGCAATCAGCGGTCCGACGAACCTTAGCTTCCTCAGCTTGGTTGCCAATTTGAACAGCCACGCGCCGGTTAACCTGGGCAACGCCAGCAACTACACCGGACCGAGCCCGTAATTTTCTGTTGATCTAGATATTATACGCCACCAAGAGAGGCGACCGCCTGCGGTCGCCTCTTTTTTTTTATTTTGTTGCCGAATCATCCTTCCTATTAGGATGATAAGTACGCACCCGTTTCAGCCGGGTTGACTGTGACTGCCCCGAAGACTTCCTCCCGCTTTGCGTCCGTTCGGCTCCGATTCTCCTCCTGCATCACCATGAAAATCTCTCCGATTTCCGGCTCAGCGCGTAAGCGCCTCTTCTCTTCCTCTTTGCTCGCCGCTCTCGTTCTGGCCGGCACGCTCGAGTCCCGAGCCACCCTACCCAACACCGGGGCGGGAAATCTCTCCGTCATCCTCGGCTCGGCGACCTATCCGACTCTCACCAGCGGGACCACCGGCACCCTCACCATCTCGACCGGCACCACGGCTACGGTGCTGGGCTGGAATAATTTCTCGGACGGATCCATCCTCGGCGGCAGCCTGGGAGTCGGTGATACCATCGCTTTCTCCGTCCCCGGCAGCAGTGGGGCGGTGCTCAACCAGATTTCCGGCGGTTCGACTTCGGTCATCAACGGCGCCATCACCTCGAACGGCAAGGTATTCATCCTCAACCCGGCGGGCATCACGATCGGCGCCACCGGTTCGGTCAACGCCGCCGCGTTCTACGCCAGCACGGTCCCGGAGACGCTCGCTTACTTTTCAGCCAACGGCACGCTCCAGGTTTTCAGTTCTACGCCGCCGGCCACCAGCACGACCGGGGTCGTCGTAGTCAATTCCGGCGCCACTCTTTCCACTGCGACAATCGGTGGCAGCGGCACGATTGGCCTCGCCGGCCAAACCGTCACGGTCAATGGCCTGGCCACTACCGTTGCGGGCAACCTCTATATCGAAACGCAGGCTCCAGCTGCCGCAAGCACCACGGTCTTCCTGGGCGCCTCCGCGACCGCGACCACCATCGGCACAGCGGGCACGGGCGGCAACCTGACGATCATCAGCAACGGCGGCAACGTGAACCTGGCGCAAAATGCGAACGTCACGATCACCGGCGCGGCGACGATCAAGTCCACGGGCGGCGCCTTTAACGGCACCGTCAGCGATTCCACGGGCGAGCTCTTCTCGGCGGCGGCCGCGGGAACGAGTTCCACGATCAATTCCGGGTCGGCGGCGGTCACCTTCAATCACGACGGGGTCACCGGCGCGGCGGACTTTGCGAGCCTTGGCCTGACGGCCGGCGCCACCAGCCTGAACGACACCACGGCCAATAATGTTTCCCTGAGCGCGTCGACAATTGCCGGCACTTTGGCCGTCGTCTCCGCGGGCGGCAGCATCGCGACGACCGGCAATCTAGCCGCCACCGGCAACATCAGTCTCGCCGCCAACACCGCGGGCAAATCGATCAGCGTCAGCACGACCGGCAATGTGAGCTTCGGGGCGATCAGCTCCAGTGGCGCGGCCAACTCGGTGACGATCACCGGCTCGGGCAATCTCAGCTTCACCGGGGTAGTGAATTCCCCGACGGTCACCATCACGACCACGGGCGGCAATTACACCGACGCGGCCGGAATCACCGCCGCGACCAAGGCGACCGTGAGCGCCACCGGGAACGCGATCCTCAACGCGGATAACACTCCGCTGCTGAGCGTGATGGCGGGTGGCACGATTTCCCAAACGGCGGCGATCACCTCGGCGGCCGCGACCTTCAATGCGCCGACCATCACTCTGACGACCGGAGCGAACGCGATCACTTCAGCGGTGCTCCTCGGGGGCAGCGGCACCGGCGGCACGCCGGTCAATTTCGCGGACACGGTCCCGACGCTGACGATCGCCAACGGCACGAATGTCTCGGGCGCGACGGCCATCGCGAACGCGGGCGGCATCGCCCTCGGCGCCGCGGCCTCGGACACCCTGACCTTCGGCTCAACCCTTGCGCTCACCGGCTCGGCGGCGGGCGCCCTCACGACGGCGGCCGGCAACCTCAATGTCACGGGCGCAGTCACGGCCAATTCGACCAATTCGGCCATCACCCTCGGGCTCACGGGTTCGTCCAACACGAGCTTTGGCCAGATCAGCGGCGCCTCAGGTTCCGGCGCCTTCACGATCAATTCCTCGAAAGCGGTCAATCTGGGCACGATTACGACCACCGGCGGCCTGGCCGTGGTGGCAAACGGGGCCATCACCAACACCGGCAATCTGGTCGTCACGGCCTCGGGTGGCGTCACCTTGACCGCCGGCACGACGGGAGCCCCGGGCAGCATTCAATTGGGCGCCACCGGGTCGGCCAATAACGACATCATCGCCGGGGTCATCACGGTCAACACCGCGAGCAGCTTCACTCTCTTCGACAAGCCGGGCGCGCCCGTGACGCTTGCCACGGGCACCAATCCCCTGGCCGCAGCCACGATCGCGATCACGGATGGCAACAACCTCACGGTCGATGCCAACACCAGCACCAAGCCCCTGACGGCGCTCAGCTTTGCCCTGAGTGGCGGCAGCGGCAACGTCACGGTGACCGACGCCGGCAGCCTCACGATTAGCAACTCGACCAACGTCGGCACAGGTACGACCGGGGTGACGATCAACGGCAACGGCAGCGTCCTGACCTTCGGCACGGGGGTCGCGCTGGCGGCCACGGGTGCCACCACCTTCACGACGACGGGCACCGGGACGTTGATCACCGACTCGGCGAGCAGCCCGGTCACGATCGGCGGCACGGTCGCGCTGACCGGCGGGGCGATTTCCCTCAATAACAATCTCACCGACAACCTGGGTCAGCTCTCGATCGCCTCGAGCGGCGGCAGCGTCGGAGTGACGACCGGGCCGACCTTGACCCTCGGCAGCGTCGCCCTCACCGGCACTTCCGGCAGCCTTACCCTGGCGAGCGTCACCGGCAACCTGGTGCAGGGCGGCGGCGCGACGGCGATCACGATTCCGACCGGCTACTCCAGCGCGAGCTTCAGCGCCATCGCCGGCAACGTTGTCCTCAATCTGCCCGCGGGCAACGCGATCAACGGCACCGTGCCGGTCGCCCTCACCGCGGGCGGCGCCGGCCTCACGACCGTGATCAACAACGGCGCCGTGCTGCTCGGCAACACCGCCGTGCCCCTGGGCACCTTCACCGTGTCCACCCTGGCGTCGGGCGGCAGCATCACGCAGGCGGCCGGCACCAGCCTCTTTGAATACGGCACGGCCACCTTCACGACTCAGGGCGGCGTGATCACCCTCAGCAACGCCAGCAACAACTTCGGCAACCTGGTGCTCGACTCGACCAACGGGGGCGCCGCGCCGCTCGGCGCCAACATCTCGGTGCGCGAGAGCGGCACCAACCACTACACCTCGGTCAAGACGGGCGGGGTGGGCGGGGCGGGCGGCGGCAACTTCACGGCGGTCGACGATTTGGGCGACATCATCCAGGACTCGGGCGCGGGCACGGGCCTCTTGGTCGGCGGCACGACCAGCCTTTCGGTCGCCAAGGGGAACATCATCCTCAACGACCCGCTGAATAACTTCAACGCCTCCGGCGTGCAGCTGGTCACCGCGCCGGGAACCGGCAACGCCTCGATCACCGATGTGAACGTGCTGACGATCCTCGCCAGCGGCACGAACGTCGGCGGCAATCTTACCGTCACGAATACCACCGCCAACGCGGTCATTCGCGACACGGGCTCCGCGAGCACGATCACGGTGAAGGGCACCCTGAGCCTCCTCGCTCCGACGGCGGGTAGCGGTTTCGTGCAGCTGACCGGCAGCAATAGCACGTTCGGTTCCTTCCTCGGCACGGCCGGCTTGAGTGCGAGCAATATCCTCGATAATTCCTCGCTCGTCCTCTTGGGCGGCACCCACTTGGCCGGCAGTGCGGCCTTCACCTCCTCGGGTGACATCACCACCAACACCGCCGGGGCCCTGAACTTCGGCGGCTCGCTGACGCTCGTGGCTGCGGGCAAGATCGTCCTCACCAATGCGGTGAACGTGGTCGCCGGCCTCACGGTCGACGCGGTGGCGGGCCCGACCGACCTCAGCCTCCTCAGCCTGGCGGGCAACCTGGGCGGCATCGCGGTGGTCAACTCCGGCAACACCAGCAACTATTTCGGGCCGCGTCCGTAAGGGCAACGGCTGGCCCCCCGCCGGCCGGCCGGGGGCGGCCGCGACCATGAAGCTGATCCCCTATCCGCGCCGGAGCCGGGCGGTCGATTTTTTGCGCGGCCTCTCGATTCTCATCGTGATGCTGCTCCACGCGCGCGTCGGCGGGGCGGCGTATTCGCCGCCCGTGATCGTGCCGGCCGCTTGGCTCACGGCGGCGGCCAACAACGGCATCCTCGGCGTCTGCGCGTTTTTCGTGATTTCCGGCTACGTGATCACGGCCTTCGCCCTGCGCCGCGACGGGGATTTTCGGCGGATCGACCTCGGCCGGTTCTACCGGTTTCGGGCCTCCCGGATCTTTCCGCCGCTGCTCGGGCTGATCGCCCTCAATCTCGCCTGCCGGCACTTCGGTTGCTGGGGCTTTGGCCTGAACGGGATTGGCCTGGGCCGGCTGGTGGGGGCGCTGTTCACCTTCCGCTTTAACCGGCTTTATCTGGCCGGGGGGGCCCTATTGCCCGCCTGGGCGATGCTCTGGTCCCTGTCGGTCGAGGAGACCTTTTATCTCGTCTTTCCCCTTTTCGGGCGGCTGCTGCGGGCGCCTTGGCTGATTGCCCTCGCCCTGGCCGCCATCGTGATCCAAGGCCCTTTTTCCCGCCATGCCGAAGGGTGGGGCGGCCTCTACTCCTATTTTGGCTGCTTCGATCTGCTGGCCCTGGGCTGCCTCGTGGCCATGGCCTCCCGGCGCTGGGCAGCCCAAACTTGGTGTTGGCCAGTACGCCGGGCGCTGCAGGCAACCGGCCTGATCCTTTTTACGACGGTCTGCGTCGGCACCGACATCAAGCAGGCCGGCGGGGTGATCTGGATACCCTCCGTCGTCGGCCTGGGCGCAGCCCTCTTCCTTCTGGGCAGTCCGCTCGACAATTTCTCACGGGTGGCGTCGCCAGGGGTGACTCCATTTGCCGAAGGGGATGCCTCGGAGGGCGACCGTGTGCTCGGACGAAAGGCGCCCGGAGAGGCATCCCCTTCGGCAAATGGAGTCACCCCTGCGTTATCGTCGCGCTGGACAGCGCTCGCCTGGCCCGTTTGTTTTCTCGGCTTCCTCAGCTACGAATTGTACCTTTTCTATGCTCCGATCCTGCTCTTGCTGCGCCTGCCCTTGCAGGCGCTGGCGCGGGCGACGGGCGGCTTTATGCCCAAGGACCTGACCGTCGCGATCCTGATCGGCTTTTGCGCGGTCATCTGCGGGCTGCTGCACACCTGGGTCAACGAGCGCGTGCTCCGGTGGGCGCGCGGGCGGCCCCGGCCCGGCGCGGCGGCCCTGACGTCGGCGCCGGCCTGATATCCCATGGCGACCCCTTTGGACTCTGACCCCCCGCCCGCGATCGCGGTCGAACAGCTGACCAAGCTGTACCGGCGCGATGTGCCCTTGCGCACCTGGTTCAAGTGGGGCCTGGGCCTGGGCGCCGACCGGGAGCAGGCCCCGGCCGACGAGCGCGATGTTGTCCGGGCGGTCGCCGATGTTTCCTTCACGGTGCGGCCGGGCGAGGCCTTTGGCATCATCGGGCGCAACGGGGCCGGGAAGAGCACGCTCCTGCAGGTGCTGGCCGGCACGCTGCAGCCGACCTCGGGGCGGTGCCAGGTCTCCGGCCGGGTCAGCGCCCTACTGGAGCTCGGTTCGGGCTTCAATCCGGAGTTCACCGGCCGGGAAAACATCTACCTGGCCGGTTCGATCCTCGGCATCGGGCGGGAGGAGATGGACCGCAAGTTCGGCGAGATCGAGCGGTTCGCCGACATTGGCTCCTTCATCGAGCAGCCGGCCAAGACCTATTCGACCGGCATGCTAATGCGGGTCGCCTTCTCCGTCGCGGTCGCGGTCGAGCCGGACATCCTGATCGTCGACGAGGCGCTCAGCGTCGGCGACATCCTCTTTCAGCAGAAGTGCAACCGGCGGATGCGCGCCCTAATGGCGCGCGGGGTGACGCTGCTGGTCGTGACCCACGATACCGCCTTCGTCCTGAATCTATGTCAGCGGGCGATGTGGCTGGACCGGGGCAAGGTGGCCTATCTGGGCGAGGCCTCGGCCTGCGTGCGCGAATATCTGGCCGCAATGAGCGCGGAGGCGGGCAACGAAGTGCGGGTCAGCGCGGTGGCCGGCGAATTGCCGCTGGGCGCGGTGCCGGCCCGTCCGGCCCTGGATCTGACAGGGTGCCAGCGCATGGGCGACGGCGGGATCGCGATTGAAAAGGCTTGGTTGCTCAACGAGGCCGGGGAGTCCTCGGCCGTGTTTGCCCTGGGCGAATGGGCCAGGGTCGTCCTGCTGCTGCGGCCGGACCGGGAGGTTCGGCTGGCGAGCGGGGGCTGCGAACTGCGCGACCGCCACGGGCAGGTGCTCTTCGCCACGGGCCTGCGGGTCGTCCGCCGGCTGATCGATTGTATCGCCGCCGGAGAGCGGCGGGTCGTGGTCCTGCGCTTCAAGTTGGATTTGGCCCCGGGTCAGTACACGCTCGACTTGGGGACCGGGGCGGGGGAGCGGGAGGACAACACCTGGCAGCGGATCGTCGCCGCCGCGGTGATCGAAATCTCCGCCGCCCCGACCGACGAAGTGGTGCACGGCCTGGCGCGGCTGCCGTACGAGGTCACCGCTTACCGGGTCTAGGTCGAATCCGAATTTGCCGAGGGGAGGCGTCGGAGGGCGAACCGGTGCTCGGACAAAGGGCGCCCGGAGATGCCTCCCCTCGGCAAATTCGGATTCGACCCGGCTCTAGATCACCTCGGCAAAGTAGGGCCGCAGGACGGCGAAGATCGTGTAGCCGACGGCCACTATGACGACGGAGGCCGCATAGGCGTAGGCCAGCGCCCCGTAGTTGGGCGCCAGGTGCCAGAGCATGATCCGCCGCGCCTGATTGAAAATCACCAGCAGCGGATTGAGGCGCAGGACCGCCCAGGCGGCTGGCACCTTCTGCACCAAGGCCGGAGAATAGAACACCGCGCTCGCATAAATGATCGCGTTGGCGGCAAACGGCACCAGCTGGTTGATATCGCGCACAAACACGCCGATGGCGGCGAGCGCCCAGGCGAAGCCCAGGCCGATCAGGACGAGCGGGAGCACGATGAGGGGCAGGGCGGCGACTCCCGCCCAGGAGACGCCGGCGTGGGTGAAGGGCGCCAGCGCGAGCGCCAGGGCGACGCTGAGCAGGCTGTGATAGACGGAGGTCGCGACGCTCGAGAGCGGGATGATTTCGAGCGGGAAGACGACCTTTTTGACGAAGTTGGGCTGGTTGGCGATCATCAGGGGAGCCGCCCCCAAGGTTTCCACCACGATGTTGGAGAGGCTGAGGCTGAGAAACATCGCCACCGCGAAGTCGTTCGAGGTTTCGCCCGCCACCGTGCCGTAACGGCTGTGGAACAGCAGATCGAAGACGAAAATGTAGATGCAGAAGAGGCTCATCGGCCGCAGAATCGCCCACAGCGGTCCCAGCCGGCTCCCCTTGTGCCGCGCCTGCATTTCCCGGCGCGTGAACTGCACCACGAGGTCGCGGTGCCGGTACAGAGTCGAGAAAGGATTGGCGAAACGCATCCGGGCCGATTGGCTGGCCTTTGCCGGGGCGAGTCAATCTGGATCTCGGCCCGCTGCCATGCCCTTCTGCCGCCTTTTCGAATCCAACGACCTCCTGCCCGCCGCCTGGCAGGAGGAGTTTGGCGACGGGCCGGTGCGGGTGTTCAATCCGGGACTCCTGCGGGCGGACAAGGGCTGGATTTTTGCCTTCCGCGCGGTGGGTCCGGACCTCGTCCGGCGGATTGGGATTTGCCGGCTGGGACCGGAGCTGCAGCCGATCGCCGGCTCGTCCCTCCCCTGGTCGGACCAGATCCGTTTCCCACCGGGCACGGGCTACCCGGAGCAAGCCCTGGGGTGGTTTGCCGATCCCCGGCTCTACCGGCTGAACGGGCGGCTGTTTGTCTACTGGAACTCCGGCTGGCACGAGCCGCAGAATTTCCAGTTTCTGCAGGAGATCGATCCTTTGGATTTTCGGCCGCTCGGGCCGCCGCGGGAATTGCGGCTGCGCGGGCCGCGGCGTCCCCTGGAGAAGAATTGGACGCTCTTTGGCGCGGACCCGATTCGGGTGCTCTATTCGCTGCGGCCCCAGCGGGTGCTGACGCTCTCCCTGGCGGGGGAAGGGCCGATCGAGTGCGTCGGGACGGGGCCCTGGGAGGCCGCCCCGAGCGGCGGCGGAGTGGGGGAATTGCGCGGCGGGGCTCCGCCCCAGCTCGTGGGGGATCACTATTTCGCCATCGGCCACGTGATCGAGGTCGGGCCGGGCGGCTACCGCTACGCGGCGGCGGTGCACCGCTTTGGGCGCCAGTCCCCGTTCGTGCCGTCCGCGCCCGCGCGCGCTTTCCTGCCGCTGCCCAATCCCCGCGCGGGCCGGCGGCTCTACGAGCGGCTCAATCCGGCCGTCAGCGAGGCGATCTACCCGTGCGGGGCCGACTATTTGGACGGCGAGTGGACCCTCAGCTACGGCCTCAATGACGAGTGCTGCGCGGTGGCCGTCCTGCCGCACGCCGAGCTCCTGGCCACCCTGCCGCCGGACTGATCGCCGGGGTCAGAACCGCAGACCCAAGCCATGCAACCGGGCGGTCAGCGCGCCGCGCAGCCGGATGCGGCGGGCCCAGGCGTTGATCTGCGTCCAGTCGCCCGAATGATCCGGACCGTGAAAGCGTTCGCGGATGCGCGCCATTTCCTCGGCCCCGGTGGAGTGAATCTGCCGGCTCGTCTTCTGTCCCGGGTGCACCCGGAAAGCGCCCAGGAACCGGGGGAGCCGCACCAGCTTCAGTCCCGCGGCTGTGAAGCGGGCCAATAGATCCCAATCGAGCGCGAACTGGAAGCTCCGGTCGAGGCCGCCAATTCGGTCCCACGCGCGCTTCCGCCAAAACAGCGTCTCCTGGGGCACGTAGTCGACCCATTCCAAGGCCTGCGGTTCGTGCGGCGGCAGGATCCAGCGGCCGATCTCCTGGCCGGCTTCGTCGACGATCAGACGGTGGCCATACACGGCATCGACGCCCGGGTGGCGCGCGAAGTATTCGCCCACGTAACGCAGGGCGCCCGGGGCCAGCAGATCGTCCGAGTTGAGCCACGCCATGAGATCGCTGGCGCGCAGGCGGCTATCCAAGTGGGCAAATCCCTTCATGACCGCGTCGGCCTGCCCGAGGTCGGGGGTGGATTCCCAATGCACCAGGCGGCTGGCCTGGCGAGCGATGAGGCCGGGGCTGGCGTCGCTCGAACCTCCGTCCTGCACGGCATAGAGTAAATTTGGATATTCTTGCGAAATAACGCTTTGCATCGTTTCGGAGATGAAATCGGCCTGATTGTAGGACGGCGTGACCACGCCGATGCGCGGCAGTAGGTGGGCCGGCAGGCGCTCGGCGGGAATTTGGTCCCAGCGCACGGGCCGGGGCGCGTACTGGCGCAGCACCTCGATCCGCATCCAGTAGCGTTCCACCAACCAGTGGAAGGCCCGCGCTTCGAACGACGAATTGACCGGTTTGAGTAGCGGGTGGGTGGGCTCAGCAGTGTCCATGGTCTGGCGGCATCCCTCCAGGGACACGACGCAAGAGCAGAACCCCGGCGAAGGAAAGAAACAAAAAACAGGCTGGTCGCTGGGTGCGCGATCATGCGAAACTTTTCATTCCTATGCTTCCTTTGGGTCTTTCCCTTCTTCTGCTGGGCTTCTGGGCCCTGGTGGGACAGGGGCTGCTGGCCGGAGTGAGAGCACGGCTAGGCGCCCTGCGTTCCTGGCTGCTGGCCCCGGCCTGCGGGCTCGCGGTCCAGGTGCTCCTGGTGGCGATCGGCAATCAGATGGGGTGGCCGGTCCAGGATTTCGCCCGGCCCCTGGCGGTCGCCTTGCTGGCCGCGGCCGTGGCCGTCCTCTGGTGGCGCCGCCCGGAGTTTCCCGGCCGCGCCCTGTTGCCCTTCGCGGGAGCGGCGATCCTCTTTCTCCTCTGGGCCGGCTGGCCGGCGTTCCGGTACGGCTTTAACTGGATCAGCTACGTCAACGACGACTTTACCAACTATGTCCAATCCGCCCAGCGGATGCAGCATTTTGGCTACTTCCGGGTCCCCACGCTGGCGGAGCTCAGCGGCACGGATTATCCGCAGTATTTCTGGTTTGCCCACGTGCTCGCGCTCATGCGCTTCGGTTCGGAGCATGCGATTGCCTTCGCCGCGGCGCTGACCGGCAAGGAGCCGCTGCGGGTGTTCATGCCGGTGATCCTCGCCCTCGGGGGGATGCAGATCCTGGCGGCGGCGGCCCTCGTCTTGCACCATGGCCGCTGGCGCCGGCAGGCGCAGCTGACCGCGTTCCTGCTCGCCGCGAGCCCCCTCTTCATCTTCGGGGCCTTGTACCAGCTCATCGCCCAAGTGGGGGGATTGGGGCTCATGCTGGCCACGATCGCCCTGTTCACGGCCCCGATCCGCAGCGGACGGTCCCGCTGGCGCCTCGTCTCCCGCGCCGTGCCGATGGCGATCGTCGCCTCGGCGCTGGCGGTCTTTTACCCGGAATGCTCCCCGTTTGCGGGCGTCGCCTACGGATTCTTCATCGGCCTCGAGATCCTGCGCACCCGCCGGTTTCCCGGCGCGCGGATCGTGGCGCTGGAGTACGCCCTGATCCTCATCGGAGTATGCCTGCGCTTCAACCTGATCTCCTATATGTACACGCTCGGCGGCCAGATGGCGGTCGGCACGAAGAACGTGGACCTGTCGCTCTCCCTCTTTCCGTTTTTCCTGATTCCGCAGGGTATGGCCATGCTCTTTGGTCTCCAACCGCTTAATCTCCAATTGGACGATCCCTACCAGTCGCTGCTGATCGTGCTGGGGATGGGGTTGCTGATCGTCGCTCTGGTGATGGCCGTGCGCCGGGCCTGGGCGGTGCTGCCGTTCGGCTGCCTCTTGTTGGTGCAGCTGGTCGTGGGCGCGAAACTGTTCCAGGCGGGCAACGACTTTGCGCTCTACAAGCTGGCGATGTACATTCAGCCGGCCCTGCTGGCCGGCGTGGCGGCCGGATTTCTGGCGCTCTTCGGCCGCCGGCGGGGCGCGGCGCTAGCGGCCGGTGTCCTCATCGTCCTAATGCTGCCGACCGGCTACTACTATGCCTCGGCCTCCCAGGGCAGCCGGGCCAATGGCATGACCGAAATGCAGCTGGCCTCCGGCTACCTGAGCCGCCGGCCGCCCGTGCCGCCGGCCGGGACCTCCTGGGGGAGCGGCATCGACAACGTCGTCGCGGTCAAGATCGCCGCCAGCCTCTACCGGGGGCCCGATCTGCGGTTTCTGGCGCGGGATTTTTTCGCGGCCGGTTTTCTCGTGCAGGCGGACTGGCCCCTGATGAAGTTCTATCCCCATCAGGAGATGTACGCGATCGGCCAAGAGCTGCGCAATGAGCGCGACCAGGCGCTATTCGCCGACCAGCAGCTCTTCGGCACGGCCTTTTCCGAGGCGAAGCTGCCGGTGGCGCCGGAGGGCTACCTCAATCTGCCCTCCCGGCTGAGCCTGTTCAACAAGCTGCAGGCGGGCGGCGGCGGCGGGGAGGAGCTCTTCACCCTCCAGCCCAGCGGCGACGTGCACAATCTGCTGTCGTTTGTGCATTCCTCGCTCGGCAATCACTACTATCTTGGCGACCGGCGCAAAATTTCCTTTCTCCAGCAGGAGCCCGACCCCTACCGCGTGGGTTCGGCCATGAACGGGATCGGGCGGTTTTTTCTCTTCCGGGTGGTGAATCCGACGCCGACGATCTACCTGCGGGTCGCCGCCACCAAGACGGTGATGGGGCCGGCGAACAAGAACTGGTCCTCCGCGGCGGTCGTCCACGGGCAAACGGATGTGCCGCTGGGCCTGGTGGGCGCGGGCGGGATCAACCGCATCGTTGGCCCGATCACGCCGGTCTGGGTCGACGGGGGAGCCTACATCGCGGTCGATTTGGCGCAGGCCCCAATCGCCTTTCCGATCAAGCGGTCCGGCTTCGCCAATTGGTATAACCGTTCCGTCCCGCTGGACTACCGGCGGCTGGTCGGCTTTGGCCGGGATATTTCCGCCCTTTCGCCCGCCGAATACGCCGCGCTCTCGCGGCCGCGGGGACTGACGCACTTCCCGGACGATTTGGCCCAGGCGGTCGGCCTCGAGTACTCCGGCTTGTACGAGGATCATTGGATGTCGCCGGCGGCCAATCTGATCCTGGGCGCGGCGCATGCCGGGGAAGTCGTGCGGGTGATCGGCTACGTCCCGACGCTGCCCGGCCTCTTGGGGCAGGCGGCCGGCCGGATGACGGTGGCGATCAACGGCGACGCGCAGTCGGTGCCCGTGCCGCCGGGGCCCTTCGATTGGATTTTTCCAATTGCCGAGCCGGGGGAGAAGACCCGGATCGACCTGCGCTTCTCCTGCCCCGGCTTGCTCCCGCCCGGCGACGATCGGCCGGTGGGCGGACAGCTCCGCTCGATCACGATCGAGGCGGCGCCCCGCGCGTTCTCCTTCGCCGCCGCCGGCACGGGCATCCTGCCCGCGCAAGGGATTGACGGCGACGGCTGGGCGGCGCCGGTGGCCGAGCTGGCGCTGCCGGTCTCCGCCGGCTCGCTCGGGCTCGAAGTGCATTTGGATTACCCCGGCTGGCCGGGAGTGCCGGCGACTGGCGCGGTGGCGATTTCCGTGGACGGGGCGCCGCCGGTGCGGTGGGTCTTGAAACCTGGCCCCAACGTGTTCACGCTGGCTTTGCGACCCGGGCCCCTCGTGCGGCGCCTGCATTTGGCGGCGGACCAAAGCTTCCCCCTGCCGGCTCCGGACGGGCGCGTGCGGTCCTTTCGCATCCTGTCGGTCGCCGGCTTGCCGGCGCCTGCTCCCTAATGTGCTCCGCCTCGCCCTTTCCTTCCCCTGGACGCCCGCCGCGTTCGGTGGTCCTGATTCGCCCGGATACCCTAGGCGACCTGGTCCTCTTCTCGGCGGCGCTCGCCGGCCTGCGGGGAGCGTGGCCGGAAGCGCGCTTGGCCGTGGTCGTGCGCGAACCCTTTCTCACCCTTGGCCGCCTGCTGGTGCCGGGAATCGACTGGATCGCCACTTCGATCAATCCGTTTGTGCAGGGGCCGACCGAATGCACTGAGGAGCTCGCGCGGCTGCAGGCGGAGGTTGCCGGGCGCGAGCCCGAGCTGGTGGTGGCGGCCTGTCCGCAGCGGCATTGGCTGGACGCGGCGCTCGCGGCGGCGGCGCCGGCCGCGCGCCAAGTTGCCTTCGGCTCCAACGCCGAGGACCCGTTCTTTGGCCGGCAGCTGCGTTTTCGGTTCGGCGTCGCGCCGGCGGAACTGTTTGCCGAGACGGCGCCCGCCATGGGCGGCGGCCAGGACTGGGAGCGGGGCTACGGCCTGATGGAGTATTTGACAGGCCGGCCGCTCGTCCATGAGCCTCCGGTCCTCGTCTTGGACGGAGCGCGCCGCCAGTTCGCCGAGGCTGTGGCGCAAGGGCTGGGCCTGGCGGCCGGGCGGTACGCGGCCGTGGCGGCCGCCGGCTTCGCTAACGTCGCGATCAAGACCTGGCCCGCCGAGCGGTTTGCGGAGACCATCGCCTGGCTGCACCGCGAACGCGGATTGCCGACGCTGCTGGTGGGCCACCGGGGGGAACACTCTTATTTGGAGACGGTGGCGGCCACCGCGGGGGCGGAGGCCGCGCGGGTCTGGGTGGGGGACGAGGGCGAACTGCCGCTTCTCGCCGGCCTCCTGGGGAATGCGCGGATATTTTTGGGCAATGACACGGGTGCCATGCACCTCGCGGCGGCCCTCGGGGTGCCGGTGGCGGCGGTGTTCGGCGGCGGCACCTGGCCCCGGTTTCAGCCGGCGGCGGTGCGCTCGGTGGCGCTGGTCAACCCGCTGCCCTGCTTCGGCTGCGGCTGGGACTGCCCGTTCGGGGACGCGCCCTGCGTCCGGGCGGTGGCCGTCGACGACGCCTGTGCCGCGCTGGCGGACCTGCTCGACGGGGGCGAGGAGGAGCAGAGCGAGATCCGGGAACTGGAGCGGCTGCCCGCGGAGACCGCGGCGCTGATGGGCCGGGTGGCCGCGCTCGCCCGGGAGCGCACCGCCGCCCATCTGGCGCGCGAGCACCAGCTGGAGGAAACCGTATTTTTGGCCGGGGAGAAGGACGCGGAGATCGCGGCGCTGAAGGACGCGGCCAATGAGCGGTCCGACGCCGTGCATGAGAAGGAAGCCGAGGTGCATGAAAAGGACGGCGAAATCAAGCGGCTGGCCCAGGCCCTCGCCGAATCCCGGGCGGACGCCGCTGGGAAGGACGTTGAAATCAAAAACCTCGCGCAGGCCAACGACGAGCGGCTCCAATTGATCATCCGTCTGGACCGCGACCTGCGGGCGATGGTGGCCCGGGAGAAAATGAACGTCGACCGGCCGCCGCCGCCGGCTTAGGTTCGGACTTTCGCAATATCCATGCTCCTCAGCATCGTGATTCCCGTTTACCGGGAAGAGAAAAACGTCCCCGAGTTTTTGCAGCGGATCCGCCCGATCGTCGGCGCGGTGACCGAGGACTATGAGATCATTTTTGCCCTGGACCCCTCGCCCGACCGCACCGAGGAGGTGATCCTGGCCGAGCGCGCCCGGGATCCACGGGTCAAGCTCCTGACCTTTTCCCGGCGCTTCGGCCAGCCGATGGCGACCTTGGGCGGCCTGCGGTACGCGAGCGGCGAGGCGGTCATCGTGATGGATGTCGACCTGCAGGATCCGCCCGAACTCCTCCCGCAGATGGTCGAAAAATGGCGGGCGGGGTTCGATGTGGTGCTGCCGCAGCGCCAGCACCGCACGGGCGAACCGTGGATCAAGCGCCTCGTCGCCAAGACCGGCTACAAGGTGATCAACCGGATCGCGGATGTGCGGATCCCGCCGAACACGGGCGACTTTCGGCTGATGTCCCGGCGGGTGGTCGACGAGGTGCTGCAGCTCAAGGAGACCCACGGCTTTCTGCGCGGGATGGTGGCGATCGTCGGCTTCAACCAGTGCCTGATCCCCTTTGACCGGCCGGCGCGCTTTGCCGGCGAGACCAACTACAACCGGTTCTTCGGGTCGCTGCGGATCGGCTTCAACGGCATTTTCGGCTTTTCGACCTACGCGCTGACCCTGAGCACGCAGTTTGGGTTCCTGACCGCGGCCCTCTCGTTCCTGGTGGCGGTGATCTATCTGATCTTGAAGCTCGCCGGGGTGCCCTTTCCGCTCGGCAATCCGACCCTGGTGATCCTGGTCCTGTTCCTGGGCGGCATCCAGCTGATCAGCGTGGGCGTCCTCGGCGAATACATCGGGCGTATCTACGAGGAAGTCCGCTCGCGGCCCAAGTTCATCGTGGATCGCGCCGAGGGCTTTGCGGACCGGGCGGGGACGAAGCGGCAATGACGCGCCGGCCCGGCCGCCCGCCGCAGCCGAAGCCGGCGCCGCCCGTGCCGGCCTTGGCGCTCGATTCTCCGCCGGTGTGGGATTCCGCCCTGCTGAAGGTGGGCGTCCTCTTCGCGGCCGCGCTGGCCGCCTATTACCCGGCCCTGAGCGCCGGCTTCGTCTGGAACGACCGCGACTACGTCACGAAGGCGACCCTGCGTTCGCTGCACGGCCTGTACCTGATCTGGTTCAAGCTCGGCGCGACCGAACAATACTACCCGCTGCTGCACAGCGCGTTTTGGATCGAGCACCGGCTGTGGGGCGATTCCCCGCTGGGATACCACCTGGTCAACGTGTTAATCCATGCGGCCTCCGCCAGCCTTCTATGGGTGATCCTGCGGCGGCTCGCCGTGCCGGGCGCCTGGGTGGCGGCCCTGCTCTTCGCCGTGCATCCGGTCTGCGCCGAGTCGGTGGCTTGGATCTCGGAGGAGAAGAACACGCTCTCCACGTTGTTTTACCTCGCCTCGGCCTGGACGTACCTGCGCTTCGACGAACGCCGGCGCGGGACCGACTACGGGCTGGCGCTGGCCTTTTTCGCGCTGGCGCTGCTCAGCAAGACGGTTGCAGCCACGCTGCCGGCCGCGCTCTTGGTGGTGTTTTGGTGGCGGCGCGGGCGCGTCGCATTGAAGCGGGACGCCTTGCCGCTGCTGCCATGGTTCGCGCTCGGGGCGGCCGGTGGGCTGTTTTCCTCCTATGTGGAGCGCAACTATATCGGGGCCAGCGGCAGCGACTTTAACCTGTCCGGCGTGGAGCGCGTCCTGGTGGCCGGCCGGGCGATCTGGTTTTATTTGGGCAAGCTGCTCTGGCCCGAGCCGCTTATTTTCATCTATCCGCGCTGGCACGTGAGCGCGGCGTCGCTGGGGCAATTTGCTTTCCCGCTGGCGGCGGTGGCGTGCACCGGGGGGCTCTGGCTGCGGCGGGGCCGCAACCGGGGTCTCCTCGCCGGCTGGCTCTTCTTTGTCGGTTCGCTCTTTCCCACGCTCGGCTTCTTCAATGTCTACGCCTTTGTCTTTTCCTATGTCGCCGACCACTGGCAGTACCTCGCCAGCATTGGGGTCTTCGCCCTGGCCGGGGCGGGCGCGGCCGCGCTCTGGGCTCGGGCTCCGGCAGCAGCGCGCGGGGTGCTGGCGGCCGGCGGCGGGGGGATCGCGATCCTGCTGGGAACGCTGACGGCGCGCGAGTGCGGCAACTATCGCGACATGCTCACTTTCTACCGGGCGATTTTGGCCCGCAATCCCGAGGCTTGGCTGGCCCATAACAATTTGGGCTTCGAATTGGAAGGGAGTGGTCGCGTGGCGGAGGCCATTTCGCATTACGAGGAAGCGTTGCGGCTGCATCCGGACTACACCGAGTGCCACGCCAATCTGGGGGCGGCCCTGTTTCAGGTCGGGCGGTACAACGAGGCAATCGTCCAAAATGAGGCGGCCATCCGGCTCATGCCGAAATTCGCGGCGGCGCACTCCAATCTGGGCGCGGCGTTGGAAAACGTCGGCCGGCGGAAGGAGGCGATGGCCCAGTACCGGGAAGCGCTGCGGCTGCAGCCCGACTCGCCGGACGCGGCGTACAATCTGGCGGGCGCCTACTACGCCGAGCACCGGCTGCCCGAGGCAATTCAGGAGTACGAGCAGGTGCTTCGGGTTCGTCCCGACTACGCCGAAGCCCAGCGTGACTTGGGCGTGGCGCTGTGCGATGCGGGCCGAGTGGCCGATGGCGTCGCGCATCTGGAAATCGCGACCCGCCTGACGCCGGGCGACGCCGCGGCGCAAAATTCGCTGGGGACGGCTCATTATCTCTTGGGCCAGACCGACGCGGCAATCGTCCATTACCGGGCAGCGCTGCAGATTGCGCCCGCCTTTGGGTCGGCCCGCGATAACCTAGGCCACGCGCTGCTCGGTCAGGGGAAGGTGTCCGAGGCGATCGCCGCGTACCAAGAGTCGGCCCGGCGGCAGCCCCGCGTGCCGGATACCTGGTACAATCTCGGCAGCGCTCTCGAACAGGCCGGCCGGCAGGCCGAGGCGATCGCGGCCTTTCAGCAGGCGGTCGCGCTCAAGCCTGACTATGCCGAAGCGCACAATAATCTGGGCGCCGCCTACTTCTCCTCCGGCCAGCGGGACGCCGCGGCGGCGGAGTTTGCGCTCGCGCTCAAGGCTGACCCCAATCTGGCCGACGCGCATGGCAATCTCGGCGTGATTCTGTTGGGTCGAAATCAGCTGCCGGCCGCCTTGGCGGAGTTTGAAACGGCCCTCCGCCTGAAGCCCAATTTTGCCGCGGCCGAACTCAACTGCGGCCAGATCCTGCAGGCGCTGGGCCGCACCGCGGAGGCCAAGATTCATCTGGATCGGGCCGCCCGGCTGTCGGCCGGTTCGCCGCCCTGACGCGGCCCGCGCCGGCGACCGCCGCGGCGGAAACCCTTTGCCACGCGGCCCCGGCGCGTGTTCCCTGGGCCTCCCATGGATCGCCCCGCCTCGCCGAGCCCCGAATCGGTCCGTTTGGCCGAAGACGCGCGCCGCGTGAAAAATTGGAAACGCTGGGGCCCGTACTTGGCCGAGCGCCAATGGGGAACCGTGCGGGAGGACTATTCGGCCGACGGCGAGAGCTGGAATTATTTCACCCATGACCAGGCGCGGAGCCGGGCCTACCGCTGGGGCGAGGACGGGCTGCTCGGCCTCACCGACCGGGAGTGCCGGCTGTGCTTCTCCCTGGCGCTGTGGAACGGCCGCGATCCGATTCTCAAGGAGCGGCTGTTCGGGCTGACCAATGCGGAGGGCAACCACGGGGAGGACGTGAAGGAATGCTATTTTTACCAGGATGCGACGCCGACCCATTCCTGGCTCAAGGCGCTCTACAAGTACCCGCAGGCCGAGTTTCCCTACGAGCGGCTGCGCACGGAGAATCATCGCCGCGGCCGGATGGAGCCCGAATTCGAACTCCTCGACACCGGCGTCTTCGACGGCAACCGCTATTTCGACGTGACGGCCGAGTACGCGAAGGTGGCCCCGGACGACATTTGCCTGCAGGTGAGGGTGGCCAACCGGGGGCCGGATCCGGCCCGGCTGCACGTGCTGCCCACGCTCTGGTTTCGCAACACCTGGACCTGGGGCTGCCGGCATGAGGGCTGCGAGGTGAAGCCGCGCCTGCAGGCCGTCTCGGATCTGCGAATCCAGTGCGAGCACCCGAGTCTCGGCCGTTACGTGTTGGATCAGGAACCGGGACCGGACGGCCGGGCGGCGCCCTGGCTGTGCACCGAAAACGAGACCAACTCGGAGCGGCTGTACAGCGGCCCCAATCCCACGCCCTATGTGAAGGACGCCTTTCACGAGGCGGTGGTGTCGGGCCGGTCCGAGGCCGTGAACCCGGCCCGGACCGGCACCAAGTGCGCCGCCCATTTTATTCTGGATCTGGCGCCGGGCGAGGAGCGGGTGCTGCGGCTGCGCCTGTCGGCGGATGGGGAGAAGCCGGCGGCCCGGTTCGGCCGCGGGTTTGCCCAGGTGCTGGCGGACCGCCAGCGCGAGGCGGATCTCTTTTACGAGGAGGTGGTCGAGCGCAGCGCGACGGCGAATCTCGCCGCGGTCGACTGCGAGGACGCCCGGCGCGTGTCCCGCCAGGCCTACGCGGGCCTCCTGTGGTCCAAGCAGTTTTACCATTATGTCGTGCCCGACTGGCTGGAAGGCGATCCGAACCTCCCGCCGCCGCCCCCGGAGCGCGCGGCGATCGCGCGCAACCGCGACTGGCCGCACCTGTTTGCCCGGGATGTGATTTCGATGCCCGACAAGTGGGAGTACCCGTGGTTCGCCTCGTGGGATCTCGCCTTCCACATGATTCCGTTTGCGAAGGTCGATCCGGTGTTCGCGAAGGATCAGCTAAGCCTGCTCTTGCGCGAGTGGTACATGCACCCCAACGGCCAAATCCCGGCCTACGAGTGGAATTTCTCCGACGTGAATCCGCCGGTCCACGCCTGGGCCGCGTGGCGGGTGTACAAAATGACCGGCCCGCGCGGCGGCCGCGACCGGAGTTTTTTGGCCCGGGTGTTTCAGAAGCTGCTGATGAATTTCACCTGGTGGGTGAACCGCAAGGATCCGAGCGGCCGGCATATCTTCAGCGGGGGCTTTCTTGGCCTGGACAATATCGGGGTCTTCGACCGCTCCAAGCCGCTGCCCAATGGGGGTTCGCTGGAACAGGCGGACGGCACGGCCTGGATGGCGTTCTACTGCGGCACCATGCTGTCGATGGCGCTCGAACTGGCGGAGAAGGATCCGGCCTACGAGGATATCGCGTCCAAATTTTTCGAGCACTTTGTCGCGATCGCCGACGCCATGAACACCCTGGGCGGGACCGGGCTCTGGCACGAGGAGGACGGCTTTTACTACGACCAGCTGTTGATTGACGGCCAGAGCACCCCGCTGCGCCTGCGCTCGCTCGTGGGCGTGCTGCCGCTGATCGCGGTGGAATTCATCGAGGAGGGCCGGCTCGACCAGCTCCCCGGCTTCGCCAAACGCACCCGCTGGTTCCTCAAGCACCGGCCGGACTTGGCGCAGCACATTTCCTACCTGGCCCGCGATGGTCGCGACCCCGGCCGCCGGCTGCTGGCGATCCCCTCCCGCGAGCGGCTGCAGCGGGTCCTCACCTACGTCTTCGACGAAAACGAGTTCCTGTCTCCCTACGGCATTCGCTCCCTCTCGCGGGCCTACGGGGAGCACCCCTTTGTGCTCGAGAGCGGCGGCGACCGCTACCAGGTCAATTACGAGCCCGGCGAATCCCAGACCTGGCTCTTCGGCGGCAACTCCAACTGGCGCGGTCCGGTCTGGTTTCCGATCAACTATCTCCTCATCGAGGCACTCGAGCGCTATCATCATTTTTATGGGGACGGTTTTACGATGGAGTTTCCGACCGGCAGCGGCCGGCAGCACACCCTCCAGCAGATCGCTCAGGAATTGGCCCGGCGTCTGGTGAGCCTCTTCGTGCCGAACGCCGCCGGCCGCCGGCCGGCGCTGGGCATGGAGGCCCGCTTCGTCAACGATCCGCATTGGCGGGAACTGCTTTGGTTTCACGAGTACTTTCACGGCGAAACCGGTCAGGGCCTGGGCGCCAATCACCAAACCGGCTGGACGGCGATCGTGACCCGTTTGATCGAGGAGTTTGTCTGATGGCGGCCCTTCCGGCGGCGCGGGCTCGGCCCCTCCGGGCGCTCGTTTTGAGGGGAATAGAGGCCCGGGCCCCTGGCTCTCACCCGGAGACGAAATGAACACCGGCAACCTGCGGGCCGATCCCCCCCTCTTGAGCGATCCGGTTTTTGGCGCGCTGGTCGAGGCGCATTACGGATCCATGTACGGGTTTGCGCTTAGTCTCGCCCGCAATTCTGCCGACGCGGGCGACCTGGTGCAGCAGACGTTTCTGATTTGGGCCACGAAGGGGCACAGCCTGAACGATCCGACGCGGGTCAAATCCTGGCTTTTCACCACGCTGTACCGGGAGTTCCTGCGCGGCCGCCGGCGGACTGCGCGGGTGACCTCGCTGGAGACCCTCCCGGACGGGGAGAGCGAACCGGCCGCGGTGGAGGTCGATCGGGTCGCCCGCTGCGATGCCACGACCGCGCTGGCGGCGCTACAGCAGGTCGATGAGGTGTTCCGGGCCCCGCTCACCCTTTTCTACCTCGACGACATGTCCTATCAGGAGATCGCCGCCGTGCTGGAAGTGCCGATCGGCACGGTGATGTCCCGCCTCTCCCGCGGGAAGGCCCAGTTGCGGACCATTTTCGCGGGCGCGCCCGGACCCTCCGTCCCGGCAGGCACCCCGCGCTGAAGCCATGACCAACGACGAAGCCAAGTTGATTCTCGGGGCCTACCGCCCCACGGGCGAGGACGCCGGCGACGCGATCTTCGGCGAAGCGACCCGCCGCGCGCAGAGCGATCCGCAACTGGCGGCCTGGTTCGCCCAGTCGCAGGGGCTCGATGCGCTGATGCGGGGGAAACTCCGCGAACTGACCCCGCCGCCCGGCCTGAAGGAATCGATTCTCGCGCTCGCCCGGTCAGGCGACTGAACCGCGCCGGATCGTGTTCCAATTTGCCGAGGGGAGGCATCTCCGGGCGCCCTTTGTCCGAGCACCGGTTCGCCCTCCGACGCCTCCCCTCGGCAAATTGGAACACGATCCGGCGCTCAGGGCTCGTCGAGGAAGGAGGCCTGCTTCGGTGCGGGCGCGCGGCGGGTGGATTCGTCTTCAGGGAGGGCGTTGAGGTGCCGCGGCGGCCGGCTCGCGCGCTGGGCGACCGCCTGCTCCCGGTCGGCCACGATGCGCTGGCAAATCGAATGAATGTGCAGCTTCAGCCAGTTGGCGGTGCTGCTGCCCTCCTGGTAGTCCGCCGGGCCATAGTGGTCGATCCGGCCGGTTTGGCGCAGCAGGTCGTTTTGGGCGTATTCGTCCTGGCGGCCCGGATTGTAAACCGCATACGCCCGGCCGCCGTTGCTCTTGACGACGGAAAAACTGGGGACATCACTCGGACCGTCCGCGATATAGATCATGTTCTGGAACGGGATCCGCCGGTCCTCCGGGCGGACGTTCGCGTTCACGTCGATGGCCGGATTCTTATTCGTGCCCTTGTTGATCTCGAAGAGGGCGCGCGTCTTGGTCGTGTTGTCGATCACCATGCCGATCTGGGCGATCTCGGCGTCGGCCGTGATTTCCAGCTCCTTCTGCTTCAGGAAGCCGGGCTGCAGGGGGTTTTCGATGAATTCGCAGCCCCAGATGTCGTCGACAAAGGGGGCGATCGCGCTGCCGCGGACCATGGCGGCGAGCCCCGTGCTCACGATGTAATGCTCGAGCTGGATGTCGTGCTTGCGGAACTCGGGCCGGTCGCTGACCCAGCTCTTGGCCAGGTCGAAAAACTTGGGCAGGCCCGGATAGAATTCGATGTCGGCGCCGGCCGAGAAGAGGATCTTGTTGTTCAGCCCGGCCATGCGCCCGGAGAGGACATAGGTGAGGAGGTGATTCAGGTAGCCGAGCTCTCCCGACAGGCGGTAGCCGCGCTTGCGGTATTGCTCCACCATCGCGTTCGTTTCCGCCCAGAACATCTTCTCGTCGATCTGATACCGCCGGAAGAGGGGCGACTGCATGTACTCGGGGATGAGCGTCTTGTCGAAATCCCAAATGCAGGCGACAATGGATTGCGTGAACAGCATGGGCATTGGGGGGAAGGAGGATTAGAAGCCATTGGCGGAGTCCAATCCAGCCTGTTTTCCGGCCGGGCGTGGGCCCGGGCAACCCCTGGCTCGTCGGGTGCCGCCAAGGCCCGGATCCGACCTCAAGCCGGTTGCCGAAGGCCGCCGGCCTGGTCGGCCGGCCAGATCGGCAACCACGGAGAGGTCGGAGGAGGCGGCAACTCCTCGCCCGGGGCTTCCCGGGCCCACGCCCGGCCGGAAAACGGCCTCCATGGGGCGGGGAGTGGAACTCGGCTTGCCCCTCGTGCCTCGGGGGCTCATCACTCGTCCCTCTATGGATCAACTGCCGGAAATCGCGCCCTTTCGGATGCGCCTTGAGGAACTCGCCGCGCACATGGCGGAGCCGTCGTTTTACGGGAATCCCCGCCGGGCGGCCGAGGTGACGCGGGAGCATCAGAAGTTGAATCGGTTGGTCGAGGATTATGAGGCTCATGGCCGCCTGGCGAGGGAAGAGGCCGAGGCGGCTGCGTTGGCCAAGGATCCGGCGGCGGACGCGGAGCTGCGCGAGCTGGCCGGGGGGGAATTGCCGCTCCTGGTGAAGCGCCGGGAGGCGCTGCAGCAGTCGGTGCTGCTCGCGATGATCCCGCCGGAGGCGACGGACTCGCGCAACACCGTGATGGAGCTGCGCGCCGGGACGGGCGGGGAGGAGGCGGCCCTGTTCGCCGCCGACCTCGCGCGGATGTACCAAAAATACGCCGACGCCCAGGGTTGGAAGGTCGTGCCGATGAGCAGCAGCCCGTCCGAACGGGGCGGCTTCAAGGAGGCGATCATGCTGATCACCGGGACCGACGTCTACAAGCAGCTGAAATTCGAAAGCGGCGTGCACCGGGTGAAACGCGTGCCGGTGACCGAGGCCAACGGCCGCATTCACACCTCGACCGTGACCGTCGCCGTTCTGCCGGAGGCCGAGGAGGTGGACGTGGCGATCGACCCGTCCGACCTGGAAATCACCGTCAGCCGGGCGAGCGGCCCTGGGGGCCAGGGCGTGAACACGACCGACTCGGCCGTGCAGATTCTGCACAAGCCGACGGGCCTCATTGTCTCCTGCGCCGACGAGCGCTCGCAGCTGAAGAACAAGGGCCGGGCCCTCACCGTCCTGCGTTCCCGGCTGCTCAAGCTGAAGGAGGACGAGGAGCACGCCCGCTACGCGGCCGCGCGGCAGAGCCAGATCGGCACGGGCGGCCGCAGCGAGCGGATCCGCACCTACAGCTTTCAGAAGAACCGGGTGACCGACCACCGGATCGGCCTGACCTTGTACATCCTGCCTCAGGTGATGGAGGGCCAGATCGATCCTTTTATCACCGCGCTCCAGCGGGCCGACTACGAGGAAAAGCTGGCCGCGCTGACTGGCCGGGTCTACGCCCCGCCGGCGCCGGCCGACAGCGCCGACGACGAAGGCTGAGCGGGCTTGTTATAGTTCCGATCCCGGATGCTCACGGTGCTGGAAGTGATCAAGAAGACGGCGGAATTTTTCGCCGGGAAGGGGGTGGAGTCGCCGCGGCTCAATGCGGAGCTGCTGGTCGGCCATGCCCTGGGGCTGCCGCGCATGCAGCTCTACCTGCAATTTGAGCGGCCGCTCAAGCCCGATGAACTGGACCGGCTGCGCTTGCTGGTCCGCCGGCGGGGCCTGCGGGAGCCCCTGCAGTACATCGTGGGCGAGGTCGACTTCGCCGGCCTCAAACTGAAGGTCGACCGCCGGGCCCTGATCCCGCGCCCGGAAACCGAACGGCTGGTGGAGCTGCTGGTCGCCCGCTGCGTCCCGCCGCCGGCCCGCGTGCTCGAATTGGGCACTGGCAGTGGCGCCATTGCCCTCGCGCTCGCGCGGGCGTGGCCGGAGGCGACCATGACGGCCACCGACCTGAGCGCCCCGGCGCTTGCGCTCGCGGCCGAAAACGCCGCCGCTACCGGACTGACGGGCCGGGTTGACTTTCGCGTCTCGGATTGGCTGGCGCAGGTCCCGGCGGAGGACCGGTTTGAGCTGCTGGTCGCCAACCCGCCCTACCTATCGGCGGCCGAAACGGCGGCCACGGCGCCGGAAGTGCGGGACTACGAACCGGCGGCTGCGCTGGCGGCGGCGGAGGAGGGCCTGGCCGACCTGCGCGTGATCTTACGGGACGGGCGGCGGCACCTGGCGCCCGACGGCGTGGCCGCGCTTGAGACCGGCCCCGGCCAGCATGCGGCGCTCGCCGAATGGGCCCGGCAACACGGCTGGGAGCGGTGGGAGTCCCACCCGGACCTGACCGGGAGGGATCGGTTCTTTCTCGCCCGGTCGCCTTAGGCGAACCGGCTAGCCCTTGTCGGTGATCGTCAGGGGTGCGTGGTCGCTCGCCCAATACTGGTGATCGCGGCCCAGATCGATGGCGTCGTCCAGGATCCGCAGCGTTTCGCGCAGCGATACGTCCACCTTGGCATACGCGTCGTTGTCGTCAGTGCTGAGCGCATCCTCGTCGTCATCGTCGGGGTCGTCGCTGGGCTTCTTGACCGGCTTGACCTTCGGGGGCAGGGGAGGACCGAGCCGGAATTCTTTGTAGACAAAATCGTCCTTGGCCAGCTTGTCGCGCTCGGCGTCCATTTCCTTCTTAAAGGCATCGTCCTCGGCCTGCTGTTTGCGCCGATCCACCAGATTGAGGGAGATCAGCTTCTGGTCCTGGCGGGCCTTGAACCAGTCCATGTTCTGATGGAGGTAGGAGAATTCCTCCAGGTGGGACTGGCGGTCCACGCTGTCCTGCCGCAGGGGGGCGAGGACTTTGGGATCGAGGGGGGCCCCTTCAAAGAAGCTGCTGTCGATCCGGTCCCAGATGAGGGCGTGCGGCAGGCTGGATTCGCCGATCGGCAGGTAGTCGTCGATCGAGGGGAGCGGAATGTCCGGCACGACGCCCTTGAGCTGGGTGGAGGCTCCGTTGGGCAGATAAAACTTTTGGATCGTGATTTTCGCCGCCCCGGTCTTGTCCGTGCTGAACGCCAGCTGCTTGTTCAGGTTCTTCATCTCGACCACCGTCTGGACGGTGCCCTTGCCATGGGTCGAGCTGTCGCCCACCACAATCGCGCGGCCGTAGTTTTGGAGCGCCCCAATCACGATTTCCGAGGCGGAGGCGCTGAAGCGATCCTCCAGCACGGCGAGCGGCCCGTCATAGGCCACCGTGGCATTGTCGCTGTTGTCCACGGTCTTGTGCCCCTCTTCATCCTTCACTTGAACCACCGGGCCCGGCGGAATGAACAGTCCGGCCAAATTGATCGCCTCGCCCAGGTAACCGCCGCCGTTGTGGCGCAGGTCGAGGACCAGCCCCTGCACGCCCGCCTGCTTCATCTCGGAGATCAGCTTTCCGACATCGCCGGAGGCGCTGATCTTTTCGTCGCCGGGCTTCGCGTCCTCCGCCGGGCCGTAAAATTCGGGGAGCGTGATCACGCCCAGGGGCACGGTCTTGCCCGTTCCGGCCGGCACCTGGAAGATGGCGCCATGGGCGCGGGCGGAATTGAGCTTCACGACGTCCCGGGTGATCACGACCTCCTTATGGGTCGTCTGGTCCGTCGCGTCGGCGGGGATCACGATCAGGTGCACATTGCTGCCCTTGTGGCCGCGGATCAGCTGCACGATCTTCGTCAGCTTCATGCCGATGATTTCGACCGGTTCCTTTCCGTCCTGGCCGACGGCGATGATCTTGTCGCCCTGCTTCAGCTGATGCCCCAGCTCGGCCGGGCCGCCGGGCACCAACTCCTGCACCTGGCAGTAGTCATCTTTCTTCTGCAGCATCGCGCCGATTCCGACCAGCTCCAGTTTCATCTGAATGCCGAAATCCTCGAAGGTTTCGGCCGACATGTAGTCCGAGTGCGGGTCATACAGGGCGGTGATCGTGGAGAGGTACCGTTCGGCCAGATCGCCGCCGTCGAACTCGTCCAGGTTTTTCAGCATGGCCGCGTAGCGCTTGCGGATGGCCTCCTTGGCCTGGGGCAGCGTTTTCTTGCCGAGCAGCTCGGCGACCAGCTCGAACCTCAGGCGCTGACGCCAGAGATCATCGGAGGCCTCCGGCGTCGAGGGCCATTCGGCCTTGGAGCGATCGACGGCGAAGGTCTCATTGTCCGTCAAGTCGAAGTCGGTCTTCAGCTGGCGGAAGATCCAATTGACCCGCGCCTCGACCCGCTTGCGGTATACGTAATAGATTTCGTACGCCGGGTCGACATTCCCGAGGTAGGCGACATTGGCGTAAAGGGTCTTCGCATCCCACCGGTGCGTGAAGTCGGTCTTGTCGGTCTTCAGAAAAAAGAGATGGAAGCCGTCCAACTGGGTCATGTAGTCGGGGATGACCTCGCCGTAGTCGGACTGGTGCACGGCGTCGCGGTTATAGTGATCCTCCTCCAGGAGCCGCAGCAGGGTCACCGCTTCGGTCGACAGGGTGCTCGAGGTGGTAAAATTCTGCTCCAGGGCCCGCAGCGGGCCGGCGAGGGCGAAGCCCGCGACCAGCAGCAGGACCAGGGAACGGCGAAGCAAGGCGCGGGACATGGGCCGAAATGGATTCAATGTATTCGATAGGACTCTACGGGGAGCCCGGGGTTCCGGCGGCCGGCTCCGGTCGGCGCGGCTCACCGGCGGCTGAGGAGGTCTTTCGCCTCGTCGAGCAGCCGTTTCTCATCCGCGGTCAGCGCGCCAAACCCCTGGCTATTGATCTTGTCGAGAATGCGGTCGACCTCCGCGCGCAGGTGCTCGCGGCTGCCGATATTGACCTGGTAGGCCGGGGCGGGCGCGACGGCCGGGGGGGCCGTCCGCTTCATCCAGCGCGGCAGTTCGATCGCGGGGGCGCGGCCGGGCCGGCGCCACGCGGCCTGGTGCCCGAAGCGGTAGTACAGCCAGCCGGCGGCCATGCCGCCCAGGTGGGCCGAATGCGCCAGGCCGAGCGGCGAGGCCTTGCCCAGAATCTCGTAAAACACGCAGCCGAAGAGGTCCAGGGTCAGGCAGCAGAGCACAATGTACTTCGGCTTGACCGTGACCGGCACGAAAAGGAAGAGGAGGGTGATCTCCCGATTGGGAAAGAAACAGGCGAAGACGACGAGCAGGCCGGCCACCGCGGAGGAAGCGCCCAGCAAGGTCCCCTCGTTGCGCCAATTGGCCGCGGTCCAAAAGAGTCCACCGACCACGAGGGTGGCGGCGTACAGTGCGAGGAAACGCCGCGGTCCCAGCACCGGCAGCAGTTCCTTGCCCAGAAAATAGATCGAAAGCCCGATGAAGATGACCTCGAGGAGAAACAGCTCGTCCTGGGGATGCAGGAAGCCGTAGGTGAGCAGGGTCCAAAGGTGCCCGGACCGCAGGGCGGCCGCCGACAGCCCGGCGGTGCGCTCCAGCAACTGGCCCTGGCCCAGGATCTTGGTCAGGAAGTTCTGGAGGATGAATCCGGCGGCGACCGCCGCCAGCAGCCAGCCGACGACCGAGGTTCTGCCTCCCGGCTGGGGCTCGCGCATATAGGAGCGGTCAGAAAGCATGCAGTTATTAGTGTAGCAGGGAGCGAGCCTGAGGCTATCCCAAAATGGTAAGACGTCACAATGCCACAGCGGTTGCGGAGAAACAAACGCCCCGGGCCCTTTTTTGGGCCTCGCGGAGGCAAATCGCGGCGAAATCCAGGGCGGCTGCGCCATGGGCAAAACCTGGGTCCACGGAAGAACCGGCGGGGCGATTGGGCCGCGGCGGCGACCGGCGGACCGGCCGCCGGGCTTCCCGGCGCGAGGGAATTTGACAACCGGAAGATAGGAACGGATAATAACCAAATGAACTCCGCGACTGCGCCCGAGCAAGTCGACCGGCTAACGGTCGCAGATTACCTGAATACGCCGGACGGCCCGCCGTGGTTCCAGCTGGTTGAGGGGCGATTGTTGTCCGAGCCGTCGCCAACCGCCGATCATCAAACGATCGTCCGCGAGCTCATCCTCGCCATTGGGACACACCTGCAGCGCTTTCCCCTTGGCACCCTGTTTTGCGGTCCCTTGGACGTCTATCTTGATGACACCAATGTTTTCCAGCCCGACCTCATGGTGATCATGAATGGCCGCCGGGAAATCATCACGAAACAAGGGATTCGCGGGGCGCCCGATTTTGTCATCGAGGTACTTTCCGCGTCCAATCACCGCCTCGATCGCGGGTCAAAGCGGCGCCGGTATGCCGCGGCCGGCGTCCGCGAATTGTGGCTGGTCGATCCCGTGGCGCAGTCGGTCGAAACCGTTTTGTTCGCCCACCGTTCGGAGTTGCCGGCTCAAATTTGGCACCGGGACGATTCCCTTGCCTCCGCGCTCTTTCCGGGACTTTCGATTCCGGTAAATCAGTTATTCGCCTGAGCGGTTGGACAGTTGGACATTGGGACGGTCTGGCCGCTTGACAGGGGAGAGGACTGCGATTTTTCTTTCATCTCACCATGGCCAACAAAGCAGACAAGTGGGCGAACAATGTTACGGGCAAGTTTTACGTGGATCAGCAGTGCATCGATTGCGACCTATGCCGCGAGACTGCGCCCGCGTTTTTCACCCGCAATGACGAGGGTGGCCATTCGTACGTGAACAAGCAGCCGACCACCGAAGAGGAAATTGCCCTGTGCATGGAAGCGCTGGAGGGCTGCCCGGTGGAAGCCATCGGCGAAGACGGCGATGCCGAGTAATTTGCCTTGTTAAGGAGATAGTTCCAAGGCCTTAACAGAAGGCTTGTCTTTGGTTTCGGCGTCGGCAGCTTCGGGGCGCCGGGGATTAGTCCGCGCCGATCGCTTGGGCCGCGCCTGATCCGCGGTCCCTCCGCATGCCGACCGAGACCGTTGCTCCGCCCGTCAGCGGAGCGGAAAGCCGCACCCTGGCCGCCGATCGCCGCCATGTCTGGCATCCGTTTGCCCAGATGCAGGAGTATTTGGCCCAGCCGGCTTTGGCGATCGCGAGCGGGCGGGGCGGCTGGCTGACCGACACCGCTGGGCGCGACTACCTCGATGGCACGGCGTCAATCTGGACGAATGTCCACGGCCACAACGATCCGGACCTGAATGCGGCGCTCCGCCGCCAGCTGGACCGGGTCGCCCATTCCACCCTGCTGGGGCTGACCCACGCGCCGGGCGCCGAGCTGGCGGAGGTGCTGGCGGAAATCGCCCCGCCGGGCCTGGAGCGGGTCTTTTTCAGCGACAACGGGGCCGGGGCGGTGGAGGTGGCGCTGAAGCTTTCCTTTCAATACTGGCAGCTCGTGGGCCGCGCGGAGAAGCGCGGAGTCATCGGCGTGGCCGGCGGCTATCACGGCGACACCTTTGGGGCGATGGCGGCCGGCGACAGCGGATTTTTTCACGCCCGCTTCCAGCCCTGGTGTTTTCCCGCCGCCCATTTCCCGGCCCCGCGCTGCCGGGAATGGGGCGGGGCCGTGATCGAGTCGGACGCCTCCGCCAGCCTGCAGTCGCTGGCGGCGCTCCTCGAGGCGCAGGGCGAGCGCACGGCCTGCCTGATTCTGGAGCCGGGCGTCCAAGGGGCGGCCGGCATGCGGCTGCAGCCGGCGGGATTTGTGGCGGCGGTCGCGCGCCTATGCCGGGAGCATGAGGTGCACCTGATTCTCGACGAGGTCTTCGTCGGCTTCGGGCGGGTGGGCCCGCTGCTGGTGAGCGCGGCCGAAGGGGTGCAGCCGGATTTTCTCTGCCTGGCCAAGGGCCTGACGGCGGGGTACCTGCCGCTCGCCGCCACGCTGGCGCGCGAGGAGCTATTCTCGGCCTTCCTGGGGACTTACGCCAGCGGCCGGGCGTTCTATCACGGCCACACCTTCACGGGCAACCCCTTGGCCGCCGCGGTGGCCCTGGAGAATATCCGCAAGCTGCGGCCGCTGATCGCGGACGGTACGCTGGCCGCCCGGAGCGCTGCCTTTGGCCGCGAGCTCGGTGCCGCCTTTGCCGGCCATCCCCGCATCCGGGAGCTCCGCCACCGGGGCTTCGCCGCCGCCCTTGACCTCGCCCCGGCGCGCGAGCGCCCCGAGGAATTTCCGCCGGACCTTCGCATTGGCCTCGCCGTCTGCCTGCGCGCGCGCGCGCACGGCCTATTGCTGCGGCCGCTCGGCGATTCGCTCCTGCTGGTGCCCCCGCTGTGCCTCAGCGAAGCCGAGCTCGCCGAACTGGTCCGCCGCACGGCGGCGGCGATCGACGACGTCCTGCCCCGATGATTTTTCCACCATGACCGACTATTCGCTCCCCGCCCTTCACGCCCTCTACGATCTGCCGCTGCCCGAATTGCTCTTTCGGGCGCAGGAGGTCCACCGCCGCCATCACGATCCGGCCGGCGTGCAGCTCTGCACCCTGCAGTCGATCAAGACCGGCCGTTGTCCGGAGGATTGCAAATATTGCCCGCAGTCGGCGCACTACGATACGGGCGTCGCGGCCGAGCCCTTGATGGCGAGCGCGCCGATCCTCGCGGCGGCGCGCGCGGCCCGCGAGGGCGGCGCCTCGCGCTTCTGCATGGGCGCAGCCTGGCGGGAAGTGCGCGACGGCGAGCAGTTCGATTCGGTCCTGACGACGGTCCGCGGCGTGTCCGACCTCGGGCTGCAGGTATGCTGCACCCTGGGCATGCTGACCGGCGGGCAGGCCACGCGCCTGAAGGCCGCCGGCTGCTCGGTGTACAATCACAACCTCGACACCTCCCGCGATTACTACCCGGAAATCATCTCGACCCGCACCTACGACGAGCGGCTGGAGACGCTCGCGGCGGTCCGAGCGGCGGGCCTGGAAGTTTGCAGCGGGGGAATTTTGGGGATGGGAGAAAGCATCGACGACCGGCTGAAGCTGCTCGGCGAATTGGCCGCCCTCGACCCGCAGCCCGATTCGGTGCCGATCAACGCCCTGGTGCCCGTGCCGGGGACCCCGCTCGGCGACAATCCGCCGGTCGATATCTTTGAATTCGTCCGCATCCTGGCCGTCGCGCGCCTCCTCATGCCGCGGGCGATGGTGCGCCTGTCGGCCGGGCGGACGGCCATGTCCGATGAAGGGCAGGCGCTGTGCTTCCTGGCCGGGGCCAACAGCATTTTCCTGGGCGACAAGCTGCTGACGACGCCCAATCCCGAGCGGTCCGACGACTTTCGCCTGCTCGCGCGCCTGGGCTTGCACCCGGTGGCGGCGCAGGCGGCGGACGCTCGGGCGGAACCCGCTTATGCGCATTCTGGTCACCGGCTCTGACACCGCCATCGGCAAGACCCGGGTGGTGGCGGCGCTCGCGCGGCTGCTGGGCGGGGGCGGCGCGGCGGTCCAAGTCGTCAAAGTAGTTGAAACCGGCGTTGCCCCTGGCGCGGACGGCGATGCGGCCGCGGCCGTGGGCGGGGTTCCCTCGGCGGCCGCTTTCACCCTGGCGAGCTTCGCGCGGGCGCTGCCTCCGGCCGCGGCCGCCGCGGCGGAGGGCCGCCCGCTGACCTTGGCCACTTTGCTCGAGACGGACCGGAACCTTCCGGCGGCCGCTTGGCGCATCTACGAAGGGGCCGGCGGCATCGCCTCCCCCTTGGACGCCGACGGGCGGGATTGGGCCGACTTCGCGGCCGCGGCCGCGGTCGATCGGGTGATCATCGTCGTGGCCGACCGGCTGGGCGCCATCAACCAGGGCCGCCTCGCGGCACTGCGGGCCGACGCCGCGGACTGCCGTTGCGGGCTTTGGCTCAACGCCTGCGCTCCGGCCGATCCGGCCGTGGCCGCGGCCAATCGCGAGGGTTTGCGCGCGGCGGGTCTGGAGCTCTGGGCGGAGCAGGGATTCGGGGCCGACTTGCCGGCGGATCCGAAGCGCCTTTTGGACATTCTGGGGGCCGCAGCGAGCCCGGCGGCCCCGCCGCCTCCCGGGGGCGACCCGTTGGCCGAGCGCTGGTCGGCCGCCCTGGCCGACCGCGATGCCCAGCGCCAGCGCCGGCGCCTGCGGGTCCGCGTTTGGACCCCGGGGGATCTCCATCTGGCCGACAATGACTACCTCGATCTGGCCCGCGATCCGGCGGTGACGGGCGCCGCGGCGGCCGCCGCCGCCACCGCGGGCACTTCGGCCTCGGCCTCGCCCCTGGTGGCCGGCTGGGGCCCGGAGCACGCGCGCCTCGTCGAGCGCCTGGGCGAGTGGCACGGCTTTCCCTTTGGCCTGTTGTGGACCAGCGGATACACGGCCAATGCCGCCGTCCTGGGCACGCTGCCGCGCTCCGGGGACCTCGTCCTCGCGGACCGGCTCGTCCATCACAGCATGATCGCGGGGCTCCGGCGCTCCGGCGCCCGCCTGCAGCGCTACCCGCACCTGGACCTGGCGGCGCTGGAGCGCGGTTTGGCCGCCGCCGCGGGCCGGCCCATTTTCGTCGTGACGGAGAGCCTGTTCAGCATGGAAGGCGACTACCCGGACCTGGCGGCGATGGCCGCGCTCAAGCGCCGGTACCCCTTCTGTTGGATCCTGGACGAGGCGCACGCGCTCGGCTGGTACGGCCCGGCGGGCGCGGGCCTGGCCCGGGCGGCAGGGGTCGAGGCGTCGGTCGATGTGCTGGTGGGGACCCTGGGCAAGACCCTCGCCTCTGGCGGAGCGTACACGCTGTTTCGGGATGAAACGCTGCGCGACTACCTGATTAATTTGGCGGGAGAGTTCATTTACTCGACCGCGCTGCCGCCGCCGAACGCGGCCGCGGCGGCGGCGGCGATCGCGCGCGTCCGCGAGCTGGCGCCCGGCCAAGCGGACTGGCACGACTTCTCCCGGGCGTTTCGGGCCGGATTGCGGGCCGACGGCTGGCGGGTGCCCGATGGGGACTCGCCGATCGTGCCGGTTCGCCTCGACGACGAGGAGGCGGCGCTCGGCTTGATGGAGGCGCTGCGGGCCGCGGGCATTCATGCGGCCGCCGTGCGCCCGCCGACCGTGCCGCCGGGCACCAGCCGCCTGCGGCTTTCGCTCAAGCGCGGGCTGACGCGGGCGGACGGGGAACGGGTGCGCGCGGCGATGGCGCGCTGGAGGGCCCGGCCATGAAGATGGGCTGGCTCCTGGGGTGGGCGATTCCCGAATCCTGGTTTGCGGAGCAGGTGCGTGCCGCCTTCCCCGCCGACGAGCATCACTTTTTTGCCGCGGTACCCGGCGCCCTGGCGCTAATGGCGGCCGCCGGGCCGTTCGATTGGGTGGCCGGCTACTCGCTCGGCGCCTTGATTCTGCTGCTGGAGGCCGACCGGGCGGCCGCCCTGGGCCGGGTGGCCCTGCTCGCCCCGATCTGGGCTTTTCCGGCCGAAGACAAGCTGGGCGGGCGGGTGGCCCGCGCCCAGGTGCGGGCGCTCGCGCAGTGGCTGCGGCGGGACGAGGCAGCGGCGATCGCGGATTTCTACGACCGCGCGGGCCTGGATATTCCCGCCGGGACCACGCTCGCGGTGCCGCGCGAGCAGCTGCTCTGGGGGCTGACCGGACTGGAAAAACTGCGCGTGGACGGTGGGCTGCCGGCCGGGTGGCGCGCGTGGTGCGGGGCGGACGACGCCCTGATCGACGCCCAGCTGCTGCAAGCAAAAGTGCCGGAGGTGAGCCTGGTGCCGCAGGCGACCCATGAGCCGGGCCGCCTGCTGGCCGCGTTTGCGGCCGCCTTGGCCGCCCCGGCGCCGGAATCGGCGCAGACTGAGCCCATCTCCGGCGCCGCTCCGGCGGCCGGAGCCTGAGCCATGGCGGACGCCGCGACTGGATCCGCTCCCGATTTGGCCGCGAGCTTTGGCCGCGCGGCCGCCCGCTACTGGGAGCACGCCGGGGTGCAATGCGCGCTGGCCGATTGGCTCGCCGAATGGCTGCCGGATCGGCACACCGGAGCCGCCTTGGAGGTGGGCGCCGGTCCAGGGGTCTTCACCCGGCGGCTCTTGCCCTGGGAGGGGCGGCTGGTGGCCTCCGACCTCTCGCCGGCCATGTGCGCGGCCGGCCGGGCTCTCTATCCCGAGGCCGGCTGGCGCGTGCAGGCCGCCCGGGATGCCGCCGGCGGCCCCTGGCAGTGGATTTTTTCCAGCAGCATGCTGCAGTGGATCGCCGAGCCGGCCGAGGTCTTCGGCGCCTGGCGCTCGGCGCTGGCCCCCGGCGGCCAGGTGCTCGGCGGCTTGTTCATCGCGGGCAGCCTGCCGGAATGGGACGCGTTGGCCGCCGCGGCGGCGCCGCTGCGCTGGCGCTCCGCCGCCGATTGGCGCTCGGCGCTGGCGGCGGCCGGCTTGTCGGTCGTGCGGGATCAAAGCGAGGCGCGAATCTTCCGGCACGAGTCGGCCGTGGCGTTCCTCCGCTCCTTGCACGGCGTCGGGGCGGCTCCGGCGATCCAATTGCCGGCCAGCCGGCTGCGGCGGCTGCTCCAGGTCTATGAGGAACGCCACCGCAACGCCGAGGGCGTCAGCGCGACCTGGACATTTTACCGCTTTCAGGCGACCAGTACGACTTGACCATGAATCCCTTTCTCGATCCCGCTTTTGCGATCCGCTGGTCCGAACTGACGGCCGACCGGGTGGAGCCGGCCATCGCCGAAGCGCTGGCCGGCGCCCAGGCGGCGGTGGACGCGATCGCGCGGCAGGACCTGGCCGCGCTCACCTACGCGAACACGTTTTTGGCCCTGGAGGCGGCGACCGAAACGCTCGGCTTCGCCTGGGGCCGCGTGTCCCATCTGCAGTCGGTGGCCGATGCGCCCGCGCTGCGCGCGGCTCACAATGCGATGCTGCCCCAGGTCTCCACCTTTTACGCGCAGCTCCGGCTCAATCCGGAATTGTGGCGGCGCCTGCAGGCCTTGGCGGCGACGCCCGCGGCGGCGGCGCTCACGGGCATCGACCGGCGTCTCCTGGACGAGACGGTGGCCGACTTCCGGGAGGCCGGCGCGGACCTGCCGGCCGCCACCCGGAGCCAATTGGAGGCGGTCCAGACCGAACTGGCCGCGCTGACCCAAAAATACGCCGAGAACGTGCTCGACGCGACCAACGCCTGGCAGCGGATCGTCGAGGACGAGTCGCTGCTGGCCGGTCTGCCGGAGCATGCCAAGGCGGCGGCGCGCAAAAGCGCCGAGGGCAAGGGCCTCGCCTCACCGGAAAAACCCGCCTGGCGCTTCACGCTCCAGGGGCCTTCTCAGGAACCCTTCCTGACCTATTTGGAACACGACGGGCTGCGGCGCGAGCTGTGGTCGGCGGCGATCGCGGTGGGTGCGCAGACGCCCCATGACAATACCCCGCTGATCGCCCGCATCCTGGCGCTGCGGGGCGAGAAGGCGCGCCTCTTGGGCAAGGCGCATTTTGCGGATGCGACTTTGGAGCGGCGGATGGCGAAGAGCGGAGCGCGCGCGCTCGAGTTCATCACCGACATGCAGGCGCGCTGCGCGGCCGCCTTCCGCCGCGAAGGGGCGGAGTTGGAGGAATTCAAGGCGCGGGGAGCCGCCCGGACGAAGCTGAGCCCGTGGGAGCTCGCCTTTTGGTCCGAGAAGATGCGGCGGGAGCGCTTCGATTTCGACGCGGAGCTCCTGCGGCCCTATCTGCCGATGGACCGGGTGATCGCCGGGCTGTTCGACTTGGCGCAGCGGGTCTTCGGCCTGCGCATCACCGAGCGGCCGACTTCCGGAAACGGGGCGGCCGTGGGCGCGGTCGAGGTCTGGCACCCCGACGTCAAATTTTACGACATGGTGGACGCGCGCGGGCGGACCGTGGGCTCCTTTTATGCCGACTGGCATCCCCGCGAGGCGAAACGGGGCGGCGCCTGGATGAACTATCTGTGGACGGGCGGTCCCCACCCCGACGGTTCGCGAGCGCCCCACCTGGGGCTGATCTGCGGCAATCTGACCCCGCCGGCCGACGGGCGGCCGGCGCTGCTCACGCACCGGGAAGTCGAAACGATCTTTCACGAATTCGGACACCTCCTGCATCACCTGCTGGGCGAGGTTCGGATCAAGTCGCTCAATGGGGTCAACGTCGCCTGGGACTTCGTCGAGCTGCCCTCGCAGATCATGGAAAATTGGTGTTGGGAGCGTGCCAGTTTGGATCTCTTCGCCCGGCACTTTGAAACCGGCGAGCCGATTCCCGAGGCAATATTTCGCAAGATGGTGGCCGCGAAGAATTTTCGCTCGGCGACCTTCACCATGCGCCAGGTGTCGCTGGCCAAAATGGACCTCCTATTGCACACGCAAACCGCCGCGTTCGCGGCCGCGCCCGATGTCGAGCCGGTGATTCGGGCCGCGATCGCCGACTGCCTGATTCCGACCGAGCCCCCGGGGCCGACGGTGGTCAAACGCTTCACCCATATCTTCTCCGATCCGGTCGGGTATGCGGCCGGCTACTACTCCTACAAGTGGGCCGAAGTCCTGGACGCCGACGCCTTCACCCGGTTCCGCCGGGAGGGCCTCTTCAGCGCGCGAGTGGGGCAGGAATTCGTGGAGAAAATCCTCAGCCGCGGCAACGCGGCCGACCCGGCCGAGCTGTTTCGCGATTTCATGGGGCGTGACCCCGACTTGGGGGCGCTGCTCGAGCGTTCCGGGCTGGTGGCCGCGGCGCCTGCAGGCACCGGAAGTATTTGACCCAGTTGGGTTTGAATTTCGGAAACTAGTCCCGGCCGGAGTGGTCTGAGGGGAGACCGGCATGCGTGGTTGGCCAAGAGCACTATTGGGACTCCTGGCGGCCGCGGCGCTGCTCCTGGCGACGCTGCCCTGGTGGCTGGGCGCGACCTTGATTCCGATCGGCCAGCGCTTTTACACCCGCTTTGGCCGTTACGAGCGCATCGGTTATGCCCAATTCGCGCTGAACGACGTGGCCTTCGACCATCGGGCGGTGCGCGTCACGGCTGGCCGCGTCGTCGCCGACACCCCGCTCCTCTGGCTCTGGCGGCACCTGCGCCGTCGCGACGCTGCCATCACGGCGGATCATTGGCGGGTCATCGTCCGGGCGCCCCCGCCCCTCGCGGCGGGGGCCCCCATCCCCGGCTCCGCTCCGAATGGGATCGCGGTCTTGCATGGCCGACTGGAGCGCATCGCGGGGCATTTGCGCGACTGGCTGCCGCGGGCGGTGGTCTCCGACGGCCAAGTCCATTGGCCCAAGGGGGGATTCGCCTTGCGCCAGGCCGATTGGAATCGCGGCATCCTGGCGACCCGCGGCCTGCGGTGGGCGGCGGGGGAGGCGGAAGTGCGCGTGGCATTCGCGGGCGAGGAGCCGGTGCAGATTTACGGAACGGAAACGGACCGGGACTGGCGCGTGCAATTGGCCTGGACCGGGCCCGAAGCCACGGGCCGCGGCTGGGCGTGGTCCCAGCCGCTGGAGTTGCACGGCCACTACGGGCCGGAGGGCTGGCTGCCGCAGGCCGCCAGCGTCACGGCAGCGGGATGGAGCCTCCCCGCCGATCGGGCGGGTCTCGGCGCGGCGTACCGCGCGCTGCAGGGCAGCGGCCGCGCCGACTGGAGCGAGGGCCGCTTCCAGTTGCAGGCGCACGCGACGGCCGAGCCCAAGGCGGCGGCCCAGAGCCCGGCGGTGGCGGTGGACATCGCCGGCGCGGGCGACCGGCGGAGCTGGTCGGTGCAGTCCCTGCAGGTTCGGCTGCCCTACGCCGAGATCACCTTGAGCCGGCCGATCGCCTTTGCTTACGGCGTGCGGCCGGATTGGTCCGGAGCGGCGCTCACCTTTGCCGCTGACTTGGGGCGGTTGCCCGGCGGGGAGGCGCGCGGCCGGGCTCGCGGCACGATCCAGGCGGCCGCCGGATCCAGCGCTCCCTCCGATCTGGATTTTGCGGTGACGGCAACGGATGCGGCGTGGCGACAGTTTGCCGTCAACTCCGCCGCCGTCCGCGGCACCCTCCGCTGGCCGCAGCTGACCGTGTCGTCGCTCGAAGTTCACCTCCCCGGGGGTGAGGTCAGCGGTGTGGGCGCTTGGGATTTTCGCACCCGGACGCTCGCGCACGCTCGCCTGCAGGGAACGCTCGCCGGCCCGGCGCTCCGCCCCTGGCTGCCCGGCAGCGTCGCCGTGGAGCGGCTGGCGTTTGACGGGACGGCCTCCGGCGCGCTCGGCGCCCTGGATCACCGCGGCCAAGTGCAGATCGCGGGTCTGCAATGGGCGCCATGGCGCCCGGTCGACTTGAATCTGACCTGGCGGGGCCGCCGGGAGACGGTCGACCGCGGCACGATTCATCTCACGGCGGGCGGGACCGCGGTGGACGCCGCCGGTAGATTGGATGTCGCCGGGGCCCGGCTGGACGAACTGACCATCGCTGCCCGGGGAGTGGAGATCTGGCATCTGGATCAACCGGCGCGCATCGATTGGTCGCCGCAGCTGCGGGTGGCGAGCTTGCGCCTGCGCGGGCCCGCCAGCGCGCTCGCGCTGGACCTGACCGGCGGCCCGGCCGGCACAGTTGCCGCGGCCGCCTCCGGGATCCAATCGGAGTGGATACGCGGGCTGATGGCGCTCCCCGGCCCGGATTGGACGGTGCGTTCATTCCGATTGAACGGACACCTCCAGGACGACCGCCTGGTCTTTGGGGCCCAGGTGGACGCCGACCTTCGCGTGCCGGACCACCCGGCGCAAATCTCCTTCGCGCTCGACGGCGACCCGGCGGGCCTGCATCTCAGCGACGGCCGATTGACGGCCGACGGCCACCCGATCGCGCAGGCCGAGGGCCGGGCCCCCGTCTGGCTGCGGGGGACGGGCCCGTCCCACTGGGGGCTCAATGTCGACGGCCCGCTCGGCCTGCAGATCGACACCACTCCGGGGGCGCCGTTTTGGACGGCGCTCGCCGGCACGTTCGGGCTCGTGCTGGACGCGCCCAAGGCGAGCGTGCGCCTGCAAGGCACGCTCCGCCATCCCGAAGGGCACCTCGATCTAAGCGTGGCGCGGCTGTCCCCTCGCGGGAAAAGCGCCATCGCCGTGCCTCCGTTGGACGCGGTGCGCCTCCAATTGAAAGCCACGGCCGACGAGATTGAACTGGACCAGCTGAGCGGCCAGATCGCCGGGCAGCCTCTGCAGGCCTCCGGCCGGCTGCCGATGAACGACCGGCGCTGGCGCGATCTGTGGGCGCGGCGGGGGATCACCGGCTGGGAGGAGGCGGAAGGGAAGCTCGTCATTGCCGACGCCGACTTGGCGCCGCTCGCGCGGCTTCTTCCGGAATACCTGTCGCCCCGGGGCCGCTGGAATCTCCAGGCGGCACTGGCGCACGGCCAGCTGTCCGGCGACCTGCAGGTGCGGGGCGCGGCGGCGCGACCGCTGCCCGGCTTGGGCCGGGTGCAATCGATCGACGCCGATGTGGGTTGGCACGGCCGGACCGCGGAGGTGACCGCGCTGACAGCCCAGATCGGCGGCCAGCCGATCCGCCTTTCGGGTCAGGCCGATTTTACGACGTGGTCGGCGCCGCGGCTGACCTTCACTCTGACGGGCGAGGATGTGCCGCTCGTGCGCCAGCCGGGGCTTCTAGTGCGCGCCGATCTCGATCTGCACGGGGCCCCGAATCGGGCCGGGCTGACCCGCATTTCGGGCGCGATTACGGTGCGCGACGCGATCCAGCTGGGCGACTTGACCGATCTGCTGCCGAGCGGGCAGACCGGCGGCCATGGGGCTCCGCCCTATTTTTCCGTGGATGTGCCCCCCTTCAACCGCTGGCCGCTGGCGGTCGACGTCAAGGCGGACGGGACCCTGCGGATCCGCACGAGCATTTTTAGCGGGACGGCGTCCGCCTACTTCCGACTCGGGGGCACCCTGGGCGACCCGCGGGCGGTCGGCCAAATCAATCTGCAGCGCGGTCAGATTTCGCTCCCGTTTGCGACTTTCGATGTGCAGAGCGGGGCGGTCCGGCTCGCGGCGGACGATCCGTTTCATCCGCAGATCGACCTGAGCGCGACTTCGCGGCGCTACGACTACGATCTGCGCATGGAGGTCTCGGGCTCGGCCTTCGATCCGACGGTGAACTTCACCTCCAATCCCGCGCTGCCGTCGGACCAAGTGGTGCTGCTGGTGACGACCGGACAAGTGCCGAGCGCGGGGTCGACCTACGGCAATCCCTCGGCGCAGGTGGCCGGACTGGGCGCATTTGTGGGCCAGAATCTTTTCCAAGGCCTGGGCTCGGCCGGCAGCGACCGGCTCGATGTGACCGCGGGCCAGGAGCTCTCGCTCAAAGGCCGGCCGACCTACGAAGTCGATTACAAGCTGCGCGAGCGGTGGTGGCTGGTCGGCGAGTATGACGAATTCGACGAGTACATTGGCGGCGTCAAATGGCGGGTCTACACCGACGGAGGCGCCGCGCATGCCGCCCATTGACCTTCCGCGCCGCCCCTGGCGGCAGGCGGCCGCCGGCGCCGCGCTCGCTTGGGTGGGCCTCGCCCTTGGCGCCGCCGCGGGCGAATCCCGCCCGGACCTGGCGCAGCTGCACGTCGACGGGCTGGGCTGGGTGCGCGACCACTCGATGCGCGAGAGCCTCATCCTGCTGCTCGGCAAGCAGCGGGGCGCGACCTTGGACGCCAGCGCCCTGGAAGACGCGGCGCTCATCCTGCACTCGACGCTGACGCAGGAGGGCCACCTCGAGCCCACGATCGCCATCGCGGTCCGCGCGGGCGACGGGCCGCCCGCCGAGTACCCGTTCGATCCCCAGCTCGATCACCCGCTGCCGCGCTCGATCGCGGCGACCGATGCTCGCTTCGTGGTTCACCGGGGACGGCGCTTCAGCGTCACGGCCGTCACCTTCACCGGCCTGACCGCGCTGCCGGTGGAGAAGGCGCGGGCCTATTTTCGCGGCGACGGCTTGCTCGCCAAGCTGACGGCTGAACGCGCGTACGCTCCGGAACGCCTGCGCCGCGCGGTGGCCAATTTGACCGAAACGCTGCGCCTGCGGGGCTACGCCGAGGCGAGCGTAGTCGCGGACGAGCCGGCGGTGAACGAAGCCAATGGCGAAGTCACTTTGCACCTCGTCGTCCATCAAGGCGCCTTGTGGCGGGTGACGGCCGTGCAGTTTCGCATGGCGGGTGCGCTGCCCGCCCCGGCCGCGCTGAAGGTCCCGGGCGTGGGCGAACCGTGGTCGTCGGGGTGGGAGCACGACGCCGAGGCGGTGGTGCGGCGGTGGTATTTTCGGCAGGGCCATCCCGACGTGCGCATTCGGATTGTGCCCGCCGCCGCCCCGGCCGCGGCGGGGGAGCGGGCGGTGACCGCGGTGGCGACCGTGGATCCCGGGGCGGTGGTGCGCCTTGGGGCGGTCAAGTTTATCGGCGATATCCGCACGAAGGAGTCGGTCCTCCGGCCCCTGGTGCACGCCCAAACCGGCGACCTGCTCGACCCGACGGAGACCCAAAGCGGCCAGTACCGCATTTCGCGCCTGGGCGTCTTCAGCGCGGTCGATCTGCACTACGATCCGGCGACGGGCGACACCCGCGACGCCGTGTACCAAGTCCAGGAAGGCAAGAAACAGGATGTGGACCTGCTCGCGGGGTGGGGCAGCTTCGAGGAGCTGCGCGGCGGCGTCGAGTGGCACGACTACGATCTCTTCGGCCTCGCCCACGAGGGCAGCCTGAAGTTGGTCGAGTCGTTGAAAAGCACGGAGGGGGACTACGACTACACGATCCCGGATCTGTTCGGCAGCGCCTCCGACGGCACGGCGAAGCTTTTCGGGTTTCAATTGCGCCAGCGCGATTTGGAGAACGAGCAGTACGGCCTGACGCTGTCGGTGGCAACGCCCCTGCCGCAATGGGGCGCTAATCTCCTGACCGGCTACACGTTCGAGCGGCTGCGCGCGGAGAACGACACGCTGGCCACCGCGCTCACCGATTTGACCCATGCGACCGCCACCAGCGTGCAGGCGGGGATCACCCGTGACCGGCGGGACAATCCCCTGCGGCCGCGGCGGGGGTATAAACTGTTTCTCCAGGCTGAAGAGGCCAGCCGGTGGCTGGGCGGCCAGGTCGATTTCCAGGAGGTGCAGTTTGCCGCCTCCTACCACACCAACTGGGGGCCGACGCGCTGGCTGCACCTGGGCTTCAGCCATGCCTTCATCACGACCTTTGGCGCGCCCGCGAACAACGTGCTGCCGCCCAACGTCCTCTTCTTTCCCGGCGGCGAGGATTCGATCCGCGGCTATGCCCAGGGCGAAGCGGCGCCCCGGGACCCCGTCACCGGCGAATTGCTGGGCGCGAAGACCATGACGCTCCTCAGCGCCGAATTGGAACAGGAATTGACGGCCAAATGGTCGGCCGTCCTGTTCAGCGACACCCTGGGCGCGGCGGCGCGGTTTCGGAATTATCCGTTCAACTACGAGCTCTATTCGGTGGGCCTGGGCGTGCGCTACGAAACCATTGTCGGTCCGGTGCGCCTGGAATACGGCCGCAATCTCAATCCCCGGCCGGGCGACCCCTCGGGCGCGATTCAATTTTCGGTCGGCTTCCCGTTTTGAAGATTGCCTCGGGGCGGCGGTTGGTCACCGCTTGATGGCCCCGGAGGCGGGGGCGGCCATCCGACCGCCCGCGCGCCGGTTTTTCTCCCATGACGATCGCCGACCTCACCCAAATCCCCGGCCGTACTTTTCCCGCCCGGCGGTGGACCCGCGGCCTGGTGGGCCAGGCGGGCCAACCGATTCCCGCCCGCGGTTTTGCCATGGGCGTCGTGGTGCTCGAGCCCCGCGGCGGCCAGGTGCCCTGGCACAATCAGGAGCAGGAGGAAGTGTATTATGTTATTCAGGGCCGCGGTGAAATCTGCGTCGGCGGCGAGCGCCGCGAAATCTCCGCCGGCCAGGCGGTGTTTCTGCCGCCGACGGTGTTTCACCAGCTGACGAATACGGGTGAGGAGCCGATGCAGATGATGTACATTTACTGCCCCGGCGGCGACGTCGCCCATTGGCGCCAGGAATTGGACGGCACCTTGCCGCCCGCCGGGGTGCCCCCGACCCCGGCCCTGCCGGCCGGCGCCCAGCCGCAGTGCACGCTCCAGCCGGCCTGAAGGCCGCCGGCACTCCATTCTCCATGACCACGCATAAGATCGGCATCATCATGAACGGCGTCACCGGACGCATGGGCACCAATCAGCACCTCCTGCGCTCGATCAAGGCGATCGTCGATCAGGGCGGCATCCGCTTGGGCGACGCGGAGACGATCATGCCCGATCCTATCCTGGTCGGCCGGAGCGAGAGCAAGCTCGCCGCCCTGGCGGCGCGGGCGGGCGTGAAGCGCTACACGACCAATCTCGATGCCGCGCTCGCCGATCCGGCGAACCAGGTGTATTTCGACGCCACCCTGACCGGCCAGCGCCCGATCGGCGTGCGCAAGGCGATTGCGGCGGGGAAGCACCTTTACTGCGAGAAGCCGTCGGCGGTCAGCTCGGCGGAGGCCCTCGCGCTCTACCGCGAGGCCACGGCGGCCGGTCTCAAGAACGGCGTGGTGCAGGACAAGCTTTGGCTGCCCGGTCTGGTGAAACTCAAGTACCTGATCGACACGGGCTTTTTCGGAAAAATCCTTTCGGTGCGCGGCGAGTTTGGCTACTGGGTCTTCACCGGCGAGCACGAGAAGTTGCAGCGCCCCTCCTGGAACTACCGCAAGGAGGACGACGGCGGAATCATCGTCGACATGCTCTGCCATTGGCGGTACGTCGTGGACAATCTGTTCGGGCCGGTGAAGGCCGTGTCCTGCCTCGGGGCGACCCACGTTCCCCAGCGCTGGGATGAGGCCGGCAAGCCCTACAAGTGCACGGCGGACGACACGGCCTACGCGACCTTCGAACTCACCAACGGCACGATCTGCCATTTCAATTCCTCCTGGTGCGTGCGGGTGCGCCGCGACGATCTGCTAACCTTGCAGGTGGACGGCACCCACGGCACCGCGGTGGCCGGCCTGCGCAACTGCGTGGCGCAACACCTGTCGGCAACGCCGCGCTGCCTCTGGAATCCGGACGTCGACAGCCCGATCAAGTATTTTGACGGTTGGACGACGGTGCCGAGCCAGGACGGCGGCGAGAATGCCTTCAAGATCCAATGGGAGCTGTTTCTGAAACATGTGGTGAAGGGGGATCCCTTCCCCTGGACCCTGCTGGAAGGCGCCAAGGGCGTGCAGCTCGCCGAACTCGGCCTCAAGTCGTGGGCGGAGCGGCGTTGGGTGGATGTGCCAGCGTTGGGGTGAGGATCGAGGGTGGTGACGCGGGCCGGAGTGATCCCCTGGCTCGTCGGGTGCCACCAAGGCCCAGATCCGGTCTCAAACCGGCCGCCGAAAACCGCCGGCGAAGCCGGCCAGATCGGCGGCCCAGAGAGCCGGATGAGGTGGCATCTCCTCGCCAGGGGATCACTCCGGCCCGCATCACCACCCTCGATCCATAGGTGGAGTGGATGCAGGGTGTAGCGGATGTAGTTACCCTTTGAATGGCACCCGATTGAGTTTCTAATCTTGGGCGGCATAGCCAATTCGACTAGGCAAAACCGCGGATTTGAATAGAGTGGTTGAGCGGACCAGCGCTCCGGCGCGGCCGCGGAAACTTTAACCATTCAACCCAGTCCCATTTAAGATGTATCCCTACCTCGGCCATTCCTACTACGGCGCCTCGTCCCACGGCTTCTTGCCGCCGGGCCTGTTTCTTATCTTGTTCGTTTTGATTCTGATTTTTTCGCTCTACGCGCAATTCCGCGTCTCGAGCGCTTATAATAAGAACTCCCGGATCGGTTCGCGCAGCGGGCTCACCGGCCGCGAGGTGGCCGAGGCCGTAATGGCCCAGGCGGGGATTCAAGATGTCGCCATTGAGGAGATCAGCGGGCATCTCACCGATCACTATGATCCGGTGAACAAGCGGCTCGCACTTTCCTCGGAGAACTACCGGGGGACGAGCTTGGCTGCCTTGGGGATTGCCGCCCACGAGTCGGGCCACGCCATCCAGCATCAGATCGGATATCAGATGCTGCGCTTCCGCATGGCGCTGATCCCGGCGACGCAGATTGTTTCGCGCATTCTCCCGTTCGTGATCTTGGCCAGCTGGATCTTCATCCGCGGGATCAGCGGCCCGATTCTCGACGTAGCGATCATCTGTTACGCAGTTCTGACCCTCTTTCAGCTGATCACGCTGCCGGTGGAATTTGACGCGAGCCGGCGGGCGAAGGTGCAGTTGGTCAATCTTGGCATCCTGAACCGAGATGAGATGCCCGGAGTCAACGAGACCCTGGACGCGGCCGCGCTGACCTACGTGGCGGCTTTTGTGGGTTCGCTGCTGGTCCTGCTCCAACTGATCTCGAATCGCCGGAACTGAAGTGTTCAGGGCTTAGGGGCTTGGAACTGGGCGTCCGGTTGGTCACTCTCGGCTTACCATGCACTTAGTTCTACCCCTGGTCGGCCTGCTGATCGTTCTGCGCCTGGCCGGATCCCTCGCATTGTCCGCCCTGAATCGCGCCGAAGTTCGGCGCCATGCGGGCGGGCCGCCGCCGGCGGTCGCGGCCGTCATGGACGGCCCAACCTATGCCAAGGCGGTCGCCTATACCTTGGCGAAATCGCGGTACGAGGTGATCACTGATTGCTTCGACGCCCTGGTTCTAATCGCAGTCCTCTTCAGCGGCGTGCTCCCACGGATCTTCGCCTGGACGTCCACGTGGGGCGCGCCCGGCGCCGCCAGCACCGGGGCGGCTTTCATGATCCTGATCGTAGTGCTCCTGTCCGCCGTGTCGCTCCCCTTTGACGCGTGGGAGCAATTTTCCCTGGAGGCGGGGTTTGGCTTCAGCCGGACCACCGTGGGACTGTGGCTCGCCGACAAGGTCAAAATGCTGGCGCTCAGCATCGGGATCGGTTTTCCGCTGCTGTGGGCGCTCCTGAGCCTCGTGCGCCGGGCCGGCCCCGGCTGGTGGATCTGGGCTTGGGCGCTCGTCTTCGCCTTTCAGTTGGTGATGCTCGTCCTTTACCCGCTGGTGATTCTGCCGCTCTTCAACAAGTTGACGCCGCTGCCGGAGGGTGACCTCCGCGCGCGGCTGATGGCGCTGGGCGATCGCACGGGATTTCGGGCGGCGGCGATCCAGGTCATCGACGGCAGCAAGCGGTCGGCGCATTCGAATGCGTACTTCACGGGCTTTGGGCGTTTTCGGCGGGTGGTTCTCTACGACACCCTGGTCGCGCAGCTGACGCCGGAGGAATTGGAGGCCGTGCTCGCCCATGAAATCGGCCACTACCGCTGCGGCCACATTCCGCAGCGCCTGGCCTTCGCCTCGGTCAGCCTCTTGGGCGGCTTCGCCCTCATCGGCTGGCTCGCGCATTCGGCGGGGTTCAGCGCGGCCTTTGGGTTTCCTCTGGGGGCGGAGGCGCCGACTTTCCTGCTGTTTGGTCTCTTGAGCGGTCTGGTGACCTTCTGGTTTTCTCCGCTCAGCAGCCTCTGGTCGCGGCACCACGAATTTCAGGCGGACGCGTTTGCGCGGCGCGCGATGTCCGGACCGGCGCCGATGATCGGCGCCCTGCGGAAACTCTCGGAGAAAAACCTCAGCAACCTGACGCCGCACCCCTGGTTCAGCGCCTTTTACTACTCCCATCCCACGATCGTGGAACGCGAGGCGGCGCTGCAGGCGCCGGCTTAAGCCTCACCAGTGGCCGTTTTCGCCCTGCTCCAAGCCCCGGGCGAATTCCACCAGCAAGCGAACGCAGCTTTCCACGTCGGCCAGGTCCACGATTTCGCTGGGCGTGTGCATGTAGCGCAGCGGCACGCAGACGACGCCCGTCGCGACGCCCCCGCGGCCCATCTGCAGCGCGCGGGCATCGGTGCCGGTCGGCCGGGGCTCGGCCTCGAGCTGATAGGGCATTTTTAATTTTTTCGCCGCGCGCACCAACTGCTCGTAGATCTTGGGATTGACGTTAGGCCCCCGGGTCAGGATCGGTCCGCCGCCCAACTTGACCTCCCCAAACTTGCGATTGTCGCAATCCGGGTGATCGGTCGCGTGGCTGACGTCGACCGCGATGGCCAGTTGGGGATTCACCGAATAGGCGGCCGTGATGGCCCCGCGCACCCCGATTTCCTCCTGTACCGTGGCGACCGCTACGACTTTGGCCGGCAGTTTCTTCCGGTCCCGAGAGAGACGGATGAACGCTTCGCCGACAATGTAGGCGCCGACCTTGTCGTCGAACGCCCGGGCCGCGCCGATGCTGCCGTTAAGCAGTTCGAAGCCATGGTCGTAGGTCGCGGCATCTCCGATGCTGACCCGTTCCAGCGCCTCGGCCTTGGTCTTGACCCCGATGTCGATCCACATCTCGTGAATCTCGGGGACCTTCTTGCGGTCCGCGTCATCCAGCAGGTGGACGGCGCGTTTGCCCGTCACCCCTTTGACCGGTCCCTGGGCGGTCTGAATCACGACCCGGCGGCCGGAAATGACGGAGCGGTCGTGGCCCCCGATCGTCTGGAAATACAGAAAACCCTCTTTATTGACGAAGGTGACCAAAAGGCCGAGTTCGTCGATGTGCCCGGCGAGCATCAGGGTCGGGTCGCCATTGGGGTTCAGGGTCGCAATCCGATTGCCCATCGCGTCGTTGGCGTACTGATCGGCGGCCGGCCGGACATGCCGGTCGAAGACCGCCTGGGCTTCGGCTTCATAGCCGGACGGCGAGCGCGCCGCCAGGAGTTCGGAAAGGAACGCAGGCACCGAAAAAGACTTGGTCATGAGAGGCGAATCAACGACGATTTGCCTCTTGTTTCAAGCTTCCCCTGATCCGGATCTGACCCCGATCGGCCCGCCGGGCGCGCGCCGGATTTTCCGCCGGAGCCTGGGGCTGCTTTCCGTACTGGCGCCGCTCGCCCTGCTGGCGGACCTCAAGGCGAGTTTTTACGACTACGCGGATTGGGACTACCATCTTTGGATGGTCGGCTATTTTGGGGCATATTTCCGGCATCACTTGGGCCTGCCGACCGAGGCCAATGCGGCGGTCGCCGTGGGCATGGCGGCACCGCTGTTTTACGGTTACCTGCTGTATCCGGCGCTGGGGTTTTTGTCCGCCTTCCTGGGGGCGGCGCTCGCGGTGCGCGTGGGCTGTCTTCTCCTGGTGGCGCTGCAGTTCTATGCGCTCATGAGCGCCGGCCGGGCGGTCTTCCAGCACCGGGGATTGGCGTATGCGACGGCCGTCACGGTAATCTGGTCCACTTATTCGCTGACCAACCTGTACAACCGGTCGGCCATTCCGGAATTTTTTGCGACTGGCTGCCTGATGGCGGCGACGGGATTTCTGGTGAGCGCGGCCGCGCAGCCGCGCGCGGAAAGACGGGGGTTTCAGCTTTGGCTGGCCGGGGTGTCCGCGTTGCTCGCGATTGGCATGCATCCGCCGACCGCCGTGGTGAGCGGCGTGTTTCTGGCTGCGATGGCGGTGGTGCTGGCGGGAGCGGAGTGGGCTGGGCCGCGCCGTTTCTCCCCGCGTGAAGGGGTGGTCGCGGCAGTCGGCCTCGCGGCCGGGGCGCTGGTCCTCAGCTCGTGGGTTTACGTGACCTCGATCGTGGGTCCCCGCTTGGTAATTTGGGGCGCGCCCGGGCCCATGATGTTTGCGCCCGACCGATTTGATTCCTGGATGGCGCGCTTGGCGCCGCTGCCCTTCGACGCTGTTTCGGCCCGGCTGGGCGTGCGCGAGGTCAGCACGCCGTTTCTGGAGGCGCCGATCGCCTTCGGCCTGCTGATCCTCCTCGGCTGGCTGCTCGTCATCTGGGGGCGGTCGCCGCGGAGCGCGAGGACGACGGCGGACAGCGGATGGGTGGCCGCAGCTCCCGTTCTGGCGCCGCTGGCGATCGCTTGGTTTGTGTTCCTCGTGGTGCTCTCGCTCTCCATTCCGCTCGCCGCGCATTTTGTATTCCTGGGGACCTATCTGCAGTTTGCCTATCGGCTGGTGAGCCACGCCAACGCGGCGCTGCTGGTCGCCGTTTTGGCCGCCGGGGCGATGGCGCAGCGCAGCGGCGCCTTCGCGCGGCACCGGCCCCAGGCGGGGGTGGTGGCCGCCATCGTCATCACCATGGCGGCGATGGCCCTGGGAATGAAACTGGAGCATGGGAGCGCCGTGATTTGGGACCGGGAAATTCCAGCCTATGATCTCGGCGGCGATCGCGCGCTTCTGATCGACACGCCGGCGCCCTATTTGGTCGAAACGTACACGACGCCCGGGATCGTGGGGGAATTGGGCGCGGCCGAGGCGCAGGGCGCCGGGGCCGCCACCTTTGCGGTCGGCCGGGAGGGCCATCGCTTTGGCCGGGTTTCCACGACGAGCGTTCAGCTCGATCGTCCAGGCTGGGTCGTGACCAACGCGCTCGTTTTTCCGTGGAGCCGGATCCGGGTCAATGGCGTCCGTTGGGCGGGAGATGATCTCCGCCGGCGGGGATCGTTTTTGGCCGTGCACCTGCCCGCGGGAAAGTCCGTCCTAGAATGGGAGTGGCATCCCGATCCGATTTGGGCGGCGCTGCGGTGGGCCGGAGGAATCGCCTTCGCCCTCGTGATGCTCATCACCGTGGCCTGGGCGCTCGCCCGCACCCTAATCCGTCTGTGGCCGCGGGCGGCCCGTTAAGGGCCCGGCTCAGAGCCAATGATCAGGCAAACGCCTCGTCGACCCGCTCGCAGAGGTGGTGGATCAAAAATAGATGGGCCTCCTGGGCCGCCGGGCCGCTGTCGCCGGGCATGACGAGTTCGCAGGTCGCCAGCCCCCGGCACTTGCCCCCGCCGCGCCCCAGGAAGGCGATGCTGGCCAAGCCCAATTTTTTCGCCGCTTTCAGCGCTGCGACAATATTGGGGGAATTGCCGCTGGAGGTGAAGACGACCACCAGATCTCCCGGGCGCCCCAGGCCCTCAATCTGACGGGAGAACACCTCGTCGAAGCCAAAGTCATTGCCGATGCAGGTGAGCAGTGAGCCGTCCGCCGTCAGCGCCACCGCGGGGAGCGCCCGGCGGGTTTTGGCGTACCGCCCGACCAGTTCGGTCGCCAGATGGGAGGCTTCCGCCGCACTGCCGCCATTGCCGGCGGCCAAGATTTTTCCGCCGCGTCGGAATGCTTCCAGGATCATCTGCCCGGCGGTGTCGATCGCGGGACGAATCGTATTCAGGGCCTGCAGCGTGCAAATAGATTTGTCGAGGGAGTCTTCGAAAGTCATTTCCGCCACCAATCATGGCGGTTGGCGGGCCTGAATACACGAAAAAAGGGGTGGCTTCGGCCGGGTCGTGATTTTGTTGGCCGGGTAGCCCCTGGTGAGGAGTTGCCGCCTGCTTCGGTTTCTCCGGGCCGCCAATCCGGCCGGCTACGCCGGCGGTCTTTGGCGGCCGGTTTGAAACCGATTCCGGGCCTTGGCGGCACCCGACGAACGAGGGGCTACCCGGCCAACAAAATCACGACCCGGCCGAAGCCGTGGGTTGGGGGTTGCGCCGGAATCGGAGGGCCGAAAGATGGGCCTCTCGCATGCTGCTGCGCGCCCTTACCCTCCGGAATTTTCGCAACATTGCGGACGCGCGCCTGGAATTTTCCGGTCCGCGGCAGTTTTTTCTGGGTCCCAACGGCCAGGGCAAGACCAATGTCCTCGAGGCGGCCGGGTGTTTTACCGCGCTGCGCTCCTTCCGTACGGCCGAGAGCAACGCCATGATCCGGCACGGCGCCGCCGAGGCCGCGGTGGTCGGCGAACTCGAGCAGGAGCGGCGGGGCGCCGTGCGCGTGGCGCTCGCTTTCCGGTCCGGGGGCAAAGCGCTCTGGTGGGATCAGGAGCGGGTCGTGCGCCTGGCCGATCACTTGGGCCAGTTTCCGACCGTGGCCTTTTCCGCGCAGGACCTCCTGCTGGTCCGGGGCGCCCCGAGCGTGCGGCGCCGGTGGCTCGACCTCACCTTGTCGGCGATGGACGGCATCTACCTGCGCTCGCTGCAGGGCTACACCCGGGCGCTGGCTGAGCGCAACCGTCTGCTTAAGTCGGGGAAAGGGGACGCCGCGGAATTCTCCGCCTTTGAACAGGTGCTTGCTGAGCACGCGGTGGACCTCCGGACCCGGCGCGCCGCCGGCGTGCCGGAATTGGCGCGGTCGCTGGCGGGCGCCTACGGGCGCCTGGGCGGAGCCAGCGAGGGTGCGGCGCTGACCTATGCACCCGATACGGAAAACGTCACGGCGGAGGACTGGCGCGCCGCGTGGGAGCGGGGCCGGCCGGTCGACCAACGGTTGGGGCTGACCCTCAAGGGCCCGCACCGCGACGAACTGGAGTTCACAGTTGGCGGCACCTCGGCCAAGGATTTCGCTTCGGAAGGCCAGCAGCGTTCCTTTGTCCTGGCGCTGCGCCTGGCGCAGGCGGCCTGGTTTCAGGACCGCAGCGGCATCCGCCCGGTCGTCCTCGCCGACGACGTGCTCGGGGAATTGGATCCGGTGCGGCGCCGGGAATTTTGGGCGTCCCTGGATCCCGCAGCCCAGGTGCTTGCGACCGGCACCAGCGCTCCGGACCCCATCCTGGGGGCCTGGCAAATTTTTCGGGTGGCGGGCGGTTCCTTTGCGCAGTAAGAGGAGCCATGTTCAACCGCCGCTTTCGCCCATGGGCAAGATGACCGTCCGGCAGATGTGGAAGGCGAAGCTCGAGGGCCGCGCGCTCCCGGCGGCGCAATCGGAGCGGCTCGCCGGGGCGGTGACGGGCACGCGGACGCCCTTTATCGGCCGGGTGCTGGGGATCGATCCCTCGCTGCGGGGGACGGGCCTGGCGCTGATTGAATTTGGCGCCAATCGCACGCCCGTCCTGCTTCGCTATCAAACGGTAAAGGTGCCGGCGAAGCACAGCTTTGCGACGGCGTTGGTGGCAATTCACCGGGCGGTGACGGAGATGATCGCGGGCGCCGACATCCGTCACGTGGCCATGGAGCAGACCATTTACGTCCAGAATTTTCAGACCGCGCAGATTCTCGGCGCGGCGCGCGGCGCGGCGATCACCGCGGCGGCGCTTGATGGGCTGATGGTTTTCGAATACGCTCCCCTGCGCGTCAAACAGGCCGTAGTGGGCGCCGGCCGGGCGAGCAAGGAGCAGATGGCCCGGACCGTGATGGCGCTATTGGGTCACAGCCGGCCGTTGGCCTTTGACGAGGCCGACGCGGCAGGAGTGGCGCTTTGCCACGCGTATACGTGGCGGGAGTAGGCTGGCTGGAGCCGGGTGGTTCTTGGACCCTGAAAACGAACCGGCCCGCGGCGGGTTTTCACCCTAACCGCGGGCCGTAACCGAACTAACCCGAAAAAAAATGACCAGCCTTAGCTGATCAAGGTCTGCCAGTGGCGATCCTTGGCCTGGGCGGCGACCTTGAGGGCGCCGCGGGCGACGTAGTCCTTGTAGTTCTCGCCGAGGACCGTGACGCGGACGTTCTCAAAACCTTCCTCGATCAGCTTGGTCTGCAGCGCGACGCCGAAGCCCTTGATCAGGCTGCCGCCGCCGGTGACGATGACGTCGCCGAGCAGTTCGCCGACGCTGTCCGGATCCGCGCGCGTGATGAGCTCGCGGGTCATTTCGAAGACCTTTTGGAGCAGGGCCTCGCAGCCGGCGCCGATCTGGCGGGTGACGTCCAACTTGCAGGGCTTGCCGCCGACCATGACGGTCGCGATCGCCGGGGTCGAAGCGTCTTCGGCCAGCACGTAGGAGTACTTTTCCTTGATCTCGCGGATGCGATTGAGGGTGAGGCCGCAGTCCGGATAGGTGGCCAGCGCGCCATCGAGGATGATCTGGTCGACCGCGTCGCCCGCGAAGGGCGCGCTCAGCTGGTCATCCACCGTGGGGTAGTGACCCTGGACCAAGCAAACGTCGGTCGAACCGGCGCCGATGTCGATGTAGAGGGAGTTGAGGACCGGATCCTTGTAGTCGGCCTCGCTGAGGCGCGACTCGTCGCGGCAGCCGAGGGCGGCCAGGAAAGGCTCCGGCACGAAGATCACCTTGTCGAACACGCCCTGGACGGATGTGCGCACGTTTTCGCGTGCGGCGACATCGGAACTGGCGGGCATGCCGATCACGGCGCGCACCTCGGTGCTGCCCGAGGGCAGGAGGCTGCGCAGGTGCTGGGCGAACAAGGTCGCCGCCGGCAGGTCGGAAATCACGCCGCCCTGGAGGGGGCGCACGACCTGGAGGTGCAGCTTGTATTTGAGGGCGTCGCGGCCGTAGAGGATGCTGGCGTTGTTCGGGATCACGCCCTCGAGGACGTTCTCCGGCACATAGCCGACCACGGTCGGGATCTGTTCGCGCAGGCGAACCGCTTCGCTGCCGTGCGGCTTGGCCATCAGGCAGGAGGTGTTCGTTCCCCAGTCGAGGCCGACCAGGAGGATTTCGGAGGTCGCGGTCGAATCCGAGGATTCGGCACCGGTGTTGATCTTCGCCTTTTCGGCGGACTTCGGAGCGGATGTTTTCACGATGGATGGGTTCTAGCTATTCGGTTATCGATAATGCTCTCGGGTGAGCGGGTTGACTAAGCAGTAAGGACGGCGGGCGAGGCGGACTCCCCGGAAAAGAGGTGCAGCATGGAAGCGGCGGCCTGCCGCATCGGCAGGACGGCTTCGCTGCGGGTTTCGACTTCGGCCTCGGCGACCGCGTCGAGCATGCCGGGCACGTCGTCGATCGGAATGCGCCGGCGCAGGCGCACCGGTCCGACTTCGGCGGAGCGGGCGTGGGCCACGGCCGGCTGGGCCGTCAGGCGGGCGCAGACTTCCTCGACGATCATGCGGCGATGGATATAGCCGGTTTCGACGCTTTCCTGGATGCGCCGGAAAAGGGCGCGCAGATTTTGTTTGCAGGTCTCGGAGGGCAGACCGCAGACGCTCGACCAATTGCGGATCAGCCCGGGCAGGCGATCCTGCAGGAGGCTCGCCACCTGGGTTTCCCGGCCTTCTTTGCGCAGAATGCAGGCCTCGAGCGTCCATCGGACGATCTCGTTCCAGAGCACCTGCGGTTTGGCCGCGGTGGAAACGGGGGCGGCAGCGAATGCCGGGGTGGTGAGGGCGGACGACATGGAGAAGATGAAATGGAAACGCCCTCGCAAATAGCATCGCCCATGCCAAATTTGTAAATAATTAATATACAACTTGTTATTATACTACATGGCAATCCCTGCCTCCTCTCCGCCAGCTCCCGGCAGTAAATTCCTAGTGAGTTTCCACAGGTGACGTTGCCCCGGGAAGGGCGGACTAATTCTGAGCCGGAGTGATCCCCTCGCTCGTCGGGTGCCACCAAGGCCCGGATCCGGTTTCAAACCGGTTGCCAAAAACCGCCGGCGAAGCCGGCCGGATTGGCGACCCAGAGAACCGGATGAGGTGGCAACTCCTCGCCAGGGGATCACTCCGGCTCAGAATTAGTCCGCCCTTCCCGGAGCCTCAGCCCAGCACGGTTTGGAGCGCTTCGCCCAATTCCGCCAGACGATACGGCTTGGCCAGCCACCCGCAGAAGCCGAGATCGAGGCATCGGCCGGAATGCGCGTCCCTTTCTCCTGCGGCCGAAGCGATCGCCCGCACTTCCGGATCGATGCCGCGGAGCTGAATGAACGTTTCTTCCCCGCCCATGCCGCGAGTCACGGTCAGGTCGAGGATGACCGCGTCGTAAGGCCGTCCGACGTCAAAATAGCGCTTGTAGGCGGCGACTGCGTCCTCGCCGTCCCGGACGAGATCGCAGCGGTAGTCGAGTTTTTCCAAGAGCGCCCCGGTAAGCGCGCGGATCTGCTCGTCGTCATCCATGACCAGCACCCGGCCGGTGCGAAACCGGGCGGACGGGGCCCGGTGGCCGCCGACGTCGGCGCTGGGGCGAGACTGTGGGAGGAAGACGGTGAATACGGTGCCGACGCCGACCGCGGAATCGACGCCGATCTGGCCGCCGTGTCGGCGGATGATCGCCAGCGCTGTCGGCAGCCCGAGGCCGGCACCGTGTTTCTTGGTCGTGAAAAAGGGCTCCCAGATTTTCTCCAGCTGATCAGACGGAATGCCCGCGCCGTTATCCCGGACTTCAAATTCAACGTATTCGCCCGCGGGCAGGCCGGCGATCTGGCCCTCGGCCAAGGTGGCGGGGGCGGCGCTCAGCTGGATACGCGGTCGCGGCGGGGGCGGAGAGAGGGACTCCGCGGCATTGCGGACCAGGTTTTGGAACGCCTGCACCCCCAGCGACCGGTCGATCGCCACCGCCGCCAAATCCTCGGACACGGTCACCGTGACTTCCGCGGCGATGCCGGAAGCGGCCCATTTGGCGGCCTCATCGAGAAGATCCTTTGGCGCCACGGCGACGGTCGCGCTGGGGCCGGCCCGGCCCAAGGTCAACATTTGCCGCGTGATTTCCCGGGCGGCGAGACAGGCCTCTTCGGCCTGGGTGAGCGTTTCCCCGGCGCCCTGCTGGCGGGCGAGCGTCACGGCGCTGAGAATGCGGGTCAGCAAATCATTCAGCCCGTGGGCGAGGCCCGCCACCTGCGGGACGAGCGACTCCGAACGGTCCGCTTTGATGAGCGCGGCATACACCGCGTCCTCGGCCGGCGCCGGGGCGGGAGCCGCAGGGGGCGGGGCCGGGGACTCGCTGGGCCCGTTCATGCGGCCGGCTCTGCTTGCCAGCGCCGCACCCGGCCGGCGAGAAAGTCGATGTAGGGCGTCTGATCGTTAAGGCAGGGAATTTGCCGATAGCTCACGCCGCCGGCGGCGAGGAAGGTTTCCCGGCCGGCCATGGCGATTTCCTCCAGGGTCTCCAGACAATCGGTGACGAAGGCCGGGCAGAGGACCAAGAGGCGTTTCTTGCCCGCCGCCGGCAGCCGCTTGAATTCGAAATCGGTGAATGGCTCGAGCCAGGGCGCGCCCGCCAGCCGGGATTGAAAGGAGACCGAGTGGCGATCGGCGGGAATCCCGGTCCGCGCGACCAAGGCCCGAGTCGTCGCCAGCACCTGGGCGCGGTAGCAGGTCGCATGGGCCGGGGAACAAGTGGCGCAGCATTCCGGGCTCACCAAGCAATGCGCGTGGGACGAGTCCGCCTTGCGCATGTGGCGCACCGGCAGTCCGTGATAGCTGAAAAGCACGTGATCATACGGCTCCTGCAGATAGGGGGCGGTCACCGCCTGCAGGGCCTCGATGTAGTCAGCGTCCGCAAAAAACGGCTGGACGCAGCTCGTCCGGATGCGCGGGGCCTGGCGCGACAATTCCTCCATGACCCGTACCACCACCGTTTCCCAGGACGCCATCGCATAATGGGGGTACTGGGGAAAGATCAGCAGCTCCTCGATCCCATTGGCGGCCAATTGCCCGACCATTTCGGCCACCGACGGGCGGCCGTAACGCATGGCGAGGTACACCGGACTTTCCGGTCCCAATTGGGCCGCGAGCTTGCGTTGGACGCTGATCGAAGTCTGGACCAAAGGGGAGCCCTCCGGAGTCCACACTTTCGCATAGGCGTGAGCCGACCGCTTCGGCCGGGTGCGCAAGATGACGCCTTCGAGCAGTAGCCAATGCAAGGGCGCGGGCAGATCGAGCACCCGCTCATCGCCCAAAAATTCCTTCAGATATTTCCGCACATCAGGTACGGACGGGGAATCGGGGGAACCGAGGTTGACCAGGAGAACGGCGCGCTTGGACACCCGGCGATTGGTCGGCAAAACCGCCAGGATGTCAAATTGAGCCAGACTCGAGCGCGGCTCTCTTTGCCCCTAGCGCCCGGTCATCCGGTCGCCCCCTAAAGCATTATCTCGGCAAAAGAACCACGAACCAAGCCCGAGGCGGATCTGGGTTGAGCGGAGCCGTCCCCTGGCGAGGAGTTTGCGGCCTTTCTGGACTCTCACTGATTGCCGATCTGGCCGGCCGACCAGGCCGGCGGTCCTCGGCAATCGGTTTGAGTCCGGTTCCGGGCCTTGGCCGCACCCGACGAGCGAGGGGACGGCTCCGCTCAACCCAGATCCGCCTCGGGCTTGGGCCGATCCAATCAGCGGCAGTACTGAATCGAGCGGATCAGCCGCTGCATGTTCTCGGGCGCGATCCGGTCGGTCACCACCGTGCGGGGATAGTTGTGCTCCAAGTCCAGGTGGATCCCGTCCTCGGAGCCGGGCCGGACGAAGTCTTCGACAAAATCCATCCCGCCTCGGGGCTTGATCCAGTGGTAGTAGGTGTCGACGTCCTCCGACTCGATCACGATCTCGTCCCGAAGGAAGATGTGGCAGTACAGCGTCAAATCGCGGAATGACGCGAACCAAGTCGGCGGATTTACGAGTTGGTCTCGGATGATTAAGGTCATCGAGGAGTGCAATAAAGCAGAACTGTTGCCAACATCGGCACAATTCGGAATCTTTTGACCGCCAACGGCGTTTTCGGTGTCGGAAATTGTTTGCGCCGCCGCTCCGAAACCGGCGAACTTTTTCGCTCCTGCTGGCCTCTCACCTTCCTTTATCCATGAACACCACGCGTCCTCCGGTCCTGCTCATCATCCGCGACGGCTGGGGCCGCAATCCCGACCCGGCCCAGGATAAGTGCAACGCGGTGCACCTGGCCCAGAAGCCAACGGACGACCAGCTCCATGCGCAGTATCCCTACACCCTGGTCAAGGCATCGGGCCTGGACGTGGGCCTGCCCGACGGGGTGATGGGCAACAGCGAAGTCGGGCATGAGAACATCGGCGCCGGCCGGATCGTCGACCAGGAACTCGTCCGCCTGAACAAGCTATTCACCGAGGGCAAATTGGCTGGCAATCCGGTCTGGAAGGCCGTGATCGAGCGGGTGAAGCGGGGCGGCCGCCTGCACCTCATGGGCATTGTCTCCGATGCGGGGGTGCACGGCATGCTGGAGCATCTGTATGGCCTGATCCGCCAGGCGAAAACGGATGGCCTCCAGCCGGGCCAGGTCTTCATCCACGCTTTCACCGACGGACGGGACACTCCGCCCAACAGCGGCAAGCGCTACGTGCATGAGGTGGCGGCCCAATGCGCGGTGATCGGCCTCGGGCAGATCGCGACCGTGTGCGGCCGATTCTGGAGCATGGACCGCGACAACCGGTGGGACCGGGTCCAAAAGGCCTACCGGATGCTGGTCGGCCGCGAAGCGGTCGCGACCGCGCCGGATGCGGAGACCGCCGTGCAAAATTACTACGATCATCCGCTCAACGATTCCCAGCGGGGCGACGAGTTTGTGGCGCCGACTTGGATTGTGGGTTCCGACGGCCAGCCCCTGGCCGTGATCAAGGACGGCGACGCCGTGCTTTTTTACAATTACCGCGGCGACCGCCCCCGGGAAATCACGAAGGCCTTCGTGTTCGACAAGTTTGAGGGTTTTGACCGCGGCCCCAAGCTGGACCTGTACTACGCGACCATGACGGAGTACGAGGCGGGCCTGCCGGTGAACGTGATTTCCCCCAAACCGCCGAAACTGAAGGGCATCCTGGGGCAGGTCGTAAGCGAAGCCGGCCTCGCGCAGTTTCGCTGCGCCGAGACCGAAAAGAATCCCCACGTCACTTTTTTCTTCAACAATTACCGCTCCGATCCCTTCCCCGGGGAAGAGCGCGCCTGCCCGCCCAGCCCGAAAGTGGCGACCTACGACCAGGCGCCGGAGATGTCGGCGGCCGAGGTCACCCGGCTCGCCCAGGAGGCGATCCTGTCGGGCAAGTACGCCCTGATCGTCGTCAATTTCGCCAATCCGGACATGGTTGGGCACACCGGATCTCTCGCGGCCGCGATCAAGGCGGTGGAGGCGACCGACCGTGGGGTGGGGATTCTCCTCGCGGCACTGGCCCAGATGCACGGCAACGCGGTGATTTGCGCCGATCACGGCAATTGCGAGCAGATGTGGGACCCCATCCACAATATGCCGCACACCTCCCACACGCTCAATTTGGTGGAGGTCTTTGTGGTCGGTGAGGGCTTCGTGGCCGGCAAAACGAAGCTCCGCGACGGCGGGCGGCTGGCCGACATCGCCCCGACGCTCTTGCGCCTGCTGGAGTTGCCGCAGCCGGCCGAGATGACCGGCCAGAGCCTGATATTCTGATTGCCCCGCCGGAGGCTCCGGCGCTTTGATAGTCGCTCACTTCCTTCGCACCCATGCCTCGAACCCACCACTGCGCCCAGCTCACCAAGGCCGATCTTGGCCAGGCCGTCTCGCTCGCCGGCTGGGTCGACACGGTGCGCGACTTGGGCGGCATTCTCTTCATCGATCTGCGCGATCGGGAGGGCGTCACGCAGGTGAAGTTCGATCCGCAGGTGAACCCGAGCCTGGGCGGCCTCGCCTCCCATCTGAAGCCGGAATCGGTCGTGGCCGTGGGCGGCAAGGTGACCCTGCGGCCCCCGGGGACCGAAAACGCGGCGCTGATTTCCGGCGACGTCGAGGTGGAAGCCTCCGAGCTCGAAATCCTGAATGTCTCGGACACCCCGCCCTTTCCTCTGGACGATGCGGGCGGCGACAAGGTCAACGAGGACCTGCGTCTCACCTACCGGTACCTCGATCTGCGCCGGCCCAAGATGCGGAAAAACCTGCGGGTTCGCCACCGGGCAACCAAGGCGGTGCGGGACTACTTCGACGCCCAGGGGTTCATCGAAGTGGAGACGCCGGCCCTCTTCAAGAGCACGCCCGAGGGCGCGCGCGAGTACCTCGTGCCCTCGCGCATCCACCCGGGGCAGTTTTACGCGCTCTCCCAGTCGCCCCAGCAATTTAAGCAGATCCTGATGGTGGCTGGCGTCGAAAAGTATTTCCAGATCGCCCGGTGCTTCCGGGACGAGGATCTGCGGGCCGACCGCCAGATGGAGTTCACCCAGGTCGACGTGGAGGTGTCGTTTGTCAACCGCGAGGAAATCTACGCGCTTTTCGAGGGCATGCTGAAGCAGGTCTGGCGAGAGGTGCTCGGCGTGGAGCTGCCGACCCCCTTCCCGCGTCTGGCGTTCGTCGACGCCATGAACCGCTACGGGGTCGACAAGCCGGATGTGCGCTTCGCCCTGGAGTTGGTCGACTTCAGCGAGGCGTTCCGCGCCTCGGGTTTTAAGGTGTTTCAATCCACGGTCGCTGCCGGCGGGGTGGTCAAGGCTTTCAACGCCAAAGGGCTCGCCGATCTCACCCAGGGCGAACTGAAGAATCTCGAGGATATCGCCAAGTCATTGGGCGCCAAGGGTCTCGCTTTCATCAAGGTTGAGGGCGGCGAATGGAAGTCGCCGATCGTCAAATTCTTCGCGGAGGCCGAAAAGGCCGAACTTACCGCCCGACTCGGCATTGCCGACGGGGACATGGTCTTCTTCGCCGCCGCCCCCTGGGAGAAAGCCTGCGCCATCCTGGGCCGCATCCGGCTGGAGGCCTCGGCGCTGCTGCAGAAGCGGGGAAAACTGACCGTGCGTGCGGACGACTGGCGTTTCCTGTGGGTCATCGATTTTCCGCTGATGACCTACGACGAGGAATCGAAGCGGTACCTGGCAACCCATCACCCCTTCACTTCCCCGGTGCCGGAGGATGCCGGTTTGCTCGACACCGCGCCCGAAAAGGTCCGGGGCCAGCATTACGACGTCGTCCTCAACGGGATGGAACTGGGCGGCGGCTCGATCCGGATCCATCAGCCGGCCCTCCAGAAGAAGATTTTCGAGGAAGTCCTGAAAATTCCACCGGATGTGGTTGAGAGCCGCTTCGGCTACATGCTGAAGGCCTTCACCTATGGCGCTCCGCCCCACGGCGGCATCGCGTTTGGCGTCGATCGCATGGTGGCGCTCCTGTGCGGCACGACCAGCATTCGGGATGTGATCGCGTTCCCGAAGACCCAACGCGGGCAGGACCTGATGGCCGGCAGCCCGACGCCGGTTACCCCGAAGCAATTGAACGATTTACACATCGGGATCCTGCCTCCCTGAGGACGCGCTGGCACAGTGCTTGCTTAAACGGGATCGACCACTCACGCTAATCGACTCTCTCCCCAAAATTTGCCGCCCGCATGAAACTCATTATCGCCATCATCAAGCCCTTTAAATTGGAAGAAGTTAAGGAAGCGCTGGCCGAGTCCGGCATCGAGGGCATGACGGTGACGGAGGTGAAGGGATTTGGCCGCCAGAAGGGGCATACCGAGATTTACCGGGGCAGCGAGTACACGGTGGATTTTTTGCCCAAGGTCAAAGTCGAGATCGCGGTGGGCGACGATATGGCGGGAAAAGCGGTCGACGCGATCGTGCGGGCCGCGAAGACCGGCAAGATCGGCGATGGCAAGGTCTTTGTCCTGCCTTTGGAAGAGGTGGTGCGGATCCGCACCGATGAGCGCGGCGAGTCCGCGGTCTGACGGCTAGCGCGGACGGACGGGCGGTTCAGGGCAGGGGGTTCACTCCCTGCTTGCTTGGCATCGATTGGCATGAATTAGTTTGCTGGCTCCATAGCCGCAAATGAACCCCATGCATTATCGCCTTCGTTGCTTCCGCCTTCCCATCCTGGCCGCGCTGCTGTTGGCCGCCGCCGCAGCGGCCCCCGCCGCCCTGGCTCAGGCCGCGCCCACGACCGAGCAACGCCTGGCGGCGCTCGAGGCTTACATCGCCAACCGCGACCCGGGGGTCAGCCTGGCCGGGCTGCCGGGACCGGGGCACAACGCCTGGATGATGACTTCGGCCGCTCTGGTCCTGTTCATGACGCTGCCCGGTCTCGCTCTGTTCTATGGCGGCCTAGTCCGGCGCAAAAACGTGCTCTCCGTCCTGGCCCAGTGCCTGGGGATCGCCGGCCTGGTCACGATTCTGTGGTGGGCGGTCGGCTACAGCCTGGTCTTCGGCCGCAGTTTCGGGAGCCCGTTTCTGGGCGGGACCGAATACTTTCTCCTGCGGGGCGTCACCTCCGCCCCCAATCCGGACTACAGCTTTTGGGTTTCGCACAACGTTTATGCGATGTACCAGCTGATGTTCGCCATCATCACCCCCTGTCTGATCGTCGGGGCCATCGCCGAGCGGATGAAATTCAGCGCGGTCCTGCTCTTTGTCTTCGGCTGGATGTTCCTGGTTTACTTTCCCCTGGCGCATATGGTCTGGGGCGCCACCGGTTTCATGAACGGCCCGGGCAATCCCTCGGCCGGCATCACCGCGCTCGATTTCGCCGGCGGCACGGTCGTGCACATGAGTTCGGGCTGGTCGGCCCTGATCCTCTGCCTGATCCTGGGGCCGCGGCTCGGCTTCGGCAAAGAAAAGATGCCGCCCCACAGCCTGGTGCTGTGCATGGTCGGGACGGGCATGCTCTGGGTCGGCTGGTACGGCTTTAATGCGGGTTCGGCGATCGGCGCCGACGGCATCGCCGCCAACGCCTTCACGGCCACCACCCTGGCGACGGCCGTCGCCGCGTTCACCTGGGGCATGATCGAAAAAACCTTCCGCGGCCACGCCTCGATCCTCGGCTTTTGCTCCGGTGCGGTGGGGGGCCTGGTGGTCATCACCCCGGCCTGCGGCTTTGTGAGCTCCAACGGGGCGGTGCTGATTGGCGTCCTCGCGGCGGTCGTGCCGTATTTTTTCGTCACCAAAGTGAAGGCGCGTTTCGGTTTTGACGACGCGCTCGACACCTTCGGCGTGCACGCGGTCGGCGGCACGCTAGGCGCCCTGCTCACCGGGTTGCTCGCGAGCGCGGCCGTTAATCCCAACCTGACCGCGGGCAACCCGGCCGCCGCCAAAAATGGCCTCGCCGCGCTGGTCGCCCACGGCGGCCTCTGGCGGGAGCAGGTGGAGGCGATCGGCCTCACCCTGGCGCTGGCGGTCGGGGGCACGCTCGTCCTGGGCTACCTCGTCAAGTCCCTGATCGGTTTGCGGCCCGCGCCGGAGGTTGAGCGCCAGGGGCTTGACCTCATCGAGCACGGCGAGGAAGGCTACATCAACTAATCTCCCAGAGAACGAGCGCGGCGCGGTCGCGCGCTGACGCGGCGGTGGCCCCGGGTCAGGCCTTTTTCTTGTCCGGCAATGCGCGCGTGCGGATCTCCGCGGCGATCCGCTCCACAAACTTGGCGAAGGGCATTACCCCTTCGTCGCCCCGGGCGCGGGAGCGCACGCTCACCGCCCGGGCTTCGGCTTCCTTGCCGCCGAGGACCAGGGTGTACGGCACTTTTTCCAATTCGGCCCGCCGGATCTTGGCGCCGAGTTTGTCGCTACGCTCGTCAAGCGTAGCGCGCACGCCCGCGGCCTTGAGCAGGCCGAGCAGTTCGCGCCCGTAGTCGTTCACCTTGTCGCTGATCGGCACCAGCCGCACCTGCTCGGGCGCGAGCCAGGCCGGGAAGTCGCCGGCAAAGTGCTCGATTAGGACCCCACAGAAGCGCTCCATGGAACCGAACGGGGCGCGGTGAATCATCACCGGCCGGTGGGCCTGGTTATCGGCGCCCATGTAGGACAGGTCGAAGCGGATCGGCAGGTTGTAGTCCACCTGGACTGTGCCCAGCTGCCACTCGCGGCCGATCACGTCCTTCACGACAAAGTCGATCTTGGGCCCGTAAAACGCCGCCTCGCCCGGCTCCTCGGTGAAGGGCACGCCGAGGGTGCGCGCGGCCTCGCGGCAGGCTGCCTCGGCTTTGTCCCAGTTGGCGGCTTCGCCGGTGTACTTGTTGGAGTCCGGATCGCGCAGGCCCACCCGCACGCGGTAGTCGCTCATGCCGAGGGTGGTGAGCACAATCTTGACCAAGGCCAGGCAGCCGATCACCTCGGCGGCGACTTGCTCCTCCGTGCAGAACAAGTGCGCGTCGTCCTGGGTGAAGCCGCGCACGCGGGTGAGGCCGTTCAGTTCGCCCGACTGCTCCCAGCGGTAGACGGTGCCAAACTCTGCCAGTCGCACCGGCAGGTCCCGGTAGGAATGAGGCTGCGAGGCGAAGATTTTGATGTGATGGGGGCAGTTCATCGGCTTCAGGAGGAAGCCGTCGAGCAGTTGATCGTCGGGCTTGGTCCGATCGGCCGCGATGATCTCCCGGCCGGAACGCCGGTTGATTTCCTGGCGGAAATGCTCCGAGACGGCGTCCAGGCGGGCCATGGCCTCGCCGCAGGAACAGCCCTCGTGGAGAATCTTGGCCAAAGACTCGTTCTCGATCACCGGCGTGAACTGCGACTCCTTGTAGTACGGGAAGTGCCCCGAGGTTTTGTACAGGGCGAGCTTGCCGATGTGGGGCGTGAAGACCTGGTGGTAGCCCTGCTTGCGCAGCTCCTCGCTGATGAACGTTTGCAGTTCCTGGCGGATCACCGAGCCGTTGGGCGTCCAGAGGATAAGTCCCTGGCCAACGTCGTCATCGATGACGAACAGCTTCAGGTCCTTGCCCAGCTTGCGGTGGTCGCGCAGCTTGGCCTGCTCCTGGCGTTCGAGGTACAGGGCCAGCTCGTCCTTGGAGGGGAAGGCGGTGCCGTAGATGCGCTGCAGCTGCTTATTGTGCTCGTCGCCCCGGTGGTAGGCGCCGGCGATGGAGAGCAGCTTAAAGGCCTTCAGCTTGGAGCTGTAGCGCACATGCGTGCCGGCGCACAGGTCCATGAACTCGCCGTTCTGGTAGAAGGAAATCTTTTCGCCTTCGGGAATGTCGGCGAGCCGGCCCAGCTTGTATCGCTCCTGGCCACGGGATTTGATGATCTCGGTCGCCTCTTCGCGGGAGACCTCTTTCCGCAGGAACGGCTGGTTCTCGTCGGCGATCTTTTTCATCTCCGCCTCGATCTTCACCAGGTCCTCGGCGGTCAGCTTGTGCTCCAGATCGATGTCGTAGTAAAAGCCGGTGTCCGTCGGCGGCCCGATGTCGAGCTTGGCATCCGGAAAGATGCGCAGGATCGCCGTCGCGAGGATGTGCGAGGCCGAGTGGCGGAGTTCTTCGAGCGGGGTCATTGACATATTAATCGGGAGCGACTTGCTATCATGGATCGCGAATCTACAAGTGCGCCATGAAATCTTTGGATGAATTGCTTGGATCGCCAAGGGATTTTCCCCTGATAATTACGCTTTCGTCGGGCGACCGCCATCTGCTGCCGCACCCCGATCATCTCCAGCGGCACCCGCATAAGGGAGACTACGTCATTTATCCGGACAAAGGTCCCTTTTCGTTGGTGATCAATCGATCGCATGTGGTCTCGTTGCGGCCGGTCCGCCGGGGCAAGTCCCGACGCAAGGCGGCTTAGCCGATTACTTTTTTAGGGGCTCTAAGCTGTAGCCGTCCTTGCGGTCGAGTATCGCCCACCCGGCGGCGGTCAGTTCGCCCCGCAGGCGGTCGGCGGCCGCAAAATCCTTGGTCTGCTTGGCGGTCCAGCGCTGCTCGGCCAGGGCCGCGATCGCGGCGGGAACTTCCGCCCGCGGCTTGGCGCCCCGCGTCAGATCGAGACCCAGGGCCCAGAGCGCCCGGTCAAACGAACCCAGGTCGGCGGCGGCATCCTTGGCCGACGGGGCGCCCGATTTCACGACGCCGATCGCGCCGAAGAGCAGCCCGAGGGCGGCCGGCGTATTGAGGTCCTCCTGCAGGGCGGCGAGCACGCCGGCAAAGAGCGGGGAGGGCGCGGCCATGGTCCCGGCCGCCCGCTCCGCCAGGAGGGCGCGGAACTGGGTCAGGCCGGAGAGCGCGCTCTCCGCCGCATGCAGCGAATCGAGCATGAAATTGAGCTGCTTGCGCGGGTGGCCGGCCAGCAGCGCGTACCGCACGGCCATGGGCGAATAGCCCTTGGCCACCAGGTCGCCCAGAGTGTAGTAGTTGCCCTTGCTCTTGCTCATCGTCGTGCCGTCGGAGAGCAAGTGCTCGCTGTGGTACCAGTGGCGGGCGAACGTCGTGCCGTTACAGCACTGGCTCTGCGCGATCTCGTTCTCATGATGCGGGAAGAGCAGATCCACCCCGCCGGTGTGCAGGTCGATCGTCACGCCGAGGTGCTTCTTGATCATGGCGCTGCACTCGATGTGCCAGCCGGGCCGCCCATCGCTCGCGCCTGGGGGGCCGCTCCATTTGACGCCGCCGTCCTCCTCGGGCTTGTACGCCTTCCAGAGGGCAAAATCGCCCACCTCGTCCTTGTGGTCCGCGTCGAAGACGCTGTTGGTCACCTTGAGCTCGCGCTCCTTGATGCGCGAGAGGGCCCCGTAACCGGGAAAGGAGCTGATCTTGAAATACACCGAGCCGTCGGCGGCGCGATAAGCGTTCCCCTTTTGCATCAGCACCTCGATCATGTCGACCTGCTCGGGAATGTGGCCGGTGGCCGTGGGCTCGACATGGGGCGGCAGGCAGTTCAGGGCCGCGCAGTCGGCGTGGAAGAGGTCGGTCCACTCCTTGGTGATCGCCCCCAGCGGGCGTTTTTCCTTCAGCGATTGCCCGATCGTGCGGTCGTCGACATCGGTCAGATTGCGCACATGCTTCACGCGGTCGGGCCCGAATTCGAGCTCGAGCACGCGGCGCAGGATGTCGTTGATGATGAAGGTTCGAAAGTTGCCGATATGGGCGGCCGCATAGACCGTCGGGCCGCAATTGTAGAAGCGGAACACCCCATCGGCCTGCGCCGGCCGGAGTTCGCGCAATTCGCGGGAAAGGGAATCGAACAGTCTAAGGGCCATGAACGGGAAAACGTAGCGCGGCCCGCCCCCCATAAAAAGAGAAATCTCGCAGGCTCGCCGGCCCCGGTTCAGGCTGGGGTGATGCCCGAGCACCCGAAACTCGACCTGCTGCACCGGCCGCGGCGCTTGCGCCGGACCGCCGCCCTGCGCCAGATGGTAGAGGAGACCACTCTCCGCCCGTCGGACCTGATTGCGCCGCTCTTTGTGGTCGACGGGAAGGGGCCTTCCCAGCCGATCGCCTCCATGCCGGGGGTGTTGCGCCATTCGCTGGCGGCCTTGGTCAAGGAGTGCCGGGCGCTGGCCGACCTGGGGGTGCCGGCCGTGGCGCTTTTCCCCAAGTTGGAGGCCCGCCAGAAGGATGGGGAGGGGAGCGCGGCGCTCCACGAGGACGCCCTGGTCCTGCGCGCCGTGCGTGCGGTCAAGGCGGTGGTGCCGGAATTGGCCGTCATCACCGACGTCGCCCTGGATCCTTACACGACCCACGGCCACGACGGGGTGCTGACGACGGCCGGGGACGACGTCGACAACGACCGCACCGTGGCTATTTTGGTGCAGATGGCGGTGCTGCATGCCCGCAGCGGCGTCGATTTGGTGGCGCCCAGCGACATGATGGACGGCAGGGTCGGCGCGATCCGCCGGGGCCTCAACGCAGCGGGCTTCACCGAAACGGGCATCTTGGCCTATTCCGCCAAATTTGCCTCGGCCTACTACGGGCCCTTCCGCGACGCGGTCGGCAGCGCGCCGCCGACGGGCAAATCTCCCCTGGGCAAGGCCACCTACCAATTGAACCCCGCCAACCGCCGCGAGGCCTTGTCCGAGGTGGCCCTGGACGTGGCGGAGGGCGCGGACATCATCATGGTAAAGCCGGCCGGACCCTACCTGGACATCATTCGCGAGGTGCGCAATTCCACGCGCAAGCCGATCGCGGCCTACCAGGTTTCCGGCGAGTATGCCCAAATCCAGGCGGCGGCCAAGTTGGGCTGGCTCGACCTGGCGCGGACGCGCCGAGAGTCGCTCGTGGCGATCAAGCGCGCCGGCGCCGGCATGATCCTGACCTATTTTGCCAAGGAGATGGCGGCGGAGCTGCGGGGCCGCTGAGGCGCCGGGCGGGCGCCCCGGGGACGAAGCGGGCTACCGTTTCCCCTTCGACTTCTTTTTCGGCTTCTCGTCCTCGTCGCCCTCTTCCTCCTCGTCGTCGTCGGAGTCCTCTTCTTCGTCTTCCTCGTCTTCCTCGCCGTCCTTATCCTTGTCTTTGGCCTTGCCGTCGGCGCCCTCTTCGCCCTCCGCGGCGCCTTCCTCGTCCTCGTCCCATTTGAGCGACTCGTCGTTCTTCAATTTTTCCTCTTCCGCCTCGTCGAGCTCGGGCAGGTCGTCGTCCTCTTCCTCGACATCCTTGGCCGGATGCTCGTCATCGGTCTCATGCCCGGCGGGCATGTAGTCGAGAATCGCGCTCAGCTCCTCGAAGGTGTGGACCGCCCGGCCTTCGATGAAGTGGGCGTTTTGATCCTCGCGGATTTCATCTTCGACTTCGTCGACCGAAAGCTTGGCTTCGAAATCGAAGAGATCGTTGAGAAGCTTAACGCGGCAGCGGGCCAGATGGTCCAGCAGGTCGGCGTAGGGGCCGTTTTCCTCGTCCAAAATGTCGGGCAGGGCGAAAAGCTTCTCGTCGGATTCGAAGAGGGATTCTTTCACCCGCTTCAGCCGCACCTTGCCGCTGCCCAGATCGCGCTCGATCCGGAAGGAAATGAAGGCAGCCTCGAACAGGTCCTGATCGAAGCCATAGTCCCGCAACGGATCCACCAGCTCCACCAAATGGGTCACCTGCCGCGGATCGACGATACTGAGGCCGTCCACGTCCCAGCGGACGGGATCGCTGGTTTCAGCAACCCACCAGTTGTGATCTTCGCCAAGGCGAACAATGCACCATTCAAGAGTAGACGTCGGTTTGGCCATAGCAGCAGGGAAATTTTGAGGCGCAGCGTGGAAGGCGAGGTAAAAAAAACAAGCGCAAAAAACGCGCGCTCAAATTACTGATCGAGAGACGCTTTCAGACCGGCATTCGCGCCGCTCCACCGCCGCAAGGCAAGCAAGTTTCGCGCGTTGCATATTATCGGAAGATTTTCAGGTTCGTTCGGCATGGGCCTGTGGTATGAGAAGTTGATTAGACCGGCGCTATTCCGCTTGGATGCGGAACGGGCGCACGAATTTGCGGTCAGCGCGCTGGCGCTGCTCGGCCGGGTCCCCGCGGCCACCCGTTTGCTGGAGTCCTGGACCCGTTTGCCAGCCGCGCGAGCCCAGCCGGTGTCCGTTTTCGGCCTGAATTTTCCGAATGCGGTGGGCTTGGCGGCCGGTTTCGACAAGAACGCCCGGGCCTGGCCGGCGGCGGCCGCGCTGGGTTTTGGCCATGTGGAGATCGGCACGGTCACGGCCCGGCCCCAGCCGGGCAATCCCGCCCCGCGGATGTTTCGCTACCCGGCGGAGCAGGCGGTGATCAACCGGATGGGCTTCAACAACCAAGGGGCGGCCAAGGTGGCGGCCCGGCTGGGGCACCAGCCCGGCCGGGGCCGGCGGCGGATCCCGTTGGGCATCAATCTGGGGAAGTCCAAGGCGGTCAATATCGATCAGGCGACCCAGGATTACCTGGCCAGCTACGGTCGGCTGGCCGACTTTGCCGACTACCTAGTCCTCAACGTCTCCAGCCCCAACACCCCGGGGCTGCGGGAACTGCAGGACGAGGAGCGGCTGCGGGAGCTCCTGGCGGCCATTGTGGCGGCCAATCGCTCCCGCGCCGGCCAGCCCGGCCGCGACCGGGTGCCCTTGCTGCTCAAGATCGCACCCGATCTCACGTTAAGCCAGATCGATGTCGTTTTGGGGGTAATCGCCGAATTCGGGCTGGATGGGGTCATCGCGACCAACACCACGCTCGAGCGGCCCGGGGCGCTTGCGGCCGCCGACCAGACGGGCGGACTCAGCGGCGCCCCCCTGCGCCAGCGGGCGACGGACGTGGTGCGTTACATTTCGAAGACAACTCAAGGGCGCCTGCCGATCATCGGCGTCGGGGGGATCATGGACGCCGATGCCGCGGCCGAGAAGCTCGATGCCGGGGCCGTGCTGGTGCAGGTTTACACCGGCCTCATTTATCGGGGCCCCTTTTTCGCCCGCGACATTGCCCGGTCCCTCTCAAAACGCCCCCCCCACTGACTAGCCAGCACCGCCGCCCGGATCGGAATTTAGCGGAGCCCTCCTCCGGCGAGGAGTTGCTGCCTCCTCCGGCCTCTCCGGTCCGCCAATCCGGCCGGCTACGCCGGCGGTTCTTGGCGGACGGATTGAGCCGGGATCCGGGCCTTGGCAGCACCCGACGAGCAGGGGGAGGGCTCCGCTAAATTCCGATCCGGGCGGCGGTCGCGCCGATCAAATCATCCAATCGCCCTCGCCCGGCTGACCGATCATCGCGTCT